>ODAK010000600.1_pt1 | contig 41463 bp, 35 predicted proteins | sample 1539591 | NCBI WGS metagenome assembly ODAK01 (sample SAMEA3539303, study PRJEB22396) | soil metagenome | biome: tundra; feature: field; material: soil | place: USA | collected 2010-05 | depth 0.15 m
CGAGATTGGTCAGTGACTGGAGTTCAGACGTGTGCTCTTCCGATCTGCTGTCGTCCTGATGCACGACGACAGCGCGCGCGGAGCGACGCGCCCCACCCCGTCCCAACGTCGTTGGAAATCGGCGTATAGGTCATATCATCATATCAAGATGCGTTGATTTTTAACTTGAAGCCGCCCGGATTCTTCGATAATTTGTTGCCGGTTAAACGGAATTCACCCATGCGATTCATCCGCGACATCTACGCCGAAAAAATGGCGGCAAAAAAGCCGGTCATTTCCTTTGAATTCTTCCCGCCCAAGACCGATGACGGCGACCGCGCGCTTTTCGAGAAACAGATTCCCGCGCTGCTGGCGGCCCGCCCGGATTTTTGCTCGGTGACTTACGGTGCCGGCGGCAGCACGCGCGAAAAGACCTTGCAGATTGTGGATCGCGTCCAGCGCCAGCATGGCCTGCCCGCGCTCGCGCACCTCACCTGCGTCAACCACACCCGCGACGAGGTCCGCACGCTGCTGGATAAAATTCGTGCGCTCAATTGCAAAAATATCCTGGCCCTGCGCGGCGACCCGCCCGGCGGCGGCGAATTCCAGCCCACGCCCGGCGGATTTGAATTTTCCTCGGAGCTGGTGAACTTCATTCGCGAGCAGGGTGAATTCTCCACCGGCGTCGCCGGTTTTCCCGAAGGCCATGTCGCCTGCAAGGCCGGCAAGCACGCCGACTGGCGGCATTTGCAGGAAAAGGTCGAGGCCGGCGCGGATTTTGTGGTCACGCAACTGTTTTTCGACAACGCGGATTATTTTGAATTCCGCGACTTCGTGGCCGGCAAACTCGGCGTCCAAGTGCCGCTCGTTCCCGGCGTCGTTTCCATCTTGAGCGCGACGCAGATCACGAAATTCACGCAGATGTGCGGCGCGAAAATTCCGCCGGCGCTGCGGACAAAACTGGACGCGCTCGGCACGGACGATGAAGCCGCGATGAAATTCGGCATCGAATACGCCACGCACCAGTGCGAGGAATTGCTGCGCGCCGGTGCGCCGGGTCTGCATTTCTACACGCTGAACAAAGCGCCCGCCACGGTGCAGGTGTTGAAAAATCTGGGCCTAGCTTGAATTGGTGGGACTGCCGTCGCGGCCGGCTTTACTTCTTTTCGGCCTCTACAGGAATGTTCTGGGAGAAATTCATTGGGCGGGATAAAGGTCTAATCCTCCAAAATGGAAGAAGATATCGGTCTTGAAACGCTCCTTTTTGCGATAGCCGAAGGCTTTTTTGATCAAGCCCTGGATGGCGTTGTTCAAGCCTTCCATGGGGCCATTGGTCAGCCGATGCTCGAAGAAAGTAAGCAGGTTTGGCAAGTGGCTTTTGCACAGGCGCGCCACCTTCTTCACCGGCGTTAGCCGGCAGCGAATCGCCCAACTATACCAGCGGGTGAAATACCGTTCCGCCACCTTCACCGTCGGGCACGACCAGAAGGTTCGGAAGACTTCCTTGAGTGCCCAGGCTCGGGAAGTCTGTAAGTTGAGGCCCTTGATCTCAGCAAAGCGCTCGGCCTGCGCTTCAGGCATATTCTCCTGCCCATAGAGCCAGAGGTTCCGCGTGTTCTTGAGCTGGTCGCAGTCCTGCTCCTGCAACCGCCGATGCTCGCTCTTGCGCACCTCGTTGACCGCTTCGTTCATATACTTCACCAAATGAAAGGGATCATGCACGATCTTGCCCGCCGCCGCCGGCACATGCGCCAGCGTCGATTGGACATAAGGGTCCCACATGTCCATCGCCACGGCGGCTACCCCCGCCAATTGGGCCGGTTGCAAGCCCTGCCAGAACCCATCCAAACTGCTTTGCTGCCGTCCCTCCCCCACATACTCCACCGTCGTCCGCCCCGGTTCGGCGCGGGCGACAATCGTCAGGTAACTATGCCCGTGGCCCATCCCTTTTTCATCCACGCACAGTCGCGGCATCACCACCGGGATCTTCCGCGCCAGTCCGCGCTTAACCGCACGTTGCTTGATCCCATCGGCTTCGTCCCAACTGATGCGCAAGAGCTCGCAGGCCCCGCGGATGGAGCATTCCTGCATCACATCAATCGCCAGACGCTCAAACAGCCGGCTGAACCGCGCATATTTCTCCGCCCACGGCACCGCCACCGTCTGGGCGCCATGGGTCGGACACTTCACCGCCGGCACCCGCGCCACAATGACCGTCTTAAACTGACAACTGTCCAAGTGCCGCCACCGGCGCTCTTCGTAATCGTGAATCACCATCCGTTGCTGGCACTGCGGACAACCCCAAGTCGTGTCGGCAAAACTCACCCGCACCTCAATCTCCTGCTCCTTGGGCTTGAGCTTCACCTCGTCCACCCGCCACGGTGCCACCAACCCCAAAATCTGTTCATATAACTGAATATCTTTCATGCCCGAACTCTAAAAGCTCGCTGCCAATCACGTCCAGAACCAATCTCGCGCCGTGCCATTCGCAGGGGCCGGCGAGCGGCGGGGACGGGCTCCCGAACCACAGTTCGCGGCCCCGCCGGTCGCCACGCGTAACGGACTCGCCAGGCCCCTGCGAATAGGCGCGCCCAGAGCCTGCGTTTTAACCAATGTTTTTTTCCCGGAAAATTCCGGTAGAACCTCTTTTCGAAAGATAAAGACGGGTCGCCAATTTTCCTTCTGAAGACTACGGCGCAATTCTTAAAGTGTAAGCGCCGCCAATTTGCCGATAGTCGTCAATTTCAATTTGAAAACTTTCCCCAACTGCTACGGTGATTATGTAACTGGCATGGTAACCGACACCGATAATATCGGTTATCTGTGTTAAACTGGAAAGTTGTGCGCCTGTGTAGGCGGCCAGGATAGGCCGATAAACGTTCGTGGTGGAAACGGAGATGGTATACGAACCGGTAGCCGGTGCCGTCCAAGTGAACCAAACCGATTTCGAGTAATTACCGAAGGCTGAATAGCCACCATCATCAGGTTCTCCGTTTTCCCATGTGGCACCGAAGTTGTTGCCATTGGTGGAGACATTTGAACCGGTTAATGCGGTCCGATTGGCAAAATTATCATTGGCCGGCGGTGGGGCCAGATATATTTGCAATCCCGAATTAAGGCCATTGCCATAGTAGAAACTGTCAACTTTGCTGTAACCCGGTGCGCTGATTTCCAGTTTGTCGTCATACATAGACGCTGACAAACTTGTTTTCAGGTAAAACTGTCCATTGGCATCCGTGAAAGTTTTTGTTCCATCCCACACACTGTATATTTGAGCGCCAGCGATTGGCTGCCTTGTATTGTAGTCCAACACCACCCCGCTAAATGCCATAAAGCCCGTGTCATCACGCAGTCGGTAAAAGCGACTTTTCAACTGCGGAGGTTGCGAATCCACGAGCGCGCTGGTAGCACCGACCGCAGTGAAAACCGTCACGATTTGCCAATTCACTAGATTGGTGGACGCTTCCAGCACATAATTATGCTCGCGCAAAGTGGTGAATGCCAAGTTGAGTTTGTTGCCAGCCAACAGTTGTGGCGCGCTTCCGACCGGCAACATGGTTACATAATTTCCCAAGTAACTTTCCGCATCCTCCTGAGTCAGTCCGTAAACCAATCCATCAAGGGTCAAATCCGGCAGGCTACCCAGTTCTATGGCATTGCCGTCAAACCTGGGCAACAAACTCCGCAAATTCAGGCTGCCATCGAATTGTGGAGACAAGTCCACCATCAAATTCGGGTTGAGCGCAAAAATTTGTGGCCCGATTTCCAGAGAATTTTTCAAGTCTTGCAGCACCAGACGAAAATTCCCCTCGCTCAGGGACGACCCGGGGTCGTAATTTACCAACCGGACCTCGTTGGTCGGCCGCGACCTGATAAAGGCGGAAGCCATCATGTAAGTGCTCACCGCGTTAGTGAAGGCGGCGCGAGCGGCCAGCAAATCGTTGGTTGTGGAGAAAGTGAACATTTGCGGATATGCCGTCAACACTTGTTGAGCGGATAAGATTCCATTGGTGTAAAGCGCGCGGATGGCTGTCAACTGGGCGTCGAGATTCTCGGCGTTCAGCGTGTAAATAAAATACTCCGAGGCATACAAACCCGCCTGAATCAATTTCAGATCGCCATAATCCACCGTTACGTTGGCGATGGTGGTTTCACTGCTAGTGAGGCTGACGGTGAAATTGGTATGTGTGACTGCGGTCAAATTATTGATTGCACCGAAGATCGCGGGCAAAAAATTGGTTCGCAATTGCGCGGTGAATTCGTCGGCGTTCACACCACTTGGCGCAAGCCAAAGTCCATTTGTATCTTGGGGCGGAAAGGAATCCCAGGCGTAAATATTTCGTCCGGCAACCGGAAAACCAATCCGCGTGAGAAAATTGCTGCCCGCCGGCTGATTGGGCAAAACCAGTATGCGCGTGATGGCATATAGCGCATTGGCGGTTTGGTGGTTCGGATTGACCGCCAAAGCCCGCGCGAAGTTTGTGTTGGCGGCAGTGATGTTATGAGCCGCGAGGTTGGAACGACCTTGGTTAACCCAGTCGTCCGCTGTCTGGGCGGAGACGCTCCAACAGAAAAGTCCGGTAATGAGAGAAATAAGAATGCGCTTTTTCATGGTGTTTTATCTGATTTTGGTTTGAATACAAAAAACTCTTCCTGGTGTCCGCCCAGATTCCAGCGAAGCCAGCCTGCGGAGCAACCGGCCACCTGCAAAGTCGCGTGCGGAATGGGTATTTGATGCTCGACGGAACCTGGCAAGGAAACAATTGATAATTCAATTGTGCCATTCTGCCCGACGCGTGCCGTAGCCGCACGCAAGCGCGGCTGCTCTTCGCCAAAGAAAGAGATTTCAAGATTTCGAAATTCGAAACGCCTGGCACCAACTCCAGGCTGATCCCAAGAATGCAATGCAAACAGGTCGTTGGTCAGACAATCAGCCGATTTAATTTGAATTTGAACATTTTCGGCAACTGGAACTGGCAAAAGTCCGATGCGGAAAAACCCCCGACGCTCATAGTCGGCAAAAATACGGTCGGCATGAATTTGGGTAACAAGCGATAAATCATTTGGGCTATAATCCGAAATCGTCACATCATTGGCAGTTGCTCCAAACAACTCTGCTGCGTCCATTCTCGATTCAAGTGCCGCCCATACCGCAGCAGCACCAAGAAAGACGCAAATGCTAAATAATTTAACCTTCACATGATTTGTTATCCATTGAAAGGAGTTGATGATCATTATTCGTTTGTTCAAATGAAGGCAAGAAGAAACAGAGAAGAAATACAGCCATCATTTTGGGCAAAATTTCCCAATTTTTTTCGCGCGGGCGTGCCGGGACTGCACATTTACACGCTCAACAAGGCACCCGCGACGGTGCAGGTGTTGAAAAATCTGGGGCTGGCCTGAACCGGTTTGATTTGCGACCAGCGACTTGCCTTGACAGAAACGCGAAAATCCGTTTTGATAAATTGATGATTCCAGCGCCGTGTTGACCAGGGTTAAGTGCGAAACGTCAAAAAGCAAATTCCCACCAGTTTCATGTTATTTAGTTCGTATAGCTTCCTCTTTTTCTTCCTGCCGACGACCTTGGTTGGGTTCGGCCTCCTGTCGCGGCATCGGAGTGCGAAAGCGGCCAAGATCTGGCTTGTGCTGGCCTCGCTCTTTTTTTACGGCTGGTGGAATCCTGTCTATGTCGGCCTGATCGTGGCATCAATGATGTTCAATTTCTCGCTGGGACGCCACATCGGCCAGCGCGTGCGGCTGGGCTGGCGGGCGAAGGGCGCACTGTTTCTTGGCATCGCGGTGAATCTGGCGCTGCTGGGTTATTTTAAGTATGCCAATTTCTTCGTCAACGGTGTCAATGGGGCGTTCGGTTTTCACTGGCATTTGGACAAGGTAATCCTGCCTTTGGGAATATCGTTCTTTACCTTCACGCAGATCGCTTATCTCGTGGATGCCAGCCGGGGCATCGTCTGCGAGTATGTCCTGGGCGATTTTCTGCTGTTTGTCACCTTCTTCCCGCACCTGATTGCCGGTCCGATCATCCACCATTCGGAAATGATGCCCCAGTTTGCCGAAGCACGGACATATCGTTTTGATTGGAACAATCTGGCCGTGGGTTTAAGCCTTTTCTCCCTGAGTCTTTTCAAGAAGGTGGTGATCGCTGATGGGATGGCCGAAAATGCAGGAAAAGTATTTGGTGCGGCGGCTTCAGGAAACCTGCTGCACTCGCAGGACGCGTGGGCTGGCGCGCTGGCTTACACGTTCCAAATCTACTTCGATTTTTCCGGTTACTCCGACATGGCCGTCGCGCTGGCGCTGATGTTCGGCATCGTCCTGCCGCAGAATTTCAATTCACCCTACAAGGCACTAAACCTCGCCGATTTTTGGCGACGCTGGCACATGACGCTCTCCCGTTTTCTGCGGGATTATCTCTACATCCCGCTCGGCGGAAACCGGCGGGGCGAATTGCGGCGCTATGCGAACCTGATTCTGACAATGGTTCTCGGTGGATTATGGCACGGCGCGGCGTGGACTTTTGTCATGTGGGGTTTGTTCCACGGGACCGGCCTGGCGATCCAGCATGGCTGGCAGGCGTTCTGGTCGAAGCGCTTTCCTGACCGCCCAACCTGGTGGCCAACCAGGCTGTCCACTTGGGGAGGCCGGGCCTTGACCCTGCTTTTTGTAATGATTGGCTGGGTCTTGTTTCGCTCCGCAGATCTGCCGACTGCGCGGCATGTGCTGGCGGCCATGTTCGGTCTCGGCCCGGACCCGATCGAGGGCAGCCCGTTTCTGGTGAAGGCGAAAGCCTGGCTTTGGTTCGGAGCTTTGCTGGCATTCGTGTGGTGGCTGCCCAACACCGTGGAGATCATGGGCCGGCATTCAACGCTTCCCAAGCCGGCGGTTGACGGAACATCAACCTCACGCGGCTGGCTGCGGTGGGACATGAGCCTCCGGTGGGCGTGTCTGGCGGGACTGTTGCTGGCATGCTCCATACTGGGTCTCTCCCGCGCCGGCGAATTCCTTTATTACAATTTTTGAAATGAACCGAACCGCCCGCCATTATGTTTTACTGGCCTTGGGTCTCGCCGGTTGCCTGACCGGCGGGCCGGCATTGCTGAATCTCATCATTGATCCGTTCAACCGATATGGCATCAATCGCCTGGGCGTCTATATCTCGGCGGAGCGGGAATGCAAGTCCACCTATGTAAAGCGGTTTCCTCATGACGCCCTGCTCGTCGGCAACAGTCGCGAAATCAGAATTCCGCCCGATCAATTGAAAGGTTTCCGGTTCTTCAACGCAGCCTTTTCCGGCGCTACTTCCGAGGAAGTCTATTTCTTTTTGCAACATTTCGCCTGGCGCCAGCGACTGGTCATTCTCGCCGTGGACGTCGGCGCGCAGGATCCGGCGGAACGCCACGGGGATATCTTCGCACCCAGGGGATTGACTTCGGCCCTTGATAACCTGCTCAATCTTCAGACGACCGAGTATTCGATACGGACCCTCTCCGAGTCATGGTCAAAGAATCCCCAGCCGATCGGACTCGACGGCTTGGTGCCCGTGGGCAACTCCGTTCAAGACGCGGACCGGGACGATCCCAAAAAGGAAGCTTACATGATCAAGTCCATGCAGCAGTTGTGGGATGGATATCACTGTCCTCCGATGGAGCAGATGTCTTTCTTCGTCAAGATTAGCGAGTGCCTCCGACAGCGTGCGATCCCCTGCGTGGTGGTGATCCCGCCGACGCATGAGGCCGTGGCACGATCGGCGCAGGGCGGATCCGCGGCGGAGGAAGTGGTGGCGTGGAAATGGCAACTGCGCACGATCTTTCCTCATGTGATTGATCTCTCCTTCAGCTCCTATAATACCGCAACCAACTTCTACCGCACCGATCCGCTCCACTTCAAACCCGATGTCGGTGTCCGGTTCATGAACACGGAAGTCCTGCCCTTCGCAACCCAGATCCTGCGCGAGGCACCTCCGCCCGCAGTAGCGCCGTAAACGCTGCCTGCTCAAACAATCCGGACTGCCCGACGGCAAAAGTCTGGGCAATCTGGATGAGACCCTGCTGCAGAAAAGACGGGGAAAATTAATGTCGTTGACGGGCTTAGGCGGCGTTAATAAATAAAGGTATCAACTTACGCTGAGGAGTTTGGTCGAATGACATAGTTCCATTCGCCATGGAACTTATTGCGCTCCACGTTCACCCGCTTCATTTCTTGGTTTGAAACTTTCCGGCCTGTGGGATATTTCCTGCGATCCAAGCGACAGGTTACTTTCAACCTCTTGGCCGTGGTGGTTTTGGAAATCAAATTCACGATGGTCTCGTAATCCCGCAACGGCTCACCCCGCCAATTCGACGAGATGAAAGAAAAGAGGCGATGCTCGATTTTGTTCCATTTGCTGGTGCCCGGTGGAAAGTGGCAGATGGCCAGCGACAGCCCGGTCTCATCCGCCAATTTTTGCAATTCTAATTTCCACAGTCGCAGCCGGGAACCATTGCTGCCACCGCCGTCAGCGGTGATGAGTAGCTTCTCCGCCGCGGGATACAAATGCCGGCCTTCAAAACGCCACCAACCACGAATGGAAGTCACCGCGAAGGCTCCGGTGTCATGGTCGGTGCCGACGTTCACAAAGCCGGCATTGCGCCCCAGGTCATAAATGCCATAGGGAAAGGCCCGAGGCACTTCGGGACTCGGAAAGTCGTGCCCGCTCACTTTGATGGGTTGTTTGGCCGGAAGCCATTGTTGGCCTGCATTATCGTAGTTGCCGATGAGTTCTTTCTTCTTGGTGTCCACCGAAATGACCGGCAGGCCTGCCGCCAAAGTTTTTTTAACGCAAGCGTTGATATGGCCAAACTGCGCATCCCGGTCCGGGTGGCCGAGGCCTTCCTCGGTCTTGCGATTGCTTTGCAGGCTGTAGTTCTGTTCGTGGAGCAGTTGAGCCACCTTCACGTGACTGATCGGCTGCTGCTGCTGGCATAGGGTTGAGGCAATGGCCCGCGTGCTTTTACAAATCCAGCGCAAGGGAGATTCAGGATCACCGCGCGTTTCACCCTCAATCAGATGCTCCAGCGCGCGAAGCAGACGCGGATCGGAAACCGTAATGTGCTTTCGTCCCGCACCCGCCCGACGAATGTGACCCGCCACAGGGCAGTTTCCTGCTTGGATTTCGTGAACCCCCTTGCCAATCGCCTTGCGCGACAAGCCACAAGCCCGGTGAACGACCGAAACTCCCCCATAACCCAAGCCGATCGCCTCGTTGGCCGCCATGATGCGTCGCGTCCGCTCATCCAGCAGCGGCCATACAGAACTGAACTTTCGCGCCAATGCAGCATTGGAACTCATGGACAGAAATCATATCGGATTCCCGCTTGAGTTGCTACCTTTATTTATTAACGCTGCCTTACGGCTCGTTTGAAATTTTTGCGCGACTCGTAAATCGTCATTCGTAAATCGTAAATTTTACAAGCCAAACTGGTTCATCATGATGCCGATGACGCTCAACGGGCCGGTGTCTTCCAAGCCGTCCGCCGCCTTGTCGAGTTTCTGGAGCGACAGCTTGGCGTTCTTGTAAAATTCCTGGTCATTGATCAGCTTGCTGACAGTGCCATTGCCTTGGTTGATCTTGAGCAAAATGCTGTTCAGGTTCGTCATCGAACCGGTGGCCGCATGATACAGCGTTTCATCGGTCAGCAGTTTGCCGATGGTGCCCTGGCCGGCGCTGGCATTGGTCACCACGAGTTTGATGGAGGCAATCATGTCGTCGGCGTTCGCGGCGGTGGCCTGCAAATTGGTCACCGTGGCCAGTGCCGATGAATACAACGCATCCGTGTAAATCAGCCGGCCGACCGTGCCCTGGCCGGAGGCGATCTGGCCGGTGATGTTCGTGATGTTCGCAATCGTCGCCGCCAGTTCATCCTTGTGGCTCTTGAAAAAATCGCCGAGCGGGCCGAACAAATTGTGAATGTCGTCGCTCGCGAAAGTCTTGGTCATCGCTTGGACGCCGTCCACGGCGCCCGCCAGCTTGGTCATGATCGCGCTCAAATCCGGCTGCTCGACCGCCGTGATCTCGGTGCCCTCTTTGGCCTTCGATGCGCCCGGCGAACCAAAGTCTATGGCCACAAAATTCTGCCCCATCAGGCCGGTGAATTTGACGCTGGCCTTGCTGTCGGTTTTGACCATCGCGTTGTCGTGCAGCTTCATGATGACGCTGACGGCGGAATTCGTAAGCTCGATGTCCTCCACGCGGCCGATTTCGACGCCGGCCATCTTCACGCGGTCGCCCGGCTTCAGATCCTGCACGGTGCCGAACTGCGCGCTGACGTGGTAGCCGTGGCGGAACAAGTCCACGCTGCCCAGGGTTTCGACGATGATCCAGGCGGCGAAAACCGCGAGGACCACGAACAGGCCAAGTTTGGTTTCAAGTGAATTTTTCATAGGCGGGATTAATTAATTTTCTCGTTTGAAATCCGCGTGCAGGAAACTCTGCACGAGCGGGTCTTTGAAATTTTTAACTTCGTCGGGCGTGCCGATCGTGAGGATTTTGCCTTCGGCGATGACGGCAATCCGGTCGGCCACGCCAAAAGCCAGGTCGCGGTCATGGGACACGACCAGCGAAGTGACATGGATTTTGCGCTTCAGCTCCAAAATCTCGTTGCCGATGACGACGGATGAAAGCGGATCCAGTTCGCTCGTCGGTTCGTCGTAAAGGATCAACTGCGGTTCGATCACCAGCGCGCGGGCGATGGCGGCGCGTTTTTTCATGCCGCCGGAAAGTTCGGAAGGCATTTTATCAATCGCGTCCTTGAGGCCGACATCCTCCAGTTTTTCGGAAACGATTTTTTCAATCTCCGCCGCTGGCTTGAGGCGATGCTCGGTCAGGTAAAGCCCGACGTTTTCGCCGACGGTCAGCGAATTGAGCAGCGCGCCGGACTGGAACACCATCGCCATGCGGTATTTGACGGCGATTTCCGGCGTGGCGATGGACTCGCCGTTGATGAGGATTTCGCCGGCATCCGGTGCTTCCAGGCCGATCAGGTGCTTGAGCAAAACGCTTTTGCCGCTTCCGCTCGGCCCCATGATGACAAAAATTTCGCCGGGCTGGACTTCCAGGTCAATGCCATCGAGCACTTTCTGGCCGCCAAAACTTTTGTGCAAGCCCCGCACGACGAGGCTGACACCGGCAACGTGATTGTTCGTGGCATTCATTGCATCAACAAGCGGGTGAGCAGATAGTCAAAAATCACGATGAGCACGATGGAATTTACCACGGCCTTCGTGACCGAGCGGCCGATGCCGCGCGGCCCGCCGATAGTGGTCAATCCCTGGTGACACGACACCACCCCGATAATGACCGCAAAGCAAAAGCTTTTGAACACGCCGTTGGCCACATCTTTCAACATCACGATATTTTTCAAATCCGAAACAAAGGCTTTGAACGGAATCTCCATGTGATGATTCAAATCCGCCACCATCGCGCCGCCGAACCAGCCGACGAGAATGGAAAACACGACCAGCAGCGGCAGCGCCGCCGCGATGGCGATGATCCGGGGCAGGACGAGATAGTGAATCGGGTTGATGTTCATCGTGCGCAACGCGTCAATTTCCTGATACACGCGCATCGAGCCGATTTCCGCCGCCATTGCGGAGCCGATGCGCCCGGCGATCAAAATGGCCATCATCACCGGCGCGAGTTCCTTGGCGATGGCGAGGCCGACCACCCCGCCGACGGCGTTGGCCAGGCCGCGCTCCACCAGCGCTGGACCAAAATTCAAGGCGATGACGCCGCCGATGAAAAACGACAACATGCAGACCATCAGCAGGCTGGCGTTGCCGATCTCAAAGAATTGCTCGAAGACTTTCTGCCGCTGACGCCACGCCTGCGGCAAAGCCAGCAGCGTGCGCCAGAACAACAAAACGACTTCTCCGACATTTTCAAACATGGTTGGTGTGCGGTTTACTTTTGGGGCGGCGGCGTTTGGAAAACTGTGAAATAAAACAGCTTCGTCTGCTCCGTTTCCTTGTTTGATTGATACTGGAAAAGACCGAACAAGAGCGAGACTTTTTTCTGCGCCGGCGCGGTTTCGCGGCGATACAAATTCCACAGCAGCGACCGGCTGCCGGCCCCGGTCTTCCGGTTGTCCTCCGCGCGCCAGAGCGACCAAAGCGGCGACCAGTTGCGCTCGATGCCACGATTGTCCGGCACCGCCGGCTCAAATGGCGCGAACACTTGCAGTCGTTCATTGCCGTTAAAATCATGCCGCCAGGTGAAAAACGGCCACATGTCCAGCCGCGCTTTTTCCGCGCTGGTCTCGGTGTTTTTTTCGGACAGGCGCGAATAAAGATAAAACAACACCCGCGACCGCTGCTGGTCGAGCGGCGCGGACTGTGTGTGGCTGAACTTGTAGAGCGGCCAGAGATAGGAATCACTTTCTTGGGTGTGGTTGCGGGATTCGCTGAACAAGGGCCAGACGCGCGAGGTGTGCTTGCCTTCGCCGCGCGTGAAAATCACAAACGGCCACGGTCCCTGCCACTCGTGATATTTTTTCGCCCGATCATCAATCGAGGCGAAAATGGGCCAGAGGACGGACGTGGAATCGCGCTGCGGCGAGCGGCTGATGGCGAAAAAGGGGATCGAGGCGCGGAATTTTTCCGAATTGTCAGTGCCAATCCCGTTGTCTTGTTTGAGGTAAAACGGCCAGAGATAAAACGAGTGCTCGTGGCCAGCAACGAGCGTGGTGTCGCCGAAACCGTTGGTCAGCGTGGTCACAGCCTTGTGTTCGCGTCCAACGAACGGCCAGACCTGCCAGCCGGCCAGACCGTCGCCGTGGCTGACCGACACGATCGGATAAACATAATTGTCGGAGACGACGTCGCGTTTGCGGGTCTCGCTGAAAAATGGAAACAGGATGAAATAAATCTCATCGTGAAACATCCGGTTTTTGAGACGCCCATAAAACGGCACTACGGCGGTGTAATTCAAGTTGGTGTCCGCGGCGCGCTGCTGGAAATAGATTGGATAAAGCGTGAAGCGTTTCACCTCCGTTTCATCCGGCTGCTGGCCGGCGGCGGTGCTGATCAACTGGCCAAACTGCCAACGCTGTTCCTGGCCGTAACGAATGTGTGACAGCAGGGGATAAAGGAAATCATCCTCGTGCGATTCGACCGACGGATTGCGGGCACAGGAAAAAAAAGGCGGAATGGCCCACACGCTTTCGGACTCTGTCTGTTGCGAATAAAAAAATGGTCCGGCAGCTTCCGTGCGGCAACCTTCCTCCAACGTCAATTGGAAACGATCAAACAAAAAGCCCAGGGACGAATCCTCTGCCAAGGCCGAAAACTGTGAAATGATTATTCCTGCTAAAACTAAAGCCAGCAAAAATCGCGCTGACGAATTCATGGCTTTAGCATTCGTGGGTTTCTTTATCGTTATTGGCTCTTGATTCATCCGTTTTTCGTTTGGCGCGATTGTATTTTAACAATGATATTGACTTTGGCCGTATTTCCTTTATTTTACCTATCAATTGAGGTTTTTACCTCGGTTCCTCCTGGACCCGGTGTCGGCGAGTTGCTGACATCGGGTTTTTTAATTAGCGGACGCCAGCGACCGATCAAATTCAGCAGCGCCGGCAAAAAGGTCAATCCCGCAATCATGCACGTCGCAATGCCGACCGACATGATGAATCCAAGGCTGCGAATGCCCCGATGTTCCGCTAACATCAGACTGCCGAATCCCGCGATGGCCGTCAATCCCGACACCAGCACGGCCTTGCCGGTGCTGCGGGAGAGAATGCCCGGGGTGCCTTCCTCGGCGTAGCGGTTCAAAATGTGGATGCCGTTGGTGACACCGATGCCGATGACCAGCGGCAGCGTCATGATGTTCGCCAAATTAATTGGCACCCCTGCCCAGCCCATCAAGCCGGCCAGCCAGAGCGTGCCGATGCCGACTGGAATCAACGCCAGAATCACCGCGCCCAAACTGCGAAAATGGAACAGCACCATGAACGCGATCGCGGCCAGCGAATACCACGCCGCCTGCTCATAGCTTTTCTTGAGCAGGGTTTCGTATTCGTAAAGCTGCACGGGGGTGCCGGTCACATCGGGATCCACAGTGCGCAGTTCGCTGACGAATCGTTCCTGCGGCGCACGCTGCCAGACATCTTCCTTGGGATAAACCTGGATCAAAAATTTCCCATTCACGCCCACAAACCGGTGGTGCAAGGCCGGCGGCAGATCGCTGACGAGCGGTGCGGCGGTGTCGTCCTGCTGTTGCAATAGCTGGAAGGTGTCGCGCAGGTCGGCGAGGAGCGCCTGCTGAAATTGGGCCAGCCTGGCAGCATAGCCCGCCTGCGCGACCTTGTCGCCGCTCAACATCACCTTGCGCAAATCCGTGATGGACTGGCACAGCGAACTCAATTGCTCCGCCAATGCCGGTTCGTTGGTGCCGACATCCTGCGCGGCCAGCCGGAAATAGCACGAAGTGTAAAACAGCGTGCCGCTCAAATCTGGAATGTCCACCGGCGACAAATCCGGCGCGTTGAATTTCAGCGCGGCAACCTCCGTTTTGACTTCGCGGATCAAGCGCCGCTTTTCGCCCTGGTCGGGATCAATAAAGTCCTTGTAAAACGGCGGCTCGGTGGCCGCCACAGTCGGCAGCTTCTCGATTTTTTTCTGCAACGCCACCGCGTCCGCCAGCGAATCCGCCAGCACCGCGCCGTAGAGCAGCGATTTATCCGCCGAATCCAGCAGCGTCTGCTCGAATACCACCGACGACAGTCTGGGGCTTTGCATCTTGATCAAGTTGTAATCGAAATACACCTTGCGCGCCTCGAACAACGCCGCCACGCAGAGGCTCGCGATGATCGCCGTCACCAGCACGGGCCGTTGCAGCCAGAAATTCTCAATCCGCGCCCGCCGGTCATCCACGCGGAGGTTGAGGTCAATGACGTTTTGCCGTCCGCGCAACAGCATCACTGGGAGCATCGTCATCATCGGCACGAAACAGACCAGCAGGCCGCCGCCGCAGATGATGCCCATTTCCTTGATGCCTTGAAAATGGGTGAAATACATCGCGAGAAACGCGCCCGCCGTCGTCAGCGCCCCGGTGAAAATGCCCTGGCCGGTGAACACCATCGCCCGCGTTATGGCTTCCTCCTCCGTTTTGCCGTGGTGCAATTCCTCCTCGTAACGGGTGATCAGATGCACCGCATAATCAATGGCCAGCCCGATGAGCATCGGCACAAACGTGATGGTCAAAATGTTCAGATGCCCCACCGTCAGCGTCGTGAAGGCCATTGTGTAACCGAGGCCGACCACGAGACAGAGGGTGGCTTTCACCGGCCGGCCGGTCTCGTTGTAACCGTAGATAAAAATGAAGGCGCACAACACCAGCGACACGATGCTGGCCAGCATCGTGTCCTTCTGCGACTGCGTCATCTCGTCGTAATCCAGCACCGGCTCGCCCGTGATGCCGACATTGACGCCCGGCACTTCATTCCGCGTTTGCTTGACCAGTTCGCGCAACCGGTCCACCGCGTCGCCGTTTTGGTCCTCGGTCGGTGCGTGGGTTGTCACCACAAAAATCCGGCCGTTGGCAAACGTGATGTAGCTGGACAGCACGGCCTGCTCGTCGCCACTGAGCAGCGTGATGACGTTCGGTGACGGCGGTGAACCCGGTCGCAGCAAAGCGTCATTGGCCTGCGACACGATGCGCCCCAGCGCTGGCAGCGATTTGACAAGCGATTTATTTTCCTCGTTTTCTTCCTGCTTCGCGGTTCGGAACGCCTTGTTGATCTGCTCAAACAGCGAGTTCAGGTTCGTCGTCAGCGTGAACTGCTGGATGAACGGCATCGCCGTCCGCAGCGTGTCGCGCATCTCGACCAGGTTGGTCACCTCGGCAAATTGCAGCGCCTTGTTGCCCAGCATCGCCAGGTTTTGCTGGTAGAAAACGTCCTGGAAAAAATTCGTTTCCCCCAGCATCTTGGCCGCGATGCGCTCGACGAACTGCCGGTTTTTCTCAACATTGTCGCTTTCCACGACAACAACCAGATCGTCCGGCTGCGGGAACTGCTTTTGGAAATCGAGATAGTTCTCGTGATACTTCTGGTTCGGCCCGACCAGATTGTCGCGGTTCATGTCCGCCTTGAGAAACAGGACGGTATAGGCCACGCAGAAAACAAACAGCGCGACCTGCGGCCAGAAAAACCAGTGCGGATGGCGGATGACCCCCGCTGCCAGCCGACCCAGCAGCCGGGCCATAAAACTATCTGCGCTCAACGCCTTCATCGCGGCTCAACCCGCCTTCTCCACGAACACCGCCGTGCCGTAGCACAAGACTTCCGTGATGCCCGGCGCGATTTCCGTCGCGTCATAGCGCACACCGATGACCGCATTCGCGCCGAGTTCGCCGGCGTGTGTGAGCATGAGGTTGAACGTGTCCTCCCGCGTGCGTTCGCACAAGTTGGTGTAAAGCGTGATGTTGCCGCCGAAAAGACTCTGGATGTTGGCGCCGATGTTGCCGATGACCGACCGCGACCGCACCATGATGCCGCGCACAATGCCGAACGATTTGGTGATGCGATAACCGGCCAGCTCGAAAGCGGTGGTCGTCAGAGGATGGGTCTGGCTCATAGTCCCCTGATTGAACACCACGCCGCGCCCGCGCAAAAGTTAAATTTCACGGCGAATTTTCCCCGCTTGAAAGCTAGCGCTGAAACTGCGCTTTTGATTTTTCGTGAACGGAACTTCCGTCCGCCAAAGCTGCCGCTAATTTGTTCGCAATATCCGTCCGGCTTTTGGCAAATTCTCGTTTGCCCAGGGCATTGACCGGGTTCAGGCTTGTCAGCGTGAAAGTCGGGTCAGCGTTTGGCCAAGGGCAGCCTCCGGCGGTCAATGCCGGTTTCTCCGAGGCGCGGAGACTCCGCGCGCAATTCGCTGCGCGCTTCCCACCGTCTCATCAACGGGCGCAGGTCGCCACGGCGGATTCAAATTTGCTTCTCTCCGCTGAGTTGAGAATTCTTTAGGAAAAGATTTTTTGAAAGAACTGCCGATTGCTTGCGAGCCATGATTGGGTTGCTATGACCCTCGATTGATAACCAAATAAAAACCATGAATACAACAACTAAACTACTCATCCGCCTGCTGATTGCACTGATCTTGCTTACGCGACTGAATCAAGCTGCGGCCCAAGTTGCCTTCGCGCCCGCCGTCAATTATCCCGAGGGTGGTCCTGAAACCGTTATCACGGCGGATGTCAATGGGGACGGCAAGGTGGATTTGATCAGTGCGAATAGTTCTACCCACTCACTTTCGGTATTGACCAACAATGGCGTTGGCGGCTTCGTGGCCGCCTCCTCAATCACTCCGGTGGCGTTTGCTTTTGGTCGTCACATTCCCGTGCTGGCGGCGGATGTCAACAATGATGGCAAGCTGGATTTGGTCTGCGTGACTCAAGACAACTTGCTTTCAACATTTACCAACAATGGGCTGGGCGGCTTCGTGCTCGCCTCGTCTCCGGTGCTTTCTCCGGGACAGCCTGTGGCACTCGTGGCAGTGGACGTCAACGGAGATGGCAAGCTGGACATGATCATCGCCGAATGGTCTTATCCCAGGCTTTTGGCGTTTACAAACGATGGCGTTGGCGGCTTCAAGGGGACGCAAGAACTGCCTTGTGGCCAAAATCCCGGCACAGTCGTGGCGGCAGATGTCAATGGGGATGGCAAGATGGATTTGGTCGTCCCCAATTATGGTTACGGCACGCTTTCGTTATTGATAAATAATGGCCAGGGTGGCTTCCCCATTGCTTCTCTGGTCGCCGTTGAGGGGTTTCCCAGTGCGGTCATCACGGTGGATGTTAACGGCGATGGCAAAGCGGATCTGATCACGGCGCAAAGCGATGGCACGCTCACCGCATTGACGAACAACGGGAGCGGCGGCTTCATGCTCGCTGGTGCCTTGGGCCTTGGTAATGGCGTTGTTCCCATGTCGGTCGCGGCGGCGGATTTGAACGGAGATGGCCGCGCGGATCTGATCACCGCAAATTTTCTTTCAAACTCGCTTTCGGTGTTTATGAGCGTGCCGACGTTGGCTCTCAAACTTTCGGCCAGCACCAAGAGCGTGTCATGGCCGTCGTCCTGGACAAATTGGACGTTGCGGCAAAGTTCAGATTTGAAGCCGACAAACTGGACAGCCTGTGTGGGCATCTTCAACGACGGCACAAACAATAGCCTCGCCATCTCATCATCGGGCGCGAGCCAGTTCTTCCGCTCGTCCCATCCCTAGGGCTTGGTTACGAAAAACTTCGGCTTGAAACAGGCACACGACAGATTGAAGCGATTGCACTCTACGCGTCTCGCGGTTTTCGTCGAATTCCGCCATATGGCTGCCACATCGGCGATCCGTTGAGTCTCTGCTTCGAGAAAATAGTGACCTCCGTTGCGCCACCAGCCAGCTAGAAATGATTGGCCGGGCCACCGCTGACGCATCCCGTGACGCATTGCGGTTGACACCGTATTTCCGGGGTGGCTCAATTCCGGGTCGTTAGCGTTCTCCACCATCCCTATGAAGCACGCAAATGAATCTGCCATCAAGTGGGTCGAGCAGCGTTCGCCGCGCGGACGTTTTCATCTCTTCCGGCGTCACATCTCCGAGGCACTTGGCGCACCCCGCGATGCAGGCGTTGCGGGCGGCGGACACCCATCCGATGTCGAGCTTGCCAAACTGCCTCCCGGCGCAACCAACTTTCCATTCCACGCTCATGCGGCCCAGTGGGAGTTGTATCTTGTCCTCAGCGGGTCGGGGGAGCTTCGCACAAGCGATACGCTGACATCCGTGAACGCTGGTGACAGTTTCGTCTGCCCGCCGGGAGAGCCGCACCAACTCAAAAACACGGGCACAGCCGACCTTCTGTATTACGTTATCGCCGACAATCCGCCCGCTGATGTCATCACTTACCCGGACTCCAACAAGTGGTTCGTGAAACCTCAACGGAAGAGCTTCACCATGCGGGAAACCGATTACTACGCCGATGAGGAATGAGCCGGACGCCATGAAACAATACATGGTCATCGAACGCTTCGCGCCGGGCTGCAAAGCCAAGATTTACGAGCGGTTCCACGCAAAGGGCAGGATGTTGCCGGACGGGTTGTTTTATTTGAATAGCTGGCTGGAGAAGGATGGCGACCGGTGTTTTCAGTTGACGGAGACGCACGATGCTTCATTGTTCCAAGTCTGGTTCGAGCAGTGGAAGGATTTGGATAGCATCAAGGTCATAGAGATTGGTGAGAAGCCCCGTGAAAGTAGTGCTGGTTAGCCTGCGTTAAGCGTGGGCTGGCAGCCGTCAAAACGAATTCAGCCGGACATGTTGTGCTGCCGTTGAACACCCGACCGTCAAAACCAGCCAGTTAAGTCACGCTTGCGCACGCGAATCTGGATAATGCAATCGGCGCTGGGACAACGCCCGCCAGCCTACCGAGTTGATGCGCAAGGTCGAGCCGCCACCGGTCGCGACGTGACCGTTGATTCGGGCGACCAAGTAGGTAACGTCTCCCACTTCGACAGGCGCTACTAGACTGTAGACGCCACCTGCCTGTGCTGGAAACCACGGAGGTTCGCGCCGCACCCCTCCATTTGAAGTTGCGCTGCTGGACAGCGGCGATGGGCTGACGGTCCGGCTGCGGTGTAATACAGAATAGTGATTTCAATTGTTGATGATTCCGGCCACTCATTGAATCCCATCTCCGAAGCTCGCTGGCCACCAGCGCATCGAAACTGCGAAGCCGATTGGACGCCACCGCGGAATGTCTGAAAATCACGCCGAGAACCACGAGGATTACCCCCGCGAAAATCAGGTAAAGCGGCACCGGCCCCAGCCAGGCTTCGAGCTGTTTCCATTTTTTCCCAAAAAAATATCCGATCAGGGTGTAAGTGGTGGCATAGGCCGCCGACCCCATGAGGTTGTAAAACAGAAAAGTGCGCCACGGCATTTTCGACATGCCGGCCAGCAGATTGACCACGACGGGCGGAAACAAAAAGATGAACCGCGCGATAAAAACCGTCTTGGCGCCATGACGTTTGAAGAATCGCTCCGGCCACTTTAATCGTTCGGGCGTAAGATGGAGCCAGCGGATTTTTTCCAGGTTGCCCTGGCCCAGCCGCCGCCCCAGCCAGAAAGCACAGATGCCGCCCAGAAAACAGGCCGCCGTTCCGGCCACCACGGGCTGCCACAGCGAATCCGCCGTTTTCCCCAAAACAAATCCGGCTCCCAGAAGAATCGTTTCACCCGGCAGGGGCACGCCGAGGTTGTTCAAAAACGCGACGATGAAGACGAGCACATATCCGTAATGCGGGATGTGGGGCAACAAGGAATGCAGCCAGTGGAGCATGTTCACACTCTGTGACGCCCCCCGGCGTCTTTGTTGTCAACCCCACCCAGCGGATTGATTAAGCGGGTGATAGAACTTGCCTGGCTCAAATATTTGATCTTACAAAGCGAGAATAGGATGGGCGGGAATGACGGCATCGCTTGGAATCAGCCGGTGTTCGGGACTTTTTTCGACCGCTTCCTTGGTCAGCTTCACAAACACCGTGGATTCCTCGTAGCTGATCCGCTCCACCTGGCTCATGGGTATCTGCACTTCTTTGCCGGTGAACCGGTGACCGGTCTTGATGACCAGTTGGCTGATGGCCCAACTCTTGTCGTCCATCATAAAATCGCAGACGTGGCCGATGATGCCGTCGGTGGCCTGAAGATTATAGCCGGTCACGGCCTGCGTGCTGCGCAGATCCGCATCGGCACTCTTGTGTTTCAGGCCAGGGCCGGCACTGGGTCCATGCGGTTGAAATTTTGCGGGTGTTTCCAAAATCGGAAACCCCCTCATGCCGCCCCACAACCCGTCACCTTCCCAGTAATACGGCCAGCCGTAGTAGCGATGATACTCCTCCTCGTATTGCCGCGACACCGGCTTGTGCGTCTCAATCGAAGGGCTGTCCTCAATCTGTTTCCGCGTCAGGCTGACTGACAAAACCTTGTCAGCCACCTGGACGCTGCCGAAGGCATGTGGCGAGATAAGCACCTGTCGTCCCGACAACCAGTTGCCCGTGTCCGCGACCACATAACGCACCGCCCAGTTCCGGTCGTCGAAATAAAAATCTTTCACATGGCCGAGGTCGCCATCCGACGCGCCGAGCTTGTTTCCGTATAGTTGTTTAATGCTTTGTAACATGATTTATCCTTTGTTAAGTTCGCGTGAGTTGTTCCCAAAATGGTGAACCCCGCTTTGGCCGGAGCGCGGGTTGCCCTAAACCGCAGCCCGTCGCCAGAACAATGCGCCTCAAAATCATCCAAACCGTTGCCGGTCCCGCCACGCGCGGCGATTTGCCACAACTCGCGCTCCGGCGGGGTCAAGGCTTTCAAATTCTGCCCAGCAACAGCAGGACAACCAGCACGGCCAGCAGCAGGCCCAATCCGCCGCTTGGGTAATAGCCCCAACTCCGGCTATGGGGCCAGGTCGGGAGCGCGCCGAGCAGCATGAGGATGAGCAGCACCAATAAAACAGTTCCTAACATAATATTATTCCTTTCAATGGATGGTTGTGGTTTGTGTGATTACTTCCCGTGATTGTCTCCGGGCCGGTCGACGTTGCGCTTTTGACCCTGGTTCTCACCGGCTGGCTTCCAGTTTTTTGGATACTGCTTGACCACCGCTTCATGGTGTTGGGCCGGGGAATCATGGAAATCCATTCTTACAGACGGCGAAGCCTGGAGCCGGTTGATCGAAACTCCACGCGGCGCAGGGCGCGAAACCCAGTTGCGGCCATCCCGGTAGGCGTATTGGTGCCGGCTGTTGCTGTAATAAATCTGGTAACTGGGGTAATAAACGTAATCATCTTGCACCACGACAGTGGTCTCCACTGTGGGAACCATATACAAACTTCCTTCGGACGGGCGGTCCACATAAGCCACGCATCCGGTCAGCGTGACCAGCAGCGCGGCGCTTAACCCGAGGCCAACCTTGTGCATCCGGGCTGAAAATTTTCTGTCATTCATGAAGTGAAAGTAATCCACCTCGCAGTCAGGCCGCTATGGGGTGTAACCCTACCTGCAAAAAAGTGAATTGCTTTCCGTCCCGGCCGGTAACAGCGCCCGAATCATCGCGGGTGCCGACGTCGGCAAGGCGAAAGCCAAGCCCGCGCCCGCGCCACAGACGACGGCGAGCAAATAAATTCAAATTCAGAATTGTCAGCGGCCTTCGGCAACGAAGATCGCCTTTCAAAAGACAAACGGGACGGCTTACCCCGCCCCGTTCGTGTTTCCGGCAGATATTACTTACGGATAAATCAGGCGATAGAATCCCGCTCTCTTGGTGCGATCAATCGGGATGGAAATCTGATTCGTCGCAGCCAAGCCGGCGACGGCGGCCCAGTCGTTTGTATTCCGACTGACGCCAGCAGCGAGGTTATTGGTCTGCACCAGCAAACGCCAGCCGATGTGATCCGCCGACCAGGAGAGATTGAGATTATTCCCGCTCATGGTGGCAACAATATTGGTCGGGGTAGGTTGACCGTCACGGCTTTGGCCAATGGTGCGTCCGTTATGGGGTATTCACCCCATAGCAAAGGGCCGGTCCACGGTCTAGTGTGCCCTCTGCGATATGCTGATCAAATTACCGGCTGAAAAAACCGTGAGCGAAGCGGCGGCAGCCTTGTAGTCTGCCGTAGAGGCCAACCGCCATGAATGAGACGCAAGATTCTCCGACTGATCCGCGAATTTATATGGCGGCCGAACGCACATTCCTGGCTTGGATCAGAACTGGCATAGCTTTCATGGGATTCGGATTTGTGGTTGCCCGCTTCGGCCTGTTTTTGCGTGAAATTGCGCATAGCAACAATATCACTGTTCCCCAGCATGACAGCGGCCTTTCCCTCCCCGTTGGCATTTCCCTTATCGTGGCGGGCATAATGGTTAACCTCATCGCCGCCATCCGGCATCGTCGTTACACCAAAGCGCTTGACCGAGGTGAATTCAGGCAGGCTTACGGGGCCGCATTCACCTTTTTAGTCGCCGGATTTCTCGCAATCATTGGACTCGCCGTGGCTGTTTATCTGGCTTTTTTACTGTGACTGGACCTCTCGAATTATCATGAAAGCCAGGAAACTTCCTGAATTCATTAGCCAGTGGTTCATCGCTTCTGCCGCTAACCGCCTGACCTTGCTCTTGCTTTTGATCGGGCATCTTTGCTGCGGCCTCTTGATTTGGTTCCATCACAATCCCGGCCTTCAATCGTGGATGGCGTTGCCGATCATCAACGGATTTGTGACGTTTTGGTTGCTGGCCAAATCAAACGCTTAACGGGTGCCGCGCAAAAAATATTCCCAAGCGGATTTGATTTAACTTACCAAAGCAATCCAAACGAGCAGTCCAACAAGAGCGGCCAGGGTCACGGGAATCCCCAGCCGCGCAAAATCCCAAAAGGAAATCTTTATTCCCATTTCACGCGCCTGCTGGACCACAATGATGTTGGATACGCTGCCAATGATAATCAAACTGCCGCCAAAGCTGTTGGCGAGCGCCAGGATGTAGGGCACGGCGGGACCGGTTAGATTGACCACTTTGAGCAGCAGCATCACGGCGGCAGAATTGCCGACCAGATTGGACAGCGCTGCCGTCGTCAAAGTCAAATTGACCGGGGCATTGAGATTAAATCCGCCTTGCGCCAGCCAGTGAATGGCTTGGTCGCCGTAACCGGTGGATTGAAATGCTCCGGCGACCACAAACAGCCCGATGAACAGCACCAGAATCGGCCATTCCACCAGTCCGAGCAAATCCTCGGTGCGGAATTTAGTGCTGGCCAGATGAATGCCGGCGGCGGCCAGGGCAATCACTTCTTTTGGAATTGAGGTGAAGAACAGCCCGATAACCACCAGGAGAATGATGATTCCTTTGACGGTATGCGGACGGTTGAAAGCATAGTTTTGCTGCGCCGCTCCGCTTGGGATGGGCTCTGACACTTGAAGATTTTTTCGCGCCATGAACCAGATGATGCCATAGGCGGCGGTCATGGCAAAAACGACCGGCACGATGCTCCAGAGCAGATAGCGGCCGAAATCCAAATGCGCCACCTGACCAATCATCATGTTTTGCGGATTTCCAATCAAGGTTGCGCCTGCGCCGATGTTGCTGGAAATGGTGAGCGCGATCAAAAAGGGAACGGGATTGATTTGTCTTCTCAAAAGCGCTATGCCCGTGATCGGCGCAAAGGCGTAGCACACGATGTCGTGGTTGAGAAAAGCGGAAAGCCCGCCGGTCACCAGCATCAGAATCAGTAGAAAGCGCGCGGGATTTCCCAACTGATTCGCGAGGTGCTCCGCCACCTGGTCATAAAACCCTGACAGACGAAGCTGGGCGGAGATGACAAAAAAACCGAAGAGCAGACTAATCGTCGGCGCGTTGACATAGGAAACCGCATCGGCTGTGGAGACACCGCCCAAAATCATCATGCCAATCGCGCCCAATAAAGCGATGCCCACCCGATTGAGCTTTAATCCGGGAATGTGTCCGACTGCGATCCCGGAATAAGTCACGGCGAAAATCGCCAGAATGATTTTGAAAGGCGGCATTTATTTTCAAGAGATAGGCATGGCAAAAACTTGGCGGCCAACGCAGTCACTTCTCAACCGGCTGGCCCGCCTTCACCCAGGCTCTAAAACCTAGGGAAAGATTATTGACGCGTTCAACGACGTCAACAACTCATCCGATTCGGTGACATGAATTCCCTGTCCGAACGCGTTGGCTCATGGCGTTATTTTTGCCGGTTCAAAATGCTTTCCGCCCGGCCATACGAACCGAGGTTGAAGGCGTTCGTGTAGCCCATGCCATTCAATGTTTTCTTCGCCATGCCGCTGCGCATCCCGCTCTGGCAGTGCAGCAGCAAGGCTTGGTTTTTCTCTTTAACGCGACGCGGCAGCACGGTTCCAATTTCGTCCAAAGGGATATTGATCGCCGTGAGCAGATGGCCGGAGTTGAACTCGCCGGGACTGCGCACGTCAATCAACAGCGCGCCGTTTTTCAAGTGCGCCAGCGTGTCCTTGGCGGAAAGCTGGCCGGCCCGCCGGAACAGAAAAAACACGGCAACCACGGCGCCAAAAATGAGTGTCGGGGTCCAGTTCCAGCTTGTGTTCATGTGTCCTTGAAAAACATTGTTTCACTTGGCCGGATGTGTTTCCAGCCAGCGCCGGCGCAAAGCGTCGTGCATCTGCTCGCGAAATTTGACTGGCATGGAATACGGCTGGCCGTCTTTGTAGAGCGTGATGGTCTGGCGGATGTTGTCCACCACCACCTGGCAGGGATTGCAGCCCGCCATGTGCTGCTCGAACTCCGCGCAGAAGGCCGGATCAACCGTGCCATCCACGTATTCGTTCAACATCGCCAGCAGTTCTTCGCACTTCATGGTGTTTGTCTCTTTGATGACCGAGCCGTCGGCCGGCCAAAAGTTACAAGCTTTGTGGTCAAATGATTTTTCATTCGTGCGGGTGAGGCGACTGGATCAACCGCCGTTCCGGGTCGCCGAGCACGCGGGTCAATTCCTCGCGCAACTGCAGCCGGGCGCGGAGCAGTCGCACTTTCACATTGGCCTCGCTCAAGTCGAGCGCCTCGGCGGTTTCCTGAATGGACAAGCCCTCCACGTCGCGCAGCAAAAACACGAGACGATGCTTGTCGTCCAACCGTGTCAGCGCGTCGTCCAGCAAACGACGGACTTCATTCCGTTCCACCAGATGTTCCGGCGACTGCCGCCAGTCGGCGATGAATTCCGGGTGCGGAATGGAATCGGAATTCTCGGATTGCTCCGTCGCCTCCTCCAGGGAAACGGTGTTCAGTCCTTTGCGTTTGCGGATGATTTTGAGGGCCGCGTGGCTCGCGATGCGCAGCACCCAGGTGGAAAAACTAGCTTCCCCGCGAAAGCCGGCGAGATTTTCCAGCACGCTCAAAAAAGTCTGCTGGGTGACATCCTCGGCATCCTGTTCCTGCCGCAGCATCCGCATGGCCAGCGCATAGACGCGCTGCTCGTGCCGGCTGGTCAGCGCCTCAAACGCCTCCAGTTCGCCCGCCTGCGCGCGACGCACCAGTTCCGTGTCGGTGGGTTCGGGTGGAATCGGTGATGCCATGGGCTTGACGGCCTGATTGTATTCGTCTGCGCCAAGCGCGCAAGGCTGACCGCGCTGAAAGGGATTTCCCCGGAACCGTTTTAGTTAAAGCGTGGCCGCTGGGAGGGCGTGCCAGTCTCTCCCTCCGGCCCGGGAGCGGGTTCAAAAATACTGTAACCGTTGAGTTGACCTGGGGTGAGCGAATCGCGCGGCAGCGTCTTGGACTGCGGCAGCCCTCTGCCGCTTTGCGTCGCCAGGCCTGCGGTGGAAAAGCGGCAGAGGGCTGCCGCAGTCCAAAACCTCGCGGAATTTTTCGGGCAGCCTTCCAAACCGTGGCCGCAGTATTTTTGAAAATGCCCTAAGTTTTCAAAACCCTTGCGCCGTTTCACCGTTGCACTTTTCCGGCCTCACCACGGCTGGCGCACGCGGAAGAAGCGGCTGCCGCCGGTCACGGGGAGATTCACGCTTGAATTATCCGGCCCAACTGCCGGGAGATTTGTCACGGCGGTCCATTGTGAACCGGCTCCCAGTGTGGCGGACTGCTCGACCACAACATCCGCCAAGGACGAAGGCCACGACAGGCTCAATGGAGAATTTTGCGGCGCGGCCATCGCCAAGGCGACGGGCGCGGCGATGACAATGCTGCCCGCGTTGGTCGCGCTGGCGGTGCCAACAGTTGCCACCACCTGCCACGCATAAATTCCTGGCGCAGCAAAAGCGTGCTGGGCAAACTGGCTGGTGCTGGCGGCGGAACCGTCACCAAAATTCCAGTTGAAGGTGACGGCGCTGGCATTGTTCGTCACCGTAGCCACCACGGCAAAGGCGACGGGCCATCCAGACGGAGCATTCGTCGCCACATGTGAAACGATCCACAATGAATACGGCCCTTGCGCGACACTTACGGTGCCGGTGGCCAACGTGGAATTTTTCGATCCGTCCCACGCGGCATAAGTGAACGTGGCGCTGCCAACAAATCCGGCGTCCGGGAAATAGGTCAGCACATTGTTGCTCACGCCAAGCGAACCGCTGGCCGGCTGCGAAATGATTCGCAGCGTCGCGGTCGCCGGGGTGACCGTCACCGGCAAATTCAATGGCGTGTTATCGGGCGTGCTGCCAGCGACAACATTGACACTGGGCGGCGTGCTGTTGTTGATGGAATCGCTGTTCGGTCCGTTGTGGCAGGTGTAACAGCCAATCAATGCGCCGCGAAATAAATTCAAGCTCACCGTGCCGCCGTCAAAGCTGGCCGTCAACGTGCGGTCGCCTTGGCTGCGTGACAGCACTGTGCCCCGGTTGTCCGTGCCGTGGCACGCCTGGCATTTGCCCAGATTGCCATTGATATAATCGTGATGCCCGGACACCCAGCTTTGACCAATCGGGTGCATTCCGTGCGGGCCGTTGGTGGCGGTGCTGCTGCTCACCGCCATGGAAACGTGGCAGGACGCGCATTCCACCATGACGCCGGCGTGGTCTTGGATTTTAATATTGCGCACATTGTCGTTAGCGTGCGTGCTGGGAAATTCCGCATGGGTCGAACCGTGGCAGGCGGAACATTGCAACCCGCCATGCCCGGCGGAAAAACGGAAGAGCGACAGCCCGCCCGCCGGGGTGTTCGGCTGCGTCGAGAAAGTCTGGTTCACAGGCAAGCGCACCGTGAAGTTAGTGTCGGTGAAGACGGACACGTAACGAATCTGGCCGTTGTTGCTCGTCGCGGTGCCGGTGTGGCAGTTCGCGCAGTTCGGTTCCATGAACCAGCCGACCCGGTTGGCCGAACCCACCGCACTCATGTTGCCGTGACAACTCTGGCACTGCATTTCCATCGAGCCGTCCGCTGCCATCGCGCCGCCCATCGCGCCGCGCAGACATTTCGTTGTGGAGCCGGGATGACAGCGGTAACATGCTGAACGATTCGCCGAATTGTCGAGCGTGGTGCTGGAAATCGGATCCATGACATGGGCGTGAAATGAATGCACCGAAGCCGTGAGCGGCGGAATTGTGCCGTAGCTCGGCGCACCGAGCGCTTCCGAGGCATGACACGCGGCGCAAAGAACAGGCTTGTTGTCCGCCACCACGCCGCGATAAAGCCCTTGCGGATTGAATCCTCGCGCCGCGAGCGCCGCCTGATACAGCACGCCGTGCCGGGCGAACTGATGTTCATCGTGCAGCCGCAGAATATTCAGCCGAAAATCGCGTTCCTGAATGCCGCCCCACACCCAGCCAGCGGCGGGCTTCGCGGTCGCCATCGAGCCAGAGGCATGACACGCACGGCAGTCCATTTCATCTGACACAGGCAGCACAATGTCGTTCGTGGCAATGGGCGTCGCGCCATTCTTGGCGATGAGCCGCATCATTGGATAAGGATTCTTGTTGTGTGCGTCGTTATAGGGCGAAAGAGGGATGCCTTCCGCGCGCCACCAGTTGACCGGCGTATAAACCCCGCCGGCAGGCTGGTTGGTTTGTTCAAACAGCATCGTTTGCGGCGTATTGCTAACGCCCGGCATATTCCAGCCGGCAAGCCCGCCTTCCGGCGCGAGCACCGCGCCGTAGATGGCCTGCGCGTAAGTGTAGTAATTCCCCTTGCCCATCGCGGTGGAATTGAACGAGCCGGCGGGATCGGCGACCGCCTGATAAGTGACCGTGTAGCCACTGCCGTTAGTAACGAGCTTGCCGCCGACGATCAGTTGCGACTCGATGGTGTTGTAAGGCGGCAGGATGCTGAACACCGAGTAATCGCTGTCCATGCAGTGCATGCCGAGATTGTTCCAGCCGAGAATTTGGTTGTTCGCCGCCAGCAGCGGCAGCGGCAGCGCCAGGATTACCGCCAAAAAAAGTCTGTGGTTCATAAAAAATATTTTGTTTCCGTCGTTCCGCCCGAAACCTTAGCACGGCAGGATTAAATTCCGATTAATACAATATGAAAATATATTCATATATGAGTTTTAGCAAATTTTAAAAAACGGAACGGGCAATTGAAGCTTGCGGGCCGGTTGAAAAAATTGTTTTGTGTTGCAGCCCGATTCGAGAAAGCCATGAACACCCGGAAAAACAAACCCTTGTCCAGCCACCAGCTTGCCGCCGTGGCCCGGTTGTTTGCCGTCCTGTCTGAATCGAGCCGGCTGGCGTTGCTGCAGTCGCTGCACGCCGGCCCGCTGACCGTAAATGAACTGGTGGCGGCCAGCGGCATGAAGCAGGCCAACGTCTCGAAACAACTCGCGATCCTGCACGACCACCATCTGGTGAAACGCGAACGCGAAGGCACCTTCATTCGTTACGAGATCGCCGATCCGATGGTTTTTTCGCTGTGCAATCTCGTCTGCGGCAAGATGGCCAAGGATGCAAAATGTGCCGTCGCCACATTTCATCCGGAAATCTGACGCGGCTGACGATGGCGGGGACGCCTCTCGTTTCCTTGACGGCTGCCAACTTAAGCCAAAGCCGCCGGCTCGTCCGAAAACTCGCATCGGGTGGCTCGGAACGCCGAACTCCGGTTCAGCCAATCTCGCCGCTTGTATTTCCAAAGACGCGGAAATCGTTTCTCCCTCTCCGCTCCATCGGATGGAGCGGAGAGGGCCGGGGTGGCGCATTAAACATTTTTGGCGGAGCGCGGCTGTGTCGCGGAGACCAGCCGCAGCCGCTCCGTAACGAATGACGCGTTGGAAGAATCAACCCGGCTCGACGTTCGGAAATGCTGCGGTTGGTCGAGGACGACACAGCCGCGCTCCGGGGGCGGATACAGACGGAATTCAACGCCAAGGCGCAAAGCCGCCAAGACGCAATCGGATTTCTTTTTATTACGAAACCAGGAAACCAGGAATCATCGAAAAGATTTCATGGTTTCCGGGCTTCCTTATGGAATTGTTTTGGGTCGCGCCTTTGCGCCTTGGCGGCTTTGCGTTAAAAGTTTTTTGCCTGATGGCCGACTGCAATGTCTGGCCGTCTGCATGGTGGCTGACCGCAAGGTCTGGCCGGCCGCAAGGACCGGGGCAAAAGGCCAACGGCCATGCAAGGCCGGGCCGGGACCGGATTGGCCAGCCCTGCCGGAACTGGGGCGGGCGCAGCCACGATTTTAATGGTGCAACTATACAGGACTAACCCCTTTCGGAATCTTGGGGCCAATCACATCTCATTCTACCAATTGGACGCGATAGAATCGCGCGGTTTTTCCAGTGTCAGCATCAGGCAGCGGTGTGATTGCGCTTGTTGCGGTGACTGGACCGCCGACATTCTGCCAAGACGTATCCGGCAAAGCATTTTTAAACTGTAATTGGTAAGTCTTGCCGGGCACCGACGACACGTTAATGATTCTGCTTCCGTCGCCATTTACATTCACGTTCATTGCTTTTAAGAACTGGTTTGGATTCATTGGATCGGTGCCTGCTTGGATTTCCTGCCAGTCGGACTGCCCGTCACCATCGCTATCGAGATCGAACGTCGCGCCGGTCGAATCAATTTGCACATCAACCAAACCTTCATTGATCGAGACGTTGCTAATCTGCAAAGTGGCAGCGGAACTGCCGCTCACGTCGAAGAGCAGCATCCCGCCGATACCTTGCAGCGGAACCGCACTGGCCAGGGCCACCTTGATGACGCCCGATTGATTGGTGTTAAATGCCGTCGCAAACGTTTCACCTAGCGGGCCGGGTTGGATGTTCCGCACTTGTGTTGTCCCGGAATCGTAAGTAAGCGTTAAATCAATTCCTAAAACTGCGGCGGAAGGTGATTTCAATACCAGCCAGATGTTTGTGCCGGGCGGCAGCGTAGTGACCAGTTTTTTCAACGCCACGGTCACGGGCGCATACGATTGGATGCCGACCTGCTGACTGGGTGCCCAGTTCCCCGAAACGTCGCCCAGCAAAATAGCCGTGAAATTCTGCCCGTTCAAATTATTCGTCAATCCTGTCACGGTGCGGCTGTTCGGCTCAAAATCCCAAACTTTGCCTGCGCCCGGAAACGGCAGCGGAATGGCATCCACCGCTTTTTGCAAAATGTAATAGGCGTCGAACGCAGTAATCTGGCCTGATTTGTTGACATCGGCGGCAATGGCAGCGGGGCCGGTCAAGGTTATCAGTCCAGCATCATGCTGCAAGACCAGTGAAGCGTCATAGGCGGAAATGCCGTTCGTATCATCGGATTTTGAAAGGCTCAATGAATAATCGCCCGCGGCTCCCGCCACAGTAAAGACACCATTCGTTCCACTCGTGCCGGTGTAGGTTGCATTTCCCAGCAACGTGGCGGTCACACCCGGCACGCCAGCCCCTCCATTCCAATAAGTCACCGTGCCGCCAACGTTGAAAACCCGGTTGACCGTGAACGAGCCGTTCGCCGCCTCACTTGAACCGCGCCGTCGTTGATCGAAATGCTCGCAACGGTCAGAGCCGTGGTGCTGTCCGGCGCGCCGACAACGACAAAATTCAAATATGCCAGAACGCCTGAGCCGCTCGAAGTCGGGCCGGGGCTGGCCATTGAAATCCGAATCTGCCCGGCGATATTCGTATTCACGGCGATATACCAGCCGGGTGTCAGATTGCCCAGTTGCGCAGTTTTGGCTTGCACGACCGCTGGATCAAACGTCACCGTCAGACTCGCCGCCGCTGCGCCATTCATGTTGGCGGCGTTGATGGGGACTGAAATAATGCTATGTTGCGCTCCGCCTGTGGCCGGCAAACTCAAGGAGACCACATCGCTCTGAAACGTGTAGCCGTTCAAAACGGTGCCGCTGCCATTGTTGGAATTTGAAACGGTCACGTCCGCTCTCGCTGGGAAATGGGGTGGCGTGACGCAATTAATCTGGCTGGAACTGACCACGACAACATTCGTGGCCGCCAAGCCACCAAAGCTGACCGTGGCGCCAGCTTGGAAATTCGCGCCGCCAATGGTCACGGCGGTGCCTCCCGAAGCCGTTCCGAGCGTCGGAGTAATTGCCGTGATGACCGGATGATCGTTCACCACGACCGGATAAGCCGCCTCAGGCCGGCCTGACCTGACAACTGTGATGCCGTCGGTCGCTTCGATGTAATATTCGATTCCAGGCGAAACCAAGCGTGAGCCTTCAATCGTGGCGGCATAGCGATTGAGTGTTGTATGCGTCATGGCTCGGCTCGAATAATTCGTGGTGTTGATGGCGCGGAAGTAGAGCGTCACGCCTTGCACAGAAACATTGTCAGTCACATCGGCAAAAATCGTTAGCGGCAGCCCTGGTTGCGCGGTGGTGAGCGGGGTATGAGTCAGGACCGGCGGAACTGTGTCAATCGGCGCGGCGCTGGCCAGATTGGAAAAATCTGATTCGCTCATATCCGTCTTGACGACCGTGAATTTGTAATAATACGGCCGACCGGGTTGAACTTGAGTGTCGCGATAGGCCTTCTGTTGGGCAGGGACGATGCTGGTATTGATCCGGGCAAAACCATTGGTTGGATTGGTCGAACGATAGAGATTGTAACCGGCCAGCAACTCGAAATCGTCCTGCATCCAGCTCAAGTCCACTTTTCCTTCGCCACCGGTGGCCTGCAAGTTCATGGATTCGGTGCCGGAGGTGATGATCTCGAAACGAAAACGTCCGGAGTCCTCGCCACACACAAGCCAGGGGTCATCTGCCGCACAGCCGCCGACAATCCGCATCAGTTGGTAGCCGTCTCCCGTGATGGGAGTCACGTTGAACGTGCCCACCCATGTCCGCGCATCACGCCAACCGCCGCCGACGGGATGGATGGTGTAGTCTGTCACGGGCATATCGGGGCCAAACGTCACTTGCGGCGGCACGTTTGTGTCCATGTCCCGATTGTAAGTGGCGCTGAACGTCACCAACTCGGCGCCCACAATGCTCACATTGGTGCCGCTTGCGGTCGCAAGTCTCACGTCCACGACAAATGGAAAAGTAGATTCTGCGGGCACCTCAAGGAATGGCGCATAAACCAAGTGCGACTTATTGAAGTCGTCGTTGAAGTCGGTAATAGCTGCGTCAATCAGTGTCGTGGAGGTGGTTCCCCAGAAGTTGCTCGCAGCCCCATAATACCAATATCGTTCGTTTGGATCGCAACACCACGTCTTGTCTACTGTAACCCGCATCCAATGCTGGAGGTTAGGGTCCCACATTTTGCTTAGGAAAGCGTTGTTGCGGATTCGATCATCCGTAGCCGCTACAACTGCGTTGGTGTAATGTGGCATCATCCCAAGCATGAGTGTAGTCATCAAATTCTGTTGATTATCCTGCAAAAAGACGGTGTTGCGAATCGTTTCCGTGCCGTATCCCCCTATGGACAAGCGCTGCCCATCCAAAAGACAAGTCCAAAGGTGGTGCGACTGAATGTCGCTCAAAGACGAAATCTTCCGGACAATGGAATTGGTCAAGTATTGTGAGGAAATACTACTACCGTTGTCCCCATTAAAGTAACAGTGTTCGATGTAACTGGCCTGCGTATAAGTGCCATTTCCAACGCGCGGATTTCGAACCTTGACGTAACGGAGGTCCGTTATTCCGCGAGCGGGATTATCAATAGTCTGAATGGACACAGTCCCGCGACCTCCATTTATGATGTCTGAGGGAAAGAACTGCACTGGTTCAGCGAATGTTCCCTGGACCAGCAATGCCCCTTCAACTTGGATGTTCGGAGTCGTAGCCTGCTCGTAGGGATTACTTGGCGTGGGGGTGCCCCATTGAATCTGCGTTCCTGCTGTCACAGTAACCGTAATTCCTGTCGGAATGAGCGTTTGTCCTACGACGATCCAGAAGTCGTCCTTCGTAAGTGTCATGTCTTGGGAGATAATGCGCGGCAGTTCTCGGCCTCGTTGGACGACCAGGCTGAATCTGCTTTGGAAGGTGTAGTTGATTGGGTCCGCGGGATCAAAGCCATTGCGGCAAGTCATGTTCAGTCGAAACGGGATCACATGATCGTTCGGGCAGTTGGAAGCCACTTGGAAACGGAAGGGATACCGGACGCCAGTGATGACTTGGTTGCTGTAGATAAGCCCGTTATCGTCCCAATTGAAAGCGCCGATTGCACCGTAATCCACGACGTTCGTGAGCCAGGTGACGTAAGGATCAGGTTGGAAGGCGCCATCAGCCCAAGCGTCCAGGGTGACGACGACATTACTGGCTATCCCCCAATGGTTGCGGATGACGATGGCTAGGTCGATCGTCTCGCCTGCATCCACCCGTCCGTCATTGTCATTGTTGGTGGCTTGCAGGCCGGTGTCAAAGAGCCAGAACTCCTGGAACGAGAGCTCGGGCTTCGGCGCAACCGTCAGGGCGGCGAGGGCGTTGGCTCCGGAGCCTCCACTGGCCGCGATCTGTCCCATGATGAATCGCGAGGAATAGGTGTCCTTGTCGGGGAACTTGGTGCGCACCAAGGCGGCAATACCCGAAACAATTGGTGCAGCCATCGAGGTTCCATCCCAAGCGGCATACTGGTTGTTCGGGAGAGTGCTCCAGATGTCAACGCCAGGCGCCATCAGCTCGTATTCATGGGTGTCGTGCGGGGTGCAATCGTAGTTGGAAAACTGAGCCAGTGAGCCGGCGGGCGTGGAAGCCATCACACCGAGGACCCAATTGTATGCTGCGGGATACATGTCCGCTCCAAACGGACACGGAAGGTTGACTTTGGCGTCGTTGCCCGCCGCAGCCACCAAAACGCATTGGCCAAACGCCACCGTAAGCGCATCTTCCTCCACTTGTGATTTGAAGTAGCCGCCGAAAGACATATTGATGACATCCGCGCCATTCGCCACGGCGTAGTAAATTCCCGCCGCAATATCCGACACACTCAAAACGCCAGAGTATTGCGCCGCTTTGATGGCCATGATCTTTACACCATAGGCAACGCCAACTCCGCCTGCATGGTTCAAGCCCGTGGCCGCGATAATTCCCGCCACATGTGTGCCGTGCCCGTTATCGTCCATTGGATTGTTTGAACCGGTAATGGCATTGAAACCGTGCTCGCCATTTTGGCCCGTCCAAAGATTGGCTGCCAAATCCTCGTGGTTGGTGTCAATCCCGGTGTCAATGACTGCAACCACAACATCGGGACTGCCTCCGGGCGGCAGGCCCTGGCTTTGCAAATAAGCCCACGCTTCCGACGCGTGGATGGCGGCAAGGTGCCATTGATCGCCCAGCTTTGGATCGGTGCTGCTGTCTGGGAGGACAGCCATGTGCCGGACATAATCCGGCTCGGCATATTCAACCGAAGGGTCATCGGCCATCTCTTTCAGCACGTCATTCACCGTTTTGCCCTTCGGTATCATCGCCCGCTGCCATCGGGTGATGTCCGGTTTGCCAGCACGAACCATCGCTTTGCGCTGCGCTTCAGGGACGTTTTCAAACACGCGGCGATTTTTGTTTAGACCGTGCCGGGTTAAAGTGTCGGCAAGCAACTTATCGTCGGTGGCGGCGCCATAGCTGGCCTTCAAACGCGGAGAGTCCAGCGGTGCCAGTTTGAAAACAACGCGGTCGCTGGCGTAATCCTTCTCCGTCGGCTGCCGTTCGGCCTGCTCTTGTGCATTCCCGGCGAATGGCGAATAAGCGTGTTTCGGGATTGGCGCGTTCGGATTATAGAGAAACGGCCCATTGCGGCCCGGCTTTGGGGAACCGGCTTGCGCTGGTGAGGATTCGGCCCCGAACGTCACCAACACAGAGGCCATTAAACAGATTAAGCAGGCAAGATTTTTACACAGGGACGCCATGCTTTTTTGAAGCGAGAATTGGGCGATCATAGAATTGAATTTTGTTTTTGTTTAATGGGGACTCATTTACAATTAGATCAAAAATGAGCTTTCTTCATTATTGACTTTCCCATCGAATCTTGCAAGAGGATTGAAATGGGTTGAACACGCGTGACCGTTTTCCACCTCCCGCCCGGCGGCGCACGTCGGCTTGTGGATTGTAATGTCGCGGCGTGGCCGTGAGGAACAGGCGTTGGCGGATGGGCAGATTTTTGTCGTCGAGGGCAAAGGCGAAGTTGCGGCCTTCGCGTCCGGAGGTCTGTAGGAGACGAGGTGACGAGTCTCTAACTTAAAAAAGTCAAACTAGGGACCGACATATTTGAGACTCCTCACGTCGTCTCCTACTTTTATAAAAGGGCGCGTCCAGAAAACGCCGCACCCTCGCGGCGTCGGTGGAGACTTGAAAGTCGAGGTCGGATTGTGGCGTGGTGAGCGCGTCAATGCCTTCCTTCATGGTCGGGTCGGAGCAGACGCAGAGGTAGGCGAGGCTCGGCAAATGAGTTTCGCGCAGCCATTCGTGCAGGGTCTGGCGCAGCAACGCGAGCGAAGGGAGCAGGACGAGAATTTTGGTAGGCCTGGTAGGGCGCGTCACTCCGTGCGCGCCGTCGTGATGAACCAGAACGCCATCGTTGGCAGGCGGCGGCGGGCAAGGGACTGCCCGCCCTACCAATTCGCCGCGGTAGCAGCGCGACTGGCAATTGTCTGCGCTACATGCTCCGCAATCCACAGTGCCACGAGTGTTTTGCCAGTGCCGCAGGCCATGATGGCGGAAACGCGGTCGTGCGTTTGCAGCGCGGGAAGCAAGGCGTCCAGTGCTTCGGTCTGGTGCGGTTGCGGTGATTTTTTCGGCGCGATGAAAGCGGCGTCGGCCAGCCATGCTTCAATCGCGCGGAAGTCACCGGCTTCCAAACGATCCAAGTCCGAGCCACGGATGCAGAAGAAACCCTGGCGGTCGTTGAGGACGGCGGGCAGTTCGTCGCAGTTGGTGAGCAGCACGCGGCTGTGAATGTGCGGGCTGTCGGCCAGGCCGATGAAGGTGGAGAGTTCGCGCCACGTCAGCGCCGGGCGTCCGATGCGGAACTTGATTTGATACGCATTGAACTGGCCGAGCAAGGTTTGCAGCACGCCGTCCACGCCCTGGTCTTGTTGCATGAGACCGAGATTTTTGAGGATGTCGAGCGGGACCGAACTGTGCGGCCAGACTTGCGCGGCGTCGTGTTTCCGTTGCGTGGCGAGATAGGCTTCGGCGAAAACTTCAAACGCAGCGCCGCGAGATTGTTCGTCGGGCAGCGCGGCGATACGGGCTTCAAGCTGCGCAAAGCCGGTGAGGCCGGCGAACAGTTTGCACTGAACATATGCCGCCGCTTTGAAGTGCTTTGCCTTGGGCATGGTGTGAAGTTTGCAACAAGCGGACGGGCGCGACAAGCGCGGGGATTTTTCGGCTCCTCGTCCCGGCCCTCGTTCGAGGAGGAGAGGGAGAATTTTTTTGTTTGACGCGAACCCAGGGCGGCGCTCGGTGTTGGCGCACGGCCACCAGCTCGCTTTGCCCTGGGCTATCATCTTTCGGTCTTTCAGCCCTGTGAATCCGTGTCCATCGGTGTCCATCCGTGGTTAAAAATCTTCGCTCCTCACGAACCTAGCGAACCTCATCCAACCTTCGTTCGCGGATGCGCCCGGTTCAAATAATCCAGTCGTGGCGGCTTCGGTTTTCCGCGCGGACCTGGCACGTGATGAATCTTTCACATTCTCCGCAGCCCGCAGTTGCGCCGGTCGCCAGCACTATTTACAATTCACAAACACCAACAATCAAAAACATGAGTTCAAATAACCTTTCCACGCTGGCGCTGCACGCCGGGCAGGTGCCTGATCCCACCACCGGTTCGCGCGCGGTGCCGATTTATCAGACGACGTCCTTCGTGTTCAAAAACACCGAGCACGCGGCAAATCTGTTTGCGCTGAAGGAATTCGGCAACATTTACACGCGCATCATGAATCCCACCACGGATGTCTTCGAGCAGCGCATCGCCGCATTGGAAGGCGGCACGGGAGCGCTTGGCTTGGCGTCCGGTTCGGCGGCGGTCACTTTTGCGCTGCTCGCCATCACGCAGGTGGGCGATGAAATTGTGGCGGGCAACAATCTTTACGGCGGCACCTACCAGCTTTTCCATTACACGCTGCCCAAGCTGGGCCGCACCGCGAAGTTCGTGAACTCCCGCGATCCCGAAGCCTTTCGCAAAGCCATCACGCCCAAGACCCGCGCGTTGTATATCGAAACCATCGGCAATCCGAAGCTCGACGTGCCGGATTTTGAAGCCCTCGCCAAAATTGCGCACGAGGCCGGCATCCCGCTGGTCGTGGACAACACGGTTGGCGTCGGCCTGGTGCGGCCAATTGATTTTGGCGCGGACATCGTGGTGGCTTCCGCCACGAAATACATCGGCGGCCACGGCACGAGCATCGGCGGCGTGATCGTGGACTCCGGCAAATTCAAATGGAACAACGGGAAGTTCCCGGAATTCACCGAGCCTGATCCCAGCTATCACGGCCTGGTTTATTGGGACGCCTTGAGCAACGTGCCCGGCATGGGCAACGTGGCGTTCATCCTGAAAGTGCGCGTGACGCTGCTGCGCGACATCGGTGCGGCGCTGAGTCCGTTCAATTCATTTTTATTTTTGCAGGGTTTGGAAACTTTACCGCTGCGGCAGAAACAACATTCGGCAAACGCGCTGGAAATCGCCACATGGCTCAAGGCGCATCCACTGGTGAGCTGGGTGACGTATTCCGGCCTGCCGGACGATCCGAGCCATCCGCTCGCGGCAAAGTATTTGAAGCACGGCTTCGGCGGCCTCGTCGGCTTCGGCGTGAAAGGCGGACTGGAAGCGGGCAAGAAATTCATCAACTCGGTGAAACTGCTGTCGCACCTCGCCAACATCGGCGACGCCAAGTCGCTGGTGATTCATCCGGCCTCGACCACGCACTCACAGTTGTCGCTTTCCGAACTGGTGGAAACTGGCGTGACGCCCGATTACGTCCGCCTCTCAATCGGCTTGGAAGACGTGGCTGACATCAAGGCTGACATCGAACAGGCGTTGCAGGCTTCGCAGAAATAAATTCCGAACACCGCGCACCTGCCAGAATCATTAAACCCGAACACCGGAGTGAGAAAAGCGTGTGACCAAAGCGAGAGCTTAGGAACGCGGCGTTTACGCCGCTTCACCGCCCGAATGGTTTTGTGCATTCGTGAATCACAAGCCGAGTGGACGTTGAAGCGGCCTGAAGGCCGCGCTCCTTTCGCTCTCCACGACCATGGCCAAAGATATTTTTGAAAGCAGCGACGCGGTGCGCAGTTCGCAGCCGTTGCGTTATGTGCAGAGTGTCACGCTGAATGATCCGCTCCATTTGGAATCCGGCGGCACGCTGCCCAACGTCACGGTGGCGTTTGAAACCTACGGCAAACTGAATACCGCCGGTGACAACGCCATTCTAATCTGCCACGCCATCAGCGGCGATTCGCATGTCGCCCGCCACCATGAAGAAGACGATCCCGGCTGGTGGGACATTCTCGTCGGGCCGGGCAAGCCGGTGGACACGAACCGTTTTTTTGTCATCTGTCCGAATCTGCTCGGCGGCTGTCGCGGCACGACCGGGCCGGGCAGCCGCAACCCGGCGACCGGCAAACCTTACGGCCCGGATTTCCCGACGATCACCATCGGCGACATGGTGGAAGTTGAACGTCGTTTGCTGGATCATCTCGGCATCGGCCAGCTCGTCGCGGTCGTCGGCGGTTCGGTCGGCGGACATCAAGTGCTGGCCTGGGCCACGCGGCATCCGGCGCGTTTGCGCGGCGCGGCGGTCCTGGCCAGTTCACCGCGCTTGACCAGCCAGGCGCTGGCGTTCGACGTGGTCGGACGCAACGCCATCCGCCGCGATCCGCATTATCACGGCGGCCAGTATTACGACCAGCCGCACGGCCCGGAGGTCGGCCTGGCGCTGGCGCGCATGATCGGCCACATCACCTATCTTTCGCCGGAGGCCATGAGCCAGAAGTTTGAGGCCGACCGGCTGCATCCGCGCGAAGAGGCGATTGAGTTTGAGAAAACTTTTTCCGTCGGCTCGTATCTGGGGCATCAGGGAACGAAGTTCGTGGAGCGCTTCGACGCGAACAGCTACATGACCTTGTCGCTGGCGATGGATTTGTTCGATCTGGGCGGAACGCCGGAGCAACTGGCCGCGAGCTTCAGCCCCGCGTGCTGCCGCTGGCTGGTCTTGAGTTTTTCCAGCGACTGGCTGTTCCCGCCCAACCAGTCCCGCGACGTCGTGGGCGCGCTGATTCATAACAACGCGGCCGTGAGCTATTGCGAAATCGAGAGCGACTGCGGGCATGATGCGTTTTTGTTGCCGGACGACTTCGACCGTTACGGTGGGATGATCCGCGCCTTCATCCAAAACCTGGCGCCCGCGACGCACGTTGCGGGTGTCGAGAAGGACGAGCAGCATGGACGCACCAGCATCTTTCACGAGCACCGGCTCGATTACGACCGCATTGTGGAATTGATTCCGCCGGGCGCGAGCGTGCTGGATCTCGGCTGCGGCACCGGCCGGCTGCTGGCGCGGCTCAAGCACATTGGACGCGGGCGGCTGGTTGGCATTGAACTCGACGAGGGAAAAATCCTGGGCGCGTTGCCACGCAATCTGGATGTCATTCAGGCCGACTTGAACGAAGGTTTGCGCGCGTTTGCGGACAAGCAATTTGACTGCGTGGTGCTGTCGCAGACGTTGCAGGCGGTGAAGGATGTTGAAGGTGTGATCGCCGAAATGCTGCGCGTGGGCGCGACGTGCATCGTGAGCTTTCCCAACCTGGCGTTTCACAAGCTGCGCAACATTCTCGCCGAGGAAGGCCGCGCGCCGCGCGCCTACGGCTGGCTGCGCGACAAATGGTATGACACGGCGGACATCCGCTTTCTTTCCATCGCGGACTTTGAAGATTTTTGCCGGGAGAAGGGACTGCACGTCCAGCGTCGAATCGCGCTCAACACCGAAGCGGGCACCGAAATCACCGAGGACGCCAACCAGGATGCCGACCTCGCCATCTTTGTGCTGGGCCGCGCCGAAGAAAGTTGAACCGCGCTTTTCTGTTTTTGCTACTCCGTCATTTTCGCGTCGCCCACAAACGTAATTCATTTCATTCCCCTGCCGCCAGCGCGGGTGGGGATACCCTGAACGTTTCAACTCTCGCCTCCTCCAGACGAGGGTTGTCTTTGAAAAAAGGTTCGAGCGGAGTCAAAGAGAGGCACCGCTGTTATGGCATGCGCCCGCGAAAACTGCACGGAAAAAGTTCACGACTTCGCGCGGAGAGAAAAGCCGCAATTTTATCAAATGGGCGTGGGACAACGGTTCCGGTCCAAGGCCAAAGAAAAAAAGCTGGTGGATTGCCGGATGCCAGATGCGTGACTCACTGGGTTGGCCGTCCGCACTGCTACGATTTGAAAAATTCCAAACTCCAACATCCAAACTCCAAAACCAACACCGCCGGTTTTGGGGAGCTTGGTGCTTGAAGTTTCTCTGGAGCTTGGATGCTATACAGAAGCGCATAAATAACGCTACATAACGGCGATCAAAAAAACGGCGAGAG
>ODAK010000601.1_pt1 | contig 41428 bp, 22 predicted proteins | sample 1539591 | NCBI WGS metagenome assembly ODAK01 (sample SAMEA3539303, study PRJEB22396) | soil metagenome | biome: tundra; feature: field; material: soil | place: USA | collected 2010-05 | depth 0.15 m
GACCGTGTGCCTGGCGTTCGTGTCCGTGAAACGGATGAATGTGTTCATCCCGCGCTCGGTGCGGACGAGTAAATTTTTTCGCTCAAGTTCGGCGTAATTTTCGCTGTCAGGATTCACCGTCGGCCAGACGGACACCATGACCTTGATGCCGAGCGCTTCGAGTTCGCGCACCATCGCGGACGGATTCGGCCAGCACGCCGGGTCGAATTTCCATTCGCCCATCTTCGTCCAGTGGATGTAATCAATCACGATGACGGACATCGGCAGGCCGCGCCGTTTGTGTTCGCGCGCGACGGCGAGCAGTTCGTCCTGCGTCTTGTAGCGCAACTTGCATTGCCAGAAACCCGCCGCCCACTTCGGCAGCACCGGCGCGTGCCCGGTCAAATCCGCGTAACGCTCCATGATGCCCGCGTAGTCGCCGCCGGTCGTGACAACGTAATCAATCAGCCGCGAAGCGTCGGCGACCCAGCGCGTCTGCGTGCGGCCAAGCTCGACGCGGCCCATGCCGGGATTGTGCCAGAGCAAACCGTAGCCGCGACTGGACACGAGAAACGGAATCGAAATCTGCGAATTGCGATGCGTGAGTTCGAGGATGCAACCCTTCTGGTCGAGCAAACCATGCCGCCGCTGGCCGAGGCCGTAGATGCGCTCGTCATCGAACGCGGTGAAGCACGCCTCGCAACGGAACAGATCGCCGCCAACGGATTTGAAAGTGCGCGACGGCGGATAATTCGTGCGCGCAAAAATTTCCTCGCACAGCGGCGACGGGCTGCCGTTCTTGAAGAAACGCACGCGACCCGACTTCGCATCAACGGTTGCGCTTAGCTTGCCGCTCACCAGTTTCGCTGCGTCGGGTTGGATGGAAATCTTGGCGTAGGTTTTCTTCGGCGGGAGCAGACTCCAGTCGCGCAACGGCATTCCGGCGAGCGTGGTGGCGCGGACGCGGATGCTGTCCCTGCCCCACGGTTCAACCCAGAGAATTTGCTCCTTCCAGCGCCAAACGAGGCGCTCACGGGTTTTTTCAAAAGTGGAATGAGTTTCGTTCACGGATGATTCAAAAGAGATAGCGGAAACAAGGCGGGTTGCGCGAGCAATTCTTTGAGCGCTGGAGCGCGGCTGTGTTCCGCGCAGCGGAATCAGCCGCAGCAGCTTTGCCAGACCGGCGCGTTTGGACTATTCGAGCGTCGCGGAAATATCCACACGCTGCGGCTGGTCTTCGACACAGCCGCGCTCCGGCCAACCGCCTCGCGAGATTCTCCGGCACGAGATGTTTGACGACGGCAAAATGTGAGAAGTCCCACGAGAGCGGCAGCAATTCGCCGGTCTGCTTCTGATACGCATCGGCCAGTGCGTAAGTTTTTTCCGGCGTCTCGGTGCAAGTGCCGCGATGCGTCTCGAAGGCGGGTTCAAGGCCGAGACGCTTGCCCTCCCGATTCAACACGAGCGCGAGTTCGAGCGCTTCGGGCGTCAACACGTCATCCGCGGCGAGCTGCACATTGACATGATGCGCGCCGCCGTCTTGCTGCTCGCGGAGCAGCCGGGGGAAATCCGCCACGGTGCCGGACGCCATGCCGCCGACAAAAATCAGCCCCTGCCGCTCGCAGCCGGCGCGCAACTCCGCGCTACCCGCCCAGCACACACCGTCGAATCCAGCCGCCTTGATCGCGATGAGCTTTTGTTCGAGCGACCATTCATTTTTCTCCGATGGATGCAGCAGCAACGTCCAGAGATTGGCGATGTGACGCAGAACAGGTTGGCTCATGCAGGGTTTGATTATGATGGAAAGCGACTGTTTCAATAGTATGGCTCGGCAAGTTTCAACACTTGTTCCGCTTCAGTCTCATTCTTCAATTGGATCAGCAGGTAAACTCCCCTTGGTCCAATGGCGTCGAGCAATGGCCGCACTTCGTCCAGCTCCACGTTGACCACCTGCACGGATTTCCCCGCCGCCAGAATCCGCCGATACAACTCATGCCAGCGCTTGTGTCCACCGGTTTCAATGCCGGCCTGCGGGGTCCACTCGATCGCGTCCAGCGGCTCAATCGCCAGCAGCGAATCGAGATGCACCATCGCCTGCGTGCCGTCCAGATGATACAGCGAATGATCCAGCCACGCACACTGCGCGGTCAAGACGGGGACGACAAACCGTTGATACATCTTCGGTGAAAACATGGCTGAAGAATCGCACTGCAACTTCGCGACCTTGCCCGGCCCCCAGATATAAAACGCGCCGAACGCGGAACTGCCATCCTCCAACTTGATCAAATCATAAATGCGTTGATACGCGGCGAACCAGACCTCGTTGATCTCCCAGATCTTTTGCTCGATCCATTCGGGACGTTCCAGCATGTCCAGGCACAAAGTTTGCGCGCCACGCAACGACGAAAGCACATCCATGTTCTCAATCAAGTCAGGGCAGCCGACAATGTATTTGCCTCGGGAACTCTCGACGCAGGCGCGAATGACATTCTCGGAAATCTTCCACCAGGAATTATTTTCGTCGAATTGGAGTGGCGGCAGTTTTTCCGGTTCCAATTCCTGCTCGATGCACGGGTAAAACCAGACAGTGTCTTCAGCGAAGCCGGGTTGGGAGCCAAGGAACATGGCAAGCGAGCCAGGGCCAATATCCGTGGTCGCACTTGGCAAAACATCCAGCGGAAAGACCGAGCGCGAAAGCCGGTAATGATTCTCCGCCTCGCGAAACGCCGCGTCACAATAGCGCGCCTCAATGGTGGATGGCTTCACTGGAGCTGGAACCATCTCATGAAGTGAGCGGCCCATTTCGGGCGCGCCCCACATGCCGATCAACAGGCCCTCGCGGTTCCACCACTTCACGAACCGCTGCTTTGATTGCTCCCAGTTTGATTTCCACATAATCGGTTGCCGGCCCAAATTATTTTGCCGGAGCGGCACCTTTAGTTTCAGAACTGGCGGTGGCCTTCGCCTTTTGCTTCGCACCCCATTCCTTCCGGGCCTTGGTTTCATCCACGCCTTCCTTGGAAAGATAATTGGCGATGCGCCCCTTGTATTTCTTGAAGATGGCAGATTTCTCATCCGCGCTGCCACCGTCCATCGCCTCTTCACGAGCCTCCTTGAGCGTTGCCAGAATGTGCGCCTTCTGCGCGTCCGTCAGCGTGAGAATGATTTCGCAATACGCGTCGTAGGTCACCTGAACCTTGTTGTAAGTCATCTTGTCCTTCACCTGCTCGACTTGCGTGGGCGTCAGGCTCTCCGAAAGTCTGGCGATGAATGCGTCGTGAATCGCCTTGAGTGAAACACGGATTTGCGCCACGGCATTGGTGTCCTTCGCGGACGCTTTCAACCTGGCGTCATTCTCGTCATGCCACGACTTCAGTGCGCGATACTGCGCGATGATGGCGTCGTGAACTTTCGTGGTCTTGTTTGCGTCGGTTAGCGCCAGCACCTTCAAAATGTCTGCGGTGCGGCCTTCAATGGCCTTGGCGTAATTCGCCTCGGTTTGTTCGGGCGTAGAGTTGGTTTCGGCCGCGAATGCGGCCAGGGAAAGCAACGCGATGGCTGCGATGATGATGGTCTTTTTCATAACTTGGTTTTGGCATGTGCGGCCTCGCTTTTCAGCAGGCCGTCGAGAATTTCACGCGGCACCTTCATGGCGGTTCCGTGCTTGTGGTTTTCGGGAAACGAAACTTCCTTGGTCACGTCGGTGAAGGTTTTGAAATCTCGCGTCTTCATTGCGCCATAAACTTTCTCGCGGTAGGCATCGAAATAAATCAGCCAATCGTCGCCGGTCTTCAACGCGCATGGGCCTTCGGTGAACTTCTGCGTGAACGGTTCGGACACATTTTCCCACGGCCCGAGCGGTGAACTGGCGAAGGCCACGCGCAGGTTGAGCATCGGTCGAGAATTATCTTTGTGAACGAGAACGTAACGGCCCGAGTCATTCAAAACGAATCCGTCAATCACGCTGAAGCCTGGATCGAAAAACAATTTCGCCGGTGTGAAGTGGATGAAATCCCGCGTCGTCGTGAAATAAAGCCGGTGGTTGTTGTTCGTCGCTTCGAGTTTGTCGGGAAAGCGTCCGGGAATTGTCGAAGCCCAAACGATGATGTAGCAGCCGACGTGAGGAGGCTCTGATTGATTGCCGATTGAGATTTGAGCCTCCTCACGTCGGCTGCTACGAAAATCAACATCATAAAACAGTTCCGGCGCCCAGACGTTCACCGTCGTTGGTTCATTCGTCATCACCGGCACAAACTTCTGCTCCGACCAGTGGATCAGGTCCATGGAACTGGCGTAACCGAAGCCCTGATCGCCATGCCAGCCGGCAGTCCAGACGAGATGAAACATTCCGTCCGGCCCGCGCAGCAGACTCGGATCGCGGAATTGTTTGCGCACGCCCACATTCGCTTCGAGGAACGTTCCCGACACATTCGTCCAGTGGTAGCCGTCGTAGGTGTAAAGAAAGCGGAGAAATTTCTGGTCGGCATCGCGGAACGAGGTGAAAAGATAAACGGAATCGTTCTTTGTTGCGGACTGTTTGCTCACGCACGAAACACAGAACAACAGCTCCGCCACAAGCAAAGCGAACAACGTCATTTTGAACAGATGTTTTCGCATGATAAGCGAGAATTCGTTTTTATGGTCAATTCCTCAGCAGCCAGACGGACATCTCCGCCGGTCCGCGATTTTGCCAGACGGAATAGGGAACAAATTTCACTGGAATCGGTTTGAGTTCCGGGCGCTGAAATTCGCGATATAATTTGCCGCTCCAATGTTGATTCGGGCGAGCGAGCGCCTTGCCTTCCAGCACTACAACTCCGTCCAACAAGCGGCGGTCGAAGCGAGCCGCCAGCCTCATGTCCACCGGAATAAATACGTCGGAGATTTTCACGCCGGGCGGCAAATCGGGTGATTCAAGACAATAAATCACAGGCCCGCGCTGGACGGCGACCTGGTTCAAATCCTCCTCGACGAGCGGATTGGCCTCCATCAACCGCACCGGCATCGGCAGATCCAGATCCACAAAATCACCAGCCTGCCAGACGCGGCGAATTTCAAAATAGGTTGCCGATGTGGCTGGTTCTGCCGGACGATTATTCACCCGCACACTCGCACCCGCCGCCCAGCCGGGAATCCGAAGCTTGAAGGCAAATCCTTTTTTGCCGCACGCTTCGAACTTTATCCGCACCCGGCCGCTCCACGGAAATTCCGTTTCCTGCGCGAGCCTGATCTTTTCGCCACCCAATTCTGTCGCCAGCGAGCTGCCACCGTAAAGGTTCACCCAAATGGCATCGGCGAATTTACCGTAGGCATAACCGGCCGATTCGGCCACCGTGCGGACCAAATTCGGGGGGCAGCAGAATGAACTCACAAACGGCACGCGTGTCCGCGACCAGCGCAAAGTCGTCGGCAGCGGATCAGTCACGCGCAACGGATTGGAGTAAAAATAATTGGTTCCGTCGAGCGCCACGCCGGACAGTACGCTGTTGTAAAGTTCCAGTTCCACCACATCCATGAACTTCGCCTCGCCCGTCGCCAGGAACATGCGCCAGTTCCAAAACGCATTGCCGATGTTAGCGCAGGTCTCGTTGTGCGCCGTGGTATTCGGCAGTTGAAAATTTCGTCCGTATGATTGATGCACCTTGGTGATGCCAGACTGATAGCTCGCGCCGTCCGGCGAAGCGCCATCGTAAAGCGCACCGCAGCCGCCGGTGATATACATTTTTTTGGCGACGACGTTCGTCCAGATTTCCAGCAACGGCTTCCACAAATTCGTGTCGCCCGTTTCCAGAAACAAATCCGCCGCGCCGGCATAGAGATAATTGGCGCGGACTGCGTGTCCTTCCGCTTCCTCCTGCTTTTCAAATGGCAGGCGATCCTGATTGTCGCTGCTGCCGGTCTTCACCAAAGCGCGCATCGCGAGGAATCGTTTTGCCAGCGCCAGATAACGCGGCTCACGCGTGACGCGCCAGAGGTCCACGATCCCCATGTAGTGTGACGGGCAAAGGTTGTGCGCCGCCAGCTCCGGTGTCGGATTTTTGAAAACCTCGTCCAAGCAGTCGGCCGCCTTGCGCGCGATATCCAGAAAATTGGTCTTGCCCGTGACGCGATAATGCACGCACGCCGCCGTGAGCAACTGGCCCAGGTTGTAAACCTCCCAGTTGCCCGGCGCGCGAAACGGGGCGACACCCGAATTCGTCTCGCGCTGGCGCAACTGCACCCAGGTGTCAATGTAGCCGTTGGTCTGCTGCGCCTTTGCGATCACGGCGATCACTTCATCCAGCTTGGAATTGATGCGCGCGTCGTTAGTCACCGCCAGCGTGGCGCTGGCGCCTTCGAGAAACTTGTAAAAGTCGCCGTCATTGAACGACGCGCCCCGCGCCCGCCCGGTCTGCAGCCCGGCGGCAATCTCGAAGTTGCGATAGAACTGCGTGTAATTGGTCCCCGCCATCAGCCGCGCCATGCCCGGAACCATCTGGGTGCGGCACAGTTCAAACCGGTCGGCCCAAAAACCGTCCGTCCAACGCGCCTCACAAAGCGGAAGCGGTTCGACTTTGGCGAACGGGCTTTTTTCTGAGGCAAGGAGGTTCGGCGAAAGGCAGGCCAGCATGGCTAACAGGGAGAAAATTAAACACGGATTCACGCTCACCCTCCCCATGAACCTGCTTCGTGGAGCGCGGCATTTATGCCGCTTCAACTTGCGATGCCGCAACGTCGTCGGATGTCGAAGCGGCATAAATGCCGCGCTCCGGTTCCGGGGTTCAAAGCGCGAATGGTTGCGGGGAAATCTCACCCTGACCCTCTCCCCCGGGGAGAGGGAACAGCCGTGGTTAGCTTTCAGAAATTTGGATGACGCTCGCGCAGAAACCGGTCGAAGCTTTGTCAAGAAGCTGGAAACAATCCCCCCTCTCCGCTCCATCGGATGGAGGGGAGAAGGCCGGGGTGAGGTGAGGTAATTCTGTTTTTTGGCGTTCCAATTCATTTCGTTTCCTTCCCCGCAACGCGTTTCTCCAGCTTCACCGACTGCGGCACAACGCCGAGAATGACAAAACTGCCCTTGCCGATGAGTTCTATTTTTTGCCGGCCTGCACCATAGCGAAACGCGTGGACATCCACGCCGGGACAACTCTGCATCGTCGCCGCGTTTTCAATCACCGTCTCCACACCGCCGCGCTCGTCCGCCTGCGCGGCAAATTCCAGCTTCGGCACCTGCAACCAGGCCTTCTGGTTGCCATCGAAATAACCCACCAGCACTTGCACCGGCTCGGTCACTTCAAATTCAATCGGAGGAAGACCTTGCTTCGCAGCCTCATGGGAGAAACGAATTCCGATCAGACCATTCAATTGTGGCGCGAGGCTTTGAACCGCAAAATCCCGGTCGGTGAAAACTTTTGCGCCGACTTCCACTTTGTAAGTCTCCGCGTTGGTTGAAATCAATTTGAACTGCGCCGCCGGCCACGGCTTGATTTTGGATTCATCAACCGCGACCACTGAATTTGTGTTTTTTTTCAATTGCTCTACCTTCGCATGAAAGTCTTGCCATTCCTTTCCGTAAAGCGGTGCAACCTGTGACCAAAGGTAATTTGTGCCGATGCCGTTAATCCCTCCCGGGAAGGGAATCTTACGCTGTGAAGTCTGCATGGAGTTCGCATAGTGATAAGCCGGATCGGCTACAGCGACTAATTTCTGAAAATTTCCAAGCGACATCATTAGACATTGATCCGCCTTCTCGATATCTTGGATATCATGGCTGTAATTGTAGCGCAGCACATACTTTGAGGCATATACTTTGTAAGTGTAAAACTCGTTCATCAGATAAATGCACTCAGTGTCCTTGCGCAGCCGCTCATATTCCCCCCGGTTTCTTGTTACCAGCGGATTAACTTCCAACATATCTTGGAGCGCCAAGTTGGAATAATGCCGCGTCTCGCCAAAGATTCCAGATGGTTGCCAACCCAGAATTGTATCCGGCGTTTCGCCCACGTGCGCCTCGTGATTCCATTCCTTTTTTACAAATTCATCCAGCCGCTCGCCGGGGGGGGCTTGTGACAGCCACAACTCTTCAATCGCGCCGTATTTGTTTGGGTTTACGAGTTGATCCAGCGTCATGCCGAGCGACAGCGTTTGCCGGTTGCCTTCCGTGATGCCAAATCGCCGGATCAGGCGCGGTGCGACTTCGCCGGCGGCATTGTAGGCGTCGAGAATTTTTCCCGCCGCATTCGTGTTGCCGTAAAAATCGGCGAGGCGTGAAATCCAATAGGCACGATCTTCCTTTTCCGGCACGTCAGGATTCCAAGCGTAGCGCGCCCACGCCTCGAACCAAATCCAGTCGCGCTCCCATTGTTTCAGCGGTGGATCGGCGATGTCCGGCGAGTAAGGCCAGTTCCAATATGACAGCGGATACAGATGAATCCCGCTCGCACCAAGCCGGTCGCGCGAGGCCTGCACGGATTTTTTGATGAACTCCGTGTCGCCGTAGCGGAACGGTTCGAGATTCGAGAGGATGTGGATGTTGACGAGATGCGGGCCGAGCTTGCTCATCGCCAGATGCGTCGCCTGCCCTTTGCCACGCGGCTCCCAGGTTGTAAGCGACTCGCCGTTGTATTTCGTTTCCGTGAACAGATTGGAATAAACCTGAAAGCACGCGGGCATGGTCGCTTCGGGATTCATCGCGTGCGTGCGAATGGCCACCGGAGGCTGCTCTCGCAACCCGGCGGCTTTCATACCATCGAGCACGCCCGGCAAGATCGTGTTGGTGCACCAGTTGACCTGGTTCTCCGTGCCCTGCAAGGCTTCACCCAGACAGACCATCAGCCCGACATTCGGATATTGCTTCACAAATTCCGCGATAGACTTACGCGTGTAATCGGCAACGAGCGGCGTCGGTGCGGAAAGCTGCGTGGCAATGCCGTTCGTCTCGGCAAACGGTTTGGAGACGAAAATGTTGTAAAACATCTGCACGAGCCAGATGCCGCGCTTGTCGCACTCCTGCGCGAGCCAGCGGAACTGCTCCTGGTTTGTTTGGAACACATCGTCCGGCACCTCGACCGCGTAAGGATAATCCTTCAGCCGCACCAGCGACGCGAATGGATGACCGCTCCAGAGATACAGCGTGTTCATACGATTCGCGGCAAGAAAATCCAGATACTCGCGCCAGAGATTTTTATCGTAGAACCACGGGAACAACTCCGGCGTGTAGGGATACTCGTAAACTTTCCTGCCCGGCAGGATGAATGTCTTCTGCATCCCGACGCAGGTGCCGCGCAAGGCCATTGCAGGTTTGTCAGCGAAGTTGGCGGGCAATGGGAACTTGCCCTCGGTGCGAATCCGTTTAGCCAATTCCAGACAGCCGTAAAGTGCGCCCGAAGCATCTCCCGATGTGACGACCAGATCGTTGTTGCCCATCAAATCAAAGCGAAACCCTTCACGTCCCACCACCGAATCATGCGGCGTCTCCAAATGAATCTTTCTGCCAGAAACGTTTTCCGTCCGGATAATCGCCGCGTCAAATTTCACCGCTTTGAGCGCTTCCACCAGTTTCTCCGCGCCAAACGCCACACGCGGCTCGGCGTTCGACTTAATGACGATGCAAACGGTTTCAGCGCGAGCATGTAGCCCACACAAAACTAGCGCAAGACAGAAAATGATTTTGTCCTTCATCTCACTCCTTCACACGCTTGATGCGAATCGCCATGTAAGGCTTGCCCGGCAGCGTGATGGCGCGGCCATCTTTGTCGGCGTAAAAATAGCCGTCCTTTTTCTTGAGCGTGAAGATTCCTTCCACGGGCGTCACGGTCATGTTCCAGGTGTCGAGCACCTCGGCAGTAAACTTCATCCCATCCGCGGGCGGCTGGCCTTTGCCTTGAGGCGGTTTTGGTAATTTGAATTCCCAACTCGCCGGCGTCTGGTTGCCGAGATAGACGAGGTAATACTCGGATGGTTTGCCGCCGTATTCCGGGTTCTGCCATTTGTCAATCGGCTCGATGCCTTCCGCTGGCGCGTCGTCGAGAACCTTCTTCAAGAAGGCGAGGCGTGCGGGGCTTTGGCCTTTGAGCACGCCGCCCTTGGACCACCAGAGAACCTGGTCATCGCTCTTGTAGGTTTCACCGTGGCCGCAGTAAGTGCCGGCGACTGTGCCGTTCCAAAAACGGAAAACCATTTCCTCGGCGGACAACTGCCCCCAGCGATTCTCGATGTTGCCCTCGTATTTTACCTCGTCATAAACAATGGGCTTGCGATAGACGTCACGATACAACTCCGCGCGGCCGGGTTCTTCCACCGCCGCACCGTTCTGGATGCTCGCGTGCGAAATCCACGGCAGCGTGTGGTTGAAAAATTTTTGGCCGTTGTGAATCGAGAGCAAATGATGATACGGGTCGTCGTGCGAAACAATTTCACCGAAGCGCACGAAGTCCGATTCCTTTTTCTCCTTCATGAAATCCCATTCGTTCGCCAGCGACCACCAGACGTTGCGATAGGCTGCGAGCCGCGCCATGACGTAATGCAAATAACGGTCGTCCACATCCGCCGGCATCCGGTCAAAACCCCAATGCCCATCGTCATACGGATGAAACAGGATGATGTCCGCCTCGATGCCGAGCTTCTGCAAATCGAGAACGCGATGCTCAAGGTGTTGAAAGTATTTTGGATTCAACTGCGTGAAATCCCAGTTCGTTGCTGCTGGATTTCCAGCAAATGGATATAGGATTGGTTCATTCGTATTCCATGTGTAGCGCTTTGGGAAAACGCAGAACCGAATCTTGTTGAACGGCGATGCCGCGAGCGTTTTCAGAGTTTGTTCCTGTAACGCCTCGTTCTGCAACTGCCAGACGTAGCAGGTCGTGCCGATCTGCTTGTAAGGTGTGCCGTCAGCGTAGGCAAAGTGATATGTGTTGGCGACGTGAACCGGACCGTGATTTTCCGGCGAAGGTTTTGTCACCATGAACACGCCGGTTTTGCCGTTGAGTTCCGGACTGGAACTTTCCGTGAGATAGTGCCATTCACCCTGTTTCTCCGGCATCAAGCGAACCCGATAAATTCCGTCCCCGTCGTAAAAGCCATTTGCCTCAACCATCGAACCGTCTTGCGTGAAGCGGGCGGAAAATTTCACGTCAAGAAATGGATTTCCATTCGTCGGCCCGTTGAGCGCAATTTCAAAAACGCCCCACTGTTCGACGCTGGTTTGCGCAGCGCGCAGCGACAGAACTAAAGCCAATGATAACAACGTGATGACCTTGGCCAGTTTCATAAATTTATTCACGCGTCAGCCAGGCAACGCCCTTCGGCAGCGCAACTTTTCCGCCGGCTTGGACCAATTGCGATTGCAAGGTCACTTTGCCGGTCTGTGCATCCACAGGGCGAAGCTGGAAAGAACCGGCTTCAGCGGACAAATCCAATTCCGCCGGCGTGCCTTCGCCGCTGTAAACCAAGAACTGCTTTCCCGCCTCGCGCAACGCCCAATGGCTTTGTCCAGACGCCGCCGGCCACGGTTTCATTTTGGGAACCGCCGCAAGCAATTTCGCATCGGTCGTCGCCGGCAAATTGGGCATTGAGCCGCCGGCGCAAACGAACGCCCACGCGCCACGGTTTATGACCACGTCTTCGCCGGAGGCGATGACCGCCTTGTCCGAAAATTTCTGATGGTATTCCGCCGCCATCGCCGCGAGATTTTCGTCCGATGGCAGGCCGCCTTTCCAAGAGCGTTCCAGTTGTCGCGGCGAAAGATTTTGGCCGCCCTTCGGCGCAAACAAACCTTTGTCCGTCTGCCACCAGTAGCGGAAACAGATCACGTCCACGATTGCGCCGCGTTTCGGATCGGCGAGAATCGCGTCCTGCACATCCTTCGTCGCGGCGAGCGCGATGATCGGCTTCGGCGTGGGACGGGCGTCGCGCGTGTCTCCATCTTTTTGTTCCGCTTGGACGGGAGGTTTTTTCTCATTTGAGACAGACGCGACGCCTGTCCTACTCTCCCAATCCGCAATCGTGTCCAGCCAGAATTGCTCGAACGCCAGCGGGCCGGTGAACTCGGCGCTCGTGAACTGGATCACGTTCGCATGGTTCGTAAAATTATTCAGGTTTTGCCGGATGAAATTTTCATGCAGCTTGCGGCGCACCGGATTCGTCACGTCGTAAAATTGATCCGCCATCACCGTCCGCTTTTCAATCTCGAACGGCGGCTCGTGAAATCCGGTTTCATTGAGGTTGTTCACGGAACGCCACGGGGAGTCCACCCAATGCGCGCCGTCTTCGAGGATGTTGTGCTGAAAATAATTTTCATTGAACAGAACCAGGCCGCGTTCGTCGCAAATTTCCGCAAAGCTTTGCAGCCGCGACCAATACCAAGGATTGAATTTCGTGAGGTCATATTTGCTCAAGCCGTCCCAGGCCGCGCCTTGCCCGCTGCGCGCGAACGGCGGTTCGTAAAACGGCGCCCACACGTCGCCATCAATCCGCCGCAAGCGCTCGTGATCCTCGCGGCGGCGGTCATACCAAAGCCCGTAATGATGATCGAGCGCGGCGACATGATCCGCCTGCATTGAATCCGCAATCCCATCCAATTCATCGGTGAAGCCCGCGCCGTCGCGCCCCGGCGCAAAACGGGTCAGGTTCACACCGTAATTTTTCGCCTCGCTCGGACGCATGTTGCCGCGCCACCAATTGATGCCCATCGTGGAACCGGTCAGCAACTTGTCGTCGCAGACCAGCCAGCCGTTCGTCACTGAAATTCTCAATTGCGGATTGCGGATTGCGGATTGCACATTTGGAATTTCATCAACCGGCTTTGCGTTTTGAATTTCGCTTGAAATCGCGGCCCGCGAAAGAATTTGCGATTGTGCGGTGCCACCCAGCCGGTCGGCGAGTTGGACGGCGAACAGGCTTTCCGGTTTCACCGTTTGATTGGAATTGCGCCAGGAACCATCGCCGGCGAATTCGCCCCACGCGCCGAACGCCCAGTTCTGCGCGCCCGGCGGCTGGTCGCAGATAATTTTCGCCGCGATGCAGTTCCACAAAACTGAATTCGCCGCCGACCAACCCGCGCCCTGACCATCGCCGCCGCGATTCATCAGGCTTAAGCCGCCGCCGTCAATACGCACGTTGTCGAAAAGCGTTCCGCTCGCCCAGCTTTGAATCGCACCGCTGTCCGCTGTCGGCAAACTCGCTTCACATTGCACAAAAGCATTCGGCCCGGCGGCGCAGTGGCCGACGGAAAAATCATGGCGACCGTGCTCGGCAAAACAGCGCAGAAACAAAGTTTGCTGGCCCATCGTAAAAAAAGTGGTCCGCCGCCAGCCGGCGTCTTCCGAAACCGGCGCGAGCGAACGGCAATCAGACACGGTCACGCGCTTGCAACTTTCGTAAATCGCCACCGCCGAACCGGCGAAATGTTCGAAAGCAACCTGGCGCACCCAAGCGTCAGCGGCATTTTCCAGCGTGATCCCAAACCAAGAATGGTTCTCATCTTTGGAATTGTTTTTATCGAACGCGGATTCGAGGCGCAGATTTTCCACGCCGACATTTTCAATATGGCCCGGCCAGGAATACTTTGCCACAAAACCGCCACCTAAATTGATTTCTATCGCCGTCGTAATCGGCGCGTCTATCGTCACAAGGTTGCCGTCAATTTTTTGGATGACGCGATCCCAAACCAAATCATAACTGCCCGCGTGCCAGACCAAACGCCAGTCGCCGAGGCCGCCGCCGAATTCAGTCACGCCAAGTGAATCAATCCATTCTTTTGTGCTGGGACGAATGAGACGAATGGGACTGCCTGCTGTCAAGCCGTTGGCGTTTTGGAGGTGGAAACTTGTCGCGCCGACGGGAACGTAATTGTCCGCGATTTGCCAGCCCGGATTTTCATTGGCAGATAAATCATTTCTGCCGATCAAGCGAATCAACGTGCGGCGGTCAATTCCTGCGGCAACGAGAACGGTTCCGTTTTCGTCCATGCCCTGCCCGCGCAAAACCACGCCGGAGCCGTTGATTTGCAGTCCGCCAAAAATTTCATGGCGGCCTTTCAACAGCAAAACCGCGCCGCGAACACCGTTGGAATCGGCGGCCAAACTGGCGACATAATCAATGGCTTTTTGGATGCGCGCGGTTTCATCTCCGCGAACCGGCGAAACCACAACGCGAACGGGCGCATCAGGAATTTGCCGGCCACCGCCGGCATAACCGCAGTTAGAAAAATCGGGAACGCGATTGCCGCGTTCATCGGTGTCGTAAACCAATCGCCCGTCCGCGCCGGTGGAAATGACGGGCGAGAATTTTTTGGGCGCAGCATTGAGCGCCAGCGTCATTCCCAAAAAAATGAAGGCGATTGCACTTTTCATGGCAGCTTTCCCATCACCTTCGCGAGTTTTTTGCTGCGCGCAATTTCTTTTCCGTCGGCCAGCACGAGCAAGCCCTGGCCGCGATGGTAACGCGTCCCGTCTTGATCCCAAATAATCGTGAGCAAATGTCCGTGGTATTTCACGGCGTCGAGACAAAACCAGTTCCAAGTTTCGTCCGGCAGCAGCGGAAAAACTTCAACAACTTCATCCGCTCGCGGCGTTAGCCCGACGACGCCAGTGATGAGCAAATCAGCGTAACTGGAATGGTTGTAGTAACGGCTGCGACCATCCTTGCCGTTGATCCACTGGCCGGTGGTTTCGTCCAAATATTCACCGATGTAAGGTTTGCCGTCGGCGTGCTGGCTGTGCGTGTAAGTCAGAAAAGCGTCGAAGTAATCACGCGACATGACAGCGACCGCCGCCCTCTCACCCCGGCCCTCTCCCCCGCTGGGGGAGAGGGAGATGCCACCGCTGTCGCGCAGATAATTCGCCAGTGCGTCGAGCGTCTGCGACGTCGCGAACGGCCAGGCGGCACCGTCCCATTCGCAATGCCCGAAACCATGCGTTCGGAATTCCGGGTGCCGCCGCTCTGCCGTCGTGATGCCGTAGGGCGCGGAGAAACCTTGCGGATTGGTCAACTGCGCCCAGGCCGCCGCGAATTTTTGGTTGTCGTCCGGCAGGCCAAACATCCACGGAATAAAGCCGATTTCCTCGCGGGCACCGGAAAATGTAGCGCGGACTTCCAAGTCGGCTGTCTCGCGGGTTTCCAAACCCGCTCGGCCCGCCAAGGTCGCATGTTCCGCCGATTTGGAAATCGGCGATACGGCAGGTTGGGAAACCTGCGCCACAGTTTCATGCCGAACCTCAAAAAAACCGTTGTCTGGATTCCAAAGCAAATCCTGCATCAACCGTTTTAATTTGGCGGCTTTCGCGTCAAACTCGTGCGCGACGGCTTGGTTTCCCGCCAGCCGGGAAATCGCCGCAATCGCCCGCGCGTTGGCGAACATGTAGCTGTTGATGGTCGGGCGCAGGTTTTTGTTGGTGCGCGAGCCGCTGATGGATTCTTCCATGCCGTCGCGCACGTCGAATTGCCAAAACAGTCCGTTTGTCGTCCGGCGTTCCGATTCCCACAATTTGTAATCCGCGACCAAATCGCCAAGCCGGTTCACCGGAAATTTTTTATCGCCGGTCGTCAGATAACGGTCGTAAACCGCCGCCGCAAACCAGCTGCTGTAGCGGTGAAACAGCGGTGGCGGCTGGCCGTTGTTGCCGTGCAGCCAGAAGGAAACATAGTCGTCGAGATAATTCTGATCGCGCAGCCAGCGGCCTTCGGCGATGTGGAATCCGGCGGCGCAACTGATGGCGTTATAGATTCCGGCGTGCTTCACCGGGGTCAGAAATTCAGTGATGACGAAGCCGCCGGGGGTTTTGACGAGGTGTTTGCGGAACGACCACCAGCGGAAATAATACATCTCCTCGACTTCGCGGTCGGGGCACTCAAAGAAGGGAATTTCTTTTTGCAGCCAGCTCCACGAGCCGGCGTTGGAAATATAATTGGTGACGTTCTCGTCTTCCATCGAGTTGAAGCGCTCGACATAGTGCGCGAAGCTGGCGGGCTTCAGGATGGCAACGTCTGCGGCAAAAGAATTTTGAACCACGAAACACACGAAACACACGAAAGCGAAACGGAAGGGAAACCGGTTTAACGCAAAGACGCAAAGGCGCAAAGACGCAAGCGGAGCGCGGCGTTCACGCCGCTTCAATGTGCGAATTGAAGGCGGGCTGTTTATTTCGTGCGTCTCATTAAAATTGACGTTGAAGCGGGTTGAAGCCCGCGCTAAATCGCGCGCTTGCACGAATCTGAAAAATTTACTGCTCCAGTCCTTTGCGTCTTTGAGCCTTTGCAGTGCTATCTCCCAACTTCGTCGCGTCCTGCGAAGATTTTCCCGGAGCGCGGACAGCCTTGTCCGCGTGTTGCTCGTGAGTGGGTCGGGACTCGCGGACAAGACTGTCCGCGCTCCTTTGGTTGCGGCTTGGCCGCGCCATGTCTTTGCGTTGAATTCTTTTGCATTGGCTGACGAACCCACCTCACCCCGGCCTGCTCCCCCCATCCGACCCGCCGTGCTCGCGCACGAGCGCGGCAGGCGGGCGGAGAGCGAGAAACGCGCACAGCCTTGGGCGCTACTCTTCCGCATGGTTGGTGGCAGGCTCATTCAGATTTCACAGATTGATTTTGGACAGTTCGGCTTGAATTTGCTTCAAGCGCGCCTGCACCAAAGCGCGTTCATTCGCACGAAAACGGTGAAACGGCTCGGCCATGAAATCGTCGCACACGCCGCGGCAGGCGAGCGCACACTTGATGCCCTTGATGATGGATGAGGAATACTGGCCAATGCGGTAAAGCGAATCACTGACACGCTGGATCTGCTCTTGCAATTCCTGCGCGCGGGCGAGGTTTCCGGCGCGATGCGACTCGACCAGTTGCACATAGAGTTTGGGGAACAGATTCGCACCACCGCTCACGCCGCCGAAACCGCCCAGTTCCAGCGAGTCGAATAGTTTTTCCTCCGGGCCGATGAGCAGCGTCCAGTCGGGCCGCTGTTGGATGAGTTCGGCGGCGTTTTTGAAATAAGTCAGATCGCCGGAACTGTCCTTGAGTCCAATGATGCGCGGGTTGTCCAGCGCGCGACGGACGGTGTCCAATTCAAAGTGAACCTTCGTCAGCGCGGGCATGTTGTAAAGATAAAGCGGCAGCGGCAGTCCGGCCACGAGATGATCAAGATATTCCTGAAGTTCCGGCTGGGCTTCCGGCAAATAATAGGGCGGCGCGGCCACCACGGCACTCGCCCCGATGTCCGCCGCGTAACCCGCCAGTTGCACCGATTCCACAAAGGCCGTGTCGGTGATGCCCACCAGCACCGGCACGCGGCGGTTCACCTGCCGGCAAACCCGCTGGATGAGTTCGCGGCGCAGACGATAGCTCAAGCTCGGCCCTTCGCCGGTGGTGCCGAGGATGAAAAGTCCGTTCACGCCGCCGGCCAAAATATGTTCGACCAACTTTTCTAGGCCGGCCACATCCAGTGCATCGCGGTCGCGCAAGGGCGTGACCATCGGCGGAACAATTCCTTTCAACGGTGGCTTCATTTCAAGCGTTTTCAAAATTTTCCGCGCGCGGTTTCACCAATAAAATCAGGCCGGCGCTCAACAAGGCTACTGCCGCCGAGGCCGCGAACGCGATGGAAAACTTGATGCCGTGGTCGCGCATCCAGCCGAGCGCGACGGTCGCGCCCGCGCCCGCGCTGATGCTCACGAGGTTCATGAAGCCGTAGCCGGTGGCGCGATGTTCGGGCCGCGCGATTTGACAGAGAATCGGCATGTTGTTGCAGTCGAAAAATCCCCAGCCGAGGCCGAATAAAATCATAAACCCGATCGCCGCGCCGAGACTCCACGCGCAGCCAAGACCGAGCAACGCAGGAACCAGCAGCAGCACGCCGAGCGCGCTGGTGTAAATGCGGCCGCGCGACGTGGTGCGCATCCACCCATCCGCGACGACGCCACCGAGCAGCACGCCAACAAATGATGCGATTTGAATGTAACCCGTCGCCGAAAGTCCGGCCGGCCCTTCTTTGAGGTTGAACGTATCCGCGAGATAGGTTGGCAACCAGTTTTTTGCGACCCAGCCGGCGAGGGCGGGCAAAGTAAAATAGACGACCAGAATCCAAAAGGCCGGTTGCGACCACAGCGCACGACAGGTTTCGCCTATGGCCACAGATTTTTTGGCGGAATCATTCCCATGTTCATTCGGCGCGTCAGGCAACGACAGCATCAAAACCACCGCGTAAATCACACCTGCCGCGCCGAACCAAGTGAAACAATTTCTCCACGAACTCGTTTGCGCGATGTAACCACCAACACCGCCGAGCGCCAGGCCTGCGTAGATGCCGCTCTGGTGAACGCCCACGGCGCGGGTGCGCGTGCCGCCGGTGTGAAAATCCGCGATGAGCGCCAGCGCCGCCGGAATGTAAAACGCCTCGCTGATGCCCATGAGCGCGCGGAAGCAAAGCATCTGCGAATACGTTTGCGCATGGCCGGTGAGCCACGTCACCGTCGACCACACGAACAGGCTGCCGATGACCGTCCAGCGCCGGTTGAATTTGTCCGCGATGAATCCGCCAACCGGACTCAAGAGCGCATAAACCCACATGAACACGGCCATGAGCGTGCCGAAATCCTGGTCGTTGGCGATGCTGGGAATGTCGGCGCGGATCGAGGTGCGGATGGTGGAAACCATCTGCCGGTCGAGATAATTCAGCATCGCCACCGGCCACAGCAAGGCCACGACCGCCCAGGCATAAGTCGAAATGGTTGGCGCGTTGCGGTTCACCTCAGAGTGTTGACGTTGCTTCTGGGATTGCTCCAGTCAATTATCTTGGTCGGGTCAAGTCCGGCGAGATATTTTTCAATGACCGTATAGCCGTCGCCCGACAAATCTTTCTGCGCCAGCGCCAAGTCGTTTGTGTCCAAACTGAATTTCATTTTCCACCAAAGCGGAATCCCATCCGCACCGACATCCGTGAATGATTCGCCTTTGTATTCAGGATAACCGCCAACCTGCGAAATGTCCGTGATGATTCCTTTTCCTTCAGCGTAATCCACCTTGCCAGTTTTCGCCTGGCGAACGGCGCGTTCATCCACGGAATCACGCACCGGCAACGCCGCACCGGCATTGGCTAAAACCAGTTCGCGCGCCTGCTTTGCGGATTGAATTTCAATTGCCGGCATCAGGAACGGATCTTTCGCACGGACTTTGGCGATCAAATTTTTTGTCACCTCACCGGCTTCATAAGTTGGGTCTTCCTCCGTGCCGCCGCCTTTGAATTGGATGCCGCCGTTCCAATTATTCTTCGTCACCGCCGCGTTGCCTTCGACGATGTTGCCAGCGGCATACCATTTTCCATACCGCACCGTCATGTCCGGCTTGAAGGTGGACGGCTGCGGCAGACCGATGCGATGGCGCACCGATTCCTGCGTGACCGGACCGGGCTGGTAATAATTGTTGATGCAGTTCACGCGGCTGCCCTGGTCGCCGCCGTCGAGCGAACGGTGACGCCAGTTGAAGATCACGTTGTCCACAAAATTGAAATCGTAGCTCATGCCAATGCTCGGATTGCGGCCCGTGTTGCACGCAAACAGATTGTGGTGAAAGCTCGTGTTGTTGCCGCCCCAGGTGCCGCCGAACGCGTGACCGTAGGTGTTCAACGCCTCGCTGGAAATATTCCATTGCAGCGTGAGATTGAGGGTCGGGTATTTGAGAAATTCCGTCGTGCCTTTGGGTCTGTAAACGTGGCGATACATCGAGAGATTTTCGTCCAAACCCCAACTGCACGAGCAATGGTCCACGATAATGTTGCCTATGGGCTGGCCACCGAGACAATCATCGCGGTCGAAAAGATTCGTCGCGCCGCGCCGGAACCGCATGTAGCGGATGACGACATCATGCGTGTCCACCAGCGTGCTGAAACCCGCAATACAAACGCCATCGCCGGGCGCGGTATGGCCGTCAATCGTGATATAGGGTGCGAGAATGTGCAGCGGACTTTTCAGGCGGATGATGCCCGCCACGTTAAAAACCACGATGCGCGGCCCGGCGGCTTCAACGGCCTCGCGAAAACTTCCCGGCCCTCCGTCGTCGAGATTCGTGACAACAAAAACTTTTCCTCCACGTCCACCATAACTGAATTTCCCAGCGCCTTCCGCGCCGGGAAACGCGGGGACATCCGCTGGCGGCAGATCCGTCGGAAACACGGCTCGCGCACGAAACGCTTTGCCTTTCGCGCCCCATTCCTGCAATTGCGGTTCGAGTTTTTGCCAGAGCCGATCCTGATAATCGTCCCAGCTTTTTTGTTCCGCTTTGGCGGCGGCGATTTGCTCCGGCGTCGGGCGCTTATCCGCCGGCATCCGGGCGATTTCCTTGTCCAGCATCAGCGCTTTGGCGGAAAACGCAGCCACGAATGCGGCGGTCAGAAAGACCGCGGTTTTATTGGCTGAAGACAACTTTTTCATTTTGCCAATTGGTCGGCGGCCAGGGTGTTCACATTGCTCTGCGGATTGCTCCAGTCAATTTTCTTCGTCGGGTCGAGGCCGGCGAGATACTTATCCATGACCGTGTAGCCATCGCCCTGCAAATCCTTTTGGGCGAGGGCAACGTCGTTGGTATCCAGATTAAATTTCTTTTTCCAGGAAAGCGGAATGCCGTCCGCGCCGATGTCCTTGATCGGCTCGCCCTTGTATTCGGGGTAACCGCCGACCTGCGAAATGTCCGTGATGATGCCGTTGCCAGCTTTGCCAATATTGTTTTTCGCCAGGCCTTTCATCGGCGTCGGGGTGATTTCCTGGCCTTCGCTCCAGACTTTGCCGGTTCTTACGGAATTAATGACACGCACGTCCACAGCGTCGCGGCGCGGCAACGTGGCGCCGGCATCGGCCAAAACCGAATTGAATGCGTCAGTTGCGGTTTCATTTTTCATCGGCGCCATCGGGAAAGGTTTGTCCGTGCGGACCTGCGCCATGATTTTCTGGATTTCCGTGTCGTTATCCATCGCGCCCTTGGCTATCCCCCCGATGGCGTCAGGATCAGGCGACTTGTTGAATTGCACACCGCCGTTCCAGTTGTCCTTCGTCACCGCGTCGTTGCCTTCCACGACGTTGCCCGCGACATAGGCCTTGCCCCAGAGGCTGACGTGATTGGTTTTATTCCAGCTTTGCGCCGGTTGCAGGATGCGGTAGCGCAGTGCGGTGTCCGGTGTCGCCGGGCCGGGCTTGAAATAATTGTTGATGAGGTTGTAAAAGCTGTCCTTGTCGCCGCCGTCCACCGAGCGATGACGCCAGTTGAACAGCACGTTGTTGACGAAATTAAAATCGTAATTCATCGCGATGCTCGGATTGCGGCCCGTATTGCAAGCGAGCAGATTGTGGTGAAACATGCTGTTGCGCCCGCCCCAGTCACCGCCGAACGCGTGGTTGTAAGTGTTGAGCGCCTCACTTGTAATGGTCCATTGAATAGTCACGTTCACCGAGGGAAGTTTCAGCGCCGGGCCGCCGTTCGTCGGCTGATACATGTGACGATAGGTGTCAATGTTCTGGTCCTGTCCCCAGCTTGCAGAGATGTGGTCCAGGATGATGTTGCCAATCGGACTGCCGTAATGCACGCCGTGACGGTTGAAGATGTCCAGATTACCACGGCGTAACCGCAAATACCTGATGACCACATCGTGGGCGTTGTCCACGAGTCCATTGTCGGCGATGCAAATGCCGTCGCCCTGCGCGGTGTGGCCGTCAATGGTGATATAGGGCGCTTCGATATAAATCGGTTTTTCCAAGTGAATGATGCCCGCGACATTGAACACGACGATGCGCGGCCCGGCGGATTCACAAGCCTCCCGGAACGTGCCCGGCCCGCTGTCAGCGAGGCTGGTCACGACAAAAACTTTTCCGCCGCGACCGCCAAAGGAATACTTTCCGCCGCCCTCCGCACCGGGAAACGCCGGCACTTTCGCCTGCGGCAAATCTTCCGGCTTGGCCGCCCACGGGATGTATGGCTTGCCCTTCTTCTCCCACTCCGCCAATTGCGGGGCGACCTTCGAGATGACCCCCTGTTCATATTGGTTCCAGGCTGCGTCGCGTTGCTTGACTTCCTCCGGGGCCTGCGGCCAGCTTTCGCGGGCGAAAATGATTTGAGTTGCGAACGAAAGAATCGTTGCGAAAAGAATTTTATTTTTCATGTGTTTAATTTTTTAGCGAATATTCACCGACCAGCAAATTGAGATATTTTTCCAAATTGGTATAACCATCGCCGTTCCAATCTTTGTTCGCGGCCGACGAATCGTTTGGATTCAAGCCATGCGCCTTTTCCCAATCGTCGGGAATGCCGTCGTGGTCGCTGTCCACCGGCACATTGTAAGTCTGGTAATCCGGCCACGGAAAATTCGGCGAGCCGAGCGCGGACTTGTCATCGGTCGGCTCGTCAATGATGCCGGCAAAATTCGGGCCGGGACGGTCGCCGTAAGTCGGGCCTTTCGTGCCGATGTAATGCGTCGTGCCGTCGCGCGTTTCTTCGATTAGGTGAGCGTCAATCACGTCCGACTTCGGAAAATTCGCGCCAACATCCGCGAGCACATTCGTGAACGCCTCGCGCGCAGGCTGCGTTCTGACATAAGACGGATACAGTTCGTTGTCCACCCGCACCTGCTTTTCCACTTCCGGCCCGTTTTGGAACGCTTTCCAATTATCGCTCTCGTAGTCGAAACCTTCCATCACATTACCAACCATGTAATAACTTTCGGTTCCCCAGGCAGGATTGATCGGATCGAGCTTCAGCAGCCATTTCACAAACGGATTCGGCGCGTGCGGCTTGTAGTAGTTGTTGACGTAGTTGAGAGCCTTCACCCCTCCATCAGTCGTGCGCGCCGTCCAGTTATAGACGACATTGTTGCGGATGTCCAAGTAGCCGGCGTATTTGCCGGATTGGTTCAAGCCGCCGGCAAGACTCCAGTTCCGATCCGTGCAATCCGCGAGCAAGTTGTGGTGGTAACTGCCAATGTTGCCGCTGATGGAACCGGCAAACGCGTGCGTCTCCAGCTTGGTCCGGTCGCTGGCACGATAATGCGGCCCGTGATGCAGTGCCTCCGCGACGATGTTACGCTGGAACGTGATATTCTTTGCGCCGCGCGAACTGGTGCCTTCGTCCGAACTCCAACTGATCGAGCAATGATCCATGATGCAGTTGTCGCAGTAGCCCATGCCCGCGCCGTCCATCGCGCGCTTGGCCCCGTCACCAACACGGAAACGCATGTAGCGGATGATGACATCATGCGTGCCATAAGCGCCCGCGCCGTAATCCGCCAGACAGATGCCGTCGCCCGGCGCAGTTTGTCCGGCGATGGTGCAATAAGGGTTATGCACCGCACACGGCATTTTGAGATGGATGACACCGGATACACGGAAGACAATTGTGCGCGGACCATCTACTTCGACTGCCGCGCGAAGGCTGCCGGGAATAACCGCCTCACCTTTGCCGGGATTATAGTCTTCCAGGTTCGTTACTTCGATAACCCGACCGCCGCGACCGCCGCGCGCGAAACGTCCATAGCCTTCCGCCGTCGGAAACGCCAGAGCGCGGGTGCGGAACCGCCAGACTTCGCCTTTGATCGGCGCGGCGTTGGTCCCGTTGATTTCATCCACGCGCCAGAAATAAGTGTTCATCTGGTCCAAGGCCGGCAGCGGGTAACTCGCCGAAGCCAGGTTGCCTTTGAACTCGGGCGACGAGGGCGTCGCCACCGCGACGGCATTTGAATCGGTTCCAAAATACAGTTGATGCGAAACAGCCGTGGTTGGCGGAGTCCAAGTCAAGGCTGATTCATTCGGCCAGTGCTCATCATCATTGGCCGGCGAGGGCTTGATGGCTTTCTGGTGCGGATTGACCGTGTCAATTTCAAAGCCGTTGATGATGAGGCTGCGATTGGCGCTGGCGGCATCCGGGCGGAACTGGATGACGACATCTTTTCCGGCAACCGCGTCAACTTCCAGAAACGTCCTGGCAACTTCGTAGTCATTGGTTGCGCGATAAGTGGCAACCAAGCCTTGGACTTTTTGATCACCACCGGCAAACATATCTAAAACTGCCGGCGAAACATGATCGCGCACCTCATTATGATAAGTGACAATGGTGTGCTTGCCGGGCGTCAACCCACTTAAAATCATTTCAAGTCCACTGTTGTTGGTAGAGTTCTTGAGCGTGATTCCATCGGCCGCCATCGTCGCGCCGAAATCGAGCGCGCCTTTGAACAAGACCGGCGTGAGACTACCCTCCGGCACAGCGCGGAACGAGATCGTGACCGCGCCAAACAACCGCGAACCGGATTGACCTTCATGCCACGCCCAGTTCTCCCAATGCGGCGTAAGCAGGTCTTTCCGCGCGTCCGCCGGATTCAAATCCACTTTCAATTCCACCGCACGGGCGGCAGCGGCCAGCAAAAGCATCGCGATGACTACGTTTGAAAAAATTATGTTCCTAGATGTCATGTTCCACCTGACAAACGCGTGGCGCGGTCAATGGTTAGATGAATAAAAGATGTTTTCATTTGCGGAGGCAATAAAAAAGCCGGGGCCAAGTCTTAACTCAACCCCGGCGCGAATCAAACGCGGTTGATCTTATGGATAAATCAGCCGGTAGAAGACGCTGCCGTTATTGGCGTCCATGTTCACCGACTGGCTGTTTCCGTTGGTTGAACCCGGCACGGTGAACCAGTTGGTGCCCAGTCCGGCGGCCAGAGGATTCGTCTGCACTTGCAACCGCCAGCCTGTATGGTCGGACGGCCAGCTCAAGGTCAGGGTGTTATTCGTCACGGCAAATGTAATGTTCGTGGCACCCGTATTCACCGAACTGCTGCCACCGCTGACCAGCGTGATGGACCCGTTGGCGGCCAGTTGGTTGTTCCAAGTGTAGGCAATGTTACCCACCGGGTTAGTTGCCGGCAACACGACGGAGCTAAATCCAGAAACAGCCTGACTGAACAACTTGAAAGTGCTGCCATTGATGATGTCAGGACCAATGTTGGTGACGATCAATACGCCGCCGCCCGTTAGCGTGCCGGTAACGACCAGCAGGTCATTTGTCGCGGGCGTGTTGGTGCGGTTCAGCTCCATCAATACAGTGCCGCTCAACGTGGCGTTGTTGCTGACAGCGAACGTGCCAACAGATGCACCGGGCGACAACGTGCCGCCGACGGTGACGGTCAGCGGGCTGGCAATGCTGCCGGTGCCGCCCAGGACGCCATTGCTCACGATGGTCGAGCCGGTGTAGGTGCTGACGCCGTTCAGCAACAACTGACCACCGCCAACCTTGAGGATGGACACGGTGTCCAATCCGTTGGTGATCTTGCCAGAGAACGTCGTGCTGACGCCATTGGCTCCAATGCTATAGGTCGTTCCTGGAATTACAGCCGAATTGGTGAGGCGCCCCGTCAGGACGGTATTGGGGCCGCCCGCCAACGCGCCTAAATTATAGGTAAGGTTGGAGCCGTTAAAGTTGTCCAGCATGGCGCTGCCGGTTCCCAAATCAAACGTGGCGGCGGCACTGCCGGTGCAGGGATTGCTGTTCGTCCGGTTGTTGAACTGGAACACGCCGGAATTCGTGCCCACCGAAAGCGTGCCGCTGAATCCAGACAAGTTCCCGTTGAAGACAAACAGGTTGGAAATGCTCAACGTGGCCGTTCCACTGCCGCTCCAGGAAGAGTTGCAGAGGTTGGCGCCGGGCGTGGTGCCAAACGATTGAATGGTCGTTGCCGGGCCGGCAATGTTGAGTGCGTTCGTAAAGTTCAGGTTGTTGGTGATTAGCAAGGCAGCCGTATTGTTGAGCGTGATGGTATTGGTGCCGGCGGCGGCTGCGGTCAGCTGCAAGGTTCCCGCGTTGACAATTGTGCCACCGGAATAGTTGTCAATGGCCTGATTCATTAGAAGAGTGCCAGGCCCGGTTTTGGTCAAGGCGCCTAAACCAGTCGCACTCTTGCTCAATGTCAGGGTATTGGTGCTTGACGCAACCCCGATAGTCCCACCACCTGGGTTAAAGACCGGATAACTGTTGAGGCTCACATTGGTCAGGCCCACATAGTTCAACGTGCCGCCATCGAGAATCACGTCGTTTTGCATCTGGCCCGGCCCCTTGATGCCGAGTGAGACAATGTTTGGCATACCGCCATAATTTGTTATCGCCAAAGTGCCATTGTCAACGATTACATTTCCGACAAAGTCATTGGATGTCATCAAGGTCAAAGTGCCAGGCCCGGTTTTATACAGGCCGGTGATGCCCCGGATGTGGCCGGGTCCGGTAATGACATAATTCTTGGTCGCATTGCTGACCACAATGCCCGGGTAAAATGCCGGCTGATTGGTGGTGATTACAACGTTGGTAAAAGTCAAGCCATCGGTATTGGTAATCGTTATCGAAGGATAGCTTTCCGGCGCCACATTGGTGATCAAGTTCACGATGGCCGTGCCGACGGCACTGTCGTCAAAGATTGCCCCTTGATTGTCTGCAAAAACCTGGCCGCTCTTCCAGTTGCTGGCCGAACCATTGGTGTCCCAGTTTCCCGAGCCGCTGCCATCCCAAACCATCGGACTTTGCGCGACACTGATGATGCCATATTGGTTGAAGTTGCCAACTCCCCACTGTAGGCCGGGTTTCGGCACATAAGGCAGGATCGTTGGACAAAAACCAAGCGTATCAATAAAATTATAAGGGTCACCGCTGTTGGCGTTATTGAACACTTGGAAGGTCTGGCCCATCGCAAAGGAGCCGGCGCCCGGATTGATGTTGGTCATCAGCAGAAAACCGGTGTCATTGTTCCAGCGGTCAATATTCAACACGTCGTTGACCTGCGGAGTGCTGAAATCAACCTCGATCCGCACAGTGCCAACACCGGGTATGCCCTGACCGCCGCTGGGATCGTTATTAAAGTCAAACCGGCATTGTAAATTCATGTGGCTGATCGAGCCGTAAGGTGTGAGGCCGGGGGAGATGACGCCCAGCGGGCCGATAACCAGACGAGGATCACTGGTGTTGGCAATTGAGTCATGTCCGCCACCGTTTGGAAATGAAATGGTTCCGTAACCATAGAGCAAGCCTTCGACACTCATTTTTGGCTGCCACAGGTTGATCTGACCAAAATTGGCAAGCGTGGCACCATTCGGGACATCCCAGAGCAAACTTGAGTTGACCGGCAAAGTGCCCACACTAATGGTGCCGGATGCTTCATTAGTAATGGCCGTGCCGCCAGCCATGGCCACCACTTGGTTGAGGGTGGTGTTCATGGTGCCCGAGTTATCCAATGTGCCGCCCTGGATTGAAATGGGGCCAAATTCCGTTCCGGAAAACACCACCATTCCCGTGGAAGTCAGACCGCCGTTGATGGTCCCGGTATAGTTCAACACGACATTGCTGTAAACGGTCGTGCTGCCAAGCTGGCCACCACCGACAACATTGCCCGCCGTGAGGTTGATCGGTCCCTGTTCCGTCGCGTCGAACTGCAACAAATTGGTCCCCTGCTTGGCCACCAGCGCGGTTCCGGCAATAGTGCCGCCGGAGAAAATGTATTGGTTCACCGAGTTGGAAATGGTCACACCAACCCCCGTCTGCCCAGGAACCACCGAGCCATCAATGGTGACATTGGTGACGGTGGAACTGTCATTGAAAACAACCAAGTCGCCCAGGTGAAAGTTGGTCTGAATGCCGCCAACCGCCGTCACCCAGTTCAAATCAGCAGTGTTCCAATGCGGGCTTTGCTGGCCGGTCCAAACGAGCGTGTTCGGCGTGTTAGTGGTGATGTATATGTCCACGGACTGATTGTCACTGTTGTTCAAAACATACCCGAAATACCCTGCGCCCAACGCCGACATGTCCGCCGTCATAAATGGCGAGGCCGATCCCTCATAGGAAATGACCGGTATTTGCACCGGGAAGGAAATGACATTGCTCAACGCCGCCACATTGATGATGCTGGGAATCAGGCCGGGCGTTGCAAGGATCCGCGTGTAAACATTGGTTCGGGACGGGTCAAGAAATACCGTCAGCTTGCCGGCGGTCATGGTCAAAGTATCCAGCCGCATGCCGCGCGGATCCGCCGCCGAAAAGTCGCTGGCACCCAGATTCGGATAGCCAATGGTGTTGGAAATAATCAGGTTGCCGCCCCGGTTTATGGTGAGGTTGTTTTTTCTTCCATTACCGTTGTAGAAATTCAAACCACCATCGCAAATGACGTTGCTAACCATGAACGTGCAGTTGCTGTAAATGGTGACCTGACCGTAAGTGTTGTATTGCTGGGCTGACGCAACCGGGTTGTTGTCCGCAGTGTATCCCAGCGTCAAAGTGCCATTCACTTTGAACACGGAAGGAACATACGGTCCGTTGGTCACCACCAGCCGGCCTTCGCAATAGTTCAAGTAAGGAGCTGCATTGTATGGCGCGGAGGCCCAATCCACCTTGTTACTGTGCTCCTGGCAGCCAAGATATGCGGTGTTCACATCCACAATGCCGCTGCCAACAGTCAAATCGCCTTGCACATTCGGCGCTTGGTTGGAGGCGATGAGTGTCCGGTCGCGGGCGATATACAGCCGGTCTGCCAGCAGGTCAATATAACCGCTGCCCGAACCGGTGTTCGGATAGTTGCCATAGGAAAAGTCGGTGGTTGACTTGACGTTGCTGCTGGCCATGTTAGTCCCCGCATCATCCGACACGCAGAACATGGACATGCGGCTGGTTCCGTTCGGGCCGCGGAAAAGCACACCCGGATTGGTCGCAGTTCTTTCACTGTAGGGACTGAACTTGGTCCCGCCGGTGTTGCCGCTCGCGCTGCTGCACCCGATGAAGCAGATGCTATCGAGATAAAACACGTTGGTGCGGCCCAGATTGAAAATTGTATTGACCGAACTGCCGTTGCCCGCCTGCTCGTTGTTTTGCAGCGTCAACGCATAAGTCCGGGTGAACTCGTTGTTGTAATTGTCCGGATCTACATAGGAAGCCTTGATGAAGTTGGTCCGGGCCAGATAGATGTTCGCCCACATCCGGCGGGGCAGGCCGGCGTAGTTGGTGGCGTCACGCCCGCCATTGTAGGCATTATTCAAGGCTTGGTATTTGGGATAGGCCCGGTAATCCGACAAGCCAATGCGGCTGGCGCTGCAGTAGAAGGTTCCCAAATTGGAAAAGTTCATTGTCGGCTGTTCCGAACTGCCCAACAGGACTGAAAAATTGGCGTTGGCGTTGCTGACCAGGAGCGTGCCATTGGTGCCGTAAAAAACCACACCCATAGAATTGTCCGGCGTAAAGCCGAACTCGGCAATGGTGTCACGCAGCAGGCTGAAGCCGTTGGTTCCGGCGGCATTGGTGCCGATGACCGAGAGTGTAGCGCCAGGCGCAATTCGGATGGAATGGAACAGCGAGTTGGTGGATCCCGTATATGACCCGGAAGGCGCATTAGTGAAGGTGTTTTGTGCGAACCGGATGGAGGCAACGGTCACGCTGGTGTCAATGCCGATATTGTTGGCGCTCGCAATGCCATAGGTGTTCCCATTAGTTTGCGCGCCTGAATCGGCAAACACCACGTCGTCCGTGACTCCCGGCACGCCACCGAGCCAACTGCCCGCGTTCGCCCAGTTGTTGCTCACGCCAAACCCCGCTTCAGCCGATCCGCCGCCTTTCCAAATGTGCGCCGACTGGAGGACAAAAGGAAATTGGTTGGTCACCGGCAAACCATTGGTGTCAAACCCGCCCACGTTCAGGGTGAAATTGTAAACGCCTTGGGGAATGTTGGTGGTGTTCAATGTAATCCACAAATTCGTGGACTGGGTAGTGGAAGGCAGCGCGTTCCCGTTGCCATCGGTCAAAACCGCCTCCGCGCCCGCCGGCAATCCCGAGACATCGAAGTTGGCATTGGTGGCCCCGCTCACGAGAATGACGGTGTTGGTGGGACCGGCCAACACCGTTGAGTTGGTGGAGCCTACCGGCACGGTGGCCCGGATGCGGGTGAATTGCGACCGGAATGCTTGCGCACTGGCGCTGAAATCAGCAAAGCAGCAGATGGACAAAACAGTTGCTAAAAAGAGCACCGTTTTTTTCATGGTTGTCGCAACTCGGCTTGCCGCGGCTAACGATGCTACTGAGTTGCCCTGATTGGTTATGAATGGTTGTTTCATTTGTTCTGTCGGTTTGGGTTTTTGGGTTCGAAAATTACTGCGGCAAATACGGCATCCGATCCTGAGTCCATTCATAGTCGGAAGAATGCGACCGGGTCGGGGACCGCCACGGTTCACTGGTGGTGTTTCTTGTTACCGGATACACTGTCTGGCCGTTTGCTTGCAGCCACTTGTGAATTTCGGAATGACCATCCGCGAAGGAAAAACTACTGGCTCCATTATGATAACTGGCCGGCAGATCCCGCCAGTATTCAGCCGTCGGAGAGCATCCTGGATCAAAAGCAAACGTGGCGTCACCATTCAAGAAACACATGCTGTCAGCGTTCTCATCCAAGACGACAAAAATGTTGACCGGACCAGGAATATTCAAATTATTCGCTTTTAGCGCTCCACCAAGCGGGGATCCGCTGCCATAATAAGTTCGTCCGGTCCCGTTGATAAAAGGATAATTCCCCTGAACCGTAGCGGCTTTGCCGCCCAAGACACCATTCATTGATACGCTGCGACAATGCGGACCTCCGTTAAGCGGGTCAATCGTATCGCCGGGACACTTATAAACTCCCGGGGTTCGAGCATAGGTGGCCATGAGCGATAGAGTGGGATCTATTAACAGGGAGGTGTTGGTATTATCCGTAATCGCATTCCATTGCATGCTTCCGGCGACCCAGCCTGGATTGAGCATCAAACGATCGTTGTTATCACCCTGATACATGATCCAACCCAGCGTCAACTGCTTGGTGCAATTCATGCAATACGCCCCCTGCGCCTTGCGCTTGGCCGATGACAAGGCCGGGAGCAGCATCGCCGCCAGAATGGCGATGATGGCGATCACCACCAGAAGTTCGATCAAGGTGAACCCCATTGAGCCGGCCGGCTGGAGCACAGATTTGACCGCCGGTCGGGAATCTGGACGTGATGATGGATTGGACGTTGCTTTCATTCGCATTCGATTAAAGTTTTGTGATGCTTAACGGTAACACAGGCGGGCTGGCGGCGTAATACAAAAAGAAACAAAACAATTGCGATTTATGCCAAACACCCGGCGCGCTGAATCCCGGCATTTACAAAGGACCAATCTTCAGCAAAATATCCCGCAGCCTCGGCAACCATGAATTCAATCCCGCCATCACTCGCCGTCCTGGCCGTTTTAATCACGCTGTCATTCGCGCGGCCAGCCTTCGGCACCTCCGGGGATTTGTGGATCTCCCCCGATGGTTCGGACGACAATGCCGGTTCACCGAACGCGCCGCTCGCCTCCGTCGAATCGGCCCTGGAAAAATGGCGGAACTGGCCGCGCGGGCCGGAATCCGCGCCGGGCGATTCGCTGCGGATTGTCTTGCGCGATGGAACCTATCCGCTGGCCCGCCCCATCTCGATTCACACAAAGGATTTAAAATTTCAAAATGTCCCGGTCTGCATCGAGGCCGCGCCGGACGAGCATCCGGTCTTTAGCGGCGGCGTGGAAATCGGCAACTGGAAACAATTGACGAAGATGATTCCCGGCCTGCCGGAAACCGCGCGCGGAAAAACCTGGGTGGCCGATGCGCCGAAAATTGGCGGCCACGTTTTGGAATTCCGCCAGCTCTGGGTGAATGGCACCAAGGCGGTTCGCGCCCGCGAACCGAATGGCGACACGCTTATGCGGCTCGTCGCCTGGGACAAAACAAATCAAGCAGCGATCATTCCCGCAGCGGCGCTGGCGGGCGTCAAAAAGCCGGCGCGGCTGGAAATGATCATTGACCAAGTCTGGGAAATTGCCGTGCTGCGCTTGAAGTCCATCCGTGTCAAAGGCACCAATGCGCTCGTCACGCTCAAACAACCGGAAAGCAAACTTGAATTTCTACATCCGTGGCCGCCAGTGATCGTAACCACCAATTATCACGCGTCGTTTTTTCTGGCGAACGCCATTGAGTTTTTGGATGAACCCGGCGAGTGGTTTGAGGATTTGCGCGCCGGAATAATTTATTACTGGCCGCGCAACGGCGAGGATTTGAAACACGCGAACGCTCGGGCGCCAGCTATTGAAACTTTGCTGCAAATCGAAGGTTCGCCGAACAGTCCGGTGGCGGACATCCAATTCAGAGGCATCACATTTGCATGCACAACCTGGCTGCGGCCTTCGCAGCAAGGCCACGTTCCGTTGCAAGCCGGCATGTTTCTGCTGGACGCGAAAAAACTTTCGCCCAAAGGCACACCGTATCATCGCGGCCTCGATAACCTCGCGTTGATTGGCCGTCCACCCGCCGCCGTCTCGGTTAAAAATGCCAATCACATTTCGTTCGTGAATTGCACTTTTGAACATCTGGCGTCCGCCGGTCTGGATTTTCAAAGTGGCACGCACGATGATTTGATTCAGGGCTGCTCGTTCCACGATCTCGGCGGCAACGGCATCCAGCTCGGCAAATTTTCCGATACTAATGTCGAAACCCATGTTCCTTACAATCCATCTGACGAGCGCGAAATTTGCACGCATGAAAAAATCTCCAACAACGTCATCGCCGATTGCGGCAATGAAGACTGGGGCTGCGTGGGCATCGGCGTCGGCTACGCGCGCAACATTGCCATCGCGCACAATGAGCTATTCAACCAGCCTTACACCGGCATCAGCGTTGGCTGGGGCTGGACGAAAATGACCAACTGCATGAGTAACAATTTTATTTATGCAAATCACATCCACCACGTCGGCCAGCGAATGGGCGATCTCGGAGGCATTTACACTTTGTCCGCGCAGCCCGGCACGGTCGTGGCGGAAAATTTCATTTCTGACATCCAGCCGAGTCCGTTTGTCCCCGATCCGCAGCACTGGTTTTATCTTTACCTCGACGAAGGCTCGTCCGGCATCACTGTGCGCGACAACTGGTGTCCGGCCGAAAAGTTTTTGCAGAACGCCAACGGTCCCGGCAACGTGTGGACAAACAATGGGCCGATGGTCGCCGAAAAAATTAAAAATGCCGCCGGTCTGGAACCGGCCTTTCAGGCTTTGCTCAGGCCCAACGCAACCAGATAAAAACACAATGAAACCGATACCGAACTTGTCTCTTTTTGTTTCGGCGCGCCGATCTCCGATCCGGCGTGACCAGAAGACCAACGTCGGCGTGCCGGGTCGGAGACCGGCGTGCCGGTTTTGGAGCCGCCTCACGCTCGGAATGCTGCTCACCGCGTTCGTCTGTTCGGCCACTGCTGCGCTGACGCCCGTTGACCTGCGCTGCGATTACGCCGTGAACCCGCTCGGCGTGGACTCAAAAAACCCACGTCTGTTTTGGAAACTGGCGGGCGGCGGGCGCGGGCAGCGGCAGACAGAGTATGAAATTCTCGCCGCGTCATCCGCCAAACAGCTTGCGCGTGAGGAGGGGGATCTTTGGACCAGCGGCAAAGTGGATTCCGACGAGACAATTCAGATTCCATTTCCGGGCGAGAATCTAAAATCGTCACAGCAAGTTTTCTGGAAAGTGCGCGCGTGGGACGAGAACGGAAAAGTTTCCAGATGGAGCAAACCCGCGACCTGGACAATGGGCATTTTGAATGATACCAACGCGCCGCCTTCTTTAAAAATGTTCGGTGGAGGAGGTTGTGGCGCGATGTGGATTGGCACGACCAATACCAACCTGCCGTCCCTGCTTTTGCGCCGCGAATTCGTCGTCAATGCCGGACTCAAACGCGCGCTCGTGAACGTCTGCGGTCTTGGCCAATACGAAATGACGCTCAACGGTAAAAAGGTTGGCGAAGATTTTCTTTCGCCCGGCTGGACCAAATACGACAAGACGTGCCTCTACGATACGCACGACATCACGAAGACATTGCAGCGCGGCAAAAACGCCGTCGGCATCGAACTCGGCAACGGGATGTTTAATGTCACGGGCGGCGGACGATTCACCAAGTTCAAAGGCTCGTTCGGCTTGCAGAAGGCCCTCGCGCAAATCCGGCTGGAATACCAAAATGGCATGGTCGAATTCATCAGCACCGATGGAAGCTGGCGGGCCGCCCCTGGCCGGATCACCTTTTCCTCGATCTACGGCGGCGAAGATTTTGACGCGCGCCGCGCGCAATCCGGTTGGAACAAACCAGATTTCGACGACTCAGAATGGCCGCACGCGACCTTTGTGGACGGGCCGGGCGGACAATTGCGCGGACTTTCCTGCGCCGCGCCTCCCATTCGCGAGTTTGAAATTCATCGGCCGGTCGCGACGCACACACTCACCAACGGCGACATCGTTTTCGACCTCGGCCAGAATGGCGCGCACGTTCCGCTGATCCGCGTGACGGGATCAGCGGGCAGCAAGGTGCGGCTCCTGCCGTCGGAGTTGATTGGTGAAGACGGCTCGGTCAATCAAAGCTCGATGGGCGCGGGCCATCGCGGCACGCTCTGGTGTGAATTTACCAAAGCCACCGACGGCGTGGAAACGTGGTCGCCGAAATTTTTCTATGTTGGCTGCCGTTATGTGCAGGTGCAATTGACTCCCGCCATAACAAACGGCACCTTGCCGAAAATCAAATCACTCCAAGGCATTGTCGTGCAATCCGCGTCCGAGCCGGTCGGCGAATTTGCATGTTCCAACCCGTTGTTCAACCGCATCCGGACGCTGGTCCGCTGGGCGCAGCGCAGCAACATGGTCAGTTTGATGACCGATTGTCCGCATCGTGAACGCCTCGGCTGGCTGGAGGAAGATCATTTGAACGGCCCGGCTTTGCGCTACGAATTCGACCTCGCGCAACTGTTCACCAAGACGATGAATGACATTGCCGATTCGCAGCTCACGAACGGACTCGTGCCGACGACCGCGCCGGAATACACGATTTTCCGCGACAAGGGCGACACGAATCATCTGCGCGGGATTTTTGGGGATTCGCCGGAATGGGCCGCGACTTTCATCATCGTGCCGTGGCAGCAATACGAGTTCGACGGCGACTTGAATCTGCTCCGCACGCACTACGACGCGATGAGACATTATCTCGCTTATTTTGGCGGCCGCGCAGACAGCTACATCGTCAACTACGGCCTCGGCGACTGGTATGATGTCGGCCCGAAGCATCCCGGCGTCTCGCAGCTCACGCCGATCGCGCTCACGGCCACGGCATTCTATTTTCAAGACGCAGAAATCATGGCGCACGTCGCCACGCTGCTCGGCAACAACGATGATGCCAAGCAATTTTCCGAACTTGCGGAAAAAATCCGGGCCGCGTTCAACGGAAAATTTTACAACGCGACGAATGGAACCTATGCGACGGATTCGCAGTGCGCGAACGCCATTCCGCTGGTCATGGACCTTTGCGAAACGAGCAATCGCGCCGCCGTGGTGGACGCGATTGTCCGCGACGTGCGTTCACGCGGTAACGCGCTGACCGCCGGCGATGTCGGCTACCGTTATCTGCTCCGCGCGCTGGCGGACGGCGGACGCAGCGACGTGATTTTCGACATCAACAACCAGACGAACAAGCCGGGCTATGGCATGCAACTCGCAAAAGGCAAGACCAGTTTGACCGAGGCGTGGGACGGCGGCTCGTCGCAAAACCACTTCATGCTCGGCCAGATTCAGGAATGGTTTTATCACGACCTCGCGGGCATCCGCTCCGACGGCAATGGCTTCAAAAAAATCAGCATCGCCCCGCAGCCTGTCGGTGACGTGGCCTGGGTTAAGGCGAGCTACAATTCCATCCGCGGAAAAATTGTCAGCGATTGGAAACGCGACGGCGATCAATTCACGTTGAAAGTGACAATTCCAGCAAACACGACGGCGACGGTTTCTGTCCCGGAAAAATCTGCTGGAACTGCAACCGCCAACGCGGGCGCAAAATCGTTGCGAAGGGAAAATGGCCGAGCCGTTTTTGAAACTGGCTCGGGCGATTACACATTCCAGTCAAAATTTTAAATCCCAACCGGGCGCGTTCCGACTCGCGGGCCGAAAAAATGCAATGCGCGCTGCCCGCTGCCGGGGAGCCGCCACGCCATGCTGCGTTCAGGCCGACAGATTCTTTTTTCCGCCGGCAAAGTAGTCGAGATACCGGACAAGCTGTTCCTTCATTTCCTTGCGCGGCACGGTCGCATCAATCAGGCCGTGTTCGACTAGGAATTCAGCGGTTTGAAAGCCGGGCGGCAGTTCGGCGTGCGTCGTGTCCTTGATGACGCGCGGCCCGGCGAAGCCAATCATTGCGGCAGGTTCGGCAAGAATCAAATCGCCGAGCGCGGCGTAACTGGCCATCACGCCGCCATAACTGTTGTTCGTCAGAACGCTGACATAGGGCAGGCGGCTTCTGGCGTGGTAGGCGAGGGCGGCGCTGGTCTTGGCCATTTGCATGAGACTGAAGACACCTTCCTGCATCCGCGCGCCACCGCTGGTGGAAATGATGATGGCAGGCCAGCCGCCTTCCGTGCCGCGTTCGATGAGACGCGTCAGCTTTTCACCGACAACCGCGCCCATCGAGCCGCCCATGAAACCGAAATCCATCACGCCCAGCGCGACGCGGTGCGTGCCGATTTTGCAGACGCCGGTGACGACGGCGTCCTGGAGCATGGTGGCCTTGCGGTCGCGTTCCAGTTTGCTTTTGTAGCTGACGAATTTCAGCACGTCCACGCTGGTCATTTCGGCGTCCATCTCCTCGAACGTGCAGGTTTCGACGAGCGAATGGATGCGTTCGCGCGAGCCAATGGGGAAATGATGCTGGCACTTGGGGCAGACTTTCAAGTTTTCGTCCAGTTCCTTGTCGAAAATCATCGTGCCGCATGACGGGCATTTCGTCCACAGTCCTTCGGGAATGTCCCGTTTCTTGGTCTTGGTCTTGCCGTTGTCCAGCTTGGGCTTGACGGTGAACGCGGTCGCGGTGTGCTGGATCGGCGGCGTCAGCGCCGGCTCGATGTGGACAACGCCGCCGATTGTTTTCTTCATAAATGAAGTGGTATCCATTGTTGCGATAATAGCCAATTCACAGTCCGCGTGCAACTGTCCAGACACAAACTTCCGCCGCGCCCGCGCCGCGCAGCGCCTGTGCGCACGCGCTGGTCGTCGCGCCGGTGGTGAAAACGTCGTCCACCAACACGATGCGTTTGCCCGCCAGCCGCGCGCCGGGGCGGACGGCGAAGGCGTTTTTCATGTTGACGGCCCGCTGTTCGCGCGTGAGCAAGGTCTGGGTGGCGGTGGGATTGACGCGGCGGAGAATTTTTTCGTTCAACGGAATGCTGACCGCGCGGGCCAGGTGGGCCGCGAGTCGTCCTGCCTGATTAAACTCGCGTTCCCGCAATTTCAGCGGATGCAACGGCACGGGCACGATGGAATCCCAAGGTTTTCCGCGCAAGACGGGCGCGGCCTCGCGCACAAGCAGGTCGGCGAGGAAAGGTTCAAACCACAGCGCGCGGGAGTATTTGAACCGGTGGATGGCTTCCCGCACGATACTTTTGGCGACGACCGCCGAGCGCGCGAAACTGAAGTGCAGTTCCAATTCGCGGCAGTTCGTGCATTCAAAAGTCGTCGTAAGATCGCCCGCGAACGGCAATCCGCAGCGTTCGCAAAACGGCGGGCGGATGAAGCGGACATGCGACCAGCAGTGCGTGCAGACCAGCCCATCGCCCGCGGCGGCGCGGTGGCCGTGGCAGAGCTGGCAGGTTTCGGGATAGACGAGGCCGAGGCCGGCTTTGAACCAGTCCTGCACGTTGCCCGCAACCAGAGTCATGCGGGAAATTTATTTTCTTTTGCGGCCGCAGAAAGACAATTCGGGAAAAAGTTTTGTTCGCCGCCGGTGCCGTCGTGTGTTAAAAATTGATTAACCAGATGGCACGAGCTTCCACAACCGACAAAGTGACCGGACCGGAAAAATTCGGGCGGTTTTACCTGCGTGAACGGCTCAATGTCGGCGGCATGTCGGAAATATGGCTGGTGGCCGACGGGCGCGGCAAGCCGTTTGCGTTGCGGAAACTCAAGCGCGAACTGCGGTTCAATTTCACGGCGCGACGGCGTTTCATGCGCGGCTGCGAAGTGCTGTCGCAGTTGACGGAGAGCGATTACATCGTCGGCTACGTCGAACATGGCCGGGCGGAAGGCACCTGTTATCTGCTGATGGATTACGTCGAGGCGGAAAATCTCAAGGAACTTTACGCGCGGCAGGATCCGCTGCTGACGGAGCACATCGCCCAGATTTTGATTGATGCCGCGACGGGCTTGAGCCACGTCCACGAGAGCGGCTACATGCACCTGGATTTCAAGCCGGAGAACATTCTCATCACGCGTAACGCGGCGGTGCGGCTGATAGATTTTGACATGGCGCAGCCGATTCCCGAAAAGCCGGTGAAGTTTTCCAAGAATCCCGGCACGCCCGGCTACATGGCGCCGGAGCAGTTGAAGCGCGAGCCGATGGATGCGCGGGCGGACATTTTCGCGTTTGGCGTGTCGGCTTACGAATTGTTGACGAACCAAAAGCCGTTTCCGGGTGAAACGCCAGGGGAAATTCTGGCCGCGCAAATGAATCCAGCCGGGCCGACGCCGTTGCGCGAACACAATCCCGACGTGCCGCTGGCGCTGGAAAAGGTGGTTTTGAAATGCCTCGAACGGGATCCGGAACGTCGTTATCCATTCAGTGGCGTGATGCTGCGCGATTTGCAAAATGCACTTTACGTCTGACGGGTTTGTGGCGCGCGTTGCTTTCAAATTCGCGGAGCGTCTGGACTGCGGTGCTTGAGCACCGCTTTTGGTGCGAAATGGATGATGTAATTGCAGGGAAGTTTTCATCCGCACGATAGCGCCGCTGAAGCGGGCGCAGTCCAGACGCTTCGCGCAAATCGCTGCTTCAGGTCGCGTGTTTCCTCAAAGCCCCTCTGCAAACCGTGCAAAAGCGGCTTCCGGCGGCGTGGTAAAGTCGTAGCGCTGCTTGCGCCAGACAAATTGAATCCGGCCGGCGTGCAGGGCGTGCTGCGGCAGAATCAATCGGGCGCGTTGTTCATCCGTCAATCGGCCTTCGACGAGGGCGAGGTATAAATCGGGATCGCCGCCGTAAATTTTGTCGCCCACGATCGAATGGCCTAGGTGCGCCAGATGGATGCGAAGCTGGTGCTTGCGCCCGGTCAGCGGATGGAGGCGCAGGAGGGAGAATGGAAGGTCGAGGATGGAGGATGGCCAAGCCTTGACGGCTTGCATGAATCTTTTCTCCACGAAAAATTCCGTCTGTGCCGGGGCACCATCGGGGCGGACGCAGTCTTTGATGGCAACCACGCTGTCCGCATCCTTGCCGAGCGGCGCGTCAACGATCCCCTGCTCCGCCGCGACGTGGCCATGCACGATGGCGTGGTATTCTTTTTGCACAGCGCGGGTTTCCCAGATTATTCCCAGTTCGCGTGCCGCCGTGGCATTCTTGGCGATCACGACGAGACCAGAAGTTTCTCGATCGAGGCGGTGGATGAGATGCGGGCTGGATTGCTGGATGATTGGATTGGTGGATGAGGTGGGATGCGAAATCCAGGCTGGATTCTGTCTTTCGAGATAAATCCGCGCGCGACTGATGAGGCTGGAGTATTCATCGCCCTTGGTCGGATGGCAGACAAGGTCGGCGGGCTTGTGGACCACGAGCAGGTCGTCGTCTTCGTGAACGATGTCGAATAATTTTTCCAAGTGCGAAAAATTAAACCACGGATGGACGAGGATGAACACGGATTTTTCCCAATGACTTGGATGAACCAGAACCGCTCTCGCATCAACTAACAAAACATGGCGACCGTTTTTCCCCTCTCCCCGTTTGGGCTTGGAGCGGGAAACAGGATCACTTGCGTTTCAAATTTTTCCCGCCAAACAGCAGCCGCAGGCTGTTCATCACCACGATGACGGTACTGCCTTCGTGACCGACCACGCCGAGGGTCAGCGGAATTTTCCCCAGCATCGCAAATGTCACCAGCACGACCACGGTGCCGAGCGAGATGAACAGGTTCTGCCGGATGACGGCGCGAGCGCGCTGGCTCAAGCGGAACGCGGCGAGGAAATTTTCCAGCCGGTCGTGCATCAGCACCACGTCGGCCTGTTCAAGCGCCGCGTCGGAACCACGCGCGCCCATCGCCACGCCGATGTGCGCAGCGGCCAGGCTCGGCGCGTCGTTCACGCCGTCGCCGATCATTGCGACATGTTTCCCCTGTCCGCTCAATTCACGGATGGCGGCGACTTTTTCCTCGGGCTTCAATCCGGCGCGAACGTCGTCCAACTTTAATTCGGTGCGCAGGTGTTCGCCGGCGGCCTTGTTATCGCCGGTCAGCACCACGCTGCGCAAACCTTCGTGGCGCAGTTCGTCAATGACCTGCGCGGCCTGGGGGCGGATGTCATCGCGTAAAATAATCCGGCCAAGCAAATCACCCTCGGCGATCCAAACCTCGGACGTGCCGGCGGCAATTGGAGCATCGGCCTCTGGCCGAACTGGAGATCGGCATTCCGCAGCCACCCATTCACGGCGGCCCAGCAAACATTCAGCGCCCGCACGTTTCGCCTTCAAACCCATGCCGGTGACGGATTCAAACTGCGTGAACTCGATGGTCGCCAGCGCGTGCTGTTTGCCGTGGCGCGTGATGGCGCGGGCGAGCGGATGCGTGGATAATTTCTCCAACGAGTAGGCGATCCGGGCGATTTCATTTTCCTGGCCGGGCGGAAAACTTTCAACTTTTTCCACGCGCAGTTCGCCGGTGGTGAGCGTGCCGGTCTTGTCGAGGCAGACAACGTTGACCTCGGCCAGCTTTTCCACCGCCGCGCCGCCGCGAAACAAAATGCCATGCCTTGCGCCAAACGCAATCGCCGCCAGCACCGCCGACGGAATGGACAGCACCAGCGCGCACGGCGATGAGACGACGAGCAGCGTCATAGTGCGATAAAACGCGCTGTTCGATTCGATGGTCGAGGTGAAAGCGGCCAGGTGAAAGCCCAGCCACCACACGAAAAACATCGCCAGCGACAGGCACAGGACGCCGTAGGTGTAATAAGTGCTGAACTTGTCGGCGAACTGCTGCGCGGGCGCTTTTTGCTGCTGGGCTTCCTTGATGAGCGTGATGATTTTTTGCAGCGAGCTTTCGGCGGCGGGCCGGGTAACGAGGACTTCGACCGCACCCCAAAGATTGATCGTGCCGGCCAGTGCGAGGTCGCCGATCTTTTTTTCAACCGGAGCAGCCTCGCCGGTGAGATTGGATTCGTCCGCCGCCGTGGTGCCTTTGACGATTTCCGCGTCCACGGGGAATTGCGCGCCGGGCTTGATGAGCAGACGCGCGCCTTTCAGAATTTTTTCGACGGAAACCTCCGTTTCATTTCCAGCCGCATCAATGGCGGTGGCGGTTTTCGGTGCGTCGCGGAACAGGGAACGGATTTCTTTCTGCGTGCGGCCGAGCGCGTAATGTTCCAGCGCGCCGGAGAAGGAAAATAAAAACA
>ODAK010000602.1_pt1 | contig 41403 bp, 43 predicted proteins | sample 1539591 | NCBI WGS metagenome assembly ODAK01 (sample SAMEA3539303, study PRJEB22396) | soil metagenome | biome: tundra; feature: field; material: soil | place: USA | collected 2010-05 | depth 0.15 m
GCGGCTTGGTGAAGAAATCCTCGGCGTGCATGGACGCGGTGCGCTTGGTGATGTCACCGGTGAGCGCGCTCATGAAAATCACGGGGATTTTTTTCGTGGCTGGCTGGCGGCGCAAAATTTCGCAGACCGACAGGCCGTCAAGGTCCGGCAGCAAAATATCGAGCAGGATGAGATTTGGTTTCTGTGTCCGCGCCTGGCTCAACGCGTGGACGCCATCGTTCGCCACGATCAGGTCATAGCCATGCCCCGCGAGCTTGTATTGCAGCAGCTCGATGAAGTCATGCTCGTCATCCACAATCAAAATACGCGGCACGATGCTGACAATCTAGCCGGTCTTGCGCCAAACACAAAGACGGGCAGGTTAAATCCAGGTGACGAACGGGAAACGAAATTAACCGCCGCCTGCCGGAGGTTTTGCCGTAAATGCTGCTGGTTGAAATCAAATTGACAAACGTCAGACCGTGGGTATTACTTCAGGTATGACTACAACCAAGCTGGTAAGCGTGAAGGTGCCTCTGAAAATTTTCCGCGCCTTGCCGGGCGCGCACCAGGGCCGCAGCCGGTTCATTGTCTCCGCGCTGGAGGAAAAAATCTCGCGGCGCGAATCGGAATGGAAACCCACGACGGAGCGCGGGCGACAGTTGGCCGCGCTGCTGGAAAAAGGCGCGGCAGAACGGGGCGAGCCGCTGGATGCGGAAGGGATTGCCGCCGAGCTGGCGGAGCGCCGGGGGAGATTTCATTGAAAACATTTCTGGATTCGGGCGTGTTGCTTTCGGCCTGGAAGCGCGGTGAATTGCACGAGCGCGCTGTTTCCATCATGGCCGATGAAACCCGCGAGTTTTTGACCTGCGAAAACGTGAAGCTGGAAGTGCTGCCGAAACCCGCCTTTGAAAAACGCCGGGCAGAAGTGGAATTTTACAATCATCATTTCAACGCGGCGGCGGCCAGCGAACTTTTCAGCGCGGCGTTGGGTGAAGCGGCGTTGGCATTGGCCAAAAAACAGGGTCTGGCTGCTGGCGAGGCTTTTAATTTGGCCTCGGCCATCCGCCAGGGCGCGGACGAATTCATCACCAGCGAACTGCCCGGCAAGCCGATGTTCCGGGTGTCGGGAATCAAAATCATTTCCCTGAACTCCCTTTAGTCGCCGTGTGCCAAACATAAAGACGGACGGGTTAAATTCAAGTGACCAATTGGAAACAACTTTTCTCAACGCAGAGGCTTAGCGCGGCGGAGCCGCAACCAGCGGAGCGCGGACAGCATAGTGGCACGGGCGTCTCGCCCGTGTGTTTCAACCGGCGTGTCAACCGCTCCAGAAACGGACGGACGAGACGCCCGTGCCACTACGGTTGCCGGAAAATCTTCGCGGCTCGCGACGAAGTTGGGAGATAGCACGGCAGAGAATGAAGAGAAACGCAGGGCAAAGCCGTTTCGGTTGAAACAGAGGCTCCGTGCCCTTCCGCGTTCTCTACAGTGCTGTCCCATGACTTCGTTTCAGTTTGAGAAGATTCTTTACCACGGATGACGCGGATCAAACAAAATCCCGTTTCCATCCGTGTTATCCGCGTCATCCGCGGTTGAATTCGGTTGCGGCTCCGCCGCGCTATGTCTCTGCGCTAAATTATTTCGGCTGCGCTGGCTGTGGCGGAATGCCCGTTTGTGCGGACGGCATTTCGTCGTCGGAGTGAATCCGATTGCCCGCCGGGTCAACGATGGTGGCGGTGATAAACACGAGCAATTCCTTGTCGCTGGCTTTTGAGTTTCCAGTGACCACGCTGCCGTTGACATAGGTTGTTTCCGGCAGACCGCCGAGCAACGCCGTCTGGCCGTCCCACAAATTTAATGTCGTCGTCACTCGTCGAACGCTAAAACGGGGCAATATTTCTGGCAAATCAATTTTTTCTCCGGCGCGATTGTAGGCCGCCCTCGTGTTGGTGGATTTGTCGTAGCCCAGGAACTCAGTCACCGACGGGATGAGCGCCAGATTGATGGTGTAGCCGTCGGATAGGACGTAGGGAACCACGTCCAGCACCGGGCCGGTTTCAACGGTTCTGGTTTGCGGGATAATGGCATTTGTGACCAGCGTGCCGTTCTGATTGGTGAATGCATCGTGGAACACCGTGTTGGTAACCATAGTAACAACATCCGTTGCCCGCATCTGCGTTTGCCGTCCGCTGGTGGTGGTCACTTCCGGCTCACCCAGAACTTCAATGCCTGATTGGGTTTGCAATGCTTGCATGATTGCTTTCGCATTCGTGGCGTTGAGAATTCCGGTGAACTGCGCAGCCGAATTCGACGAACCCCCAAATTTCTGAAAGCCGAGCAAGGTTCCCTTCGGCACCTCATAAAACCGCGCCTTGATGTGGATTTGCGGCGGGACTTGGATGAGCACTTGGATGGCCCGTTCAATCGTGTCCAAATCCGATTCTGTCGCTTTCACAAATAAGTAACCTAAGCGGTCGTTGAAAAATACTGACTTGCCCGGCGGCTGGAGCAAGTTGATGCCCAGCGTCGTAAAGAACATCTTGGCCCGCGCGCTCGTTGAGGAGGCGGAGGATTCCTTGAAGACATAAGATGAGTTGTCTTGGCCACCGTCACCGATGTCTATGCTGCCGCCGCTGCCATTCGTTTGCGCAAACCTTAAGCTTTGGGTGCTGATGTTTTCCAAACCGCGATTGAATGTTTTTGGATCCACGCGGAAAGTGCGCATGAAAAGCGGGGCGTCGTCCGCCGGGCTTTTCGCCGAGAATACGATGCCATAGTCCTCAATTGAATATTTGATGGGCTGGTCGGCGACCAGGACAATGGCATCCAAAACATCCGCGAACCGCACCTCTGACAGCGCCGGAATGTTGATGACAACGGAGTTAATCTGCGCCGACTGGTTGGAATCCGACTTTGTGGAAATCAAAAAATTGACACCGGTTTTTTCCGGATCGTTTTGTTTCACCGCGCCACTCAACTGGCGCAAAGCCTCCGCCAAGCTCAAGCGCTCAAAGCTGACGAGCGGCAGACGGATGCGATCAAGCTTCTCCACGATCTTTTGTCGGCCCGGACTGGTTTGAATTATCCCGGCTGGTTGACGGGCCGTTTGAACCAATCCCAGGTAATATTTGGCCGTGGCATTCTCCGGCTCCATCGCCAGGGCGGATTTGAGCAGTTTTTCCGCCTCGTCCAGTTTGCCCATTTCGTAATTCACCTTTGCGTCCTGCACCAACTTGCCAGCACGGCCAGCAGGATGAGCCGACGGCTCGTTGGTCACGAATTGGATGCCGCCGACCACCACCACATTGCTTTCGCTTGAACCGCCAGTGTTCTTGGTGCGGATCACGAAGCCGCCGTTATTTTCAACCGTGGTTTTGGCGCTGAATTGATTGGTGATGGCTTCGATCGCTTTGGACTCAACGACTTTGCCCAGGATCGTCAGGTCAACCCGCGCGCCGACGATGAATGGGGTGCAGTCAAACTCAATGCCATTCGTGCCGTCGCCGACATACATCATCGCGGGCACGCCGCTCGAAGTCTGGATGCGGGGCCGGGTAATCGGATGAAGCTCGGACAATTCCAGCTTTTCGCCAAGCTGCAGAAATTTCTCCGGCGACGCCGACCACCAAGGATCACCGCTTGGGTCGGCTCGATTTAATTTCAAGCCCGCCACAATTGTTTCAAACTCGGAATCGCCCATCTGATAAATACACGCCGTAATTAAAATCGCAGGCAGGTTTGTTTTCTGCACAGCGTGCGGTGGCGTGGCAACGGCAGTTAATGGCGACATCTGTTTTTCCGCCGGACTTGGCGCCCCGCCCATCGGCACGGCGACGGCGGTGAAGGCCAGAATTTCCAGCAGCGAAACCAGCGTCAGTCCGGCCTGGCGCGGCGCGCGAAAATCCACCAGCCGCTCGATGCGCTGCCGCAGCGCGTGGCGCGATTCCAAAATTCCCACCAGGCCGAGACTCGCCAGCGGACGGTTCAAAGCGAGTTTGGCCACTTCCAGCAACGTTGATGCGTAGGATTCGGCTTTGTCGCGGAGCGCGAGCATCACAGCGTCGTCCACGGCTTCTTCGCGCACGCGGCGGATGCGTGTGTTCGCCAGCCAGACCAGTGGATGCCACCAGTAAAAAATCTGCAACAGCGCCTGCGAAAAATTTACCCACACGTCGCGGCGGCGCAGGTGAATCAATTCGTGCAGCAGCACAGCGCGCAATTGTTCGTCCGAGAAATTCTCCGCGAGCGCTTGCGGAATTAGAATCGCCGGACGGAACAATCCGCACACCGCCGGCGACATTGAGTTTTGCGTCAGCTTCACTGGCACGTTGAATTTTATGCCGACAATTTCTTGTGCCCCGCCGGCCAATGCCGCCAGCCGGTCGGAGGTTTTCGCGCGGCGAACGTGTCGCGTGATCTGCCACCAGCGGGCCAGCAGCCAGGCCAGCAGCGCCGAACTGACGGCAGCAGAAAAAACCAATAACCACGCGGCGAAATACATGGCTGGTCGCGGCGGAACAAAAACGGGCAGGGGAGCTTGCGGAATTTCTGGCATCGGCCCGTTGTCGTAAGTGACCGTGTAATGAGGCGCGGCCTTGGCGGCGATTGGCGGCGGAGTCGCGTGCAACCACCAGGCTGGACTCGTGGGCAGCGCCAGCGTCGGCGGCAGGCAAAGTTTCATGAGCACCACCAGCCAAAGCGCATAGCGAATTGAGGCGCGCAACCTGCGCCGCACTGCAAAATCAAACGTGAGCATGACCAGGATGAGCAGGCTCGATTGCCAGAGCATCGGCCACGCAAAACTCAAAAAGTTTCCGCCCCAGCTGTTCAAAGTTTCGATGAGAGAATTCATGTCGCGCCTTTCTGACAGGTCATTTCTTGACGGATTTTTTCTTCGCCTTGATGAGCGACGCCAGTTCCGCCAGTTCCGCCGCGTTCAAATCCTTGCTTTCCAACAGACATTGCACCATCGGCGTGAGCGCGCCGTTGAAGGCGTGCTTGAGCGCGTAAAACAGTTCGCCGCTCTGCGCCTGCGCACGGGTGACGGCGGACTGGTAAATGGTCAGCTTGCCCTCCTTCTTCGCCTTGAGCACGCCCTTGACCACCATGCGATCCATCAAGGTGCGGACGGTTGAATACGTCCAGCCGGTTGGCTTGAGCAAGCGTGCCTGGATGACGGGCGCGGTGCAGGGTTCCGTTTCCCAAACGGCCTTGATGACGGACCATTCGGACTCGGTGAGTTCCACGGTGGGCTTGGACATGCGCCGATATTCTCTACAAATGTAGATAATGTCAATCGGATAATTTACAAATGTAGATTACAAGGCGTGTCGCGCTAAGGACGCGAAGACGGCGAAGGGTTTTTCTGGACAAGCATTCTAGCCAGGCACAAAGTAAAAACATGAAATCACAAGCTCCAGATAGCAAGGAAGGCGAAGCAAGTGTGAGGCATTTTGAACGTGTCCTGGCTTTGACCAAAAACCTTGCGGTCCGGGGTGTCGCCGTGCGCGGCCATGAATATTACCCTCATTTTTTCGGGATGTGGAAAATCATCGCGGGATCTTTTGAACACAGATACCAGTTTCTTAGGGATGCCAGAGACCAGATTCTTTGTATAAGTGAAGCGTCCTTTGATGAATTCGGTAACGAATTAGCCGATTGGAAAAAGGTTGCTGAACGAGAAATCAACGCTCGTCAGGGTGCTGACCCATTTAGGCATGTTGAACAATATTTTGAATAATTTTTTATTCTCGAATAATTTGGCCGCAAATTTCCTTCGCCCTTTTCGCGTTCTTCGCGAGACAAAAAATAAATGCCGCCACCAACCCAGCGTTCGATGACGGCATTGAAAAACTGCGGGCGGGTTTACTTCAGCTTCGCCAGCGTCGCCTTGACGGCCTCGAAGTTCGGCAAATCTTTCGGCGTTGGCGTCTGTTCGCTGTATTGCACCACGCCGTGTTTATCAATGACGAAGGCCGCGCGCGCGGACGTGTCGCCCACGCCGGCGAGCATCGGGAACACCACGTCGTAGGCCTTGGTGACGGTCTTGTTCAGATCGCTGGCGAGCGTGATGCCGATTTTTTCCTTCGCGGCCCAGGCGGCCTGCGCGAACGGGCTGTCCACGCTGACCGCGATGACGTCCGCGCCGAGGCCGGCATACGCGTCGAGGCCGGCGGTGAGGCTGCACATTTCTGCCGTGCAGACGCCGGTGAACGCGAGCGGGAAGAACAGCAGCACGGTGTTTTTCTTCCCGAAATTGCTGCTTAATTTGACTTCCACATCCGCAGGAGTCTTGGACTTGAGGGTGAAATCAGGAGCTTTGGAGCCGACAGGAATTGCCATAGTTGTTTGATGTTTGTTTGGTTGATGGGTTACGCCACCGACAAATATTTAACATTCACTGCCCACGTGTCAAACGAGGATTTTTGAAAAAACCGATCCGGGCCGCAGCCGCCAAGGAGGCGGGACAGGGGATGTCCACTGAAGTAAACGGCTGCGCGCCCGGATCAAAATGGTTGTTGGTTCGACAAAAAGCTGTTTGGTTCCGGGGCGGGCAGGTGAATTTCTTGCGCCTGTTCCGCGCCATGGTGAAAGCCAGCCTCATTCTCATAACCCTCTGGGATTTGAATGCTCATGGCCTGACGAAATTGTCTGGCAACTCGTGCCAGCCAGTCGGCCTCGCTTTGAACTTCCGGCTCCCGTTCCACTCGCGCCGTTGCCAGTCGGTTCAGATGTTTTTTTGAAACCTGACAGCTAATGTTCACGACACAACTATCCACGCTTCCATGGATCCCGGCTAACCATTTTTAGCCAGAACTTTAGCAGATATTGTCAGAAGTGAAGCTGTAAAATACAGAACCTCAACCAATGGAAACTTTTGCAACAGGTATTTCGGGGTTGCGCCCACAGCCCCACCGACCGTCGGAAACGAAAAGCACGGCGATCCCAGACCGCGGCCAAAAATGAAATGAGCCGGCGCTGGCGGGGTGAACCTCCACAGGCTCAATCACATGGCCGCCAACACTTCCGCCGCGTGGGTTTCTGGTTTCACGAGCGGCCAGATTTTTTTGATCCGGCCGTCCGGCCCGAGGAGAAAGGTCACGCGGTGCGTGCCCAGATATTTGCGGCCCATGAAACTCTTCTCGCCCCACACGCCGTAAGCTTCGACGATTTTTTTATCCTCGTCCGCAAGCAGCGTGAAGGGCAGCTTGAATTTCTCCACAAACTTGTCGTGCGCTTTGACCGGGTCTGTGCTGATGCCCAGGACAATCGCGCCTTTCTTCTTGAAGTCGGCGAAGTGATCGCGGAACGCGCAGGCTTCCTTCGTGCAGCCGGGCGTGTCGTCCTTCGGATAGAAATAGAGGATGACGTTCTGCCCCTTGAAATCGGCGAGGGAGATTTTTCCGCCGCCGCTGGTGGCTGCGGAAAATTTCGGGGCGACATCGCCTGCCTTCAATTTCAATTCAATTGTTTTGGCCATAAAGGTTGACCGCAGATTAACGCCGATGGACGCCGATAAAAATCAAATTCATCCGCGTTTATCTGAGTTCATTCGCGGTTCACTTTTTGGCCGTTGGCAAACTCGCGGGGTGGGAAGCAAGCTGCTTGGTGCCATCCCAGATGTAAAAGAAACCGGACGCCGCCGTGAACAATCCCGCGCCGAGAATCCAGACCGGCAGGAATTCCCCGTGAAAAATAAAATCCCAGCGCAGCAGAATCCAGAGCACCGCGACCATCTGAAAAACCGTGGCGATTTTTCCCGTGACGCGCGGACGCACGGTGACATGGCCGACCACCAGCCGCACCACCACCACGCCGATGCCCAGCAGCAGGTCGCGGCCGATGATGGTGCCGGTGAGCCAGAGCGGAATCTGGCCGAGCCGCGGCGTGTGATCGAAACTCAACACCACGATGCCGGAAACCAAAAGCAGTTTGTCCGCGAGCGGATCCAGCACCGTGCCGAGTTCGCTCCGCTGGTTGTAATGCCGCGCGACGTAGCCGTCCACCCCGTCCAGAATCGCCGCCACGGCAAAGGCCAGCAGCGCCACCAGCCGGTGCAGTTCATTGCCCGTTTCGACGTAATACAGAATCTCCACCACGAAAAATGGAATCAGCAGAATCCGCAGGATGGTGATTTTGTTGGCCGTTGTCATCGCCGCCGGAAGAGTGACAGGTCTGGGGATAATTTCCATGAATTTAACCGGCGACAAATGCGCTCAAGTTTCCCCGCGCGCCAATCGCCAATCGTAAATCAAGGTAGTGGCATGGTTTGCTGCCCGAACGGAGCGCGAGCCATGCTCGGCGCTCCAAACCATGCCACGACCTAAACCAAAAGTGCTTCATGGCACCGGTAACGACATTATCGAAATTGTGCGCCTGCAAAAGGCTTCCAATCTTTTCAGCCTTCCACTAAGGTCGTCTCATGGAAAATCTGGGCCGAACCAGAACAAGCGCCGCCGCCGCCGGCTTTACCTTGATCGAGCTTTTGGTGGTGATCGCCATCATTGCCATTCTCGCGGCCATGTTGCTTCCGGCCTTGAGCAGCGCCAAGGAAAAGGCGAATCAAATCCGCTGCGTCAGCAACCACAAGCAACTGGCGCTGGCCTGGTCCATGTATAACAATGAAAACGACGGCCGGTTCGTCATCAACGATCCGTGGGGTGGAACAATTTATCCCAGTTGGGTCCATGGCGACATGGCTGCTCCCAACGATGCCACCAACGTGGTTTTGCTTCAGGCCGGCCTGCTTTTCCCGCTGGTTCCCAATCCGGGAGTGTATCGTTGTCCTTCCGACCGGACCGTCAACGTCCGCAGTTACAGCATGGAGCCGCAACTGGCTTGTTACATGAATGGCAGCAAGCATGACGGACAGACGGACGCGGGCATTTCCGGCCATCCGCCCATTTATGCGGACCATCAGATGACTAGGCAGCCGCCGTCGCTGACCAGTGTTTTTCTGGATGAAAGCCCGGTGAGTCTGAATGATGGATATTTTTTCATTGGCGCCACCGGAAATCAGTGGACGGATATTCCGGGAAGCCTGCATTCGCGCGGTTGCAATTTTTCCTTTGCCGACGGCCATGCCGAACACTGGCGCTGGCAGGATGCGCGGACGCCGACGCTGACTCCCAGCGTCACCACGCCGAACAATCCCGACCTGCAACGGATTCAAGCTTCCATCGCCGCTCAATAATTCAACCTCAATATGATTCTCGGCACCGGCATTGACATCATCGAAGTGGCGCGCATCGCGTCGTCGTTTGAAAAATTCGGCGACCGGTTTGTGAACCGGATTCTGCTGCCGGGCGAAATCGCCTACAGTTTGTCCCACCGAAACCCCGCACCGTTCCTGGCCGTGCGCTTCGCGGCGAAGGAGGCCGTCTCCAAGGCGTTCGGCACGGGCATCGGCGGGCAACTGGGCTGGCAGGACATCGAAATCCGCCACCAGGAATCTGGCGAACCGTTCGTGGTGCTGCATGGCAAGGGGCAGGAATTATTCGAGGGACGCGGCGCAAAAAAGCTGCACGTCAGCTTGAGCCACACCGAACACTACGCCGCCGCCACGGCCATCTTGGAAAGTTGAATTTTGGGCGGGGGGGGATGGCCGCGGCGGTTTAGTGGCTCTTGGCCTGCCCGAGCGCGTAGAGAATCAGCGCCACAATGATCACGCCGACAATAATGCCGCCGATGATGAAGTAGGTGTTGACCTTGTTGGTCTTCTTCGAGAAGCCGGTGCCTTTGGTATCAAATCCGGAAGCGCGCGTGCCGCCCTGTTCAAGCTGTTCCAAGCTGACGCCGCGCGGAATGATCATGGTGCCTTCCATGGTCTTTTTCGGCGATGCTGGCGCAGGTGCGGGTGCCGGGGCGCCGACGGGCGCTGGTGGTGGCGGAGCGGAAACCGGTTTGCCGTCGTCAATCTTCAGTTCCACCTGGCCGAACCGCAACGTCTGGCCGGGCTTGAGGACGGTCTCGGAAATTTTCTCGCCGTTGATGAACGAGCCGTTCGTCGAATTGAGATCCTTGATGACGATGTCGCTGCCGCGCAAAAGAATCTCGGCGTGATGGCTGGAAACCGAGGAGTCGGCAATCTGAAAAGTATTATCCTCGACGCGACCGACGGTGGTGCGCTCGACCACCAGTTCGAACGTGCGCCCGGTCATGCCCTGGTTCAGGATAACGAGTTTGGACATAGATTACTTTCTGCGATTATGGGCGCGGCGGGTTTCAAGTCAAACGCAAATCCAAGGTTGCCGTGTTTTTTCAACCGCGCTTTTCAATCATCCGCCGGAACTCCGCAAACAACGGCGTCGAGTCGTGCGGCCCCGGCGAGGCTTCCGGATGATACTGCACGCAAAACACCGGCTTCCTTTTGTGCCGCAGACCTTCGACCGTCTGGTCGTTCAAATTGAGGCGATGCACTGCGACCTCCGCCGGCAGGGATTGGGCGTCCACCGCAAAGCCGTGATTTTGCGAGGTGATTTCGACCCGGCCGGATTCCAAGTCCTTCACTGGCTGGTTGCCGCCGCGATGCCCAAATTTCAGCTTGAAAGTTTTTCCGCCGAACGCCTGGCCAAGAATCTGATGGCCGAGGCAAATCCCAAAAATCGGGACGCCGCTGTCGAGCAACGTCTTCACTTCGCGCACGATGTAGTTCAGCGCGGCTGGATCGCCGGGGCCGTTTGAAAGAAAAATTCCGGCGGGCTTGTGCTTGAGCGCGTCGGCGGCGCTGGCGGTCGCGGGCAAAACCTGCGTGGCGAATCCGTGCTGCCGCAGCCGGCGGAGGATGTTGTATTTCATGCCGTAATCGAACGCGACGATCGGAATGTCGGCGGGCGGCATTGGCTGGCGCAGGTTGCGTGCGTCGGCAACTTTGATTCCGCGCACCAGCTCGAAGGCCGCGCTCTGCTCGTCCTTTTCGTCCCAGCGAAAGGCCTTTTTGTGCGTGACTTCCTTGACGTAATCCACGCCGAGGAAGACAAATTCCTTCGCGCGCTTCACGGCCTCGGCCTCGGGAATTTCCTCGGTGGAAATGAAGCCGTTCAACGCGCCGCGCACGCGGAGTTTTTTGGTCAGCGCGCGGGTGTCAATTCCCTGGATGCCGGGGATGCCGTTCTGCTCCAGATAATCTCCGAGCGAAGCATCCGCGCGCCAGTTGCTGACGACCGGTGAAAGTTCACGGATGACGAAGCCCGCCGCGTGCGGCCGCCACGATTCCACGTCCTGCGAATTGACGCCGTAATTGCCGATGAGCGGATAGGTCATCGTGACAATCTGGCCTTTGTAGGACGGGTCGGTGAGGATTTCCTGATACCCGGTCATGGAGGTGTTGAAACACACCTCGCCGCAGGCGGACGCTTTCGCGCCAAAACCTGTGCCGTGAAAAACCGAACCATCTTCAAGGGCCAAAATTGCGTTCATCAAATTGATCCATGCTAAGGATTTGCCCGCGCCGGTTCAAGAGCGAAGCCGTTTGCACTTGCTGATTTGTCGGCTACCTTGCGCGCCGATGATGACCCCTGTTTTTGAAACCTGACTTTGGCTGCCGGTGCCGCGCAAAAAAGTTTTCCCGTTGTTCGCCGACGCCCGCAGCCTCGAAATCATGACGCCGCCGTGACGTGAGAAAGTTTTTCAATCACCGCGCCGAAGCTTTGAGAAAGCATTTCGGTGTTGCGGAAAAAAGCGGCGGGCTGAACTTGCCCGCCGTATAATTAATTTTTCCGCCGCCATCCGTTGATTATTTTCCAGACTTGAATTTTTCCAGCTTGGCGATGAACGCCGCCGGCCCGCCCTTGGCATAGCCCACCTGCCGGCCGATTTCCTTGCCTTCCTTGTCCAGCACGATGAACGTGGGGAAACCGTGAACATCAAACTTGGATTCCAACGCGGCATTGGCCTTTTTCAAGTCGGCGGCCTGTGTCTTTTTGTGCGGAAAATCCAATTCCACCAGCACGACGTTTTTCGCCGCGTAAGTCTGAAATTCCGCCGTATCGAGCACATCCTTTTTAAATTTGACGCACCAGCCGCACCAGTCTGAGCCGGTGAAGTCCATGAGCACGATCTTGCTTTCGGTTTTCGCCTGGGCCTGCGCCTTGGGCAGATCCGTGAGCCAGGCGGAGTCCGCCGCGTTCACCTGCCAAAACATCATGGCCGCCAGCACTGCAATGAGAATTTTTTTCATAGTGTCAATTTGGTAATCGGGAGTTAGACCCGTGCCAGTTTGTATTGTTCAGGCCAAACCGTTTCAAGCCGCGACCAATTGGCGGGCATTGAGAATGGCTTTCGCGGTCAACGGCTCGATTTGCGACTCGCGCACGGTGACCACGGCGATGGTTTCGCCCAGCGCGTTGAATACTTCAAGGGTGCAGCCCGGTTCCTGGCCGGGGCGGCCGCGATGATATTCAACAATGGTCGCCACGTCGCCGCGCCGCAAACGATGCCTGGGCAGACTGGTCTTCAAGGCAACCCGGCTGAACATTTCAAATTTCATGTTTTGTCTGGATACAATGTCACAAATTTCGCCGCGCCGCCAGTGTTCTCAATCATCCAAATCGAAACCACCCGCAACCCGCGACCGTTGGGGCCTTTCAACCGGCCACGAATGACATACTTCTCGCCATATTCACCGTGGTCGAGAAACTCCACGTCCAGCGGCAGCAACTGGCTTCGCAAATCTTTCTCCATTCGTCGGCATTATCCGGCAAATAACCCGCCTTGGCCAGAAATGCCGACTTGTCATCTTCCTCGCGCCACGCCAAAAGAAAGTGTGTCAATTTCTTGCGGGCGATGGCGGTGTCGGCTGGCAGCTTCATTTTTTACGCCGCGACCAGTTCGGATTTTTCCGACCAGACAACTTTTCCGCCAACGATGGTTGCCACGGCCTTGCCCTTGAGTTGCCAGCCGAAAAACGGATTGTTCTTGGATTTGCTCGCGGAATCTTCGCGGGTGAAAACCCATTCCTGTTCGGGATCGAAAACCGTCACGTCCGCGTCCGCGCCAATGCTCAACGTGCCTTTGTTCAGATTCAGCAGCCGCGCCGGATTGACGGTGAACTTGGCGATCATGTCGGCGAGCGAAATCCGTTTCGTATGGACGAGCTGCATCAGCGAGAGCGCGAGTTCGGTTTCCAGCCCGGTGATGCCGAACGGCGCGTAATCGAACTCCACTTCCTTTTCGTAATCGCAGTGCGGCGCGTGGTCGCTGCACAAAATCTCAATCGTGCCGTCGGCCAGACCTTCCAGAATCGCCTCGCGGTCTTTCGCCGAGCGGAGCGGGGGATTCATTTTGAAATTCGTGTCGTAGGCCGGCCAGGCGGGCAGGGCGGAGGATGCGTGATGCTTGATGCGTGATGTGAAAAGCGATTTTCCATCCTGCGCCCAGAATTTTTCGCTGCCGGCGACGGCGGCGTCGGTCAACGTGAAATGGTGCGGACACGCTTCGCCGGAAATCGAGACGCCGCGCTTTTTGGCTTCGCGAATCAGGGCGACACTGCCGGCCGCGCTCAAATGCTGGCATTGAATGTTTGCGCCGGTCAGTTCGGCCAGCAGAATGTTCCGCGCGACAATCATTTCCTCGCCTGCGGACGGCCAGCCGCGCAGGCCCAGCATCAAGCTCCAATAACCTTCGTGCATCACGCCGTCGGTCACGAGCGAATAATCCTGGCAATGATCGAATATTGGCAGGCCGAACATTTTGGCGTATTCGCAGGCGCGGCGCATGAGGTCGTTGTTCTGCACGCAATGGCCGTCGTCGGTGATGGCGACGATGCCGGCCTTTTTCAATCCGCCGATGGGCGCGAGTTCCTCGCCCGCGATGCCTTTGGTGATGGCACCCGTCACAAAAACATTCACCACGCCCTCGTCCTTGGCGCGTTCGTGGATCAGCGCGACCGTGCCCGCGTTGTCAATCGCCGGGGACGTGTTCGGCATGCACACGATGGAAGTGAATCCACCGCGCGCGGCGGCGGCGGTGCCGGTGGCGATGTTTTCCTTGGCCGTCTGGCCGGGTTCGCGCAAATGCACATGCAGGTCAATCAGGCCGGGTGAAACAATTTTGCCTTTGGCATCGAAAGTTTCCACGCCGGCGGGCGCGGAAAGATTTTTGCCGACGGCGGAAATTTTGCCGTCAATAATGAGAACGTCGGCGACGGAATCGAATTTGTTGGCGGGATCCACGACGCGACCGCCGGTGAGAATCAGCGAATTCATCGCCGCGAGTCTAGCGGCGGCGGGGCGGCGATGCAAGCGCGTCAGTATTGGATGATGTTGGCGGCGCGGTCGGCATCGCTGACGGCCCAGAGATTGAGCGGATTAAAGGCCTTGCCGAATTTGTAGAACCGCGCACTGCCGTCGGCGAAGGTGTTGTTGGAGCCGCCCGTTTGCGAGCCGTGACCGTGACCGGCATGACGGTCCTGCGCCACAGCGCCGGCGAAATCGTCGCCGGCGCCGGCCAGCATGTCCATGTAGAAATCACCGCGGAAAGCTTCTTTTTCGCCGAGCACAATCGTGTCGCTGGGATGGATAATCTGGCTTTCCTTGAGGCCGACCGGGTAGATTCCCGACATGTAAAGCGCGAAATCCGCCGCGCTCGAATGATTGAAAAAATAATCGTTCCAGCCGTTGATAAAATAGCTGCGCGACACGCCGTCGGCGACGTTGTTGGAAGGACCAATGGTCAAAGGTGCGTTGGTGATTTCGCTCGGACAAAGCAGGACTTTCACATTCTTGCCGTAAAGCTCATAGAATTTATCCGGCCACCGTGAACTGACGATATGCGGCGGCAGCGTGCCTTGATTTTCATCCGCATACATGCGCATCGCCATGCCAAGCTGGCGCAGGTTGTTGTTGCAGGCGATGCTCTTGCCCGATTCCTTGGCGCGGGCCAGCGCTGGCAGGAGCATGGCGGCCAGAATCGCAATGATCGCGATGACCACCAGCAATTCGATCAACGTGAAGGCCGCATGCGTGCGGCTGGATTTGATTGTTCCTGCATTCATAACGGTTGAAGAGACGCCCGGCGAAGCGTTCAGGTTAAAATTTTTTCGCAAAAAGACTCGCCATTTTCGTGGGCGGCAGGTCAACCGGGTTCAGAGTCCCGCGTTCACGCAGCTTGGGCGGCGTGGCAATGGCGGAACTCCCAGGCTCAAATTCACCAGCGCCCGATTTTGGGCAGGACCGGTCGGACGAGATTCCAGATTACGGTGGCGAGGTTCTCAATCGAGCCGGAGGCTTCCACCACGCGGAAACGGTCCGGCTCGGCGGCGGCGGTGGCGGCAAAGCCCTTTTCCACGCGGTCAAAAAATTGCTGGTCGGCCTCCTCAAAACGGTCGCGCATGAACGGCAGGTTGGCCTGACGGGTTGCGCGGCGTGACGCCCCGGTTTCCGGCGTGACCGTGAGCAGCAACGTCAAATCCGGCCGCGTGTCGCCGACGGCGATGTCTATGACCGACTTGACCATCGCCAAATCCAATTGACGGCCATAGCCCTGATACGCGGTGGTGGAATCGTAAAAGCGGTCGCACACCACAATTTGGCCGGCGGCCAGCGCGGGGCGGATGACTTCGCGGACGAGCTGCGCGCGGCTGGCATTCATCAGAAGCAGTTCGGCCTCGGCGGTCATCGCGTGATTATTTTTGCTGTGCTTGAGCGTGTGGCGGACTTCCTCGCCGATGGGCGTGCCGCCCGGCTCGCGCAACGTGCGCACACGATGGCCGATGGCGCGCAAATGCCGCGCTAGCATTTCAATCTGCGTGGACTTGCCACAGCCTTCGGATCCCTCGAACGAGATGAACACGCCTTTGCTCATTATATTAAATCATAAACGCGGATTAATATTTTATGATTTTAAAACGTCATGACCAGTTTGATTCGTGCTCTGCGGAACTTCAGGTCGAGTTTCTTCCCAAGTAGGCGCATTGGAAATTTTAACCCATATTCCATTTTCCAACTGCCATGTTTCACCAGTTCTGCTGTTTGTTCTCAATATATGTCCTGAAACATTCCTTATTTCCCAATGGTTGCCGGCAATCAGGAATATTGCGGCTGCACCAATCACAACTCCCATACACAACCCAATCCAAAACTCTTTTGTCTTCATGGCTAATTGTTTGTTTGGTTTTTAACTTTGAAGTTTTTTAAATTTGATTCCCTTCGAGGTGTCTTCGACAACCCAGCCTTTGGACTTCAATTCATCGCGAATCTCGTCAGAACGTTTGAAATCTTTTCGCTTGCGTGCTTCTTGTCTTTGAAAGGCAAGCGCGAGAATTTCTTCCGGAAGATTGTCGCTGTGACGAAGTTCCAAGCCAAGAACTCTATCAAAATTTGCCCAGGTTGTGAGAGCCGTTGCGGCTTCAATTGCGGTCAAAGTATCTGTTGCGATTTGCCGATTGATCTCCCGCACCCAATCAAAAACTACCGCCCAAGTTGCTGAAACATTGAGATCATCGCCCAAAGCGTCAGAGAATTTTTTTAGCGCTTCAGTGTGTGGAGGAACCGAAGTCTGACTCCCGCCTTTTTCTATTTCACGCAGCTTGCCCACACATTCATCAATGCGCGCCAGCGCCGTCTTCGCGCCGTGCAGGCCGTCGAGCGTGAAGTTGAACGTCTCGCGGTAATGCGCGGTGAGCAGCAGATAACGCACTTCGCGACCGGTAAAACCTTTGGCGATGAGATCGCGCAGCGTGAAATAATTGCCCATGCGTTTGCTCATCTTCTTGCCCTCGACAAGCAGATGCGCGCCGTGCAGCCAGTATTTGACGAACGGCTTGCCGGTCGCGCCCTCGCTCTGCGCGATTTCGTCCTCGTGATGCGGGAATTTCAAATCCTCGCCGCCAAGGTGCAGATCAAAACTTTCGCCGAGCGCCTTGATGCTCATGGCGGAACATTCGATGTGCCAGCCGGGCCGGCCTTCGCCGAACGGGCTTGGCCAGAACACGTCGCCGTCTTCCGGCACGCGCGCTTTCCAGAGCGCGAAGTCGGCGATGGCTTCCTTCTCATATTCGTCGCTGGAAACGCGTTCGCCCACGCGCATCTCGTCGAAATTCAATTTCTGCAATTGGCCGTAGGTGCCGCCACAGCCGCGATATTTTTCGATGCTGAAATAGACCGAGTCATCCGCCGCTTGGTAGGCGACGCCGCGCGTCACGAGCTTTTCGATGAGCGCGATAATTTCCGCCATGTGCTCGGTGGCGCGAGGCGTGACGTGCGGTGCCTGGCAATTCAACGCTTTCAAATCGTCGAAAAAGGCGGCTTCAAATTTGCCGGTGAATTCGCGCAGCGTCGTTTCATTTTCGCGGACGCGCTGGATGATTTTGTCCTCCACGTCCGTGATGTTCATGACGTGCTTGACCTCGTAACCGGAGAACTCGAGCGTGCGGCGGACCAAGTCGGCGAAGACGAACGTGCGCCAGTTGCCGATGTGTGCGAAATCATAAACGGTCGGGCCGCAGCAATACATGCCGACTTTCTTGCCGGTTGGATCAAGCGGGGCGAACTCCTGGACGGAGCGGGACAGCGTGTTGAACAGTTTTAAGGTCATTGGCAGCACGCAAGTTAAAGCGCAAACAACGAAAGCAAAAGGCGAAATTTATTTCAGTTCAAGCTGTCGGCAGGGATTTTTTGATGTTTCTAATTGCATCTGAACTGGAAAAGCGGGGAACCAACGAACTCATGGCGGCAAAGAAGCGGTGTAAGCCGCCAGTGACAACATGTCTTCATCCGTAAGCTTTGCTACGGTGTGTTTCATCAGAGCGCTGCTGATTCCCGTCCGGGTGCCCTGTCTAAAATCGTAAAGTTGGCGGAAAATATAGCTGGGTGAGCGTCCCGCGATTCCCGGGATTGTTACAGTTCCTTTCAGATCGGGGCCATGGCAGGTGCGACACTGAATCGTCTTGTCGCCGCGACCGGTGATGGCAAGGGTTTGACCGGTCTGGACGCTGCCGACTGGCACATACGCGATGAACCGGGAGCGCGCGTCACGGTGTTCAAACTGTTCCAGATCTTCCGGCACTTCGATGATGCGCTGGCCGATCGAGTCGGTGTCGCCGGTGTTCACGGCGGCCAAAAACCATCCGGCAACATAACTTTTTGGAACGGTATCGGTTTCAATGACCCGGATGAGCTGTTTCGGTTTTAATGCGGAAAAATAAGCTGCCGCAGCGGCCGTTTCAGCGTCGGTGGCGGCTTTTGAAAGTGAAGTCATCGCTTGCGGTGGAAGTCTTTGCGGCACCGAAGTCTTCCGGGCACCGCTCTTGAAATCGGCCATCTGCTGGATGATATAAGCTGCGGGCAGGCCAGCGAGGCTCGAGTTTTCCGGGCCGCCCGGTCCATCGGCCCGATGACAAACGCCGCAGGCATAAACACCAGGCTTGCGGCCGTGCATCACGACGTCGGGCATAAGGGGATGATCTTCGGGATGCCAGTCCGGTGCCATGAAGAGATCACGCAATTGGCCAAGACTGTAAGCGGCCGCGCTATCCGGAACATGCTTGAGTTTGCCGTCGTCGGGTGACGGCTTGAAATCCGGAGGATTCACTGGATAAGCCCACGTCGGAGGTTCCCCTTCGTTTTGTGTGGGCGCGTCTGTCTTCAGGGCCGGTGCGGAGATCATCATGAGCAGAAGTGCGAATTTCCGGCTGGAGCGGGACAGCGCGTTGAATAGTTTCAAGGCCATTGGCAGCGCGCAAGTTAAAGCGCGCGGCTCGAAAGCAAAAGGCGAAATTTAGAAATCAGCGGGAGACGTCGCGTGCGCCAAATCAAAAATGTCCCGAAGCCAGCCGCGAAAAGACAAACAGCATCGCGATGAGGAGTCCGATGAGCAGCAAGTCGCCGCAGAATATGACGCACGACAGCAACACCAGCCAGCTCGCGCGGGCCGCGCGCGCAATCTCACGATGCCAGTGGCTGCGATACAAAATCACAAACGTCACGGCGACGGGAATGAGCGCATAGACCAATAATTCTTCCCACCAGATTCCGAGCCGCACGACCACCGGGTGGGCGAGCCGGTAAATAACGGCCAGGCAAACAAAGCACGCAAACGAGGCTACGCCGATCGGCGATTGAAACTCTGCTGGCTGGTCGTTTTGGTTCATAACATCAAACGGGTTGGCTGGCGCTGGACGCCGCATGGTTCAGCCTGTGCTTAAATACATTTTCACCGTAAGCCCGATGCAAATGGCTGTCCAATACAAAATGGCGTCGGCGTGTTCCCGCCGCCGTTTGGTTGGCAAACCAAACGGCGCGAAATGAAACTGCTCAAGCCGGAATACTGATCATCCAGCTCAAGCCGAAGCGGTCGGTGAGCATTCCGAAACAGGGCGACCAGAAGGTTTTGGTCAGCGGCATCTTCACCTCGCCGCCGACGGCGAGCGCGCCGAACGCCCGGTTGGCCTCGGCTTCCGTCGGCAGGGCGAGCGAGAGCGCGAAGCCGGCGAAGTTCGGAGCCTCCCCGCAGCCGTCGGACGCCATGAGGATGTTTCCGCTGATGCGAAAGGTGGTGTGCATGACCTTGTTTTCAAAGCCCGGCGGCAACATGCCGGCCGGATGCGGTTCGGGGCTGTCCTTGTAGCGCATGAGGAAGTCCACCGACGCGCCGAGCGCGCTGCGGTAGAATTCGAGCGCCTCTTCGCAGCGGCCGCCGAAGAATAGATAGGGTTGGACCAGGGTGTTGCTCATAGGTTTTTGCTGGTTAGTCATGTTGGTTTGGTTGTTCAAAAGCCAATGACTGCGATGCCTTACGAGGCATCGCCGATTTTGTTTTCAGTCATTCCTTTATCTTAAAGTGACTATAAGTCTATCCAAAATTCCTGTCCAGCGCAAAACGACCGTCACCCGCTGAGTCCGTCACAGATGCCTGCCACCACCGGGAAGAAAAACGATGGACTTCATTTGGCGGGGAAATTAAATTCGCGCAAACCGCCCGGCTGTTTGCGGGCGCAGGAAGGAAACCGTCATGGACCTGAAAGTCGTCTGTCAGTGCGGTCAGAAATTCAAGTTTGACGTGGAACCGGTCAATGGCCGGATGTCGTTCACGGTGAACTGTCCCGTCGGCAACGCGGATGGCACGGCGGCGGCCAATGCGCTGATCGTTGTGCAGCGCGCTGTCGCAGCAACGACAGTTTCCCCTGTCGCCACCACCCATCGCGCCCGCCGCCAGCGGATTGAGAATCAACCATCGCGCGCGAGTCAACTCTAGTAAGGCGACGCGAGCCGGAAGAAAATACTGCCATCGGTTGAGTTGACCGGCGTTGAGAACTGGTTGCTCAAATCCGAATTGGGCACCGGCATCCAGTTGGTTCCTAATCCGGCGCCGGCTGCATTGGTCTGGGTTTGTAATCGCCAGCCTGTGTGATCCAGCGGCCAGGTGAACTGGAGTTGATTCGCGTTGAGCGAAACATTGACTTGTGTCGGCGCGGAAGATACGGGAAGCGCGCCCGCCTGAATCGAGTTGGTGCTCTCCGTCACGATGCTGGTGGCCGTGGCCACATAGTAATACCTCGTTCCATTGGCGACGCCCGTATCGCTGAAGTTCAGGCTCGGCACATTTGTTCCCGCCAAAATATAAGGCCCGCCGCTGTTGGTGGCGCGCTTGAGGTTGTAACCATTCGCAACCGGCGCAGCGTTCCAAGTCAACGCCACTTGCGCATCACCGCGTGAGGCGGCCAGGCCGGTTGGCGCGGCGAGCGGTGTGACGAAACTCGCCACGTCCGAGGCGCTCAATGCCCCGCGGTAGATTCGGAAATCATCCACCAGTCCGTTCAAATATGGATCTGCGGGATATTGTGACCGGCCGATCCAGTTCTGCGTGGTTCCGCCCAAATCGGAGGGAGTCACGGTAATCGCGCCGTTGGTTCCCACGGGCACACCGTCCACATAAAGAATGCCAGTGCCAGCGTTCAGCGTGACTGCCAGATGATGCCAGACGCCGGGCGAGAGAATGCCAGCATAGTTGATCATCTGTTCGCCCGCGCCCGCACTGGTGGTGATGGCAAAGCGAATGGTATTGCCACCGCCGACGGGCGACAGAAACATGTAATTGCTCGTGCCCGTTCCGAAATCGAAAATGCGCGCCCACGTGCCGTTTGCATTTAACTTCACCCAGGCGGTGATGGAAAAACTGGTCAGGCTGCTGACGACTCCGATTGGCAGGCTCACATAATTGCTGGCGCTGCTGTTCAGGCTGACGGCGTTGCCAGCATATCCTGCAACCCAAGTCGGTCCGTTCACCAGCGTGCCAGTCCAACCGTGTCCTGTTGCGTCGGCTGCGGTCGCGCCGCTCGACTCGTCAAACTTCAATTGTGTAAAAAGAGAGGGCGAGAGATTCAACTGCGCGAGGATGTTGGTGTCGAGCCAGCCATTGTATAGCCGGACATCAGCGAGCAGGCCGTTGTAGAATCTTCCTACGGCTCCGTGCAAACTGCCGAGTAGCAGGGACGGTGGGGCCATGCGCGCCCCGAGGGGACCGAAGCTGTTTGTGTTGAGATTGCCATCGAGGTAAATGGCCATCATCCCATCCAAGCTATTGCGTGTGATGGCGACGTGATGCCATTGGCCGTCATTGACTGCGACGGTAGATTGCAGCGTGGTGTCGGGATTGCCAATGCCGAAAGCGATCTTGCCGCCGAGCAGAGAGACGCCGAAATCATTCGCCGTGCCCGTGACATCGCCATCCACCAAGCCGGTGCCGTTATACCAAGTCAAGCCGCTTGCTCCGGTCGAACTGGTCTTCATCCAGAAAGCAATGGTGAAGGAACCGCCCGCACCGATGGAACACGGAATCTGAACAGAAGAATCTGTTCCATTGAATTGGAGCGCCCGGGTGCCAACACGATTCGCCGCGACGTAATTGGTTGCACTTGCATTGGGCACGCCGTGATTTCCATTGCCGCTGTAGTCCAAAGTATTTCCGTCGAGTGGATAGTCTGCCGCCATCGCGATGCTTGGTTGCGAGGGAAACCAGTTTTGTTCCGCCGCAGCGGTGTTAGTCCAAAGGATAATGGCCGCGCGCGGACTTGAGGAAGCATTGGTGACAGCCACCGCCAGACCGGCATTAACATTGATGAACTTCCAAGCGCCATTGCCCACTGGCCTTAGTTTGAACTGTTGGACTGGAAGGCCATTGTAATCCCACTGTTCGAGCATGGTTCCCACCGTTGTGCTCCAGCCGGTATCATCCCAAGCGAGCTGGTTTCCCGGATTGATGACCGTCCATACATTGTTTCCCAAATCATTGAACTTCCATTTCTGGGCCGGACCGCCATTAATGGTCCACTGCTGCAATCCGGTTCCATGCGTGGTCGTGTTGCCGGGAATGTCCAGTGCGAGTCCGCTCTTTTGATTGAAGAGAGTATAAGTGCTGTTCGGCAAAATCATTTGCGCGCGGCCGAAAAGCATTTGGTTGACGTTGGTGTTCCCGCTTACCGTAACTTGCGAACTGGCCAACTGGATGAGTCCCTGGCCGTCCCATGTCGGGATCATGCCCTGGCTCCAGCCGGCCAAAGTGTTGCCACCGCCCTGCCATTGAACGGGCGCGGGAATCATCGTCCAGTTGCCCTGGCCGAGGTTGGTGTTGATGAGCAGCTCACGGTCAGTGCTGGGGCTGTTCACCAGAAATTGCGCGGCAATGATCAGGGTTCCGTTGGGACCGCCGGCCGGAATCCAGGTGATGTAGGGACACGCACCGAGATAGGCGCCGCTCGCCGTCTGCACGGGCGTGCCATAATCCGTCGGCCCCGTTCCCCAATTGGTGCCGTCGTTGGAAAACTTGATGCGGACCTGGCTTAACGTGCCGCTGCCGACCGCTTCAAAACTCATGACATACTGCCCGTTGGGTAACTTGGTGGTTACCGCCATTCCGGGGCGTTGAACCCCGTCGGGAATCGCGCAGACATACTGCTCCGGGCCCCACGTCAGCCCGCCATCGGGGGAAACCCGTTCGCCCAGTAGTTGATTGTAGGTCGGACTAAAGCGTTCATCCGAGTAATAGCAGACCAGTTGACTGGCACTGCTTACGCCGAGACGTGGTTCCCAGATGCCTTTGAGCGTGGCGCTGTTACTTTCCGCCAGACCGCGATACTGCCAGTTAGTGCCATGATTAGTGCTGCAATAAATCTCCATCTGATGGCCATTGCCATTCACGGAATTACCTGCCAGTAGAATCGTCCCGGCGGGAAGATTACCCATTGGCACCGGCACTTCGAATAAGTCCGGCTCGACCTTGAACTGCCACCCGGGAAATTGCGTTTCCGTGGTGGTGGCAATCTGCGTCCAGGTAAGTCCGTCATCCGTGCTCTTGTAGATCCCGAAATCATTGGCCCAAGCCTCGAAGGTGGCGATCAAGGTGCCATTAGCGCTGCCGCTATGTTCCAAGCGGATAACCCGGCCATAGCGGGTTCCTCCTACTACCGGGGAACCGGACGTGATTCTGGTTCCATTCGTGTAAGTCAACACCGTGCTGATGCCGGAATCGGCGAAGCAGGAGGCCACCCAGCCAAAAATGAATGCTCCGCCGAACAGGAGTGACAGCCGCGCATTTCTCACGGGGTTCTTGGCAAAGCGAATTTTCATCATTTTGGCTTGTGTGAAAACAGTAGCGCATAACCACCGGCCTGTCAGGTGGCATGAAGTGGCCATAGAGAGGTTTAATAAAAGCTGTGGCCTCTTTTTCACAGAGGCAATAACAGCACGCAGCAAATGGAGCGCGGGCTTCAGAGCCTGTGTGAAAAACCTCTGGGTTCGGTTCGTCCTCGTCGTCGTTCTCGTCCTCGTCCTCGATTTTACTGGGGATTTCGAGGACGAGAACGAGGACGAGAACGAGGAGGAAGGCGCGTTCTGGTGTGATTCACACAGGCTCTGAAGCCCGGTTCAAAAATGGATTTGCAAGGCGACGCTGAAGCGGCGTGAACGCCGCGCCCCGGCCTCGGTATTTTTGAAATACGCTCTAGTCCCGGGCGTGCCGCAACTGCGGGCAGTAAAACGCAGCGTGTGAGTTGAAGGAACTATTATTGGATGCCCATGTCCTTGCGGAAGGCCGCCATCATAAGGACATGTCGGCGGTAGCTTTCCGTGTTGCCTTCGCTGTCGTAGTTCAAGCCATAAGGCCAGAAATGCGTGCCGTCGGAAGTAATCGTGCCGCCAGCCCCGTCAAACGTTTGAATCTGGGCCACGCCGTTGGCTCCTATCCAAGTGCCGGTTCCCGAAGCGACCGACAGGTTCGCCCGCCATTGCCAGGTCGTGCCCATCCCGAGGGTATGGCCGGTCTCGTGGAGGGCCGTGCGGTATTGCTGGTAGCTGGCGTTCGCGCCGAATTCAAGCCAGCCGTCGTAGTTGGCCTGGGCAGTGGGCACGCCGGTGTTATAGTTCACGGTAATGTGTTTGTTGAAGGTGCCATAACGATTGTATTGCGCCACCGCCCCGTCCATGGCGTAGATGATTCTTGTCCGCACATCCGCCGGCCAGGTTTCGGAACCACTCGCCAATGAGTAAGTCAGCGCTCCGATCGGCGGCGTGGTGGAAACATTGGCCTTGATCGCATAAAACATCTTGGCCATGCCCGCGTTGAACGGGGTGGTGAACGAACTATTTCCATTGGTATCAAACATCTTGACGCTCAGTGTCCCCCAACTGGTCATGGGCATGGCGGCATTGCTCGACTGCATCAAGTAACAAGTGGCGCCGGGCTGGCCACCGGTCACATTCAGCACCGCGTTTCCGCCCGCAATGGAAATAATCTCAATGCGCGGCCGGGGCGCGATCAGAAACTCGGCCGGCGTCAGCCCGGAATTTGAAATCCGCACCTCATCAATGAAACCGTAAGCGCGATCAGTGTGTCCGCCCGCATACAAACCGCGTCCCACCGACCAGGCGCCGGTCGTCCAGTCCGTTCCGCTGAAGCTGCCCTTGGCCAGCGCACGGTTGGGGCTGCCGCTGGTCGTCATGTCATTGGTAGCCACGAGCACATAGTTCACATACAGCTTCAAAGTGGAACCATCGCTCACGGCCGCCAAGTTATACCAAGGCGTGTTGGTGCCTTCGGGATTCGAGCCAAAATTAAAACCGTAAATCCAGCCAGGCGGTGAAAAGGCCGTATGTGTATAGCCCGAAACGTCCGTGAAGGAAATGCACACGCTGTCATCGGGGCGAACCTGCAAATAAAGCGCCGCGAGATTTGTATTGGCGGGGTCCACACTTTTCGCGTCGCGACCCACCACGGTCCGGTATCCCGCATTCGCTTCCGCCTTGTAAGAAACCTCTATCGTGAATTGCGCAGGGGTCATGGTCTGGGCATTGATGCCGGTGGGGGAACTGCCTGCCGCCGACGTGAACATTGCCGGGAAAGATCCTGTATTCTTCACGCTGAACTGGTTGCTGCTGCGATTTTGCGTCACCGTGGCAAATGGGACATTGGTTCGATAAGCGAACCCCGCCCATCCACCGGGGGACCAGGTGGACAAACTATTGCCGTTGCCGGAAACATCCGGCGTGGTGCCGCTAAAAGCTCCGTCCGCCCCTGCATGCGCTACATCCGTGTTCGCCGGTCCCGTTTCAAACCGCCAATAGGCCACGGTGGCGGACTGGACGGAGGATGCGAACCATGTCGCGGCAAAGAGAAGAATAAGGGGGATGCTCTGCATCGGCTTGGACTTCATATGATCTCAACGGTTGCGGGCATGGCCGGTTTCGGTGTTGGCGGATTCCAAATCGTCGGTCAGGATTGTAAATGTTTTTTCAATTCCGGCGAGAGCATGGACAAGTCCGCGCGCCGGATGGAATCGCGGGTGGGTAGATTGGAGCGCCCGCCCAGCTTGAGCGCGACTTGGGCGGCGACCCACGCGGCGAATTCCATGCGCTGCGGCAGCGTCAGGCCATCGAGCAGCGCCGACGCGTAAGCCGCGTGATACGCGTCGCCGCAGCCGGTCGTGTCCACGGCATTCACCTTGAACGCGGGCTGATGCAAAACTCCCTGCGCCGTCAAGGCCCAACTGCCGTTGACACCGTCGGTGGCAAGCAACTGGCCCGCCGTCCACAAGCTCAATTTGTTTAACGCGGCGGCGGCATCCGATTCGCCGCTCAAACGTTGCGCTGCGCCGAGCGGCAGGATGATGTCCGTGCCGAGTTCAATCAGCTTCCGCATCGTCGCGGGTTCGCCCGCTTCGACGTCGAGGACGGAACGGCAACGGGTTCCGTGCGCGGCTTCCAGCATTGCCAGCGCGGCTTCGGTTTCGTAACCGTCCACGAGAATCAATTTGGCGCGCTTCACATCGGCGACCGGAATATCCGCGCGCTTCAAGAAACCATAACCTTGCAGCGTGTAAAAAACCGTGCGTTCACCGGTGACCGGATCAATCTCCAGCACCGCCACCCCCGGCGAGGCGGATGCGTCGCGGATGAAGTAGTCTTCCAGCACGCCGTGACGCGTGAGTTCGGTGCGCGCAATGCCGCTCAAGGTGTCGTTGCCCATCCGCGCGATGAAGCCGGTGCGCCAGCCCAGCGACCCCAGCAGGCTCGCCGCGCTGCTCGCCGGCCCGCCGCCCTGAATCAGCAGGTTGCGGACTTCATGCTTCTCGCCGCGTTGAACTTTTTCCGGCAGGCGGACGAAGATGTCCACAGTGCTAAACCCGGTGACGAGCACTTCGGCTGGCAGGCATGAATTCATGGTGGGTTGTGGTGCTTGGCTCCGTCTCATGATCTGGCGATGCGCTCATGATGCTGGGATTTAAAAAACTTTCAAGTCGTAGTCCCGGCTGATTTTCAGCCTCAATGGGCTGGCGGCGCTGTCCGTCCCGATATTCCTTTCTACATTCACGTCAGCTTGTCGCTTTGTGAAAGCCAGACAGGTTTGGTGCTCCGAAAACTTTGGCGATGATTTGTGGACGGGCCTTCGATACTCTCCCGTCATGCTACCAAGACTTGAAATCACACCGGCGATTTCCCAATCCACCACGATCGTTCGCGCGCTGGCTGCGCTGGTTCAAACCGGCGGCTGGCTGACCGGCGCGTTGTTTTACGCGAGCGCGATAAATGCGGCCGAGATACCCGACCTCGTCCTGCCCGCCGGCGTGGGTGTGAACATTCACTTCACGCGCGGCCACGAGCGCGATCTGGATCTGATTGCGGCGGCCGGGTTCAAGTTTATCCGCATGGATTTTTCGTGGGGCGCGACGGAACAAAACAAAGGGAGCTACGACTGGTCCGAGTATGACGAACTGACCGCCAATCTGGAACGCCGCGGCATCCGAGCGTATTATATTTTCGATTATTCCAGTCCGCTCTACGAGGAAACTGCCGCCAGCAAAAATCCCATTTCCGGCCACGAAGAAAAAGCGCTGGCGTCGCCGCAACACCCGGCGAGCGTCGAGGCGTTTGCGCGCTGGGCGGCGGCGGCCGCAAAACATTTCCACGGCCGTCACGTCGTTTGGGAAATTTGGAACGAGCCGAACATATTTTTCTGGCAGCCCAAACCGGACGTGAACCAATACACCGCGCTCGCCCTCGCCACGGCAAAAGCCGTTCGCGCCGCCGATCCGCCGGCCACGATTTTCGCGCCGGCCACCTCGGAATTTCCGTGGCCTTTTCTGGAAAGTTTTCTGAAATCAGGGGCGCTGGAATTTCTGGACGGCGTCAGCGTGCATCCGTATCGCCCGCCCAGCCGGCCTCCGGAAACGGCGGCGGAAGATTTCCAAAAATTGCGCGGACTCATCGCAACCAACGCGCCGTCGCAGCCGAAGAAATCCATTCCGATCATCAGCGGCGAATGGGGCTATTCCTCCAATGCCAAAGGTGTTTCCCTGGAAAACCAGGCGGCGTTCCTGGTCCGGCAGCAGTTGTCCAATCTGTTGAACGGCGTGCCGATTTCGATCTGGTATGATTGGAAAAACGACGGTGATGACCCGAATGAAAACGAACATAATTTTGGCACGGTCAGTCCGAGTTTGGAACCCAAGCCGGCTTACACCGCCGTCAAAACCCTGACGCACGAACTCGGCGGCTTCCGCATCGCGGGCAGATACCATGCCGTGAGCCAGGACGATTTCGTCCTGATCCTGACGAATGCGCCCGGTGAAACCAAACTCGCGGCTTGGACCCTGGGCCAGCCACACCCAATCACATTTCACCTCAAGCCTTCAACGGCGAAAGAAATCATCCTCGTCAACGGCGCGAGCCAGGAAAGCAAAGAGGTCATCAATAACAATCAATTTGCCCTGCCGCTGGACGGCACACCGCGCTACGTCCGTCTGGGACATCCAGAAAATCTTCGATAACTGCCCGGACCTGGAAGCGAAGGCAGAATTAAAAATGCAGAATGCAGAATGAAATCCGGTGCCAAGAGCGTGAATTGACGGCCAACAATTTTCCGCGTAAAGTTTTGCCATGAGTTACAAAACGCTGGAAGTGGAATTGGAAAACGGACGTGTGCATCCCTGCGGCGCGGAAACGCTGCCGGCAAACGGGCACGCCCTGTTGACTTTGCTCGATTCCGGCGTCCCGCCCGCCGCCCGCACTTGCGGCGAATTAGCCGACCGCTGGAGCGCCTTGGACAAGCTGCCTTTGGACGAGGCCAACGCCTTCGCTGACGACATCGAACAATCCCGCGCCAGCCTGCCGCCGCTCAAATCCGCATGGGATTGATTCTCGACAGCTCGCTGCTGATTGCGGAAGAACGCGGCAAGTTCGACATGCCCGGTTTTCTCCGGCAATTTTCCAGCGCCCAGCCCGTCATTGCCGCCATCACCGCTTCCGAACTGTTGCACGGCGTTGAACGCGCGCCGGACGCCGGCCGCAAAGCGCGGCGGCAGCGCCACGTTGAACAAATTCTGGCCACGGTCTTCATTCAATCCTTTGACCTGGCGCAAGCGCGCGTGCATGCCCGCGTCTGGGCGGAACTTCAGGCGCGCGGGCAAATAATTGGGCCGCATGATTTGCTGATTGCGGCGGCGGGCTTGGCGCTCGGCCATGAAGTCGCCACCCTCAACGTGCAAGAATTCCAACGGGTCTCCGGGCTGAACGTGATCAATGCGACGCCATTCGCCAAGACGTGACGCCGCAGGACGTGAAAAGCATAGGCACGCGTTCTGCAAAAGTTTTTAATGCTTAATTTTGAGTTTTGAGTTGGAACTAAAAATTCAAAACTCAAAACTTAAAATTCATTTCCGCCGGGGCCGGGGAAAAAACCAGCGAAACGGCCATCCAGAAAATCTTTGATGCACTGCCCGGGCCGTAAGGCGACGGCAAAATGAAATCAGGCGCATTTTAACACGGTAATGGCACTTTATGCCGCGCCGATGGCGCTCACTGCTCGGCAGCTCGATAGAACCGGAATGGCAGATATACAGCGTTGGTATCTAAAACCTGCATGGCACCTGTCGTCGGTGGATTTGTGAAAATCGGCAGCCAAGCAAGCAAATCAGTCGAGGCAAAAATGATGACCGGCCCATGGCCGGTCAATCCATCCAACTGGAAATTAAAGCCCTGAATACTCATAAACATATTTCCGGGCGAAGTGTCGAATTGCGGCATTTGCACTATTAAAGTTGCATTTGTAGTAACGGGTGTTCCGTAGGCGTTGGTTACTATGACAGAGTAAACACCAGCATTGGTCAATTGCACATTCGTCAACGACAACGAGAAGTTCGTCGCCCCAAAGAGGATGTTTCCATTAAAATTCCATTGATAAGACAATGGCGGGGTTCCTACTGCATAAACCGTGAAGGTGACATTGGTGGCGGGAGGCACAATTTGATTGGATGAAATGGACGTAATTGTCGCATGAGTTGCTCCGGCGACAAAACTGACTTGATCAAGCCAGACAGCATCCAGACCAGTGCTGCCGAAAGGGCTTTTCTGAAACAGCCACTGCAAAGATTGTGTTCCAGTTCCTAGGTAAACCGTCTCCTGCACCCATTGTGCAAACGGGGGGATGAATACAGTTTGTCCATAGCTGCCCGATGCTGAAAAAATGTAGGTGTCAAAAAATTGAGAGCATTCCGCCCAGAAGGTCAACGTGCCGGGTCCTGTAACACTCGATTGCAGCGTTGAATATTGCGGGAATGGCGGCGTAGCGCTTTGGGCGGCAGCAATGCCATTATGATTGGTGTTGGTTTCAGGGAACCATTGATAGCTGCCACTGGTGGTCCAAACCAGATTGGTCGCATTTACCGCCACCCCCAAATCCATGACTGTCAAAGTGGCGATTAATCCGGTTGTCGAACCATATGCATTGGTGACGATGACTGAATAATTGCCGCTGTTGGTCAATTGAGCGTTGGTCAAACTCAAAAAAGCGTTGGTGGCGCGGGTGACGTTGGTTCCGTTGAAACGCCATTGATAATTTACATTCGTGGTGCCAATCACCAAGACGTTGAAAGTGGCATTCATGCCGCTATAGGTCGTCTGGCTGGACGGTTGTTGTGCGATCCAAGGAGAACCGTCATTGACGAGGGCCATGCTTTGATACCGGCTTGCTGAAATCGCCACTACATTGCTTAATCCTGACGGAATAGTGGTTTGTCCAGCATTGTTTTCTCCCCAAGCAACGATGGTTCCGTCTCTTTTCAAGGCCAGACAGTGATCCCAACCGGCGGCTATCGCCACGACATTGCTCAAACCTGTAGGGACATTGGTTTCCCCGTAACCGTTGTAACCCCAGGCGATCACCTTTCCATCCCATCTAAGCGCGAGAATATGATATAAGCCCGATGCCACAGCCACGACATTGGTTGCAGCCGGTGGAATATTGGTTTCTCCATACCAACTAAAACCCCATACCACAACTGAACCATTGCTTCTCACAACAATACTGTCAAACCCGCACCCCACACCGATTGCCATCGCGTTCGTTAAACCAGATGGAACGCTTGTTTCCCCATAAAAATTTTGCCCCCAAGAAATCAAAGCTCCGTCATTTCTCGACACCAGACTATGCCTTTCCCCTGCCGCAATCATAGTGATATTTGTCAACCCGTCAGGGAGATTTGTTTGGCCCAAGTCCCCCCAAAACATAATTGAGCCGTCGTTTTCGAGGATCATGCTACAGTCATAACCCGCTGAAATGGCCACAATGTTGCTGGCACCTGTGGGCACTGTCGCCTGCCCCAAATATGAATTCGTGGCTAATGGATTATAATTACATCCCCAACCTGTCATTGTGCCGTCACTCTTCAACACCAGACAGTAATAACCACCCTGTGCAATCGCCATGGCATTGGTCAATCCCGCAGGCACATTCGTCTGGCCAAATGTATTTTCACCCCAAGCGACGACTGTTGTTGGCGAAGCATGAGAGTTCCAAGCCACCGACATAATTCCAATCATCACCGCAAGCCATTTCGACTTCATAACAACGTGCTCAAGGGACAATTCTCTTACGGTTTCGGTGTCGGCATCGGCGTCGGCGTGGCGGGTGGGACGTGATGATCCGGCGGGAAGATGCCCAGTTTGAATTCCGCGCGGGCGGGGGCGTTGGCCGGGTCGGTGGCCGGAAATTCCAGGTCGGCGGCGTTTGGGCAACGGAGCGTTTTAATTTTCATGGTCATGATTTTTGCTTGGACGGTTCTTCACGCAGCGAGTAAGAGGTTTCCTTTTCGCGCGGCGCAGGAGTCACTACGCGCCAGCCTTCCGCCTGCAAGCGATTGAGGTCTTCGCGCATTTCAGCGAAGATGACGTCCACATCGTAGTTGCACTCGCGCGCATGTTCCGCGCGAACGCGATGAATTTGTTCGAGGATTTCGTTTTCTTTCATGGCTTATAGTCTCATCAATTCCGCCGGCGTGCAAATGTCCGGACACACCAGCCCCACCGCCGCACACGCGCGCTGGATGCGGGCACGAAGGTTGTGGTTGTTGATGTGGGTGCAGTTCCAGGTCAGCAGGAACTCCATCCGGTGAGCCGCCGCCAGAGCCATAGGCGTGGCGTCATCCGCCGCCACGGCCGGGATGATTTCGTCCCGCAGCAAGCGCTTCGCCAATTCGTTGGCCTCCGGCAAGTCGCCCAGCAGCGGGCCACCCGCCAACCATGACTCGCGAGCCGCCGCATGGACGGGATCGCCGCGCCGCACTTCCTTCAGCACTGTGGTCGAGATGAAGAGTAAAAAGTCGTGCCGCTCGGTTTCCCACCATTGCTGCGTGGTTTCCTGACCGCCGCCAGTCGCAAGTCCCGGCTGCGCTGCGCGACCAGGTAGCTGGGAATGGTGGTTTCGAGGTAGAACCGGGGTTTCATGTTGTTTCACTTCAATTTGGGCGGTTCTTCACGCAAGGCATAGGCGGTTTCCTTTTCGCGCGGTTCGGGTGAAACCACGCGCCAGCCTTGGGCTTTCAATTGTTCGGTCTGCGCCCGCATCCGCCGGAAAATCTCTTTCACGTCATAACCACATTCGCGCGCGATTTCTTCCCGGACGCGGTGAATTTCAGCGAGGATTTCGTTTTCTTTCATGGTTCAAGTATCCATCAAATCGTTCGGCGTGCAAATGATGGGGCAGGTGTAACCCTGTCGTTCGCAGAGCCGCTCAATCTGCCGGATGATGGCGACGTTGTGGATGTGTTTGCAATTCCAAGTGAGCAGATAATCCATCGCGTGAACGGTGGCAAGGGCAATATGCGAGGCATCCAACGCGGCTTGCGGCGGGAGCAGCCGGGCGGCAAGGATTTGTTCGGCGAGTTCGGTGGCGGATGGCGGTTCCGACAGCAGCGGAATTCCCTCCAGCAAGGCCAGCCGCGCGGTCACTGCCTGCGCGTCGCCGCGTTGCGCTTCCGCGCGCACGAACTCGGAAATGAAGAGTTCATAATCCTGCCGGCGCGCTTCCCACCATTCCTGCGTGGTTTCCTGATCCGCCGCCAGCCGCAAGTCCCGGCTGCGCCGCGCCACCAAGTAACTGGGAATGGTGGTTTCGAGGTAGAGCCGGGGTTTCATGCGCGAGCCTGGCGATTAGAAGCTAATTCAAGCGAGTAAGGCTCGGCGCGTGGCGGGGTTTCCAAGGTTTGAATTTGCCGGCCACGTCTTCCCGTCGCGCCGCGCGCAATTCGGCGATGATGCCGGGATGCTGCGCGGTGAGCCAGTCCTGAAGTTCGTCGAGCGTTTCGGCGGACGAGAGAACGGCGTTGGGGATTTCAACGGTTTCCGTTTTCATGGTGGCAGCTTATCACGGTTGGCCGGGAATGGTAAGGGTTTTCCATTTCATGGTTTTCCCGTCAAAATTATTTCGCCGGTGTTTGCGGTGTGGGTGTCGTCGGCGCGGCAGGCGGGACGTGATGATCCGGCGGGAAGATGCCCGTTTGAATTCGGCGCGTTGCGGCGCGTTGGCCGGGTCGGTGGCCGGGAATTCCAGGTTTCCGAAATAGGAATCGGTAGCACAGGCGACCCGCCTGTGCCGTCCGGCCACTGGCCGGACGGAAGGGACCGGACGCTGGCACTGAAAACCGAGGCGCGGAAAATTCCGGGCGCTTTCCCCGTTCCGAGCGGCGGGTCGCCGCTCGGCACAGGCCGGTGGCCTGTGCTGCCCACCGAGATGGCCGCCGCTGCTTCGGAATCCGGGCTTAACGAGGGTGCAGGCGTCTCGCCTGTTCGGGCCAAGGGGAATTCCGGTCAGCATCAGAATTTTAAGAACCATGCCACGATGCACCCTCTGAAATGAAACGTCACCTTTTTCCTTTGCCCGTTTGCAGAATGAACCGCAGGCCGTTTTCCGCAAGCCAGATCCCTAATCGCCCAAGCACGTTCCCACATGCCGCGCGGTTTGAATCCAAGAGTGGTCGGGCGGGACGACTTTGCGTTTGCCGGCGACTTTGTCCAGCGGCACCGGCTCGGTGCCGTCGCCGCGCGCCGCCACCATCACGCCAAAAACTTCCTCGTGGATGAGGTCGCCGCACGCGCTGCCAAGCCGCGTGGCGAGGATGCGATCCGCCGCCGAGGGCGTGCCGCCGCGCTGCACATAGCCAAGAATCGTGACGCGCGATTCGAGGTGGGTTAGTTCTTCCAGTTGCTTGGCCAGCCGCAGGGTGTTGCCCTGATGCCGCACTTCGAGGGACGCCAGTTCCATCTTCGCCTCTTTTTTATCGTGGAGTGTCTTCGCGCGTTCAAGTTTCTTCTCGGCGGCGAACATGGCGCGGGCGTCGTCGCGGCTCATCGCCCCTTCAGCCACGGCCACGATGCTGAAATTGGTTCCATGCCGGCTGCGCAGTTTGATGGCTTCGGAAATTTTCTCCACGTCGTAGGGAATTTCGGGAATTAAAATCACATCCGCCCCGCCGGCGATGCCGGAGCCGAGCGTGAGCCAGCCGGCGCGGTGGCCCATGATTTCCGCGACGATGATGCGGTGATGACTATGCGCAGTGCTGTGCAAACGGTCAATGGTTTCGGTCGCAATGTCCATCGCGGTGGCGTAACCGAACGTCGCGTCGGTCAGGGCCACGTCGTTGTCAATGGTCTTGGGCAAAGTGATGACATGGAGGCCGGCCTGATGCAGGCGCAGCGCATTTTTCTGCGTGCCGCCGCCGCCGAGACAGACGATGCAGTCGAGTCCCCATTTGTCGTAATTATCCACGATGGTCTCGGTCATGTCGCGGGTGCGGCCGTCAATGACCATGCGATGCGGCTTGTCACGGCTGGTGCCGAGAATGGTGCCGCCGACGGTGAGGATGCCGGAGAGCGTGGAGCGGTCCAGCTTGATCCGGCGGTTTTCGACGAGGCCGCGAAAGCCGTCGCGAAAGCCGATGATCTCCATGCCGTAGAAGCCAAGACAGGTTTTGCCGACACCACGGATGGCGGCGTTGAGGCCGGGGCTGTCGCCGCCCGCAGTGAGGATGCCGATGCGTTTGGGTTTCAGTGTTTTTGCCATGCCGTAATGATTTGAAACCGGGGGGAATTTTTTGTCGAGCAGAAGTTGAAAAAATCTTGCCGCTGAAGCTTGAAGAAACGCAGAGGCACAACGCGGCGGAGCCGCAACCAAAGGAGCGCGGACAGCTTAGTGGCACGGGCGTCTCGCCCGTGTGTTTCCACCAGCGTGTCAACCGCTCCAAAAACGCACGGGCGAGACGCCCGTGCCACTACGTTTGCCGGAAAATCTTCGCAGCACGCGACGAAGTTGGAAGAGAGCACTGCGGAGAATCGCGGAACGCCGATCTCACGATCGGCCCGTCGGGAAGGAGCGCCGGCCTCCGGCCCGGCCCGGACAATATTAACTTGCCGATTCGGTGATCCGCGTTCCGAGAACCTGCACCGGACGCTTGCGCGGCATTGCCATGCCGATGATGCAAACCACCAACGCCGCAATCGAAACCGCCGCGCCAATCGCAAACGCCTGGTCGCGGTAGAAGAAATGGACGTGATGCCTGCCCACCTGAACTTGCACGGCTTGAAAAGCGACGTTCGCGCGGAGCAGCGGCGCCGGCTGGCCGTCAATTTCCACGCGCCAGTTGTGATAATACGTCTGCGCCACGACGACGAGCGACGGCGCGGCGGCTTCCGTCGCGAAATCCACGGTGCGGTTGGTGAATTTGGGATGAAGAACTTTTGCGGTCGTCCGGTTGGAAACCGTCACGAAGGATTTTTCTTCCGGCGGCAGAAAAACCATTTTCCCGCCGTCGAAATCATTTTGCGCGAGCGCAGTCAGGGTTTGCGCGTCAGGGAGAAAGACTGGCTTCTGCCCGGCGGTGACCAGCGGCAGGCAGTTCGTTCGCGACTGCCAGTGGAAGATGGCGTCGGGCGCGGTGATTTGCGAAACGCCCAGGAAATCTTCCAGGCTCGGGAAGCTGGCGTTCGTCGTGGTGTAAAAGAGCGACAGCACGGCGTCACTTTCGCGCGGCGTGAGCGAGAAGAAGCCGTCCACCTTCGGCACGAAGTCGAGGACGTTGCAGTTCGCGCAATAGCCGAGGCGCTTGGTGAGGAAATTATTTTTGGGATCGCTCGCGGCAAAGGTGACGAACTCATTCGCCGCCATCGGCGAAACCATCGCGCGCGAACCGCCGAGCGCGGGCTGCGGTTGCAGGGCGAGTTTTTCGCGCGAAAGCCCCGGCTGATAAACCCACGGCGGCACGGTGGGGTTCTGTGTCGGCTCATGCGTGAACACATCCGCCCACGCAGTCAGCAGCAAAAGCAGCGGCGCGGCCTGAAGCAGTTTGGATTTCGCTTCGCGGGTGAGGGCGAAAAGAATGGTGCCGGTCAAAATGAAAAAGGCCGCGCGGGAAAATCCGTTCAGCAACGCTGCGTGTGAATTGTCACCTGGCATCGGTGCGAACTGTGTCCAAAATAAAATTCCGGCGAGCAGCGCAAATAAAATCATTCCAACCGCGACAAATTTGGAAGTTGGAAAATCGCGCGGACAGCAAGTTTTCTCCCTCTCCTCCCCCAAAGGAGGAGCAGCGACAGCGGCTATGGCGGGAGAGGAGGCCGCTGGTTCTGAAAGTATAATCCCCTCACCCCACCCCTCTCCCCGTTTGGGCGGGGAGAGGGAGAAGAAACGGGCGAGCGCAAACGCGGCGAGCAGCGGCGCGGCGAAGACGACGACGGAAACATATTTGATCGGGTAGGTGATGAAGCTCAGTTGCGGCAGCAGCTTTCGCAGCGCGGGCAACACCGGCGTGTTTTCGCCGAGCGCGAAGACCAGACCAGGAACGGCAATCCCTCCGAGCAGCCAGACGCGGCGTTCACGATTTTTCCACAACGCCAGCAACGCGAGCCACACAGTTCCGAGGCCGAGATAATAGGATGAAGTCCAGTATTGGCCGTGTTGAAAAAAGATTCCTTCCGTATGCGTCGAGCCGAACGCCATCGGCACGAGGAAATTTGCCCAACCCCGGCCGGGCATGGACCAGCGTAAATCTGCGAAGCCAGACTCGCGCTGTGCGTGCGCCACAAGATCGAGGAACGGCAACAGTTGCGCGGCGGACAGCGAAATGACCAGCGCCACGACCAGCGGATATCGCCAGAGCATCGCGGCGCGGCGCGTTTCGCCTTTTATGAATTGTTGCAGCCACAGCGCGGACACAATGAGCCAGGTGAATAAGATGGTTTCCGGCCCACCGGCGAGCATTTGCATCGCGCCGGCAAACGCAGCGAGGATGATTTTTTGCATGCCCTCGCGCCACGCGAGTTCGACGGCTAGAATCACCCACGGCATCCAACTGAACGTCGCCATGTGGCTGGGCCACATGAGCAGATTGAGCGTAAACCCGCTGAATGAAAAAACCGTGCCGGCGAACGCGGCGGCGAAATTGTCCCCGGTCCAGCGGCGCGCGAGAAAATACATTCCCAGCCCAGCCCACCACAGATGCGCCAGGCTGAAAAAGCTCAACGACCATCTGAGCGGCAGCGCCAGGTAAATCAGCGACGGCGGGTAGAGCGGCATGGTGTTCCATTGCGCGAGGAACGGCACGCCGCAGTTGTTGTAGGGATTCCAGAACGGCAGTTCGCCGCGCCAGAAACAGTCGCGTTGAAAATGCGCGAGCGGATACACAAAAAATCCGTAGTCGCGCGCCACGAAAGTTTCCAAGCCAAAGATGACCTGCGGAAACGCGGCAAAAACCAGCAGCGCGAGGAGGATTCCAAATCGCACGGGCGAGAAAAATTTTTCTGCGAAACTGGCGTTGCCGCTGGGTTGCACGCGCAGATTAAAACCAGCGGCGGCGCGAAATGCAAGGAGCGCGGCTGTGTCGCAGACCAGCCGCAGCACTTCCGCAAGCCGGGCCGTGTTAAATTTCCCCAACGCGACCGGCATTGCCAAGCGGCTGCGACTGATCCCGCTGCGCGGGACACAGTCGCGCTCCGCCGATTGACGCTGGCGCGTCCAAGCCTTACGCTGTTCCCAGAATTTTATGAGCCAATTGCTTGAATCACTGGTCGAACTCATCCGCCGCACGTCCGCCGAAATTCCCGACGACGTGCATCAGGCCATCCTCGCGTCGCTGGAGAACGAGAAGAAAAATTCCCTCGCGGCCAACGCCATGAAGATCATTGACCAGAACATCGCGCTGGCGAAAACCAAGTCGCAGCCCATCTGCCAGGACACGGGCAGCATTTTGTTTTACGTGAACGTGCCGGTTGGTTATGACCAGATCACGTTCGCCGAGACCGCGCGCGAAGCGGTAACGCTGGCGACGAAGAAAGGTTATCTCCGCCAGAACTCCGTGGATTCGCTCACCGGCAAGAACGACGGCACGAACGTCGGGCCGGGCGCACCGTGCTTTCATTTTCACCAGCATCGTTCGCCGGAAATTTCCGTGAAACTCGCGCTCAAGGGCGGCGGCTGCGAAAACGTCGGCGCGCAATACTCGCTGCCGGACGACGGCTTGCAGGCGAACCGCGACCTCGACGGCTGCCGCAAGGCGATTCTCGACGCGGTGTTGCAGGCGCAGGGCAAGGGCTGCGGACCGGGCATCCTCGGCGTGTGCATCGGCGGCGACCGCGCGACGGGCTACGAATTGAGCAAGACGCAATTTCTCCGCCTGCTCGACGACCGCAATCCCGAGCCGAAGCTGGACGCGCTGGAGCAGGACATTTTGAAAACGGCGAACGAACTCGGCATCGGCCCGATGGGTTTTGGCGGCAAGACGACGCTGCTGGGCGTGAAAATCTGCGCGGCGAACCGTGTGCCGGCGTCGTATTTCGTGAGCGTGAGCTACATGTGCTGGGCCTTCCGCCGCCAGGGCGTGACGCTGGATGCGGAGGGGAAAATTGGGAAGTGGCTGTATTGAAAGCCAAATTGAATGAAGCCCAAGCTTTATCTTGAAACGACCATTCCGAGCTACTTGACCGCGAGGCCGACGCGCGATCCTCTCATGGCCGGCAAGCTGATCGCAGCCAAAAAATGGTGGCGGCTGCGGCGAAAGGATTTTGAGTGTTTGCCTCGCAACTGGTCCTGGACGAAGCGGCGCACGGAGACGCGGGCGCGGCAAGGCGTCGGCGCGTCATTCTTACGCCGCTGCCGCTGCTGCCAATTACGAACGAAGCGATTGAACTGGCGGGAAAAATCCAGGCCAGGCACCTGTTGCCGCCCGGCGCAAACGACGACGTGCTGCACATTGCCACGGCGACCTTGAATGAAGCGCATTTCCTCCTGGCGTGGAATTGCCACCACATCAACAACGGTGAAATTCTTCCTGAAGTTCAGCGGCTGGGTGTCGGATTGGGCTATGCCTTTCCCGTGGTTTGCACTCCGCTCGAACTTATGGGAATATCTGAAACATGAAAGACACAATCGTCGCTGACATCCATCGTTACCGCGCCGAACACGCACGGCGGTTCAACTACGACCTGCGCGCGATGGGCGAAGACCTCCAGCGCCGCCAGTGGGAATCCGGCCACAAAATCGTGGGCTGGGATGCCCGGCGGAAACGCATGGTGGCAATGAAACGCCCGAAAACCGCCCGCGCCAAGCCGCTGGCCGCGCACAAATGAAAATGTGCCGGGCGTATCGGCGTCAGGGAGTGACGCTGGATGCGGAGGGGAAGATTGGGAAATGGTTGTATTGATAAAGGCTTTTATATGTCACTCGAAACTACGTTGTCCGATATTACAACCCGCTTGCGCCAAGGAAAATTTCCGAACGAGCAGGCGATTTCACAAGGAATTGTTTTGCGCGTGTTCCAGGAACTCGGGTGGGACACCTGGGATACCACTGTAGTTTGGCCAGAATACCAAACCGGCGAAGGCCGTGCGGATTTCGCCTTGTGCCATCCGCCCTCGAAGCCAGCGGTATTCACCGAAGTCAAACAACCCGGTAAAGCCGAGGATGCTGTGCGCCAATCACTGGAATACGCTTTCCATAAAGGCGTTCCTTTTGTTGTGCTAACCGACGGCAGAACCTGGAGTTTTTATCTGCCAGCGGAACAAGGCAGTTACGAAGACCGGCGCGTTTACAAGCTTGATTTGTTTGAGCGTCCATCAATCGAAGCCGCTGAAATACTTCGTCGCTATCTTGAATGTTCAAGAGTTCAATCTGGCGAAGCGCTTGAAACAGCGCGCAAAGAATATCGCAATAAGAACCGCCGCTCCCAGGCGAAAGCCGCAATTCCAGAGGCATGGCGCGAGTTAGTAGAAAAGGGCGATGAAGACTTGGTTGATTTAGTTGCCAGTGCGGTAGAATCAAAAACTGGAGTCCGACCAGACAACGACGAGGTTGCCGAATTTCTCGCTGAACTTGGGAAACCAATTATTGTCGAAACTGCTCGGCGTGAAATTTCACAACCCACGCAAGTTGATGCTCGTCCGACAGCTTCAATAACACATGGCGAATCAACTCGGCGTGGGAAGTTAGTTGTTCTGGGCAAATCGCACAATTATTACAATGCCAAGGATGCGATGGTTATTGTTCTTCGAGAATTGGCGAAGGGTAATCCTTCTTTTCTTGAGCGATGCTCACAACATCCCGACGCACAAGGACGCAAACGGCGATACATCGCTCGCACGCCGGAAGAACTTTATCCAGACCGCGAAGACCTCCGGGAAATGCGCGAGACTTTACCGGACGGCTGGTTTGTGGCAACGAATCTAAATAATGTTCTCAAGAAATCCATAATTCGTCTCGCCACAGAAGTTGCCGGATTAACGTTCGGTAAAGATGTGATTGTGGAGTTTTAATTGAAATGAATTTTTAAACCAAATTGACTTTCCCCTTCTCCGCAGAGAAAATCCGCACGCTGAAAGCCGGCGACGCGTTTTTGCTTTCCGGCGTCGGGTTCACCGGGCGCGGAACGCGGGAGTTGCAAACCGGCGGATTTCAGGTTTAATTCCATCGTGCAAACATTGGAACAGATTGAGCAAGAAGTGAAGCTGCTGCCTGCGGCGGCGCAAAAGGATTTGCTGTCCCGGCTCGCCCGGCTTGTGTCCAAAAATGGCGGGTCGCAGTCGGGGACGCGCCAGAGTCATTTGAGCCGCTTTTTTGCGGAATGGGACGCCAGCCATTCCGTGACCGTTGGCGAGAAACCCACTCGTCAGCGCACGTATGCCGACAATCCCCGCCTTCGTTGACACGAACGTCCTGCTCTACGCGGCCTCCACTCATCCAGCCGAGGCGGACAAACGCAACGCCGCGCGCTCGATGCTGGCGGCAGGCAATTACGGATTCTCCGTTCAAGTTGCCCAGGAATTCTTCGTCAACGCGACGGGCAAACTCAAACCGCCGTTGAGCAGTGAAGACGCTGTGAAATTTCTGGAAGAGATTTTGCCGGGCGAAATTGTCGGGCTGGACTACGCTTTGTTTCAGGAAGCGGTGCGGTTGCGCGATCGGTTTCAGATTTCATATTGGGATGCCGCGATTCTCGCCGCTGCCAAAAGGCTGGGCGCGACGACGCTTTATTCGGAGGATTTGAGCGACGGCCAGAATTTTGATGGCGTTCAAGTGGTTAATCCGTTTCGAGCAGGTTTTACTGTGGAATCAAAATAATTGGGGTTTATCCCCCAGACATAGGGAAGATTGGAATTGACGCACCTAATGCGGGGG
>ODAK010000604.1_pt1 | contig 41380 bp, 42 predicted proteins | sample 1539591 | NCBI WGS metagenome assembly ODAK01 (sample SAMEA3539303, study PRJEB22396) | soil metagenome | biome: tundra; feature: field; material: soil | place: USA | collected 2010-05 | depth 0.15 m
TCACACCACGCGACTCGTGTTCCGCGCGGGCTCATGCGCCCTATCGATGCTCGCCGTCGTGGCAGCAGCAGCAACAACGACTGGCGTCGCGACTGCCTCATCGACCTGGGCAGTCCACTCTGGAGCCGCGCAATCGGCAGCCGATGACTGGCCGATGTTCCACCATGACGCCACCCACAGCGGCGTGGCGACAGACCCCGCGACCGGAGCCACCGCCGCAGCCGCGGCTTGACTCTCAAGTGGCGGACCGCCTTGGGCAGCAAGATCGAGTCGTCGCCTGCGGTCGTCTACAACGCCACGCTGGGAAAGACGCTCGTCTACATCCAAACATGGAGCAACCGGCTGGTGGCGCTGGATGCCGCAACCGGCAGCATCGTGTGGTCCTACGCGGAACCCGGCGGCAAGGGAGCGGATTCGTCGCCGGCCGTGTATGGGAACACCGTCTACATCGGTGCGACGTTTGGGCACACGCTCTGGGCTGTCGACGCAACCACCGGATCGCCTGTGTGCAGCTACAAGGTCAGTGGCCGCATCGTCGCGGCTCCGGTCGTTGCCGACCTGGGGAACGGACCGGAGGTGTTCTTTGGGGATACCGGCCTCAGCGAGACGGACAACTACGGGAGCGAATGGGCAATCACCGGCGTCGGCAACCCGCTGGGCCCCTGCAAGCTCGTCTGGTCGTTCAACGGCTGGGGCGACACCAACAACCGCACGTACCCAGGATCGTGGTCGCCTCCTGCCCTCGCCTATGACTCGAATCAGCGACCCATTCTCGTCATGGGCAGCAGCCAGCCGGATTCTTCGATCTATGCATTGGACGCCCGAAATGGGGCGGAAATCTGGCGCTACCAGACTGCGACCTTTGGTGATCTCGACGTTGGTGCCGGCGCGACGATCACCGCTCCAGGGGTCAACGGATTCGCCGACGGCGAGGTGTACATACCCGGGAAGAACCAGGTGATGTATGCGCTCGACCTGATGACCGGCGCGGTCACCTGGCAGTTCCGCATGTCGAAGATGATCCATGTCTACGTCAACTCGGTCTCGACGCCGGCTGTCGTCGGCAACGCGGTCTTCGTCGCATACGGATACGGGATGTGGCAGTTCAACGCGACGACGGGGTCCGTGATCTGGTACACGGGCACGGCTGCACCGGTCGGCGGCATGATCCTGAGCTCGCCTGCGATTGGGGGAGCAATCGGTGACCAGGCGGTGTACTCGAATGACACGGCTGGAGGCATCACGGCTTACAGCGAAGCGAGCGGAGCAAGCCTCTGGCACGACACCATCGCGCAGCCCTTCTACAGCTCTGACGCCGTGTCCGACGGAATGGTCTTCACCGGCGGTATGGACGGGGCGGTCTACGCGTTCGGACCGTAACCAGTCTCCGGCCGCCATGCATACTGGGGGCCTGACACCCACCGCTGCCCGTCGCCTGCTGTATGGGATCGTCGCCGCCTGTGTGGCGCTGACGGCGGGTGTCGCGCTGCTCCGGCCGGCGCCACCCGCAGCCGGGCCGCAGAATCCCGTCGTGGTTTTGCTGAGGCTGCCGTTTGCAGTCCCAGCGGAATGGGGATCGACCCAGGTGGTCACGGTGCCGCCGGATGGCATGTGGGCGCAGTCGGTGCGCATGGCGGGAGTCGGGATTCCCGTGCACGGGTTGCCCGGGCAGGTCGGCGCCAGCCCCTAGCGGAGCACCGTCCGTGGCTGCATGTTTCGTTTTGCGGCTGCACCGCCAACAACGCCGTTACGATCGCCCGTTCCGTATGCCCTGATCGGGGGAGAAGCACACGCTCAATTGATGAGCCAGCCTGGGGGTCCCCCCGGCGCCGCGCGACCAACGCAGCTGGATGCCGCCTCGGCACGCGTCAGGAGACCTCGAATGAGCTTCCGCGGGTTCGCACCGAGCCGCGGACGCGCCCAGGCGGTGTCCGGGTATCTGGGGGTCATCGCCCTCCGCTGGCTGGGCATCACCATCCTGCTCGTCTCAGCACTGACGACCCCACTGCCCGCGTGGCTCCCCGGAAGCATCGGTGTCGCCATGGTGGCGGCGGGATACAACCTGGCGGCGATGGTGATGCAGGGCCGGGGCGGGGTCCCTCGGCGAGTGCGCGTCGCCCTGCTCTGCGCTGATTTCATCGGCTGCCTGGTGGCGATGCTGAGCATCCTCAGCGCGAAATCCGGCGCCGGACCCGCAGAGAGCATCGGCCTGCTGCTCATCGGTGTCGAGGCGGTCGTGCTGTTCGACCTCGCCGGCTACGCGTGGTTCTGCGCGGCAGCGCCGCCCGCGCTGGCGCTCGCCGCGTGGGACCAGGCGCGGGTGATGCACTCATCGGGCGATGCCGCCCAGTGGATCTTCACCTGGGCGACCTTCCTGCTCCTGCTCTGGCTCATCGCTTTGCGCGGACGTCAGGATGCACGTCTCCGAATCGAACTCCGCCGGCTCGCGGTCACCGACGACCTGACCGGGCTCGCCAACCGCCGCTCCTTTCGCCAGAGCCTCTCGAACGAGCTCGCCCGGACCGCCCGGACGCAGCGACCGGTCTGTCTCCTGATGCTGGATCTCGACCACTTCAAGCGCGTCAACGACACCTTCGGTCACGGTGCGGGTGACGTGGTGCTCACCACCATGGGGCAGTTGCTCATGTCGAAGATGCTTCGCTCCGGGATCGACGTTGCCGCTCGGGTCGGCGGAGAGGAGTTCGCGGTGATCCTCCCGGAGACCGACGAGTCCGGTGGCGCCTTCGCCGCCGAGCGTCTGCGCATCGACGTGATGGCCCACGCAGCGGACATCCTCACCACGGTGAGCATCGGCGTCGCCGCTTCGAACGTTGGAGACGATGCAGACACCCTGCTTCGAGCTGTCGACAAAGCCCTGTACGCGGCGAAAGCGCTCGGACGAAACTGCGTCTCGGTGGCGTCGGTCGACGCTCCATTCGCGATCGGGGTGGCGTAGCCCCCGTATGCCTTGTCACATGACTGCGAACGTTCGTCGACGGCAGGACGCTCGCTCGGCTCGACAGAGGATCATGCCCCGCTATGGAGGTTTCCCTCTGCCCGCCCGCCCTGGTTCTCAGGCGAATTGGTGTTGCGATCGTCGCAGTCACTGCACTGACGTTGACCGCGTGCGGCGGTAGCGGACCGGCGACGTCCGGGGGAGGAAGCACACCTTCGGCGTCGCCGACGCCGGTTCCGCCAGCGGGTGGCCAGTTCAGCGAGACGGGCGCGGTGCAACTGGTTACCACCGTGACCGCGACGGCGGTCACCTGCTCGTTCCCCTCGCTGAACGGCCCGGAGATCCTCATGGGGGTCGCGACGGCTGACGGGACGATGGGCGGCTACGTCACGCTCAGCTCGAACGAGGTGTTTGTGCGTGTCGGCGCCGGTTCGGGGTCGACCTACCACCAGCGGAACTTCTCCGGTCCGGGCGTGACCAACTTCGACGCGACCAAGGGCGCGCAGTTCAATGCGCAGCTGACGGATACCACCCCCGCCGGCCAGGCCAAAGGGACGATCGGCGCCATCACGTCGATCGCCGGGTCGGTGTCGTGCGGCAACAAAACCCCCGGAGGCGGGACCATCACCATCAACGGGACCAGCTCCGGCGGTGCGATCAGCGGAGCGATGACCTCGATGCTGGTCAAATGTCCGGCAGGCGCCGCGTTCGCGCTCATCAACGGCCTCACCCAGCTCGGCTCGACACCGGTCTCGGTTGAGATCGGGGGCGGCAGTGGCGAGGTGTACTTCGGCTCCTTCTCGACGGCATCGGTCGCTTACTTCTTCAGCTCGTCGGCAGCCGGCTTGTACACGCTGGGTAACGGTCACGTGCACTGGAACAACGCGATGCTGACCCAAGCCGGGCCCGGTGGGGCGGGTCACACGATCACGATCAACGGTGATGCCACATGCGGTACCTGAGCCCGTAAGCACCCCGGGGTCCGCGAAGCCGTGACGCCCCAAGCGCCACGGACGGTCGCTCGCCGCCTCGGAGCGGCGCGCCGATCCAGAGCAGATTCCCATCAGCCGTATCCCGGAGGCCACTGCAGCCGACTTGATATTTGATGAATCCAACAGGGGCGGCGCGAACCTGGCAGACACCCACCGCCTCACCCAGGCGGTAGAGGCCGCGCAGCGTGGCGAGGCACATGGGTGGACCGCTCTGTTCGAGCGTTTCTATCCCGATGTGCATGCGTACGCGCTCGCTCGCCTCGGTGATCTGACAGCAGCTGAGGATGTGACGCAGGACGTGTTTGTGGCGGCAGTGACCTCGATCAAAACGCTCCGCGACCGGAGGGAGCCCGCGGTGCAGGCGTGGTTTCTGCACATCTGTCGCTACAAGGTCGTCGATCACATCCGTCGCGGCAGTCGCCAGCGCGGTCTCGCCCTCGACACCACCCACCCGGGTGTGGATCCGGGCGCGATCGCCGAGGTGAACCTGGAGGCGGACCGGGTGCGCGCGGCCATGGCACATCTCACCGAGGACCAGCGCGACATCCTGATCCGCCGCTTCGTCCTCGATCAGTCCCTCGAGGACGTGGCGGCGACGACCCGCCGGACGGTCGGCGCCGTCAAGTCGATGCAGCACCGGGCGCTTGAGGCCGTGCGGCGGGCGCTCAGCCCGAAAAGGGCGGCATGACCGACTGGATCGAACCACAGCTCTCCGCCTCGCTCGACGCGTGGCGTCTCAGCAGCCGTCGCACGCCCCGGCGCCACGCCGTCGAACGTGCCCACGACGCGATGCTTGAGGCCGTCCTGGTCGAGTCCCGGCGCCCGCACGCTCGCCGTTTCCTGAGCTTCAGCTTCCGCCCGCGATTCCGGCACGCAGGGTTGATCGCAACCACAGCGACAATCGTCGCTGCGGCGAGCGTCGCGGCGGCCGGCTGGAACGCCGCGCCGGGGTCGGCCCTGTTCGTCGTCCGCGCCGCTCGCCAGGGCGTGATGCTCAAGCTCCCGGGCGCTGACGACATCGCGCTCCACCTCGAGTTCGCGGAGCAGAGCCTGGCCGACGCGACAGGACACGTCAATCCGGCGCAGAGCCTGGCTGACGCCACCACCGAGCTTCACGCGGCGTTCACGGAGCTGTCGGTCGATCCGTCGTCGCCATTGTGGCCGCGATACAAGCTCGATGCGGCAACCCTGCTCAGCGAAGAGGGCGACGTCGAATCGGAGCGCCCATCCCCGGCTCCGACCGGCGAGACGCCCGGTCCGACCGGGGATGACTCGCCGTCATCGTCAGCGTCAGAGCGCGGGGACGACGAAACCGCGCGTCCCACAGCCGGCCATGACAGCGCGCCGTCGCCGACAGGCAGCTGGAGTGGAGGGAACGACGGCGGCGGCAGCGATGATGGCGGCTCGCCGAGCCCGGGTCAGACCCCGCATCCGGACGATTGAGCGGGCTCAGCGGTCTCGGTCGCGGAGGCGGGCGAGCTGGAGCGCCACCCGAGGGCACTCGCTGACGGCGCGCTCCGCCAGCCGCAGGAGGCGCGGATCGTCGATCTGGGCAGACGAGACGATCGGATAGCCCCACTCGTCGAGCCCGATGAGCTCTGGCACGATCTCGGCGCAGTACCGCGCCCCATCACACCGAATCGGATTGACGCGAAGGCGAGGTCCCGGACCGCTCATCGCCAGCCAAAGGCCGAACGTGGCGGCGCCGGCAACGGCGTCGTGCCGAGTCCGGCGCAGGGATGCCCGCTCACGTGGCGCTCGACGTCGGCCGCGAACGTCTCGAGGGCCGTACGCAGGTTGTTGACCGCGCCGTCGGGATGGTTACAGGCGCCACGTCCGACGATCTGGTCCGACCATCGGTGGATTCGGATCACATCGCCGCGGTCGGCGTCACCCGCAGCCAGCCGCGTCATCGCCTCACCGACCGCGCGTAGCCCGTGGACGCAGGGACCGCACTGTCCGGCACTTTCGCGGGCAAGGTAGCTCACGATCCTTGCGGACTCCCCGACGCCGCAGCCGTCTCTGCCGAGCATCCCGATGACTCCGCATCCGACCGAGACATGCTTCGGGCACAGGGTCGCCGCCGCCCCTCGCTCAGGTCCGAGCCAGGTGCCGAAGTAACCGCCGACCAGGAGCCCGATCGGCGCGGAGAGCGCGCCGCCCGCAGCGCCGATCACGGTCGCCAGCGAGGTGCCGAGATCGACCTCGTACACACCCGGCCTTGCGACGTTGCCGGAAAGTGTGACCATGCCGGTGCCCGGCGCGGCATCGGTGCCGCGTTCGCGGAACCAAGCGTCGCCATAACGCGCAATGAGCGCGAGGTGCGCGATCGTCTCGGCGTTCTGCACCAGGGTGGGACGCCCGAGCACGCCTCGCTCGGACGGATGCGGCGGGCTGAACGATGGCTTCGCGGGGCCACCGTTGACGCGACGGACCACCGCCGACGACTCGCCGGCGACATACCGATGCTGGGTGTGCACGATACGGATGCGCGGCTCGCTGATCCTATCGTGCCGTCGCTCCGCGAGCGCGTGACGCAGCGCCCGTGTGGCGCGCCGGGCCGCCCGCGAGACGTAGATGACGACATCATCGGCACCAACCGACTCGGCGGCGATCAGCGCACCGTCGATGATGAGGTGCGGACGCTTCTCGACGAGCAGCTGATCCTTGCCGGAGAGCGGTTCGCCCTCGGAGGCGTTCACCACGAGCACCGATGGACCCCGTTCCTGGGCGAGCCGGCTCACAGCGCGCCACTTGCGGTGCGTCGGGAACCATGCGCCACCGCGACCGCGCAGGCCGCTTCGCTCAACAACGTCGAGCATCCAGTCGCCGCCGATCGGTCGCCGGCCGAGTCGCGCTCGGTACGCAGCCAGCGCCTCGGCGCCGCCGTCGATTCGAGGTCCGGCGAGCAGGCGCGGGCCGCCGGCCCGCGCGACGGGCAGCGGTAGCGCGTCAGGCGGTGCGAGGACGGCGATGGCGGTCATCCCATCGGCCCCGAGGTGACCAGCCGGCCGGTGATCGACGGCCCGCTCCCGTACATGGTGATGACGAGACGCGTCCCGTTACAGACGGCATAGACCGAAACTCCGACGCGAGCGGGAACATTGGCGCAGATGGTCGTGCTATTTCGTGCGACCGTCAGCTGCGGCAGTGTCTCCGTCGGTCCGGGTGGGATGATCACCACCGTCAGCGCTGTGTCGACCGTGTCCCGAAGCCCGATGTCCACGCCTCCCGCCGTCTTGGTGACGGTGCCGATCAGCCCGTCGGAGAACCCATGGGCCGCGGATCGGAGCGGCGGGCGACTCGGCTTCGAGGTCAGGATCGATGCCGGGGTACCGGCGGTCACCGCCCATCCGGGGCGAAGCGGGCCGGCGACGCTCCACGCGCAGATCGCGTAGGTGGCCATGACGACCACCACACCGCTCGCGAGACGCACCGGCACGGTGCGAATCCTTCCGGCAACGAGGCGTTGCGCCAGGCTCACGAGCACCGCCGCCATGCACGCGGCGGTGAGACCGAGCATCCAGGGCTCCTGGGAATCCGACCCGGTGCCGAGCCCGTGCACCACGGCGAGTGGCCAGGATGCGTACGAGATCCAGTGGATCAGCCGCCATGCTCGCGGCCCGATTCGACCTCGCAGCAGGCTCGTGACCGTGACCGCGAAAAGGACCTCGGACGCGAGGACGCCGAGTCCGAGCCAGAACGTCCGGTATGCCCCGGCAAAGGGGACCACCGCGTCGATGGGCTTGATCCCGGCGAACGGATCGAGGACCGAGGTCGCGATGTGCACGACCAAGAGGACGATCGTGAAGAGCGCGAAGTTGCGATGCAGCGCTGCGATCACAAAGCGCGGCGAGCGCGGACCGGTCACTCGAAGCGAGGTCGTGATGCCGAGAATGACGACCACGGTGAGGCAGACGAGGGTCATGACCCCCGCGCCGCGGGTCGCGAACCAGAGCGGGCTCGGGTTGCTCGACGATGCCGCGAGCACGGAGCCCGCACCCAGCGTCACGCCGGCCATTGACCCACCGTGACGATGGTGCCGTCGCGTCTGACCAGGCGCGCGGGAACCCCAAGCGCGTCAAGCCACGAGGGGGCCGCATCTCCGAGCACCACCGACGCGGTGGAAGCGGCATTGGCCTCGGCACACGAGGCGGCCGCCACGCTCGCCATCACCCACGGGGACTCCGCCGGGAGGCCCGTCGACGGATCCAGGATGTGGTGGAGCACCTCGCCGCCCCGGCGCCACGTCCGGCTCCCGGTGCCCGAGGTCGCGACGCCGCCGTCGAAGACGTGGATGTCCTGCCAGGGGGAGGAGTCCGTGGTCTCGGCGACCCGGACCCGCCATCCTCCGGCGGGGCTCGGGCCGGACACGGCCACATCGCCACCGCAGGCGACGAGCACACCCGCGCCGGTTCGCTGCGCGGCGGCACGTGCGGCCCTGTCCGCCGCCCAGGCCTTTCCGACCGCACCAAGGTCGATCGACGCGCCGTCCGGGATCGTCACGGTTCGATTGACCCGATCGTGGATGACACTCTCCCACCCGGGCGCCGAGCAGATCTGGAGATCGATGGACGGCCCGTTCTCGGGCAGGTCGGCGAAGGTCACCGTGTAGCCGATGCGCTCCATGAGCCGGCCGATCGTGGGATCCACCAGCCCTCCGGTCGACGCTGCCGCGGAAAGCGCGGCGCCGATCGCGTCGTCGAGCAGTTCCGAGACGCGTATCGGTCCCTGGCCCGCCGACCTGTTGAGCTCGGAGATCTCCGAATCCGAACGAAACCTCGAGCACGCGGCATCGACCGCATGGATCACGGCGCGCGCCGCCGCGAGTGCCGGTTCGAGCGCGTCAGGGTCGTCAACGGCGACGCCGTTCATCGTCCCCATGGCACGAAACGTGGCGGAGGTCAGCACGGGTGCGAGGGCGTCGAGTGACACGCCGGGGGGGGCGGGGGCGGCGGCGGTGGCGCCGACGAACCCGAGCCCGCGGGAGCCCTCCGGGGAGCTGAGATCCCCGACGATCCGCGGGACGCAACCCCGGCGGACCCGGCGGGAACGTGGACGACCTTGATGACCACCGCCGGAGTCGGCCGCGCCAACTGGACCGGCGTCGTCTCAGGGGGGATCGGTGGAACGCGCTCGACCGGGGTGCTCGCCGTCGTGGCAGCGGCAAAACCGGCGGCACTCACCGCCGAGAGCGCTCCGGTCACCGCGACCACGCCGGCGACGCCGCCGACCGTCAACGACCCGACCCGGCGGAGGGCCTTGTCACGGTCGTTGGGCTGGTACGCACTCACGTCAGTTGTCTCCGCCGCCGCCACAGTCGTCACCGCACGACCCGGTCGGCGATGGGCTGGCGGTTGGCTCAGGCGTCGCCGACCCACCCGAGCTCGGGTAGGGCGTTGCCGAGGAGCGCGGTGCCGCGGGGCGTGCCGGATCGGTGACAACGATCGTCTCGTTCACAGCCGGGGGCTGAGTGGGCGAGGGGTACAGGCTGTCGGCCCGAAGCGGCACGCTCGGCAGCTGGCTCGCGACCGTGTGCTGCGTCGCCGCACCGAGCGCGGCAAAGGGCCCGACGTGGCCCGCGGCGGCGACGCCGGTGATCACACCGGAGAGCGCGACCAGCATGGCGGTGGTGAAGACGTGAGAGCGGGGGTGAGGGCGCAAGGGGATGTCCTCCAGGTTGCGAGCGCCGCTGCGGCGCCTGATCCATGCCACTAAGTCGCATGGGACCCGGGGTTGGATACGGCCTCTCGCCGCTGCCGGAGGAGGACCATGCACCGGTGGACGTCGACGACCGCTTCAGCGCGCTGCTTGAGGTGATCGAGGGCGCCGAGCAACCGGGCGGCGCGCTCACCGACCTCGCGCAACGCTACGCCTACGTTGTGCCTGACGACCGGTCGCTCGCGGTACTTGCGTCCCTGGGCCCGCTCGTCGAGCTCGGCGCTGGAACCGGCTACTGGGCATATCGCCTGCGCGCGCTGAGCGTGGACGTTATCGCGATCGACCAAATGCCACCCGGCGGCGAGCGCCGCAACCGGTACCACGATGCGTCGCCCGCCTGGACCGAGGTCATCGCTGGAGACCAGACGGTCCTCACCGAATACAGCGAGCGCTCGCTGCTGCTCTGCTGGCCGCCGCTCTTCTCGAGCCTCGGTGACTGCCTGACCTACTACTCGGGCACCACGGTCGCCCTGATCGGCGACGGCGGGCACCGCACTGCCCGCTTGGCGGGTCTGAACGACGCCTTCAGCCCCATCACCGTCCTCCCGGTCCGCGCCGTTGAGCCGTTTCCCGGCGCGGCGCCCACCCTCAGCGTCTGGCAGCGACGTCCGGACCGGTGATCTGCGGCTCGGCGTAATGGTTCAGGCGTCGACCTTGCCGCGACCGACCGCGGACAGCCCGACGGTCAGCACCAGGATGGCGAGCAGGATCAACGGCCAGTACCCGCCGATTGCCGATTCCAGATCAGCCGCCGCCTCGTGCGGACCGCGCATGAGGCTCACGAGCTTGGCGATCGCCACGGCGCCAATCAACACTGCGGTCACGGCGATCAGGAAGGAGAACAGCAGCCGCGTTAATACCCGTCGCATTCGACCGGCGAGAGTAGCACGCGCCCACAGGCGCCGCCGATGAACCCGCAGTCAGCGCGCCGCGCCGGTCAACTCGCGGGCAGCCCGCTCCTCACTACCGCCCGCAGGTTTGCCAGGCACATCGGAATCGGCAAGCAGATGCACCCAAATGGTCGGGTCGATCGGCGTCGGCGTTGGATCCGGATCCGGGTCCGAGCCCCAGTCGTCGCGATCGTCGGGGGGCGACACAGCGGGCATCATGCAGGCCACGAAGAGGCCCGCGATGACCAATCCCTCGAAGATCGCGATCGGCAGGAACTCGGCCGCGGACGCGCCGCTGAAGATGCCGGCAACCACCAGGATGGTGAAACAGAGGGCGAGCGCCGCGGCGGGCAGTCCCCACGTGTACGCGCGATTACCGTGGTGCGCGCTGCGAAGTTGCCGCTCGAGCCTGCGCACCTGGCGCGAAGCCCGCCCCCAGATCACTTCGAAGTGGTGATGCATACCCATCCTCACGGCGCTGCTGCGCTCAGCATGCCACACTGGGCGACGCGGCATCTGGCCGTCGCCGGGGCGCGCCGCCGTCCGCCTGTAGAATGGCTGAGCCGTGTGAGTCCCTCGGGGCAAGCGCCGGCCGCCGGCCGAGGTGGTGGAATTGGTAGACACGCTAGCTTGAGGGGCTAGTGAGGGCAACCTTGTAAGGGTTCGAGTCCCTTCCTCGGCACCACCCGGTGGCATCCCTATTCGGTAGATGCCGCCGAAATGCTCATTGACTCCAACCCCAACGTCGTACAGAACATCAAGAGCAGCGTGCCTCTCGATCCACGCGCAGGCTCGGCACCCAGGCCGCGCCACATCGCCGCTACGCGAGCCGCAGCGCCGGAGCCCGGCCCCATATCGACTTGACATGGCGACTGACACTGTTCACAATAACTGACAATGTCAGTCGTGACCTTGCCAAGAGACCGCCGGGCGGAGCGGTACGCGGCCACTCGAAGAGAGATCCTTGATGCGGCCTGGGATCTGGTCCGCGCCCAAGGGTTGGGAGCACTCGCCATGCGAGAGCTCGGCGCTCGGGTCGGGATGCGCGCGCAGTCGCTCTACGCGTACTTTCCGTCCAAATTCGCGATCTACGATGCGATGTTTGCCGAGTCCAATCGCGAGTTGCTACACCGCATGAGCGCCCTCGCATCAGTTCGTGATCCGGTCGAAGCGCTCCGCGAGCGCGCCAGACTCTTCCTGGCCTTCTGCGCTGAGGACCCGGGGCGCTACCAGCTGTTGTTTCAGCGGACGATCCCTGGATTCGAGCCGAGTCCGGAAGCCTATGCGCCGGCACTTGAGGTTCTCGACAACGCCCGCGACGCGCTCCGCGCCTGCGGCATCAGCGACGCTGGAGCCGTCGATATGTGGACGGCGCTCACATCCGGCCTGGCGGCACAGCAAATCGCCAATGAGCCCGGTGGTGATCGCTGGGTGCGCCTGACAGACGAGGCCACCGACATGTTCTTGGCGCATCAGGCACTAGCGAAGAAAGAGGAGACACCATGATTGTGCGAAGCACGGCGGCGGAGGCGATCCCCGCGATTGGGCACGACGAGGCGATGCGTCTGGCGGCCGTGGAATGCGAGCGCTTGCTCGCCGTGGCCGACGGTCTCCAAGCGGAAGAGTGGCTGCGCCAGACCGATTGTCCGGGCTGGAACGTCAAGGAGATCCTCGCGCATGTGCTCGGCATGCTCGAACTCCAATCAGACGGCGACGAGCGGATGCGCCAGTTCAAGATCGCAACCTTGGCGGCCGAGCAAACGGGAAGCCTGCGAATCGACGCCATGACCGCGCTGCAGGTGCGAGAGCACGCGGCACTGTCGCCGGACGAACTCCGATGGGCGCTTCACGACGCGGTCCCGCGTGCGCTGACCGGCCGCACCGGCACAACTGCTGACCAGCGCGGCGCGCTGTATTCCTCAGGGCTCCCCGGCGAAGATGCGTGGACGTTTGGCTATCTGTTCGACGTGATACTCACGCGCGATCCATGGATCCATCGCGTCGACATCTGCCGCGCCATTGAGCGCGAAGCGGAGCTGTCAGCGGATCACGATGGCCGCATCGTCGCTGACGTTGTCGCGGACTGGGCGCGGCGGCACGGGCAGCCGTTCACGCTCACCCTTGACGGACCCGCCGGGGGTCGATTCAGCGCGGGGGTCGGCGGATCCGATCTCGAGCTCGATGCCGTTACGTTCTGCCGCATTCTCTCCGGCCGCGCGCCCGGCTCGGGACTGCTCGCCACCCGCGTCCCCTTCTAACCGTCATCTCCTCAACAGGAAAGCAGTACATGCACACGTATCGACTCAACGCGGACGTCACAGTCCTCAACGACCAGCTCGAGGTGCCTGGAATCGGGTTCCTTCCCGTCAACGCGTTCGTGCTGCACGCCCGCGAACCCGTCGTTATCGACACCGGACTCGGATTGCCGGATCGTGACTTCGTTCAGACATTGAGCGCGGTCATGGATCCCGCAGACGTCCGCTGGATCTGGCTCACCCATCCCGACCGGGATCATACGGGCGGCCTCTTCAAACTCCTGGACGCTGCTCCTCAGGCCCGCCTGATCACAACGTTTCTCGGCGCCGGCTTCATGTCCACTGAACGGCCGTTGCCGCTCGATCGCCTGTACCTGCTGAACCCGGGCGAGAAGCTCGATGTCGGTGACCGCACCCTGCACGCGTTCCGCCCGCCGCTGTTCGACAACCCGGCGACAGTCGGCTTCTACGACGATCGATCGCGTACGTCCTTCAGCTCCGATTGCTTCGGTGCGCCACTGGCCACGGCCGAGCTTGCCGCCGCCTGCGACGTAGGCGAGGTGCCCGCTACTGACCTCCTTGGCGCGCAGCTCTTGTGGGCCACGATTGACAGCCCGTGGGTACACAACATCGACACGGCCCGCTATCTGCAGACGGTGCGGACGATGCAGGCTGCCGACGCCGACGTCATCCTGAGCACGCACCTGCCACCGGCGATCCGGACATCTTCTCGGCTCTTTGACATGCTCGCGCTCGCGCCCGGCGCCGACCCCTTCGTCGGTCCCGACCAGCAGTCATTGCAGGCGATGCTCGCCAGCTTCGATCCCGTCGCGTTGGGGCCTCGCTAACCGGGCAGACTGACCCCGACCGTGACCCCTACGCCCGTGCACCCTGATGCACTCCATTGCAGTCAACGGCGACTATCGGGTCGCCACCTCGTACTCAGGCGCATCGCCATGCACCACCGTGCAGTCGGCACCGGCGAGTCCCTTCCTCGGCACCACCACATTGAATACGAATTCGACCATTCGGATGGGGGTGTTGACCCCACGGTGACCCCCACGGGATCGCGCAGCACGCTCGCGGGTGAGCCGGAAGGCCTCGCCGATCGCGGTCAGCGTCTCGCCGTCCTCGTAGCGGCGGACGATTGTGGCGTTTCGCCGCTCAGTGCGTTGAGCCAGGTTGCGTTTACCGAAGCCGTCGACCACAACACGGGCACGGGTGCTGCTTCTCACCCTGCTGTCTCTCCATCCCGGGGATCAGGTCACCGAGGCTCTTGGCATCCACCCGGAGGACATCGATACGCCGGCGTTGGCGGGCTTCGTCGATCTGCTGCGGCGCCGGTGGCAACTCGGCGGTAGGAAGGACGCGGCACGCCGCACAGCCAGCCCCGCGGCTCACCTGGCCAACCGGCGCCTGGTCTTCGGTAAGGGATGCTGGTCATCCATGGAGAGAACGACTCGTCGGTGCCACCCGATGTGGCCGCAGATCGTCGACGCGATCGCTGCGGTCACAGGGTCGCCCTGACACTCCCGACCTGTGACAGCGCAGACTTGTTGCCCTGAGATGCGCGGCGGTTGCCCGCCGTGGGGCCGGCTTGATGGAGGGCGTTGGCGATGCCCGGGGGTGACGCGACGAAGGGCGGCGATGACAGTGCGCCGTTCGATGAGATGGCCGAGTGCCGGACCACCATCGGCAGAGTTGACGGGTCGCTCGAGGACCTCAGGAAATACGGGTTCTCGCTGATCACCACACTGCTGACCGCGAGCGGTATCGCGGCAGGGGTGACGCACACCGGATCGGTGCTCCCGGTGGCAGCCGGGACGATCATCTTCCTGGTGCTGGTGCTCTTTGGACTCGACATGTATTACTACGTGGTCCTCAGCGGCGCGGTGGAGCGATCCATGGACCTCGAGGTCGCGAGCACGCAACGCGTTCGAATCACGACCACCATCAGCGGCTATGCGACGTCGACGCACTCCGTCACGGCGGTCTTCGTGATGTACAGCGTCTTTGTTGGATTGGCCACGTTCGTCGGATTCGTCGGCGGCGACACGACGGCGCACATCGTTCTTCCGATTGTCGGACCTGTCGCGTTCCTCGTGATGCTCGGATACTGGCTGTTCGTCCGCGAGACGACGCACCTCCACAAGACTCGAATTCGCGCTCATCCCTCTTTCGTGAAGCCCGGGTGGAACGAGGTGCAAATCACGGGCTCGGGGTTCACGCCGAGTACCAAGATCGCCGCGGTCTTTCCGGAAATCCCCAAGGGGGTGTTTCAACTGTCGCCGCACATGTCACCAACATCGATGCGGCTGGCCGTCACTCTCCCCGAAGGTGAGATGCTGCCCAGCGAGCTTGCAATCACGTTCGACCCAACCGGGAACAAGAACAACGAGACGATCCGCCTCATTGTTCGGAACGAGAAGTCCTAGCTGTATCAGCGCTTGACGAGGTCGCGCAGCTCCCTGGTGATGTCCGCGGTGATCGCGGTCGGGTCGGGCACGAGTCCCGCGTCGGCGATCACGCCCATCTGGATCTGCCCCGCATACGTCATGACGCTGATGCCGATTCCGAGCATCGCGGACTGGGGGACGAAGAACGTCATATGGCGCAGCTTCCTGCCGGCGAGATAGAGCTCCGCCTCGGGTCCACGGACGTTGGTGACCACCGCGGTCCCCTTGGAGCCGAAGAACCGCACCACCAGTCGCCGAAGCGTCTGAGGGACGAGTCCGAGAGCCCCGAGCACCTCGAACGTCACTGATGGTTGCGGAGATTGCCGGGCCGCATCCATCCGCTCGTGTACCGCCGCGAGGCGACCATTCCGGCGAGCGAGCCCGACCGGCATATCGAGAAAGACGAGCCCGAACTGATTGCCCATCGTGCCGTCAGCTGATCTCGGCCGCATATCGACGGGAACCAGCGCGCGGATGTGCTCGGGGACCGAGCTGTCGTGTTTGCGAATGTAGGTGCGAAGCGCCCCTGTCACGGCGGTCACGAGGATGTCGTTCACGGTGCAGCCCGACTCCTGGCGCAGCGGCCGCAGGCTCTCGAGCGGGAATGGCGCAGTCCACGCGACCTGCTTGGCCCGGCCGAGCGCGCCGCGAAGCGAGGTGGAGGAGTCGGGCCAGATCGCCATCAGACGCGCGAGCGTGAACGCGTGCGCGCCCAGGTCCACCAGGCCCTCGACAGCGTGTCGAGGGTCGAGCGATGGCAGGTGGAAGCCCACATTGCCGTCGCTCATCGGGGTCGCAGTGCGCGGCGAACGGAGCGAGCCGGCGGCGGTCGTCGAGGTCAGGCCCAGGAGCACGTGGATGAGCGCGGTGCCGTCCGCGATGCAGTGATGGATGCGCGTCAGCATCACCCCACCGCCGTGGTAGTTCTCGATCAGGTGCGCATCCCAGAGCGGACGTGACATGTCCAGCGGGCTGCTCATCAGGTCACCCACGAGGGTGCGCAACTCCGCGTCGCCCCCCGGCGCCGGCAGCGCGATGCTGTGCACGTGCGCATCGAGGTTGAACGTCCTGTCGGGTACCCAGCGCGGCGGCCCGAGCGGCGACGCCTCGATTCGCTGCACGAAGCGAGGCTGGTGCAACAGCCGGTGCCGCAGGGTTGCGAGGAGCTGTTCCCGATCGAGCGGCGCGTCGTAGAAGGCGAGGCTCCCGACCATCATCAGGTTGGTGGGCATCTCCATGTGCAGCCATGCGTTGTCGACCATCGAGAGCCGCTGTGGCTTGTACCGCTCGAGCGTGGACGCTTGCGTCACGTGAACCTCCGCTCTGAGGATTGCCGCTCGGGCGGCGACGTACCAGTGCCGGAGGTCATCACGCCGAGGGCACTACGGCTCACCGCGACGATCAGCCCTGCGCGCTGATCGATCCGACGCCGTAGTACGCAGCCTCGCCTTTGTTGATCCACCAGGCCGGGTCGCGAACCATCTCCTCATAACCTGGATGGCTGAAGACGCCGAGATTCGGGATCGCGCTCGTCGAGGGCACGATCACGGACGCGTCTCGCCCGGCAGCGCCTGCCCTCGCCACCCTTTCCTGTGCGTCCTTCACCGCAGCGTATCGGCTGAAGGCACCTCCACCGGCCCAGATGCCGGCCAGGGTCTGAACGGGAACCGCCGCCGCCAGACATACGACGACCAGCGCCGACGCGGCCACCACCACGGATCGCCACGTCGCGCGTTCCGTTTGGTCAGCGAACCGGCGGTCGAATGTCGATTGCAGGCAGCGACCGCATGCCCAGCCGACCACTGCGACCGCACTCACGCCGATGAACACCGGGACGATCTGGGCATAGACGGGCGTGATCCGAGCTTCGACGTAGGCGGTCGAGGCGAAGGATCCGACCAGCGCGAGGAGTGCGGCGGAAACAACCACGACCACGAGCACCAGGCAGCGTCGCGCGCTCATGGAGGTCGTCGCGGGCGTGCGCGCGGCCACAAGCGCGATCATCGCCCCAACTGCCAGAACAGCCCACCAGCGAGCAAGAAAGACGTCGTTGAGGAATTGCAGGGCGAACCCGATCGTCACCCCCGGGAGGGCAACCAGCGATGGACGTGCGCCGATGATCTCGGTGATCACGTTGAAGCGGATGCCGTTTCCCGGGGCAGCGCCGAGGATGATCAGTGACACCACGGATCCGGCACTCCCGGAGACGAGCAGCCGTCGGGATCGACGCAGGCGGGGCCACGCGTCGAACCGTGTCACCAGCAGCGCAAGGACCAGCAGGGTGAGTTGCGCTGCGGCGTAGCCCTCGTTGAAGCCACCCGCCAGGAAGGTCACGACACCCGCCGCGGCGATGCGTCCCGTGGTGGGCGCGTGCGCTGACGAAGCGAGTGCGACAAAGGAGGTGCCCAGCAGCAGCGGGGCAATGTACGCAAGCGATCCCGACATTCAGTAGAGCGACAGGAATGGATTTGGCGTGAGGTCGATGGTGGTGAAGACGAGTGCCAGGGCCAGCGTGAGGCGTCCGAGCACGCTGATCGCAGGGGTGAGCCCTTTGACCGCCGCACTGATCGCAACCACCCAGAGCAGCAGCAGCAGTCCGGGCAGCAACCGAACGAAGAACTCATCCAGCAAGAGCCCGGCATCGATCGCGGCGATGTATGCGAATCGACCGGTCCAGTGGAAATACTCCCAGACTTGGGAAGCCCAGAATCCGCGCACCCTCAGGCCATCCTTCAAGGTGTAGTCATCGGCCACGTACCTGGTGAATCGACCGAGCGACGCGTACACGGCAACGGTCGCGAGCAGGACCGCCGCCAATACCCATGCCGATACCGCCGCGAGCCTTGTTCCAAGCCCGCGTGAGCCCGGGTCGCCACGCCGTGGAGGAAGTGCCGCCATGCGGATATTCGCCAGACTCATGCCTGGACCCGACATTACAGCGTCGTCGATTCGCGAGTGCCGCCACTCCGCGTCGCCCAGTCCGTCACAATCCGGTGAGGATGGCGAGGCCACAGCCCCGTGGTGCGACGCACCTGCTCTATGGAGGCGCAGCTGCCTTCCTGATCGCGGTGCACCTGGCGACCAACAACATCCTCGGCTTCCATATCGACGAGCTCTACTACATGGCGAGCGGCCGGCACCCGGCGTTCGGCTACGTCGATTTCCCTCCCATTGTCCCGCTTCTCGCTCGCCTCGAGACCGCGCTGCTCGGGGTCACGCCCTGGACGCTGCGTGTCCTCCCCGCTCTGGTCGGCGGAGTCAACGTCATCCTCTGCGGTGCGTACGTGCGCAAGCTCGGCGGCTCGCTCAGGCTGCAGGCGCTCGCGCTCCTGATCGGCATCACCGAGCCCGTGTTCCTCGGCACGTGGCTCTTCCAGACAGTGGTCTTCGATCAGCTCGCGTGGATGCTCTCGCTCTACGCATTTCTCTGCCTTATCAACGATCACCGGCCGCGCCACTGGATCCTCCTGGGCACGATGCTCGGCATCGGGCTCGAGGTCAAGTACCTCATCCTCCCGCTCGCGCTCGGCATCGCCGTAGCCGTGCTGCTCACGCCATCGCTGCGACAGGACCTGCGCTCACGGTACCCATGGATCGCGGGGGCGCTCACGCTCCTGATCTGGTCACCGAATGTCGTGTGGCAGATCGCCAACGGGTTTCCAACGCTCACGTACATCTCCAACCACCAGGGGAGCATCCAATCCGGCGGCGGAGTGGTCGACTACCTGGTGTTCTTCCTGCTTCTTCTCCTGCTGCTTGCGCCACTCTGGGTGGCCGGTGTCATCACGCTGTTCCGAACGCCCAAGCTCCGTCCCATCGGCATCGCATGCGCCGTGCCGCTCGTCGTCTATCTCTTCGTCGGTAAGTTCTACTACCCGGCCCCGACGCTTCCCATCACCATGGCCGCGGGGCTCGTAGCGCTCTCTCATGTGGGGCGGCGAACGCTCCGAACAGCGCTCGCCGTGGGCGTCGTGACCGCGAGCCTGCTCGACGGTGTCGCTCTGCTGAAGATCACCGTCCCGCTCACGCCCGCAGACCGTCTGCACGCGACCGGCCTCGACATCCAGCAGACGGACTTCGCCGCCACAGTCGGATGGGAGGCGATCACCCAGCAAATGACTGAGATGTACGCGGCACTGTCCACGTCAGAGCGCGCAACCACGGTCATCGTGTCGTCCGATTACGGCGTCACCGGAGCGCTGGACGTCTATGGGAATCCAAAGCTGCTGCCACAGAGTTTCAGCCCGCAGTTGAGTGACTTCTTCTGGCTCCCCGCGCATCTTGCAGCGACCGATGCACTGATGGCCGGGTATGCGCCGTCCGATGTTCAGTGGATGTGCACGTCGGCGAACATCGTCGGCCATCTCACGGTGCCGTACCAGGTCGTCAATCTCGAGCAGGGGAGTCCGGTCACGTTCTGCAGACTCCGCGCACCGCTGCCGACGCTCTGGGGAGGACTCCGGAACTTCTCCTGATCGGTCAGCAAGACGCGCATGCTCTCGCAAGCAGCCGCTCAGCGATCGGGGAGGCGAGTCCTCACGACAGGCCGCCGCATCGCCGGCTCGAGTGCTTCGGGACTGCTGAAGACACGACGCCACCATGGTGCATCCACATAATCGCGCACCGCGTCCAGTCGCGCCTGCACCAGAGGCTGGAACGGCCGGTGACGCACTTCGTCGGTCACCGGGTCACCGGGCGGAAAGAAGAACAACCAGCGCCAGGGCGCAGCCTGAAAGCTATCGAGCGTCTGCTCCGGATCGATGCCCGCCGCGCGACAGGTGGCGACGAATTCCTTCGGTGTTCCCGTGGTCGCAGCATCGAATGCCGCGCGCTCGCGCGCCGTCGGAGGAATCGCCCGCTCAGTCATCGCCCGCCATGCCATCGAGCCTAGCAGCCATGTACCGGATGGCGGACGCCCCAACGCCTTCGGTCGAGCAGTACGAGTCGGCTGCACGATCCAGCGCCGGAGTTGAGCGCACGATCGCACGTCGATCGCAGAATCTCCCCGGCAAACTCTGGTCCAACGTCCTGCGCACTCGGGACGTCGTCCTCTGGCTCAACCGGCGAACGCGCGCCATCATTGACCCATGCCGTGACATGCGATTGGATCTCTCGCGTGGAGTGATCAATCGCAGCCATCGCCCGTGAGGGCTGCACAAATGAACACTGCGACCAGCGCCTCCGCGGCGCCGCCCGACAACCGAATCCTGCACGCGCTGCCCGTTGACGAGCGCGATCACCTGGCGGGCCTGCTGCATTACTTTGCGCTGCCCACAAGGACCGTGCTCTTCGAACCGGGTCAAGTGATCCGTTTCGTGCACTTTCCGGTCGACGGTGTGATCTCACTGGTCACACCGCTGGCCGACGGGGGGATCGTCGAGGTCGCGACCATCGGCAACGAGGGTATCGTCGGCGTGCCTTTCGTTCTGGGAGGCTCGCTCGCCGTGCGCGCGATCTCTCAGCTCGGCGGACACGGCTTGCGAATGGACGCAACCGCGTTCGTCGCGCAACTCGAACACCTGCCCGTGTTTCGCGAACTCGTCCGACGATACATCCAAGCGTTATTCGGGCAGATCTCGCAGGCGGCCGCCTGCAACCGGCTCCACTCCAACGAGGAGCGGCTGAGCCGCTGGCTGCTGATGAGTCGCGACCGAGTCGCCAGCGATACCTTCCCCATCACCCACGAGTTCCTGGGGCAGATGCTCGGGTCGCGGCGAGCGACGGTGACACTGTCAGCGGGTCTCCTCCAAGCGGCCGGCCTGATTCGCTACCAGCGCGGACACATGACGATCGTCGACGCGGCAGGGCTCGCGGAGGTTTCCTGCGAGTGCTATCGCGTCATCAAAGCGGAATTGGATCGGGTTTTCGAAAGCCCGGTCGCGACAGCGCTCACCTGATCGGACCGTGCAGGCTGTGGACGCCGGCCGTATCCTCGGCTCGATCCACCCGATTCCGATGGGTGGCGGTAGACGAAGGGCGATACGTGTTCCGGCACCATCAAGAGAAGAAGGCCTACCACGAGTACCAGGCGACGCTGGCCGCGTGGCAGGCGCAGCGAGATGCGTACGCGAATTTGCTCACCGTGGCCGAGACCTACGCGGGTGAGCCGTCGACGTCGATCCTCCTGAAGCCGGGTGAAGCCGTCTTCGCGGCGGTGACCGACGTCGCGCTGGTCGAGGACCGGCGTGGGGCCGGCGAGTGGAAGGGCCGATCGCAGGGCTTCTCGATACCGGTCGCGAGCATCGGCGGGCGCTCGATTCGATACCGGGTGGGCAGCTCGAGGGGGCACTTCCAGCAGGGAACGCCGACGCCAACGGCGATCGACGTCGGCACCGCCTACATCACCAACCGGCGAATGATCTTCCAGGGGGCCCGCCAGACGCGCGAGTGCCTCTTCGACAAGCTCGTCGGCTTCCAGCACGACGACGCCATAGGGCAGACGATCTTCTCGGTGTCGAACCGGCAGAAGCCAACCTGCATCCACTACGGATCGAGCCTCTCCGACTGGTTCGATTTCCGCCTGGATCTCGCCATCGCCCATTACCGCGGCACCGTCGACGCGATGGCCCGCGATCTTCGGGCGGACCTGGCGGCGCTGGACTCGAGCGTGCCGGTGCCTCCGCCTCCGCCGACGTCGTGACACGAGAGCAGCGGCGTGGCCGGCAGCTGACGCGCCTGCTGCACAGGAGCGTCCTCCTCGTCGCGACCGTCATGATCAATCGGCAGTGACGGCACGGCACGATAGCACCGATCCGATCTCGCCCTTGGTCCGAACCCTGCTGACTGAGCTCGGCGAGGATCCGGCGCGCGCCGGTCTGGTGCAGACGCCCTCGCGCGTTGCCAGCAGCTTCCGTTATCTGCTGAGCGGCTACGCGCTGAACCTGGAGGATCTCGTCAACGGCGCCATCTTCGACGAGCCGTATTCCGAGATGGTGGTCGTCCGGGACATTGAGGTGTACAGCCTCTGCGAGCACCACCTCCTGCCTTTTTTCGGCAAGGCCCACGTCGCCTATATCCCCGACGGGCGCATTCTCGGGCTCAGCAAGATCCCCCGGATCGTCGACATGTTCGCACGCCGCCTCCAGGTCCAGGAGCGGCTGACCACCCAGATCGGCGACGCCCTCCAGTCGATCCTCGAGCCGCAGGGTGTCGGCGTCGTCGTCGAGGCGATCCACCTCTGCATGGCGATGCGCGGGGTCGAGAAGCAGAACAGCTCGGCCGTCACCTCGTCACTCACCGGCTGCCTGCGCGACGACGACAAGTCGCGCAACGAGTTCCTGAGCCTGATCGGCCACCGCTAGCGGCGGCTATCCAGCTCCGATGGTGATCACTTCGATCCAGATGAGGAACACGCCAAGGGCGAACATCACGGTGCCAAGCGTCACGTGTCCCCAGTGGATCGGTCGCTTGCCACGTCGGGTGCCGATGACCCGGGTGTAGATGCTGAGCCCGACGATCCCGAGACCACCGGCGACGAGCATGGTCGCGGGCACACCGATGAACGCGCCGAGTACCCCATTCATGCGGGGCAGCCTACGTGGTCGACGTCCGCCGGCGTGCTCGCCCGTACCATGAAGCGATGCCCACCCGAGCACTCAGCACCGCCGGCGAGTCCGCCGTGGTCGACGCGCTCGGTCGCAACCGCGAGCCGGCGTGGCGTGCGCGCCAGATTCAGGCGGCCGTCTGGCAGCCCTTCGTCGACGGCTTCGAGGGAATGCGCCAGCTCCCAGCCGCACTGCGTACGGCGCTCGCGGCGGAGTTCGAGTTCTCGACGCTGACCGTCGACACGGAGATGCCGGCCGACTCCGGGCTGACGCTCAAGCTCCTCTGCCGTCTCGCCGATGGACAGACCATCGAAACGGTGGCGATGGAGACCCCGGGACGGGACGACTCCCGGCGCCGCTCGACGGTGTGCGTGAGCAGCCAGGTGGGGTGCGCAGTGGGCTGCCCGTTCTGCGCGACCGGCCACATGGGGCTGCGGCGCAACTGCAGCCCCGCCGAGATCGTGGATCAGGTGCGCGCTGCCGGAACCGCCCTGCACCGGCGCGGCCTGGGCCCGGTGACCCACATCGTGTACATGGGGATGGGGGAGCCCCTCGCGAACGTTGCCGCCACCCTGGAGTCGCTCACGGTGCTCACTCGCGACGCGGGCATCAGCGCCCGGAGGATCACCGTCTCGACAAGCGGCGTCGCGCCCGCCATCGCGCAGCTGGCAGCCGCAGACCTTCCGGTGACGCTCGCGGTGTCACTCCATGCGGCCACCGACGCGCTCCGCGACCGCCTCGTGCCCATCAACCGCACGTATCCGCTCGGGGTGGTGCTTGACGCGGCCTCCCGCTACGCGGAGCGGAGCGGCCGGCGCATCAGCTTCGAGTGGTGTCTCATCGGCGGCGTCAACGACTCGATCGAGCAGGCCGAGGGTCTTCGTGACCTTGCCCGGCGTACCCAGGCGCACATCAATGTCATCCCGATGAACCGCATCGACGGCAGCCCCTGGGGGCCTCCCGAGCCGGAGGTGGCGCGCCGCTTCCTCGCCGCGCTGCAGGGAGCGCGAGTCACCGTCCGTGACACCCGTGGCGGCGATGCCGATGCGGCCTGCGGCCAGCTCCGTGCCGACCTGGAGGCTCGGCGGATCCTTCGCCCCGACGGCACGCTGTCACCGCCTCGGGTGCCGGCGCGAGCGTGATCGTCGCGTCCAGCGCCGACGAGGCGCTGATGGACGCTGCCCTCGCCGCGGCCAGGTCGGCCGACTACGCGACGAGTCCCAACCCCATGGTGGGATGCGTCATCGCACGCGGAGGAGCGGTGATCGCCACCGGCGCCCACCGCAAGGCCGGCGAGCCCCATGCGGAGATCGAAGCGCTGGCCGGCGCGGGCGAGCGAGCCCGCGATGCCGACGTGTACGTCACCCTCGAGCCCTGCGCGCACCACGGGCGCACACCCCCGTGTGTCGATGCGCTCATCGCGGCAGCCCCGCGCCGGGTGGTTGCTGCCATGAGCGACCCAAACCCGCGAGTCGACGGGCGTGGCATCGACGTGCTGCGCGCCGCCGGGATCGTGGTGGAGGTGGGCGTGCGCGAGGCAGTGGCGCGGCGGCTGAATGAGTTCTATGTCACACACATCACCACCGGGCTGCCCTTCGTCACCGCGAAGTTCGCCGCATCGCTCGACGGCAGGATCGCCACGGCAAGCGGCGACTCACGATGGATCACGTCTGAAGCGTGCCGTGCCATCGCGCATCGCCTCAGGCACATGCACGACGCGGTCCTGGTGGGGATCGGGACGGTGGCGGCCGACGACCCTGCGCTGACCACCCGCCTCGAGGGTGGGCGGTCACCGCTTCGGGTGGTCGTCGACAGTGCGCTCCGCGTCCCTGAGGATGCTCGCCTCCTGCGGCCAGGTCCCGGCGAGACACTGATCGCGACCACGACCCGGGCCGATCCGAGCGCCGTTGCCCGGGTGCGCGCTCGCGGGGTGACGGTGGAGATCCTCGATCAGGGGCCAGGCGGAGTCGATCTCGGCGCCCTGCTCGGGATGCTGGGGAGCCGCAGCGTGATCAGCGTGCTCGTCGAGGGCGGCGCCGGAGTGCTGGGGTCCGCCTTCGACGCCGGCCTCGTCGACAAGGTCGTGGCCATGCTGGCGCCGCGGATCATCGGCGGCGCCGCCGCGCCCGGTGCCGTCGGCGGAGCCGGCGCCGCCAGCCTGAAGGCGGCACCTCTGCTTCGCGAGGTCTCCGTGGAAATCGCCGGTCCCGATCTCGTGGTGACCGGATACTGTGTACGCTGAGTTCGAGGAGAACGAAACAGCGTGTTCAGCGGCATCGTCGAGACCCTCGGCACGGTACGGCCCCGGGCGCCCGGGCGGATCGAGGTCGTGCCGCGGACACCGTTCCCGCGCCTCGAGGTCGGCGAGAGCGTCGCCGTCAACGGCGTGTGCCTCACCGTGGCGTCGGTGGCCGACCTCGGCTTCGCGGCAGACGTAATGCCCGAGACGTTGCAGCGCACGACGCTTGGGGGGCTTGATCTCGGCGCGACGGTCAATCTCGAGCGCGCGCTGCGCTTCGGCGACCTTGTCGGCGGCCACGTGATGGCCGGCCATGTCGACGGCACCGGCATCGTCACCGCGCTCCGGGAGGATGCCAACGCGCGCTGGGTGACGATAGCGACACCGGACGATCTCATCGATCTCATCGCCGAGAAAGGCTGCATCGCCGTCGACGGCATCAGCCTCACGGTGGTCGACGTGTTCGAGGCGGCATTCACCGTGTCGCTCATCCCCGTGACCCTCGCGGTCACCGTGGCCGGCGCATGGAGGGTGGGGACCGCGGTGAACCTCGAGGTCGACCTCATCGCCCGCTACGTCGCGCGGACACTTGCGGCACGCGATGGAACCGCCGTCTTCTCCCGCGCTCGCACGGGAGGGATGACTCGATGAGCCTGGCGACCGTCGAGGAAGCGATCGCTGACATCCGCGCCGGCAAGTTCGTGATCATCGTCGATGACGAGGACCGCGAGAACGAAGGCGATCTCTCGATCGCCGCCGATCGGATCACCCCCGAGGCGGTCAACTTCATGGCCACCTACGGACGCGGCCTGATCTGCGTGCCAGTGGAGGGGTGGCGCCTCGACGAGCTCGGCGTCGGTGCGATGGTCGATGACAACACTTCGCGATTCGGCACCGCATTCACGGTCACCGTCGAGGCGATCGGACATGGGGTCACCACCGGCATCAGCGCCTTCGATCGCGCCACCACGATCCGCCTGCTCTGCGACGAGCACGCCAAACCGAGCGACTTTGCCAAGCCTGGGCACACGTTTCCACTCCGCGCAGCGGTGGGCGGTGTGCTTGAACGCGCCGGCCAGACCGAGGCGATCGTCGATCTGTGCAAGCTCGCCGGGCGCTTCCCCGCGGGCGTGATCTGCGAGGTGATGCGCGCCGACGGTCGCATGGCGCGGCGGCCCGATCTCGACGTGTTCGCGGCCGAGCACGACATCAGGATCGTGACCGTCGACGACATCATCGCGTTCCGCCGCCGCAACGAACGGCTCGTCGAGCGCGGCGCGACGACGACATTGCCCACCGAGTACGGCACGGTCGTCGCGCTGGCCTACGAGGACGTGATCACGCACGCGACCCACATGGCACTGGTCTGGGGTGACGTGCGCGGCGACGAGCCCGTGCTCGTGCGCGTGCACAGCGAATGCCTCACCGGCGACGTGTTCGGATCGCAGCGCTGCGATTGTCAGGCGCAACTCCACAAGGCGATGACGATGATCGCCGACGCAGGTCGCGGCGTCCTCGTGTATCTGCGCCAGGAGGGACGGGGGATCGGCCTCATGGACAAGCTGCGCGCGTACGCGCTGCAGGATCGCGGGCTCGATACCGTGGAGGCCAACGTGAGCCTCGGATTACCGATCGACAAACGCGATTACGGAATCGGCACTCAGATCCTCTCGGACATCGGGGTCAAGCGGATGGTGGTGCTGACCAACAACCCGAAGAAGTACTACGGCCTCAGCGGGTATGGGCTGGAGGTCACCGATCAGATCCCGCTGGTGATCCCGGCAAACGCGCACAACGAGCGATACCTGCGCGCCAAGCAGGAGAAGCTCGGCCACAGCCTGGATTTCGACGATGCCGTCGACGCGGTATGACGCCGGCGCCGGCACAGCCGGCGCGCCGATCGAGGGCGCGCGCGTCCGCACGGGGAGCCTCGATGCCACGGGCATGCGTGTCGGCGTCGTGGTCTCGCGCTTCAACGACATCATCTCGACCCGGCTGCTCGACGGGGCCGTCGACGCGCTGCGCCGGCACGGTGTCGCCGCTGGTGACATCGAGGTCGTCTGGGTGCCGGGCGCGTTCGAGATCCCGATCGCGGCACGCGAGCTGGCGAAGTCCGGTGGCATCGATGCGATCGTCTGCCTGGGTGCGGTGATTCGCGGCGACACCGCGCACTTCGAGTACGTCGCCGGTGGTGCGGCAGACGGGATCGCGTCGGTTCACGCCACCACCGGGGTCCCCGCGACCTTTGGCGTGCTGACCGTCGACACCGTTGAGCAGGCGACCGATCGAGCCGGCGGCAAGCACGGGAACAAGGGAGCGGAAGCAGCGGAGGCAGCGATCGAGATGGCGTCGCTGCTTCGCGAGCTGCGCCTCCCTGGGACGGCCGGGCAGCGCCCGGCTTCATGAGCGCGGCGGTGCGCACCGTCTCGCTGCTGCCGAGCGCGACCGAGATCCTGGTCCTGGCGGTGCCGCCTACTGGAACCAGCCCGCGACGTCGAGGATCGCGTTGATCGTCCCGAGCGCGTTGTAGAGGTTCAGGTTGCCGTCGGTGGCGAGCCCTCCGGTCTGGGCGAGACTCGTGATCGTCAGGTTGGCGATGACCTGGCCGGTCGTCGGATTCAGGTCCGATGCGCGCGGCGGCGATGTCGCGTCGGCCGGATAGAGCACGAGGTAGGTTGCAGCCGTTCCCGCGACGCCGGTGAGGTTGGCCACGACCGCCAAGGGCGGCGGCGCGTTCGCGAACCAGGCAGGCACCGCGACGATCCCGGCCACATGGACCAGGATGTGGGCATTCTTCGCGAGCGGCTGACCCTGGCACCTGGAACCGAGTGATGGGCGGGTATCGCAGATCCGCGTCGGCGGGACCGAGTAGAAGAATGCCCCCGGGGCCGCGATGGCTTTGCCGAACCACCCGTTCACGTCGATGACGTAGTTGATGCTTCCGGCCGCGTTGTACAGACAGATGTCCTGGGTAGGACCGAGGTTCGAGATCACGCGGTTGGGGAGGCTCGTTCCCGCGGCCGGGTTCATGTTCGAGAATGACGGCGCTCCGTTCGGACAGGCGTCACCCGGCGTGGTCGGCACCGCCACGGCAAGGAAGGTGGTCGGTGCCGTCCCGGCCGTTCCCGTCAGATTGAACGCCGCTGCGGCCGCGGTGCCGTCGCTGGGGATGTGCGGGGTGGTCAGCGACCCACCGATCGGGACGCCCGAGAGGACCACCTTGACCCATGCGCCGGCCTTGAGCGGAACACTTGCCGCGCCCGGAGCGCATTCGGTGCCCATGCCGCCGCGCGAATCGCAGATCCGTAAGGGGGGAACGCTGTGGAACGCGCCTTCGGACGATCCGGCAGGGGTCGCGAAATACCCTTCGACATCAACGATCACGTCCGCGCTGCCTGCGGCATTAAGCAGGTCTATCTGCCCCGCGAAGGTCAGCGTGCCGAGTTGGACAATCGCGAGGTTGGATCCAACCGCCCCGTTGTTGAGGTTGATGTTGGAAGCGCCCGGCGCCGACCCGCCCGCCGGATACGCCACGACGTACGTGCCGCCGGGGCCGTGGTCAATGGCGGTGATGTTGACGACCACGGCCTGAGCGCCCACGGGCACTGGCCCGCCCGTCATCTGGACAGCCATGAACTTGCCAGATCCAAGCGTTCCTTTCCCCGCGGCGTTGCACGGGTTGGGGCTGATCCCCGGGCCGACATGTCTCGTGTCGCAGATGCGGAACGGATTGACCGCCGTGTAAGCGCCCGGTGCGATGTACGTGTACTTGTCGGGAGCGCCGGTGTTCGAGGTGCCGCCTCCCGTCACCACCTGGATGTCGACGGTGCCAGCTGCGAATGCCGGCGTGTATACGTCGATGGTCGTCGTCCCAATCTGCTGGAAGCAACCGTTCGCGGACCCCGGGCACGGAAACGCGTTTGACGACGGGATGTCCTTTGTGCTGACGACTGTGCTGAAGAGGATGTCGGTGGCGCCGAATCCCTGAGTCGGATCACCGAAGTTCGCCCCGAGGACGGTCACGTAGGCGTTGCCACCGGCGGCACCGAATTTCGGTGAGACAGTCGTCACGGTCGGGAACGCCGCAACGTACGTATACCTGTCCGCCGAGGTAATGGCACTGGTTCCGCCGGCCGTGGTGACCGTGATGTCATGGATCCCGCCGGAGGCCGTTGGCAGCATGGACGGGATGGTGATCGAGGTCGCACTGGTGACCGTGAACGCGGGGTTCCCAACATCGGAGATGGTCACGGTGGTCGCCGAGAACCCGCCGAACTGGAAACCGGTCCCGGTGACCGTGACGCTATTGGTGCCAAGCAAAGCGCCGGCGTTTGGGGACACGTTGGTGACGGTGGGGACCGGCATGTACGTGTACGTATCGGCTGACGACGTCACGCTGGTGCCGAGGGGGGTGGTGACGGTGATATCGACCGTCGCAGCGGACCCGTTCGCCGGGAAGCTGTCCACCGTGATCTGCGTCGTGCTCACGATGTTGAAGCACGGAGAACCGGGGCAGACGGACACTGCGTGCGTGCCCACGTTGACCACGCTGGTATTGGGGAATCCCGTCCCGTTGACGGTGACCGTGTTGCCCCCGGCGAGAACGCCGTCAGCCGGCGAGACGCTCGTGACCGTCGGCAACGGCTCGTACGTGTATTGATCCGCGCCCGATAGCGGGCTCGTCCCGCCGGGAGTCTGCACCGTGATATCAACCGGACCGGCCGCGTGCAGCGGCATGTTGTTGACGGTGATCGAGGCGGGGCTGTTGACGATGAAGCACGGAGATCCGGGACATGTCGTCGAGATGTCGGTCGCACCCACCAAGACGTCGGACGTCGTGAATCCGGTGCCCTGGAAATTGGTGCCAGTGAGCCCGACCGAGTTGCCGCCTCCCGCGGGACCCGTGGGTGGTACGACAGCCGTGACCGTCGGCGCAGCGACATACTGATATTGATCGGGTACGGAAGTCAGGCTGAGGCCACCGGCCGTTGTGACGGTGATGTCCACGGTCCCGGCCGCGTGCCCGGGCAGATCCCTCACCGTGATCGACGTCGACCCGCCGACGTCGAAACAGGGGCTGGTGGGAGTGCTGGGACACGGCGTCGCGGTGACCGCCGTTGTATCGACCGTGACGCGGGTTGCGCTGAACAGGGAGCCCGATGAGAAGCCGGTACCGGCAATCGTGATCGTGTTCGTTCCGCCGATGGGCCCGTCGCCCGGCGTGACATTGGTGACGGTTGGCACCGGCGCGTACGCGTACTCGTCAGCAGCTGTGACCGGGCTCGTGCCGCCGGGTGTCTCTACCGTGATGTCGACGGTGCCCGCAGCGTGCGAGGGGAGACCTTGAATGCTGATCGTGGTGTTCGTGGCTGTGAAGCAGGGTGGTCCAGGACACGGCGAGATGGGGTTCGCACCGACAAATACCGTGGTGGCGCCCGTGAAGTCACTCCCGGTGACGGTGATGTTGTTGCCGCCACCGAGCACTCCTGCGGTCGGTGAGACGCCGGTCACCGCGGGACTGACTTGGTATGTGTACTTGTCACCGCTGGATATGGCGCTCACGCCACCCACGCTGTGCACCGTGATGTCGACCGGGCCTACGGCGTGCACGGGCATGTCCTGCAGGGTGATCTTGGTGGCGCTGTTGATGGTGAAGCAGGGGTTGGTCGGCGTCCCAGGGCACGGCACGATGCTGACGTCGGTGGCGCCAACGAAAACGTCGGTGGCGGCGAAATTGGCGTTGGATACGCCGTTGTTCGACTCAAAACCCGTCCCGGTGACAACAATCGGGCCGTTGTGGCCGCCGGTAGGACCTGTGGGCGGGGAGACGCCGGTCACTGTCGGCACCGGTGCATAGACATACGTGTCGGCAGGAGCTGTCGCACTCGTCTGCACCGACGTACCGTCGGTCGATGACGTCGTGACCGTTATGTCCACGAGGCCGGTGCCTGCGGGCGGCGTTGCGGCGATGGTCGTCGAATTTGTCACCGAGAAACTTGCGGACGTTCCCCCAAACGAGACGTCGGTCGTCGTAAACCCGGTGCCGCTGAATCCGGTGCCGTGAATCGTGATCGCCGGAGACCCACCGCTTTGGGGACCGGAATCAGGACTCACCGACGTGACGGCGGGGGCGTCCTGCTGCACCACCAGGAGGTCGCTGGACGGCGTCGTCGATGTACCTCCGGGCGTCACCACCACCGTGTCGTACTGGCCGGGCGCGATGTTCGTCGCGGGGAGGTCGATCGGCATGTGCGTGTCGTTGGTGAAATCAAAGCAATCGGGCTGACCGGAGCTCGAGCACGGAGTCGCCAGCGCCACGGTCGGCCCGGTGAATGTCGGCACCAGGTCCACCTCCGTCACCGCAGAAGTGGTCGGCGGCCCCGGAATGGAGAAGTTGGTGCCAGTCACCGTGATCCCCGTCGCCCCTTCGCTCTGGGGGCTGGCGACGTTGGTGACCGTGGGCTGGTCAAGGAATGTGTAGTAGTCGCTCGGGGGATTCAGCGTGCCGGGGAAGTTCAGATTGTCGACGGTGACGTCAGAACTGCCTGCGACATCAGGAGGTGTGGTTGCGGTGATCACCGTGTCGCTCACGAATGTGAAGCAGCCACCGGGCGACGGACAGGGGTTGGCCGTAATGACCGTCCCGCCAATGACGACATCGCTTGCGTCCGTGAATCCCGTCCCATTGATGGTGATCGACGTCCCCACCCCAGAAGGCCCAGCAGCTGGAACAACGCTCGTGACCGTCGCCGACACGTCGGTCGGGGCACTGCTCCGTCCCACATGGGCAAGGCGCCAGGGCCGGCTCGACACCGGCCTGGCCTTGGAGATCATCGCGGTCGTGAAAGAGGCCGCCGCTGCGACAGGCCTGCTCGTCGCCGGACGAACCGCCGCCCGCGCAGGAACAGTCGCCGCCCTCGTGACCACAGGCGCCAGCGCCCCGCCGTTCGCGCCAATGAGCGTCGCGAAACACGCTCCGCCCAGCAGGAGCCCACGGGCTCTCGTCATCCGATCCTCCAACCGCCGCTCTCTGGAGCGATCGTACTCGGGATGCGCAGTCGAAAGCTAGCTTCGCGCGGCCTTCGCCTGGGTCCGCAGGCAACGGGTGCAGACCTTGGCCTTGACGTCCTTCCCCTTGACCATGAGGTGGGCGACGTGCAGGTTGGGCAGGAATCGACGCTTGGTGTGCACCTTGGAGTGGCTCACGTTGTTCCCGGCCATCGGGCCCTTCCCGCAGATATCGCAGCGCTGGGACATCATGTCTCTCGTGGGTGGGAACGCCTATCTGAGACGCGCCCGCTCTGGCGTACTAGAATTCGGCCGCAGCCACGGCGGCGGCGCCCGGCGGCCTCCGGAAATGAACCGGTGGCCGGTCGCCGAGGATACCACAGGCCCCCACCGGGCTTACGGAGATAGGTGAAAGGCAAGGTTCGGGCGTCCGACGCACTGTCGCGCACCGCCTCCCTGGGAAGGATCGAGGTCTCGCCCCGGGTGGTGGCATCGATCGTCGGCCATGCGGCCAACGAGTGCTACGGCATCGTCGGGATGGCTGCGCGTGGCCTTCGAGATGGGATTGCCGAGCGGCTGAACCGCGAGAACGTGCACCGAGGCGTCGAGATCCAGGTCACCCCCGACGGTTTGGTGATCGAGCTGTACGTCATCGTCGAGTACGGAACCAGGATCAGCGAGGTGGCCCACAACCTCATGAGCGCGGTCAGTTACTCGGTCGAGAAGACCCTGGGGCTGCCGGTGGTTGCGGTGAACGTCAACGTCCAGGGCATCCACGCGGAGAACGACGGTGTCCGCCACTAAACCAGCGCCGGAGCTGTCCGTGCTCCGCGAACCGCTGCGCGAGATCGGTGGCGAGCAGGTGCTCGCAGGGCTGACGGCCGCGCTCTCCTGGCTGGAGGCGAACCAGCAGGAGATCAATGACCTCAACGTCTTCCCGGTGCCCGACGGCGACACCGGCTCGAACATGTACCTGACCCTGCGCTCGGCGGTGGAGGAGGCTCGTCACGCCCCCACGCCCGATGGGGCGGACTCGGTGCTCGCCGCGGCCGCGCACGGCTCGCTCATGGGAGCCCGCGGGAACAGCGGCGTCATCCTCTCGCAGATCCTCCGGGGCTTCGCCCAGGGGTCCGCGCAGCGTGCCCATCTCGATGCGGGCGGTGTCGCGCTGGCGCTCACCGAGGCTTCGGCGGTCGCATACCGCGCGGTGATGAAGCCCACCGAGGGCACCATCCTCACGGTCGTCCGGGACGCGGCCTCGGCCGGCGCCGCATCTGCCGCATCCACTGACGACATCCGGGTGGTGCTGGATCGCGTTGTCACCGAAGCCCACGCGGCCGTCGAGCGGACGACCGATCAACTCCAGGTGCTCCGAGATGCCAACGTCGTCGATGCCGGGGGCTTCGGGCTGGCGGTGATCCTCGAGGGGTTTGCCCGGGCGGTGGGCGACGCCCATGCGGCTGCGCCGGTGCCGGCGCTGCTCCGGCGGTCCGGCGAGCCCGCGCTACGACTCCCGCCGAATCCCGGTGACATGGAGGCGACGGGCTCGCCGGTCGCGCGGCGCGGAGCAGCGGCCATCGCCCCGCGCGAGCAGGGCTGGGGGTACTGCACAGAATTCCTGATCAACGGTCCCGGGCTCGATGTCGAGGCGATCCGCAGCGAGCTCTCCGCGCTCGGCGAGTCGGCGCTCGTGGTCGGCGATCCTGAGCTCGTGCGTGTGCACATTCACACCGGCGACCCGGCGGAGCTCATCGCCGCGGCCTCATCGCGGGGGCGGATGAGCAAGCTCAAGGTCGAGGACATGTCCGCACAGCACCACGACGTGCTCGCGCGCGCCGAGGCGAACGAGGCGGAGACGATTGGGACCGCGGTGCAGGAGCGTCCGCAGGCTCCCCCGAAAGCCATCGGCGTCGCCAGCGTCGCTCCCGGCGAGGGTTTTCGCGAAATCATGGGGAGCCTCGGCGCCGACATCGTGGTCAGCGGCGGCCAGACCATGAACCCGTCGATCGAGGATCTGCTCAACGGCGTGCGTGCGGTCAACGCGGAGCGCGTGATCCTTCTGCCCAACAACGGCAACGTCATCCTCACCGCGGAGCAGGTTGATCCGCTCGCTGACGGATGCGAGGTCCGCGTGGTGCCCACACGCAACCTCCCGCAGGGCATCAGCGCACTGCTCGCGTTCGACGCCACGGCAAGCATCGAGGAGAACGTCGAGCGAATGCTCGCCGCGATCGCGACGGTGCGCGCGGTGGAGGTGACCCACGCCGTCCGCGACACCAGTGTCAACGGCCATGACATCAAGCTCGGCGACGTCATCGCGGTGGTTGATGACGTGATCACCCAGGTCGGCGGCGATTATCTCGGCGTCATCGAGGCGGTGCTCCAATCGCAGGATGCGCAGCCGGAACTGGTCACCGTGTATTCCGGTCACGAGATCGATGAGCAAGAGGCGGCGGCACTGGTCGGCAGCCTGCGAACCGCGCACCCCGAGACCGAGTTCGAGCTGCAGGCGGGGGGACAAGAGCACTACCCGTACGTGCTCTCGCTCGAATAGGGTGATCCACCTCGTCACCGACAGCACATCCGATATCCCCCCCTCGGACGCGCAGGCGCTGGGCGTGCATATCGTCCCGCTGATCGTGCGGTTCGGCGATGAGCAGTACCGCGACGGCATCGATATCGACCCCGATCAGTTCTACGCGAAGCTCGAGCACGCGGGCGTGCACCCGACGACATCGCAGCCGTCCCCCGACGCGTTCGCAACGCTCTACCAGACGCTGCTGGCGAACCCGGACGACCTCGTCGTCGGATTGCACATCTCCTCGAAGCTGAGCGGCACCCTGCAATCGGCGACGCTGGCGGCGAAGGACTTCGATCCCGCGCGCATTCACCTCGTCGACACCGAGAGCGTGAGCGGCGGCCTCCAACTGCTGGTGCGCGCGGCGCTCGACGACATCAAGGCGGGCGACAGCGCCGCTGTGGTTGCCGACAAGGCCACCCGGCGGCGGAGCAAGGTCACGATTCTTGTGCTCCTCGACAGCCTGACCTACCTGCACCGCGGCGGGCGGATCGGCCGCGCCCAGGCCTTTGTGGGCAGCCTGCTCAACGTCAAACCGCTCATCGCCATTCGCGACGGCGAGGTCCACCCGGTCGCCCGCCCGCGGAGCTGGTCGAAGGGTGTCGAGATGATCGTGGAGGGCGTCCGTGGGTGCGCGCCCCTGCGCGGGCTCGCAGAGTTTCACGCGGCCACGACCGAGTCACTGCTCGACCTGGAGGCTCGTCTGAGCACCGTGGTGTTGAACGTCAACGCAATCCTGGGGCGGATCGGCCCTGTTGTCGGCGCGTACAGCGGCCCCGGTGGTCTGGGAGTCGCCTGCCTGGGCGCGGACTAACCGGGCTGGCCTGCCACGATGGAGCAGCTGTGACGTCGCAACTCGTCTCAATCGTGACCCCGACCCATGTGCCGCTCGACCTTGACCTGCCGCTGCACCGGATCACGGGTATTGGTCCGCGACAGGCGCAGCGACTCGAGAAGCTGGGGCTCACCACCGTGCGGGATCTGCTCTTTCACCTCCCGCGCCGCTATGAGGACACGCGCCAGACCGTGCCGCTGCGGGCGCTGCAACCGGGAATCGTGCAGACCTCGCATGTACGCATCCGCAACATCAGCTCGCGGCGAAGCCCGTACAAGAAGATGATGCTCGTCGAGGCGACGCTCGAGGACGACGGCGGTGTGGCCAACGCAGTGTGGTTCAACCAACCATTTCTCGTCCGCCAGCTTCAACCCGGGATGGAGCTCATGGTCAGCGGCAAGATCGAGTCGACGCGCACTGGAATGACCTTCCGCAGTCCCACCTTCGAACGCGCGGGGCGCGACCAGCATCACGTCGGCACGCTCGCGCCGGTGTATCCCGAGACCCAGGGCATCACGTCACGTTTCCTGCGCACGCGCATCGAGCCGCTGCTCGGGTTTGCGACCCAGCTCCCGGACCGCCTGCCGCCATCGGTCCGCGAGGCCGAAGGACTGATGCCGATTGCGGAGGCGATCTACCAGGTGCACGTGCCTGGCGACCTGGCGACGGCTGCCCGCGCTCGCGAGCGCATCGCTTTCGAGGAACTCTTCCTGCTGCAGGTGGCGGCCGAGCGCGCACGCCGCCGGCGCTTGAGCGGACCTGGGGTGATCGTCGCCTATGACATCGACCTTGCGCGCCGGTTCGTTGCGACGCTGCCGTTCAAGCTCACCGACGGCCAGCGCGTCGCCGGTCACGAGATCCTCACCGACCTTGCGGCGCCCGGACCGATGAACCGGCTGCTCCAGGGTGATGTCGGCAGCGGCAAGACCGTGGTGGCCGCACTGGCAGCGCTCATGACCCACCACGGGGGATTCCAGACTGCGGTCATGGCGCCGACCGAGATCCTGGCGCGCCAGCATCACGCGACCCTGGAGAAGCTGCTGGCCCAGCACGGCCTGCCGCCCCGGCTGCTCGTCGGCAGCACCTCGGCAGCGGCGCGCCGGGAGATCCTCGCGGGTCTCGCGGGCGGCCACGACTCACTGATCGTCGGGACCCACGCGCTCATCGAGGACGGCGTGGCCATGGTCAATCTCGGGCTCGTCGTGGTCGACGAGCAGCATCGTTTCGGCGTTGCTCAGCGCCAGCGCCTGCGCCAGACATCGGGAGCGATGCCCAACTACCTCGCGATGACGGCGACCCCGATCCCGCGCTCGCTTTCGAACACGCTCTATGGTGACGTGGACCTCAGCGAGCTGCGCGAGATGCCGCCCGGACGGCATCCGGTCGAGACGCGTGTCGTCCCACCCCAGGAGCGCGACGCCGCCTACGAGTTCGTGCGGTCCGAGGTGCGCAAGGGGCGCCAAGCGTTCGTCATCTGCCCGCTCATCGAGGAATCCGACAAGCTCGGGGCGCGCAGCGCAACCGCGGAGTACGACCGCCTCAGCACGACGGTCTTCCCCGACCTGCGCGTGGAACTTCTCCACGGACGCATGCCGGCGCGAGAGAAGATCGAGCGGATGGACCGGTTCGTCCGCGGTGACGCCGACGTCCTGGTGGCGACCAGCGTGGTCGAGGTCGGCGTCGACATCCCCAACGCGACGATCATGGTCATCGAGGGCGCCGAGCGATTCGGACTCGCTCAGCTCCATCAGTTCCGAGGCAGGGTCGGGCGCGATCAACACCAGTCGTTCTGCCTGCTCTTCGAAGGCGGGATCGACGAGGAGGGCTCGCAGCGCCTCGCCGCCGTCGCCGCCACGGACAGCGGCTTCGAGCTTGCCGAACGCGACCTCCAGCTCCGCGGCCCCGGGCAGATCGTCGGCCTCCGCCAGCACGGGCTTCCCGAGATGCTCGCCGCGGATCTCCTCGATGTGGCGCTCGGACGGCGCGCCCGCCAGGCAGCGCTCGCATGGCTCGACCACGACGCCGATCTCTCAGCCTGGCAGCCCCTCTCGGAGTCGATGAATGGCTACCGCGCTGTCTTCGACATCGACTGACGTGCCCCGCATCCCTTCATGCCAGCGCGTCTGAAGACGGGGCCGCAGCACCTGGCCCAGACCCGGATCACGGCGGGGGAGTGGCGCGGACGCGTGGTCAGCACTCCGTCCGGCCGCGAGGTGCGGCCGACCAGGGCCATGGTCCGGCAGTCGGTCTACGACATCCTCGGAAACCGCGTGGTGGGAGCCCGCATGCTCGATCTCTACGCCGGCGCCGGGACGGTCGGGTTCGAGGCGCTGTCCCGCGGCGCAGCGTCGGTGACCTTCGTCGAGCGCCATCGTGAGGCGCTGGCGCTGATCGCGAAGACCGCCGAACGGTTCGGGTGTCGGGATCGATGCAGCATCGTGGGCGCCGATGTCCGGCGCTGGCTGCGCGGCGCTTCCGAGCAGACCGAGGCGGCCGACCTCTGCTACGTGGATGCTCCATATCAGGATCCCGAGCTGGAGAGCGTGCTCGAGTTGCTCGGAGCGGCTCCACCGCGTCTTGTCGTGTGCGAACATCACCGCGCCCGCGAAATCCCCGAGCAGATCGGCAGCCTGACCCGGTTCCGCGAGGCGCGTTACGGCCTGACCACCATCAGCTTCCTGCAGCGATCCGCTGCACCAACGGACGGAACAGCGTGAGCGAGCGCATCGCGGTGTACCCCGGCAGCTTCGATCCGGTGACGTACGGCCACCTCGACATCCTGGATCGCGCCGCGGCGATCTTCGACAGGGTGGTCGTCGGGGTGCTCGAGAATCCCGGCAAGTCGCCGCTGTTCACCGCCGGCGAGCGCGTCGAGATGCTCCGGGCATGCCTGGAGTCGAGGCCACGGATCGAGGTGACCACGTTCGACGGGCTCACCGTCGACTTCGCGGCGGGCACGGGGGCAATCGCGATCGTTCGCGGGCTTCGGGTCATCAGCGATTTCGAGTCGGAATTCCAGATGGCCCTGATGAACCGGCGGCTCAACCCCGCGGTGAACACCGTGTTCCTGATGACCTCGTTCTCCAACGTGTTCATCTCGTCGTCGCTCATCAAGGAGGTGTGTCACCTCGGTGGCAACGTCACCGATATGGCCCCACCAGTGAGCGTGGAGGCGATGCGCCGGCGCTTCGCCGAGCAGCGCGAACGCGAGGCACGGAGCTCGTGAGCGATCCACCGGCGAACCTGGATCCCACGGTGATCGACCTCGTCGACCAGCTCGAGGAGCTGGTGAGCACCGGCCGGCGCGTGCCCTTCACCGCCGGTGTCGTGGTCAACGAGGACGAGCTGCTCGAGCTCATCGACCGCACCAGGCTCGGGCTTCCCGACGAGCTGATGCAGGCCCGCCATCTCCTCGAGGATCAGCGCCGTGTGCTCGTCGAGGCCGAGCAGGAGGCGGAGCGGATCCTCTCCCGCGCCGAGACCGAGGCGGCACGGGTGATCGACGAGGCCGCGGCTCGCGCCGCGGTGATGGTCGGCGATCACGCCATCGCCGAGCAGGCTCGCGAGCACGCGGCAACCGTGCTGACCGAGGCCGAGGAGCGAGCGGCCAAGACCTGCAGCGAGGCCGACGCCTACGCCCGCGAGGTCATGCTCCGACTCGAGGACCAGCTGATGCGCGCTGCCACGACGGTCCGGAAGGGGATCGACGCACTCCCCGCCGAGGGTGGATCGCGGCGGAAACGCCGGGAGCGAGACTAGCGTCTCGGGTCGCCCGGCGCGGACACGCCGCTATACTGACCGCATTCACTGGCCGCGCTGCTGTGCGTGCGCGCCGTCCCCGGAGAAATCGAGCATGCCGCTTCCCAAGCAAAAGATCTCAAAGCGCCGCCGCGACTTTCGGCGCTCTCATCATGCCCTCGAAATGCCGACGCTCTCGCCATGCCCGCGCTGCCGCCAGCCGCGAATCCCACACCGCGTCTGCCCGAATTGCGGCCACTATCGCGGCCGCGAAGTGGTCGTCACCGAGTAACCATCCGGTCCTGTTGGCCCGAGTCGCACTCTGCTTTCCCGGACAGGGCAGCCAGGCCGCCGGTATGGCGGATGGGTTGATCGATCTCCCCATCGCCGTGGACATGCTCGAGGCAGCGCAATCGTCTGGACTCGACCTGCGCACCGCGCTGTCCGGCGCTGACGCGCAACTTCGCGCCACGGACATCGCGCAGCCGGCGCTGCTCTTTGTGGAATGCGCGCTGCGCAGCACCCTGCCGGACGATCTCGAGATCGTCGCGGTCGCGGGGCACAGCGTCGGCGAGTACGCGGCAGCCGTGGCCGCCACTGCGCTCAATCCCGCAGACGCGATGCGACTCGTCATCGAGCGTGGCCGGGCGATGGCGGCGATGCGCGAAGGGACCATGTGCGCGTTGATCGGCATCGACGTCGACGCGGCAACCGCGGTGTGCGACGAAACCGAGCGCGAGACCGGCGAGGTGGTGGTTGTCGCCAATCACAATGCCCCCGGGCAGTTGGTCATCAGTGGCTCGACCGGCGGTGTCGAAGCGGCGTCGAAGCTTGCCCTGTCACGCGGCGCGCGACGAGCCATCCCGCTCAACGTCAGCGGCGCATTCCATTCGCCCTTGATGGCGTCTGCGGCGTCGCGGTTCGAGGCCGCGCTGGACGGCGTTGCGCTGTCCGATCCGCGACCGCCGGTCGTGTGCAACGTTGATGCATGCGACGTGCACACCGCCACCGCGTTGCGTGATCGATTGCGCGCCCAGCTCACGTCGCCGGTGCGATGGATCGACTGCGTGCACCGCCTCGTGGGCCTCGGCGCCGAGCTGCTGGTCGAAGTCGGACCCGGCGCGGTGCTGAGCGGGCTGGCCAAGCGCATCGTTCCGGATGTCCGCGCGGTGTCGGTGAGCAGCGCTGACGCCGCTGCGCATCTCGACGTCGCGGCGGTCGTACGGTGAGCGATCCGCGTCCCCTCGAAGGCAGGCGTGCCCTGGTCACCGGCGCGTCCCGCGGAATCGGCAGGGCGACGGCGATGGCGTTCGCCAAAGCCGGCGCGTCGGTGGCAGTCGCATACTCAGCGCACCCGGAGAGCGCCGAGGCCGTCGTCACCGCGTTGCGCAACGACCACGGCGCGACGGCCATCGCCCTGGGCGCCGACCTCGCCGATCCGAGTGCCGCTGCGGGCCTCGTCGAGCAGACGGTCCAGGCCCTCGGGGGCATCGACATCGTCGTCAACAACGCGGGGATCACCCGGGACAACCTCGCCATGCGACTCGCCGACGACGACTGGGACGCGGTCATCGCCATCGACCTCACCGCCGCGTTCCACATCTGCCGAGCCGCACTCCGGCCGATGCTGCGTCAGCGATTCGGCCGTATCGTCAACGTGTCGAGTATCGCCGGCGTGATCGGCAACGCCGGGCAGTCCAACTACTCGGCCGCGAAAGCCGGGCTCATCGGATTGACCAAGTCGCTCGCCCGCGAGGTCGCCAGCCGCGACATCACGGTCAACGCGGTGGCGCCCGGCTTCATCGAGACCGACATGACCACCACACTCGCCGACGCGGTCCAGGCATCCGCCATCGCGGCGATCCCCAAGGGCCGGATGGGCACTGCCGACGAGGTCGCCTCGGCGATCACCTTCCTCGTCCTGCCAGAGTCCGGCTACATCACCGGTCACGTGCTCCATGTCGACGGCGGCCTCGCCGCATGAGCGAATCCGGGACACCGACCAGCAGCGACGACCCACCGGAACGCATCATCGACGGGGCTTCCGGGCCATTCGCGTGGCGCCCGCCTGCCTCTGACGCTATCGTTTCGCCCCAGACTGATGCGGCACCCCCCGCAACCACACCATCACAAGGAACGCCTGATGCCAGATCTAACCTTCGACCGGT
>ODAK010000607.1_pt1 | contig 41337 bp, 30 predicted proteins | sample 1539591 | NCBI WGS metagenome assembly ODAK01 (sample SAMEA3539303, study PRJEB22396) | soil metagenome | biome: tundra; feature: field; material: soil | place: USA | collected 2010-05 | depth 0.15 m
TGATTGACCCGATGCTGGCCACCGGCGGCAGCGCCGTGGCCGCGCTGGATTTTCTCAAGGAACAGGGCGCAAAACGAATTCGCCTCGTCAGCTTGGTGTCAGCGCCGGAAGGCATCGCGCGCGTCCGCAAAAGTTATCCGGTCCTGCCGATGTTCACCGCCGCGATTGACCGTGAACTAAACAAAGTGGGTTATATCCTGCCCGGCCTTGGCGACGCGGGCGACCGGCTGTTTGGGACGTGAGCACAGATTATTTCTTTTTCCAGGCGCGGTGGAGATTCCCAAATTGAAATTCGACGGACGGCAATAAAACTTTTTTCAACATCGTCGCCAGTGGAACTGCCAGCACCGCTGAGGCGATCACATCCGACAGATGATGGCATTGCAACGCGAGGCGCGACCACATCACCGCCAGCGCATAAACCGCCGCCACCGCGCCCCAGCCGCGATGAATCAACCATGCCGCCGCCGCCAGCCCGACCGCCGTGGCCGCGTGCCCGGACGGAAAGGAGCTGAACTGATACTTGCCGATGATCCAATGGCCATCATGCCAGATGCCGTAAAATCCCGGCGGCACATCGTGGTTGCTCGGCCGGGTGCGGCCAGACAGCACGCGCAAAATCAAGGCCGCCAGTCCGGTGAGTTCGGAGGTGAGCGCGATGAAAAAAATGTTCCCCGCGAGGCGCGGACGACTCGCAAAAAAGAAAATTCCCGCCAGAATAATTCCCGCCGCGCCGACCACCCAGCCTTCGCCAATTTTGGAACACCACCAGGCGACATCGTGCCAGTAAGGCTTGTGCGTCACGTCCAGCGCGATGTCCACACGATTGTCGAACGGCCACGCAAGCGCGACCAAGGCCGCTCCGGCGAGCAGCCAGAGCAGCAGGTTTCGACGCGATTTTGCCGGTGCGACCATGCGGCGAATGTATGCGTTGCGCTTGCAAATAAAAGCTCAAATCGCTAGTGTCCGCCGGAATTACTGGAGCGCCGAGCATTGCTCGGCCTGCAAGCTGGCGATGTCCGTGCCGAGCAATGCTCGGCGCTCCGTCCGATAAAAAATTCCCTGATGCAATCCATGTTTGAAAAACTGGCCGCGAAGCCGCAGCGCTCAATTTTATTTTTGAGCCTTGTGCTGCTGCTGGCCGGCAACTGGATTCTGCCGCTGACCGACCGCGACGAGGCGCGCTTCGCCGAGGCCTCGCGCGAAATGCTCCAGCGCGGCGATTTCGTGGTGCCGTGGTTCAACGGCGCGTGGCGTTTCGACAAGCCCGTGTTAATTTACTGGTGCCAGAGCGCCTGTTACCGGGTGCTCGGGGCGAATGACTTTGCCGCGCGCCTGCCGTCGGTTTTGTTCACCACCGCCACCGCGCTGCTGCTCGTGCGCTGGGGGCGGAAAATTGCCGACGCAAAAACCGCTTTCCTCGCGGGCGCGATGTTCATCGCCGGACTGCACGTCGCCATCATCGGGCGCGTGGCCACGGCGGACATGGCGATGGTCTTCTTCGTCACGCTGGCGGTGTGGAGCGGCTGGGAATTGACGCGCCCGGAAAACGGTTCGCGCAAAATCTGGTGGTGGGTTTTTTACGTCACGCTCGCGCTGGGATTTCTGGCAAAAGGACCAGTCGCCTGGCTGCCTTTGGGCGGAATGATTTTAGGCCGCGCATTGCGAAAAAATTCCTACCGGCTGCCGCTGCTTGAAACCTTCGTCGGTCTTGTGGTCGCCTTCGCCTTGACGGCGTGTTGGGGAATCCCCGCGCTGGTGCAGACTGGCGGAAAATACTTCGCCATCGGCATGGGCGAACACGTCTTCCACCGCTCCGTCGGGGTGAATGACGGTCACGGCCTCGCCGGAATGCTCGGTTTCATCGCGCTGCTGCCGCTGTATTTTCTGACTTTCTTCGTCAGTTTTTTCCCGTGGTCCACGCGTGTGCCAGCGGCGCTGCGGCGTTGGTGGCCTGAACGCAGCCGCGACGATCTCGGCTGGTATTTGCTGATGCAGACGGCGTTGGTATTTGCGGTTTTTTCGTTCGTGCGAACGAAACTGCCGCATTACACCATGCCCGCGTTTCCCTGCATTGCGCTGTGGCTGGCATTGCAAATTGGCTTGGAAGGCAAGGCGTTCGCGTGGTTTGGAAAACGATTTGCCGCGATGACGGTTCTTATTTTGGTGCTGATGCTGGGATTTTTCTCCGTCGCCAAAAATTACCTGCTCACGGAAAATCTCTGGCGCGCAGTGCAGACGCACGTCCGAGCGGAAACCAAAATTGGTTGCTTCGGTTACACCGAGCCGAGCCTGGTCTGGAAATTTCGCAGCCTTACCACGAACATCGTCGTCCTCGGCGAGGTGAAAGCGGCCAGGAATTTTCTGACGAACCCACCGCCGTTTATTCTCGTGCTGCCGACCCAGGATTTTGCGCAGTTTTCGGACACGAACGGAATTCAACTGCGCGTTCACGGCCTCGACATGGTTAAATTCAAGAACTGGGATTTGACGGCGATTATCCGCTAGGATTGCCGATCATTTCATTTCAGGGCGCGAACAGGATTCCGATTTGCAGCCGCAGCCGAACAGCCGTCCGAGGGACAGCCGGTTGCGGGCGAACCACTCGTAGCCCCAATCGGCGAGCCAGCAAAGCCCCGGCCAGGCCGTCGGAGCGAGCAACCAGCCCAGCCCGATGGCGCAATAGGCTTCGCGAAAAACTTCAACCTTCTTCACGATGCTGCCGTCGGGAAAAACGCCGTGAATGACGCCCATCAATTCCTCGCGCGTCGTGTGATAAACCGCCGGATCAAATCCCGGCGCGGCGATGTCTTCAAAAGCAAGCCGGCCATGCCGATTGCGATTTTGCAGAAAGCGCGCCTCGCGCCGGCAGAGCGGGCACTCGCCGTCATACAATAATTTGAAGCGCCAGGGGCCGGTCATCCCGGCCAAGCTACCGCGTGGGCGGATCGGTTGCACAATAAAAAAGCCGGGCCTGTTCATGGCCCGGCCGGGGGAAAAGCAGTTTATTTCTTGGCCGCTGCGGGCGCCATCTCCTTGACCAGGACGGCCTTGTTCTTTTTCAGAAACTTTTCAATGCTGACGATGCTGCCGATGGAGTTTGGAACCCGGATGGCGTTGTGCTTGGCGAGCTTGTAATGGACGAGCAGCTTGCCCACGAGATCCACCTTCATCCGCAATTCCGGCATGTGCCAGACCTGGCCGTTTTCCAGCGGTTCCATGCGGGCGCGAGGTGCAGCTTTTGTTTTCAACATGTCATAGTCTGCACAACGGCGGCGAATACGCCAGCCAAATCGCCACCCGAATGCCGGCGGATTTAACCCCTCGTAAACGCATAAATCGGACTTGACAATAGAACTTATATTTTAGAGGATTTAATACCAGTTCGGCCGGAAATGATCAGCGGGTGAATCGCATGAATGATTTGAGTAAAAATCTTCAGATGCGGATCGCAGCCAGGGGTCCGAGAGGAGAACATTTGTCGCTGCTTGCCGGAGGCGAAGCGCTGGAGGAATTGAGAAATATAATCGTCTTCTTGTGCCAGGCGTGTCCGGCCAGCCAGAATCATCTCCATTGCCCATTTCACGTCATGTCCGGCCTGTCCTACCAGGCCATGACCCATCTCGTCAAAAACCTGCCGCACGCATCCTGTTTGAGTTTGTTTGAACTGGAACTGAACTGCCGCTCCCAGGGCGAAGCCGCCTGTTATCTGACAGAAAATCCGCCGCCGACCTGATTCGCTGCATCAGGCAACTGCTTGACGAAGGGGCCAGATAACCGGTCGCAGCCGGTCTTATCCAATCATTTTGGTTTACAGATTCAGACTTGGGTCGAGCCGGCTTCCGGCGCGATGACTGGTTCCGGAGGTGAGCGCAGCGTCGAACGAAGGATGGCCCAGTAAATGCCCGCCGTGACCAGGCCGCCCAGCAGCGCAGCCAGCGCCCAGATGCCGCTGCTCACAAACCACAACTGCAGAGGAAATTCATGGCGCGATGGGATGAGCATTTCAAAACCATGCCCGCCCCGTCAAGGAGGCATTGGCGGCGGTTTCCCATCCGGCGCAATCCGCCGCGCATTTTTTGAAAATAATTTGAAAGAACGTCTGTTTGTCACCGTATTGCTTGAAAACGGCGGATGCGCATGACCGACACCGCTTGGCCATGAACGACCCGAACCAACCCAGTTTTATGTTTCATGCGTGAAATGCGGACGAAATCAATCATTATGCCGGTCGAGCCATCCGAGTTGGAAAAACGATTCGTTGCCAGAAATTCCCGCGGCGAGTTGCACCGACTGATTGATGGCGCCGAATCGGACCAGGAGTTGAGAGAACTCATCATCCGGCTCGTTTTGAGGTGTGCGGTGGACAAATCGCATTTCGGCTGTCCGTTTCGCATCCTGGCCGGCCTTTCCTACGCCTCGATGACCAGCATGGTGAACACTCTGCCGCGCGCAACCTGTTTGAGCCTTTTTGAAATGGAGCGGGACTGCCGCGCCGCCCACGACGCCGAATGTCCGGCCACCAAAGAACTGACGGAATGATTCGCGTCGGCGGACCGCCCTTTTCCCCCGGCTCATTTTGCCAGCAGCCGTTTCAACCCCTGCAGTTCCTTCAAGCGCGCCTGGTCGGCCTGGGGATATTCCATTTTCAAATCTTTCAAAGTTTCGGCGACGACCTGTGAAATGATGAGCCGCGCGTTCAACTTGTCGTCGGCGGGCACCACGAACCACGGCGCATGTTCGGTGCTGGTGGCGGAAAGACATTCTTCGTAGGCGGCCTGATATTCCTTCCAGAAACCACGCTCCACGAGGTCGAACTTGCTGAACTTCCAGTTGCGCGCCGGGTCTTCCACGCGGCGCAGAAAACGTTTGCGTTGTTCTTCCTTGGACAAATGCAGAAAGAATTTGATGACGCGCGTGCCGTTGCGGTGCAGATGTTTCTCCAGGTCGTTGATGGAATGATGGCGTTTGTCCCAGAAATTTTTATCGTCCGTCAATTCCTGCGGGATGGCCTGCCCTTTCAAAATCTCCGGATGCACTTTCACCACGAGCACTTCCTCGTAATAGGAGCGGTTGAAGATCCCGATGCGCCCGCGTTCCGGTAAATTGCGCGTGGTGCGCCAGAGAAAATCGTGTTCCAGCTCCTCCGCGCTGGGATGCTTGAAGCTGAAGACCTCGCAGCCCTGCGGATTGACGCCGGACATGACGTGCTTGATCGCGCCGTCCTTGCCCGCCGCGTCCATCGCCTGAAAAATCAGCAGCAGCGCATAGCGATTGTGCGCGTAAAGCAAATCCTGATGTTTGCTCAATTCCTGGATGTGCTCGGCCAGCAGCTCTTTGTAATGCTCGTCGGATTTGTAAAACGGCTTGACCTTGGTGGGCAGTTTTTTGAGCCGCACCTTCTCGCTTTCGCGCACGCGAAATTCTTTGGTGGAAATTTTCATGGATTGAATCTAGGCCAACTCCGCAGCAGAAGGAAAGGCTAAATGCTGAAGGCTAGAGCGGTTTCATTAAAACTGCGGCCATTTCTGGCTGCGCAAACTGTTATTGGAGCGCGGGCTTCAGCCCGCTTCAACGTGAATTTGCCAGGCGACGTTGAAGCGGCGTAAACGCCGCGCTCCGGCCACAGTTTTTTTAAAACCGCTCTAAATGCCATATCCTGTAACCTGTCGGTATTGCGCCGCGTATGCTCTTATTGAGACGGGAACACAAATCATTCCGACTCAATTTTAATAACAATTCAACAGCCACTATGAAACCAACTCTTTGGAAACTCACCCTCGTCACCGCCTGCGTCTGCGCCAGCGGTCTCGCCGCCCGCGCCGCTGCGTTGCAACGTTCCGACGTCAGCGCCGACCCCGCGTGGTTGCTGCACCTGGACTGCGACAGCCTCCGGCCAACGGCCCTTGGTCAATATTTGCTGTCCGAAATGGACAAGCCCGAGGCCAAGGCCAAGCTCGCCGCCTTTCAATCCATCGTTAATTTTGATCTCCGCAACCAGCTTCATGGCATTACGCTCTACGGGAGCAGCCAGGCCCCGGCGGACGCCGTTTTAATGGTCTATGCGGATTTTGACGCCGACCACCTCGTCACGCTGGCGGAGGCGGCCAAAGACTATCAGAGCCGGCAGCACAAGCAGCACGTCATCCACAATTGGATTGACGACAAAAAACAGGCCACCAACGGCGTCACGCCGCGCGTGTATGCCGCGATTCAGGGCAACCGGGTCATCTTCGGCCAGCGTGAAGAGCGGGTCGCGGCGGCGCTGGATGTGCTCGACGGCACCGCGCCAAGCTTGCGTTCCGGCAAGGCATTCCCAGATTTGGGCGTGGCGGGCAATGCCCATTTCATCGAAGCGGCCGCGCGCAAGATGGACCTGCCAGAGTCGGACCCGAACGCCGCCATTTTGAAACTCTCGAAGGGCGTGCAGCTTGTCGTGGGCGAGAAACAAAAGCAATTTCAAGGCACCCTGACCCTCGTGGCCGACACGGATGAAGTGGCTGGACATCTTTTCTCCATCGCGCAAGGATTGGTGTCATTGATGAAACTGCAAACCAACAAGCCGGAAGCCGTCAGGCTTGCCAACGCCATCAGCCTCAAGCAGGATGGCTCCAAGGTTCTTGGCTCGCTCATTTTGCCGTCCAGCGATGCGGTCGAAATCATCAAGGCCGATGCCGCGCGGAAAGCCGCCGCCCAAGCAGCGAAGCCCGCGAAAGAGTAGCGCCATGCCGACGTAATCCAGGAGTTCATTCCATTGGCTCAGGAACTTCCATTTGTTTCCGACGAGGATCTGGCCCGCCAAACGCAGGCCGGCTCCCTTGATGCTTTTGAGCAATTGGTGTATCGCTACGAAGGTCGTGTCCACGCCTTTGTGTCTCAGTTTTGCCGCCACGCGACCGACGCCCGCGAGTTGACGCAAGACAGCTTTGTGAAGGCTTTCCAAAAAATGGATCAATTCGATTCGCGCCGCAGCTTTGCCGCATGGTTGTTCACCATCGCCCGCCGCAAATGCATTGATCGCCATCGCGCCGCGCCGCCCATCGCTGACGATCCTCTCCCCGACCAACTGCATGACACCGATCCATCGGAACTGATTGCCCGTCACGAGGAGAGGCAAAACCTATGGCGGCTGGCCCGCGAGCGGCTCAGCGAAAATCAATTCCAGGCGGTCTGGCTGCATTATGGGGAGGACATGGACGTGGCCCAGATAGCGCAAGTGCTGGGCAAGACCAAAGTGCATATCAAGGTGATTCTTTTTCGTGCGCGCCAGATCCTTGCCCGTGAATTGAATCCCAGCCTGACGCTCTCCCAAGCCATCCCGGCTGCGAGCCTAAGCCGGACTTGGCCGCCTTTGTCAACCAATCATCAACCCACTCGCCGGCAAAATAATTGGAGAACAATATGAAATTCTGGCTGACGAAATTTAAAATCTCCAATGCGCTTAATGACCGCAAACCATTGTCTCCGGCTATTGGCCGAGCCATTGACCGTTCTGAAGAGTTGCGTCGTTTCACGGAGCAGTCCAGCACCTTGGATCACGCATTAAAAAATCAATTGCCCAAGCCGGGGGCTTCCGCACCGCTGCACGCCTCTATTATGCGCGCCGTCCGAGCGGCTGGGCCGACGCCAGTCGCGGAAAATCAGCGCCTCTGGCCGGGCTGGATTTCCGTTTCATCCCTTGCTACGGTGGTAATCTTGAGCGTCTTTCTAGCGATTCAGTTTTTCGACCATCCTGAAAGCAAAGTGGAGCGGGCCGATTCGAGCAAAGTGGAGCGGGCGGATTCGCCGCCGCTCACCGCTGCCAGTTCCGCGCTGGAATTGGGCGGCCGCTTGGCGCGCGAGGCCCCCGCCGCCGCCCTGTCACCATTGTCGGATGAAATGCAGCGACTCGACCGAGATCTGTTTAATACCGGGCAATTCCTCCTCGCCAGCCTGCCCTGAAAGCAGATCAATACACGACGAACGCCGCGATGTCATGAGGCCTAACAGCTTTGTCTGTTAACCGGACAATCCCGCTTTCTTTCGATCATAGCCAGGATTGCCGTCGCCATCCGAATTCAGGTTGGCAACCCAAACTGCCAGGTCAGGTTTGCGCGGGCGGATTTGATGAATAATTAAAGTGCGTCGTTTGATTGTAAAAAACATTGGGCTTTTCAAACGACCGGCCATTTATGCGTTGCACGAAACTCGGTGAACTGCCGTTGAACAGCGAAGGATTCTTTTCGAAGTCCGATTCTGCCTCGAACAGGTAATGGACTGTGGCAAGCAGGGTTCGAGCATCGGCCTGAAGTTGGCCCTTGGGCGTGGGGTGGTTGTTCCCGACCGCGTTCTTTATCGCTGGCAAAAGCAAGGCCGCACCCAGGCAGAGGAGCGCCAATGCAGCAGCGAATCTGAAGTAGAAAAGTTGGCGAGGTTCTTGGCTTCGAACCTCGGTTTTTTGGACATCCAGGGGGATTTTCATAATTTGTTTTGGAAATTTCTAATACGTTTCATTCAGCTCATGCTACCAGGATACAAGCAGACCTGCCTCCGGTTGGGTTTCAGATTTTTGCTCGCCTTCGGATCGCGCATGCGGGGCTGGTTCATCTTTCTCCGCCGGCTGGATTTGCTGAAGCAAGGGTTTGACTTTTTCCCACAACTCAGCCGGCACCTTTTGCTGCTGTTCCGTGCTCTCGATCTCCCCGTCAAACAACAATTTTCCATTCGCGTCGTGTGCGGTGAGATGTTTCTTCGGGCTGGCGAGAATGACAAGAATACCCGTCTCATCGCTCTTTACAACGGTCTTAACCGACGCGCCATCTTTCGTGACCGTGACGGTGGCATTATTCCCAACGTCCACCATGGGAGGCAGGGGAGGCACCGGGGGCGCGACGGGCGCGACGTGCCGTTCCGCGCGGCCGGCTTGGGCGGACTGACGCAAGGCTTCTTGAATTGCTTGGCGAGCCGCCTCCATTTGGAATTGGACTTCGGCATTCACCATTTTTTTGTCCATGCCCGCGAAGGTCACGGTGGCATTGTGATTTTCAATCCCCCGATGATTGCCGGCGGCTCCCAAGGGTGCGAGTTCAGCGAGTTCCCCAATCCTTGAGGGTTCCGCCGAGAGCGAGAATCGTTCAGTTCGCTTCGCCAGCGTGGCGGATACCGTTTGTTTTTTTCCGCCGCGATGCAGCGTCAATTTGACTGCATCGCCCTCTTTTTGCATTTGCACGAGCTTCCGCAACTGGGCCGGATCAACCAGCATCTGGTCGCCCAGTGCCTCGATCACGTCGTATTTCTGAATGCCGGCCTTGGCCGCCGGGCTGTCTGGAGCCACAAAAATCACCACCAGCCCTTGGCCCGACTTAAGTTCCAATTGCGACGCGAGCGCTTCGGGCACTTCCTCGGTGGAAACACCCAGCCAAGTCACCTCCCGGGCCGGCTCCTTTCCCTGGCCTGGCTCAATGGACTCGAGTCTGATGATGCTCTGGCGGGAAACGTTCGCGCCGGGAGGCAGGGCGGAATCGTTCGCGTCTGCTCCGGTCGAAGAGACGACCACTTTGCTGGTTTGGACCTGGGGACCCGGCGTGGTGGTGGGTTCGGCCTGCGCCAAACTCGCCAGCAAAACGCTGGCGGAGAATGACGTCAGTGCCAGTATTTTTTTTGATTTCAGGATAATTGTTTTCATTTTTCCAATATTTTTGAGTTTGAGTTAATAGGTTTCAACTCCCATGGCCACAACTTCAACCCTCGGCTTGCGGTTTTGGACCACCAGCCCGCGCGACTTATCGCTTAGCACGACTTGATCCATCCAGTTCTCGCAGCGGAAACGCACCGGCTCGCCACCGGGCAACCTGGCTACCGCGTCGAATGACGACACCAGCCGTTGGTCAATCTTCACGTCATCCGCGTTCAGCAACGGCGAATCTGCGCCACTGCCGGTTTGAGGAACGGCTGCGGAACCGCCCCGTCGTTCGGCGAAGGGCAGGCTCCCTTGCCACGCCACCGCCACCGCCAGTGCCACGGTCATGGCTGGAATCAGCCAGCGCAACCATTGCCACCACATCCGGGATAACTCAGGAAGCGAATGGGCTGATGGCGTGGCTTCAACGCCGGTCTTTGCCTGCCGCTCCGCCACCAGCAACCGGGCGCTGAAATTTTCTGGCGGCCTGGCCGGCTTGGTGTTCCGCAATTGCCGCTCAAATTGTTCCTGCTCGCAATCGGTCATGGAAAAATCTCGGTTGTCAGCTTACGCAACTCCGCCAGCCCATACCGGTAACGCGAGGCGGCAGTGTTGGCGGGAATTTCAAGCGCCTCGGCAATTTCGCCGAACGTCAATTCGCCCCATACTTTGAGTGTCACCACTTCGCGATAATTGTCCGACAACTTGCTCATAGCTGCTTGAACTAAGCGGCTCCTTTCACGCTCTTCCACACCGCCATCGAACCACGCCTCGGGAATTTCGCAGGACGCGACCGCTTCCCGGACGGCACGGCGATCAGCGCTGCGCCCGTGGTCAATCGCCCGCCGGCGAATGGTGGCAAAAACCATTCCGGCCGCAGGTGGATTACCGTCCGCCCGCCGGTGCCAGCACTCAACCACGGCTTCCTGAACCACGTCCTGCGCGTCGGCCTCGGACCGGGTTTGCTGCCGGGCAAAGAGCAGCAAACTTGGAGCATGCTTTGCCAGCCACGGCTCCCAGCCTGATCGGTCAGATTTTTCATTTTGGCAACCGCTATTCACGCGATTTACTCTACCAAGCGTCGCCGCTTGTAATTTTTGTCTAAGATTTTTTTGGCACCACCCGGTCTCGTGATCCTGTTATCGCACAATTTGCTGAAATTTTCCAGTGTGCCCACGCGGCAAAGGTCGAATACTTGACCCCCGCCAGCGCCGCGAACTTCGCACCACTTAAACCACCCCGCTCAAACTCATCCAATAAGCACTTATGCCGCGCCGTCGCTGCCAGCATCCGTCCAAGTCGTCCGTCTTGATTGTTGCTTCCCCTGGCTTCGTCGTCTTTGTCACCACATAAGATGAGGACGACGCTATCAAAATTAGCCAATAGGCTACGAGCGCTTCCCTAACCTTCATGGCACCCCGCGTCACCGCTTGAAGATCACGACCACCGTGAGCAGTCTTTTTCCGGCTAGAGCGTAAATGGTTTCTGCAAGCAAACCTTGCCTTCCAAGGTCAAGATAATTCCCTTTCCACCGACACGGGACGGATGAGGCCGGGATGCTCGCTGCGGATGCTATTCACTTCGCGGCTGATAAGATATCAATCCAGCGGCGTGGCGGCGGCGGATTTCAGTTCAGTGTCCTTCATACCCTCACGCCGCCAATAGTCATAATGTCCATCGCGGACGATGAACAGCACTGCTATGCGTGTCCCGGGCCGGCTTGAGGCTTCAATAAACTGCCACGCGATAATACGCGCGGGTTGCCCCGGACAAGATACGGTTGTCAGGGACAGTCACGTCGCCGCCGGTTCCCGCAATGCCATCCTGCAGCGTCTGCCAGGTCAGAAGATTGCCGGAGGTTTCCACGCGGTAGGTTCGATTCAAGGCGGTGCTGAAGGTGACTTGATAGTGGCCCGGTGAGCCGGTTGGAGTCAAATTCCGCACGACGAACACGGAACTGACATTGGTCGGATTCAATCCGGCGAGATAGTCCTGCCACGTCAACAATCCATTGCCATTCAGATCATTCGTTTCGACGGCGGCCCAGGTGTTGGCATTCGTGAACCCGTATTGGATCAGCCACGGCACTGGCGTGCCATGGGGAAGCACAGGATAAACTTTGATGAAGGCATTGGTGTTTTCGAACACAAAGCTCTGATTGCCGATGTTGGTATAAATAGTGTTGTCCAAGTAAAAAACGCTGAAGGAGTTGCTGGCGTCCAGCACGTCGTGGAAAGCAAATCTTAGCAGCGGACCGAAAGAGGCAAAGGGGATGCTCGTGGCCAGGCTTTGGGTGTTGGAACTGGCGAGCAGCGCCCATTGTCCGCCCGCGCCATCGTTGGTCTGCGTCAGACTCCAGCCGGCAAGCTGTTCCCCGGCGTTGGTGGATTCCAAACTGAGGGTGCAGGGCCAGTTGGCCCGGTAATGCAGCCGAAGTTGGCGAATGAAACGGGGAACGTAGGTCGCACGCATGGTGATGCCCGAGGGTTTCACGTCCGCGTCGGACACCAGCCGCAGCGAGCCGACCGTGACGTTGCCGGCGTAGGTGGAGGGCAGATAGGGTGAAATGAGGTAGTTGGTCGTATAGAGGTAAACTTCGTTGGTCGTGGGCGGCACGGCATTCGTGTCAATGATGTAGTTGGTGCCAGAAATGAAGGGCGGCGGATTGGGTGGCGAGGCGGCCGTGAATCCTTGATAAGTAATATCGAAGGAAGGCATGAAGGCGGTGGCAGAGCGATTGAGCGTGGCCCAGCGCAAAAAGTATTGGCCGCTAAGATCCTTGCCAATCTGGGCGAAATCTATCGCCAAATCCGTCAGGTTGGTGGCCTCGTAATAACGGCCTTGCGTTTGGGCAGTGATGGCCTGGAGTGTCGTGGTGTCAATTTCATTGCCGAAACCGACACAATAAACCTGAACATTTGCGTTGCTGGCCGTGTTGATGACGGATTGGAAAGTGTTCGTGCTGGACGTGTCATGGCCATCGGAACAAAAGATGACGACGTGTTCCTCGTCCGCATTGTTCGTCCCCAGGGATTGAATCGCCAAAACCAAGGCGTCCCAACAACGTGAGCCGGCGGGGAAGTTCCGAACATAATTGGTCCAGATGCCGGCAATGGCATTGTTCACAAGCGTCTTATCCGTGGTGAGCGAAATCACTTGTTGCGGGGCTTGGTCGTCACGGTGGAATTCATAGACGCCGAATTGAGCGTCAGCGGGCTGCAGGCTGACGAGATCCTGGGCGGCGCTCACCTCGGTGTCCACGGCGTCGGAAATGCCATTGTTATTCGTGTCGCCATTGGAAAGCGAAGCAATGCTCTCGCTGAAGTCCAGCACCAGATAGGCTTTGAGCACTTTGGCGGCGACGCCTTGGTTGACACCTTGGAAGATGACCGGATTTTCTGAAGGACTGACGGGCACGCCATCTTCATACGCAGTCACCGTAAATTGTCGCGGGTCCGCCACCACGGCATGGCCTAGTGTGGGATCGCTGTTGTCCCGCAGCGAGAACTGGAAGTTCAGCAAATAGGGCGAGGAGTAATTGGTGATCAAGTTGGCAATCGCCAGTCCGCTGACGACCATGTTGGAAATGGTCAACTGCAAGTTGGCTGTTCCCATGCCCCAGATGTTATTGGCGGAAATTGTCACCGCATAATTCCCGGCATACAATGGTCTGCCCGAAATGATGCCCGTGACCGGATCCACGCTCAACCCTTGCGGCAAATTTACCGCGCCAAAGCCCGTGGGCGAATCCGTTCCCCGGATGCGATAATTGAAAAAGGCTTGTTCGGTGCCGGAAGCCGTCAGTGCGCTGGTGATGACGGGAATGGAAGTAGCGATGGTAAGCACGAGGTTGGTTTGGGCCGAGGCGCAAAGATTGGCCGTGCCGAGCACCACAACAAAGACGCCGCTTTCCAAGGGTGTTCCCTGAATGAGACCGTTCGCGGGGTTTACGTTTAGTCCAGCCGGCAGCCCGTCAGCCAGGAATAAAGTTGGAATATGCAGACCGGTGATGGTGTAGGTGAAAGGAATTCCCTGTTTGCCGGCGGCGGTTAACGGACTGGTGATCAGCGGCGGCTGGCCGGTCACCGTCAAGAGGGCGACTTGACTGGTCACCGAACCGCTGGAATTGTTCACGACGACGTTATATGGGCCGGCATCGCTCCCGGAGACGCCGACCAAAGACAGCACGAAGTTCGTGGCGCCTGAGACGTTTGTGCCCGCAAGCTGCCATTGGTAGCTTAACGGGGTGGAGCCATTGGCAACGGCTTGGAATGTTGCGGGATCACCGCAAACGACGGTCTTAGCCTGCGGTTGCACCAAAAAGAATGGCCGATGCCAGACCGGTGGCAATTGCACATTGGCACTGGTGACGGTTCCCAATGAATTGCTGACCGTCACCGAGTAAGTGCCCGCTACGGATGTTGATAGGTTCGTAAGCACAAGCAGCGAATTGGTCGCGCCGACGATATTAGTGCCGTCTTGCTGCCATTGGTAACTTAACGGAGCCAACCCCGCTGCCATCACGCAAAAGAACGCGTCTCCCGTGCTGGCATTGTATTGGCTGACTGGTTGCACCGTGATTACTGGCGAACCGTCGCCGACGATCGCCAGATTGTGGTAACGACCGGCACCAATCCCGACGACATTGGCCAGGCCGCCTGGAACATTCAGTTGAGAATAGGCATTGTCTCCCCACACCACCACGGTGCCGTTCTGCTTCAGCGCCAGACCATGACGAGCGCCCGCTGCGATCGCAATAACATTGGATAGCCCGGCTGGCACGGTGCTTTGTCCCCAAGTGTTGTCCCCCCAAGCGACCACGGTGCCATCGGCCTGCAGCGCCAGACTATTAGATGCTCCTGCAGCCAGCTCCACCACGTGTGTCAGGCCGGTGGGAATGGTGGATTGTCCCTGAGTATCGTCGCCCCATGCGACCACAGTTCCATCACCTTCCAGTGCCAGACTATGCTGGTTGCCGGCCCCAATCGCCACAACATTGGTAACTGTGGCGGGAGGCGGCGGCACGACGCCCCAGGAAACCACGCTGCCATCTTTTTTAAGGGCCAGAAGGTTGTCCAACGAAGCAGCAATCGCCACGGCGTTGGTCAATCCGGCCGGCACGATGGACTGACTTCCCCAGACGACCACAGTGCCGCTGCTTCGCAGCGCCAAACTGAACCCGTTACCGGCGGCAATCGCCACTGCGTTCGTCATATTGGAAGGAGACGTTGTTTCCCCCAGGGCATTATCTCCCCAACCGACAATCACGCCATTGGTTACCAGCGCCAAGCTGTGGGCCGCGCCGCCGGCGACGGCGGCGATGTTTTTCGGAACCGGGTGATTAGGAATGGTGGACTGGGACGCCTCATTGGCACCCCAAGCAACCACCGTTCCCGCAGCCTGACCTGATTCGAGGGAAAGGTTAATCAATAGAACGGCGGCACAGAGAAAATTGGTGAATGAAAAGCCCGTCTTTACTGCGCCAAACATTGATTGCCACTGGCGAAGATCTACAATGAGGTTCATAAGTATTGAACCTTAAGATATTTACGAATACGATTCAAGAGCAAAAAGTAAATCTTCGGGCTGCAACTTTTCCAGTTCAGTTGCCGGATTGCAACATGTGACTGGTTGCAATCTCTGTTGGACGCACGACATTCCCAGCCAGCTCAAATCTGGGCCTGTGCCTCGCAAATATTGTGTCAACAACCCCGCGTTCGCAATGCGCTGCTGCTAAATTTACCGATCATGAGAGCAGCAGAATACTGTTCCCAATTACTTTGCACAGCATGATTGCGAGTCCGCCACCGGTGCGGCTCTTGTCGTCCTGCAACAAGGTTACGCCGTAAGAATAAATCGGATCTATGTGAATCGCGTCGCTGACGTGGCCTGAGCCGGCGCGTAACGCGCGTCGCGGGTTGAGATTTTGTGGATGCGGCTCATGCGTTGAATTCTTGAATGGCCTCGAACATCGCCACGATGTTTTGCGGCGGGACTTCCGGCAGGATGTTGTGAACCGTGTTGAAGACGAAGCCGCCGCCGGGCAACAGAATTTCCAGCCGCCGCTTCTGAAGGCGCGGCCAATATTAATCGCGTCCACGCCAAAACGGTCGAGGATGAAAGCTTCCGGCTGCGCGAGTTGCTGGACGTCGTCATAGACCCGCGTGTAGCCATGCGTCAGACCGAGATGCTTCTTGAGATTGCCGTAGGCGATGGCCGAGATACCGGAGCTGGGCGTCGCGCCCAGATCCACTGGCACCCGGTCAGGCTGACGATGTCCAACGGCGGCGAGAATGCGTTCCCGGGAGGTCATGGTTGAGTAAGCTGGTTGCTCGAATTATCCGTTCCGCGATTGATGGACGGTTTCGACCATCGCAAAAATATTTTCCAGCGGCGTGCCGGGCTGGACGTAGTGCAATCGTGGTGTCATGCGAAGTTTGTTGCGTTCACGACCCGCGCGGCGGGTGGCCTTTCTTGTCCGGCAAATACTCGTGCAACGCCGGTCGCTTTTGCGGGGGAACCAGCTCGTCCCATTCCAGCAGCGGCTTGATTTCAGCCACAGGTTCCGCCGTGCGGAATCGCAACGTCACAATCTGCTGGGCGCGCACGGGGAAATGGTAAGTCGGGCCGCCCGCCAGTTTCTGCGCGCGACCGCCGGTCAGATCCGTCAGCGCGGCGCTCGTGTGCGGCAGGTTCAAGGTGACTTGAGCCTTGCCCGCCTGGCCGAGAACTTCAACGAGGCGCAACTCGATGTCCGCGCCCTCACGCCGCAAGGCCTCGACGATCACATTGTCCGAGGTCTGCACGAACGACTGCGGCTTCGCTCCCTGACAGTTCGCGGCGACCGTCACGGGACTGTTGTATTCCCAAGCCTGCTGCGGCACGCGCGCGGCGGACCAGTCGGCATCGTGCGCGACGAGCGCATATTCGAAGCGATGCCGGCCTTGGCCGCTCAACCACGCGTTGGTGTAGCCGTAGTATTTGTCGGTGGCGTTGAGCAGATAGATGACCGGCATGTTGGTGTTGATCTCGCGCCCGGACAATCCCCGGTCCAGCAGCGCCACGCCGCCCATGCCCGGCGAACTGTAATCGCTCCAGCGCACGGCGGGAACAATGCCGGAAATCACGCCGTCATCGCGCGAAAAACCAAACGGGATGCCACGACGAATTTCCACCGGAGTTTGCGCGAGCGGAAACTCAGCGACGACCACGGTGAGATTCGGAATATCGTTCAACTCGGTTTCAAATTCGATGCGCGGAGAATCCTTGAAGAACCGCGTCACGCGCCGCGATGCGCCGCCGCCGAAAAACTCACCCCTTGCTTCGACCGTAATGGCGAGCGGACCTTCGCTCACGGCGATGGTTGTTTTGAAATCGCTCGAACTCGCGAGGCGCGGACGTTTTGGGCGCGCGTCGGTGAAATCGCCCGGGTCGCCTTGGCCGGCATGCTTTTCCGCGACGATCACATTTGCTGGACCACCAAGCAGCTCGCGTCCGGAAGGCTTGACTTTCAAACTCATCAGCGCGCCGCTCGCCGGATCAACCTGCGCGGAATAGAATTTTGTTTCAATGGCCTGCGGCAGCTTGATGCTCCTGGGCACGACGGCTGGCTTGGATTTCAGCCTGGAGCTGGCGAATCCGGTTGCCGGAACTTCCACCTGACAAAACGTCGTGCCGTCGCCCGCCGCTTCGCATTTCGCGCCGGCAAGGCTCGTGTTGTCGGGCAGTTTCAGCCGCAACAGATCGGTGCGTTTCCAGTTGGCGGAATTGAACAACATGACCGCCGAACCTTCGCCGACGAGTTGACGCGCAGCCGAGTCGAGTGTCGCGGCGCTTTGATGCTCCACCCACTCGAAGCGATCTTTGGCGTCCCATGACGTTTCATGCTCGAAAACCATGCCGCCCGCGCTGCCCCAAAGCGTGTTGCGGTCCATGTTCAACAGCATTTGCAACCAAGCATGATACAGAGGTTGCACAGGATAGGCGAAGCCCGTCTTCAGGCTGGCAATCGTCGCCAGCATTTCGGCGGACTGGAGCGCATGTTCGTCGCGGCGATACCACGTCTTCACCCGCGGGTTTTCGATCCAGAAGGAATCAAAGGTGTAACTCGTGCCGGTGCGCACGGCAGGCAGTTCAATCTTGCCGGACTGGACGCCCGGCAACAGCGCGTCCACATAAGACGAGAGTCCGGTGTAACGGATTTCGCAATCGGGCCGGAAATTTTTCCAGGTTTGGAGAAATTCGGCGGGGTTCTCGCGGCGGGCCGGGGCCAGCGAGTAATCGCCCTGTCCAGCCAAAATCAACCCGGGCGCTCCGGCTGGGATCGCATCAAACCTCTGGGATAGCGACTTGGCGGTCCGCGGCAACTGTTTTTCGTTGAGCGGTTCAGGCGCAGCGTAAATGCCGCCCATGTCGTCGGAATAATGTCCCGGCACCAGCGTCAGGATGCGCGATCCGTCGGGCGACTCGGACCAGAAAACCGTTTTGCCAGCACGGTTGCAGCGCGTATAGATCAGCGCGTCGAGACCGAGCAGGTCGCAGAGTTGCGGCATCTGTGAATGCGTGCCACAGACGTCAATCGCCCAGCAATAGCGCGGGCGGACGCCCATCACCTGCTGCTGCCAGCGCAGTCCTTCGATGCCCATCTTCGCCAGCGCCTCGCCGCCGGAAAGATTGATCGTTGATTCAAGGAAGAAGGCGTTCACCAGTTCCACGCGGCCCTCCTTGACCCGCTCCTTGAGTTCGGCAAACCGCTCCGGCTGAAAATTCTGAATGGCGATCAGGTTGTTGCACTCGGACAGCACAAAATTGTAGTTCGCGTCGTCACGAACCCGGTCAAGATGGTTGAGGTAAGAATTCGCGCAGTAGTTGCGCTCAACGGACCAGTTCGCGAGCCAGCCGCAACTGGCCGGATGGAAATTCGGCACCACAAACACCTGCGCGGGCAGCGCGACAGGCTTGGTCTGGCGGTCGCTCGCGGTGCGGGTTACATAGTTCGAGTAGTCGTTCGCGGGCACGAGCCGCAGCCAGGCGAGGTTCATGACCGCTGCGCCTGGTTTCTTCACCGGCTTGAGCGTGAGCGTCTGTGCGCCGGTTTCGGAAATCTGCATGCTGCCGAGTTTGACGGTTTCGTAGTCATACCAGGTCCCGGTATCAGCGACGATGCTGGCGGCAAGTTTTTGACCGCCGACGGCGATCTCGAAACTGCTGCCTTGTGAACCGGGGTCGCAGGCGTAGTTCAACTCAACCACAAATTCTCCCGCTGCGCCAAACGATACCGGCCACGAAAGATAATCGGCGGCATCCGTCCAGTAGCCGATGGCATCAGGCGAACCTTCCATGAACTGCGCGGTCTTGCCGTGAATTGTCGCGGCGCGGGCTTCGAGTTGCCGCACGCCGTCCGGCTGCGGCGTGTTGGTTTGTGCCAGGGAATTGCCAGTCGCCAGCGAGGCGGCGAGCAGGCAGATGAATGGAAACAAGCGATTTGATTTCATTGGAGATGGAATACTTCCCTGGCATCGCTCCAGATTTTTCCCTTGACGGCGGCATCAGGCAACGGGGCTTGGCACGGATCTGTTTCCTTCCACCAGCGCTGCGTTTCGGGATCGGCGGCCATCAATTTCATGTCGGCGTCAAAAATCACTTTTCGATGAATTCAATATCGGTGATGGTTGGTCCGTCGGTTGCATCGAGGATGTTCAGGCGAAATTCCTGCGCTGTGACCGGCTCGAACTTCTGCTGAAACCAGCGGCCAATCGTCTGGCCAGTGAAAATGGTTTTCCATTCCTTGCCGTCGCGATATTGAAACTCGAACTTCTGCACGCGCTCGCCAAACGCCTCTTCGATGCGGACGCGCCGGATGGTCAGCGGCTTGCCGAGGTCAGCCGTGATCCAGGCCTGCTTCGTGCCGCTGTCCGTGGCCCAGCGCGTGTTCGGGTCATTATCCAAGGCTTGTTGCGGACCGTATTCCTCGGTCTGCTTTTGGTAAATGTTGGACGCTGCTCCCTTGATGCCGTCAGCCAGCGACACCGCGGTCAAGTCCATCGCCGATCCGTCCAGTTCAAGCCGGATGATCGTGTCAATCGGATCAATCGCCGCCTGGTTGAAGGTCAGTTGAAGTTTGCCGTCAGCCTGCTTGACTTTCACTTTGCCGCCGCCCAGCAACGCCGCCGACTTAACTTTGAGCGAAAGATTGGGCAACTCCACCCGACCGTCCCCATTCCGCAGCAGATGTAGAAAAACCGTGCTGCCCTTGCGCGTGCTGGACACTGCGGGCGTCGGTTTCCACGGACCGCCACGCGTGCCGTAAATGGCTTCGCCATTTTTCGTCAACCACGCGCCCATCTCCTTGAGCCGCTCGATCTGGCGCGTTTCGATGATGCCGTCCGCCATCGGCCCGACGTTGAAGAGCAGGTTGCCATCGCCGCTGGCGCAGGTGACCAGCGTTTGGAGACATTCCTTGAGCGACTTCATGTCGTCGTTCGGTTTCCACGCCCACTGGCGACAAATGGTCATGCAGGTTTCTCACGGACGATTGTCCTGATACTTGCCGACGCGCTGCTCGGGCGTGTCGTAGTCGCCGCCATCGCCAGTGCGGTTGTTGATGAGGATGTCGGGTTGAAGCTGGCAGACAAGTTTAATGGTCTTCACGCCGCGACCTTTGAATTCCTGCGGCACATCGTTCCAAATCGTGAGGAGCGGACCGTAGTTGGTGATGAGTTCGCTGATCTGCGCAAGGAGATAGCGGTTGTAAGCATCAATGTCCGACTTCTCGCGCCGCACGCTGCCGCCCGGACTGGTGAGCGGAAAATCGGGATGATGCCAGTCGCAGGTCGAGTAATACGTGCCAAACGCGATGCCCTGCTTTTTGCACGCGGCGGCGAGTTCCTTGACCACGTCACGCTTGAACGGGCTGTTCATGATGTTGAAATCCGTCTGCTTGGTATCCCACAAACAGAAGCCATCGTGGTGCTTCGTCGTGAGAACGATGTATTTCATGCCGGCGGCCTTGGCGGCGCCCACCCATTCGTCGGCGTTGAAATTTGTCGGATTGAATCGCTGGTAGAGATGGTCATAAACCTCAATCGGCGTCTGCTCCCCGCGCGACCAGCCGATTTCGTGACCGGTCAGACTCACCGGCCCCCAGTGAATAAACATCCCGAAGCGCATCGCCTGCCAGCGCGCGACGGCGGCGGGATCGGCCTTGGGCCAGGAAGGCGCGGCGGTGTCGTAAGTGGCATTGGTGGATTCGGCCTGGCCAGTGCTGATCGAAAGCATCAGCGCGCAGGCGAGCAGGCCATTGCGAAAGGAATTTTTCATTGGATGAGCTAAAGCATGCCCAAGTTGGCCAGCCCGGTCTTGTAAAATTATTCGGCGCCGGATTTTGAACATCCATGCCAGCATCCGTCGCCCCCATTTATCGTGGCCGGAAATCCCGTTTTGAAATTGACGCCTGCGCGCGGCGGCAAGATCAAGCTGCACGCGCTTTCAAAAACGCCATCACCCCGGCGTTCTGCTGAATGCCACCGGCATGACGTCCAGTTTTTTGCCGCCGGTATTAGCGCAGCGAACAACCCATCTGCCGCATGAAAACATTGGCGAAATTTTGGCGCGAAGCGAACCCGCAGTCCAAAGTGATGTCCGTGATGGGACGCCGCGGTTCGCTGACCAGCAACTCGCTGGCGCGGCGCACCCAGGACTCCGCCAAATAACGGGCGGGCGTCAGATTCGCCGCCTGCCGGGAGTGATGCATGAACTGAGTCGCCCCGACGCTGTTCACCAAATCGAGGCAAGGCCACCGGCCACATTTTCTACGGGGCCTGGACGGATTTGTTCCGACGCGCCGCTGCCGGGTCGGGTTGCGTCGTATGCGCCAGCTTCAATATGCGGGCGAAGGCAGGCTTCGGTCTCCCCTCTCGGTCAAACAGCAGCGGATAGCTGGAGCGCCCGGCAATCGGCCAGTTGTTGAGCCACGAATCCGCATCCGTCACTCCCCAAAACGTCACGCGCTTGATCTCGCGACGATGCTTGAGAAAAACACCGAACAATTCCTCATAGCGGGCCGCGAACTGATCTTGGACGGCGGCCGGCAGTTCCTTGGGAAATGGATTCAAACGGGCTTCGGCCTCGTGCTCGGTCGAAATCTCCGCACTCAAGGATTGGTGCGCCGATGGCAGGACATCCACATCCAGTTCGGTGATCATGACTTTCACGCCAAGCTTCGTGAAGTCGGCAACCGCCTCGTCCACCTCCTGCGTCGAAGGAAAATTCGCGTCCAGCTTGTAATGGCCCTGCAAGCCGACGCCGGAAATTTTCACGCCCTGCGCCTGCAAATGTTTTATCAAGGCGATTGCCCCGGTGCGCTTTTGCGAATTTTCCAGCCCATAATCGTTGTAATAAAGCTCCGCCTGCGGGTCAGCCTCGTGCGCGAATTGATAGGCCTTGAGCAAATAATCCTCGCCGATGATTTTCAGCCACGGTGTTTTGCGGAGCGAGCCGTCTTCGGCCACCGCCTCATTTACCACGTCCCAACCTTGGATGCGACCCTGGTAACGGCCGACGACAGTGAGGATATGTTCCCGCATCCGCGCGAGCAAAACTTCGCGGCTCGCTGATTTCCCCTGCTCGTCCTGAAAAACCCAGCCCGGTGTTTGCTGGTGCCAGACGAGCGTATGTCCGATGATGAACATTTTATTGGTTTCACCAAACCCGACATAGCGGTCCGCCAGCGTGAAATCATACCGCCCGAGTTCGGGATGAACCCGCTCCCACTTCAAAACATTTTCCGGCGTGACGGTGTTGAACTGCTGCTTGATCAACGCGACCTCCGAGAGATTTGATTCGCAGAACTGCGCCGGGTTCAATGCCGCGCCAATGAGGAAATCATGTTTGAAAACGTCCTTCAGCGCCGGCTGTGCGTCCAGCCTGGCCGCGAGAAAAATTCCGGCCGCCACCACGATCAATTTGCCAATGGTTTTCATGTTGCTGTGCTTTTTCTTCTGCGTTCGGCGAGTTCATCCGCCATTTCAATCGTCATCTTCTTATTGATTTGGTAGGCCAGCAGCAGCGCGGTGCAAATGGCAAAAAGAACGCCCACCACGATGCCGCTGCACGCGCGATAACCCTGCACGGCTTGTGCTGCATCCGGCAGTTTGGTGTTGTAGTTGAAAATTCCGGCCATGATCCAAAGGAACGAGGCCGAGCCGAGCGCCAGCCCCGATTTCAGGCCGAAGCCAATCGAAGCGAAGACCATGCCCGTGAAACGATGGCCGGTTTTCCATTCGGAATAATCCGCCACGTCGGCGTAAATCGCCCAGATCAACGGAATCGTCGGCGCATAGGCGATGGCGATCAGCGCCGTCAGCCCGACCATGCCCCAGACATTCGTGGGCGACAGAAAATAAAACGCCAGCGAACCGATGCTTGCCAGTCCGAAACCGGTGACGGCCACCGCCTTCTTGCCGAATTTTTTCGCCAGCGGCGGGGACAGCAGAATGACGATGATCGTGATGCCGGTGCCCAGCATGTTGATGAGGCTGTTGGCCACGTCCGCGACGTTGGAGCTGGCCACGTCCGCCCGGTCACCGTGGACAATGTAGCCGAGCGTTTCCATGAGGCCGCCGGTGGCCGGCACGCCGGCTGCGGAAACCAGGCCCAGCTTTTGCACCCAGTCATACAGCGCGCCTTTGTCCGCATAATGGTGGTAATAATTGTAAAGCGCGCCGCCACGGAAAGAGAGAATGCAGAAATGCACCAGGGTCATGAAAAACATCACCTTCCACGGATTGTTTTTGAGCAGATTGAGAAAGTCTTGTTTCGGCGACGTTTTTTCCTTCGAGACGGGCTGGATGCGTTCCTTCGTAGTCGAGAACGTGATCAGGAACAACACGAGGCACAGCACCGCCCAGATCGTCATCGTCATCTGCCAGCCGTATTGCTGATCCGCAATGCCAATCGTCCCGCCCGCCGCGTGTTTCTTGGCGAGCTTGGCCACGAGCGGCAGCGTGAATCCGCCGACGATGAACTGCGCCGCGTTCACTGCGATGAAGCGAAATGAATTCAGCTTCGCGCGCTCCACCACGTCGCCGGTCATCACGCCGCCCAGCGCCGCGTAGGGCATGTTGTTCATCGAATAGATCGTCATCAACAGCGTGTTGGTGATGACGGCGTAGGCGATCAGCGCGCCCATGTTCCAGCCTTTGGGCGTGGTATAGGCCAGGATCATGATGACGAACCACGGCACGGCGGTGAACAAAATCCACGGGCGAAACTTGCCCCAGCGCGTTTTCGTGCGGTCCGCGAGGATGCCCACGATCGGATCGGCCACGGCGTCCCACAATCGCGGGAACAGCAGAATCATCCCCGCAGCGCTGGCGGTCAGCCCGAACACGTCCGTGTAAAAATTCGTCTGAAACAGGATCATCGTCATGAAGACGAAATTCGCGGCGGAATCGGCGGCGCTATAGCCGGCCTTCTCGAAGAACGAAAGTTTTTGGGTGCTGGCGCTCATTTTATTTTGTCACTGTCAAAATGGTTTTTTGCAAATCGGCGTCGCGGGAGGAACTGCCGACCATGATTTCAAATTCTCCCGGCTCCACAACCCATTTCATCCGCACGTCCCAGAACGCCAGCGATTCCGGCGTGATTGCGAGCGACACGGTTTTCGTCTCGCCTGCTTGCAAAGCGATTTTCGCGAAGCCTTTCAGCTCCTTTACAGGGCGCGTCACGGAACTCACGCAGTCGCGGATGTAAAGCTGCACCACTTCGGTGCCCGCGCGCTTGTCGGTGTTGGTCACGTCCACCAAAACTTTGGTCGAGCCGCTGCGTTTGATTTTCTTTCGGGCAAGCCGGAGTTTTTTGAAACTGAATTGCGCGTAGCTCAAGCCGTAGCCGAACGCGAAGAGCGGCGACACATCATCCAGCAGATAGCCGCGCCGCGCCGAGGGCTTGTGATTGTAGAACACGGGCAGATGGCCGACGGAACGCGGAATGGAAATCGGCAGCTTGCCGCCGGGATTGTGGCCGCCAAACAAAACTTCCGCGACCGCGTGGCCAGCTTCCTGACCGAGATACCAGCATTCCAAAATCGCGGGCGCATGTTGCGCGGCGTAGTTGATGGAAATCGGGCGGCCGTTGAACAGCAGCACAACGACGGGCTTGCCGGTGGCGACAAGCGCCTTGAGCAAATCCTCCTGCCGCCCGAACAAGTCAAGGCTCGTGCGGTCGCCCATGTGATTGCGCGCCCAGGCTTCGCGGGAAATCTGCTCATTGTCGCCGATGGCCAGAATGACCACGTCAGATTTTTTCGCGACCTCGACGGCTTCGGCGATTTGTTTCGCGTCCTCGGCAGGATCGCTCGGCGTGACAACGTCCTGATTCCACGAGCCGCCAATCGTGATCTTGCAGCCTTCCGCGTGCAGCACGTTCACGCGATTGCCTGCGAGCCGCGCGCGGATGCCGTCCAGCACCGTGACTTTATGCGGCGGCACGCCGCTGTAACCACCCAGCAGTCCGCGATTCGCATTTGGGCCAATGACGGCAATGGTTTTAAGTTTGTTAGGATTCAGCGGCAGCAAATCGTTTTCATTTTTCAGCAACGTGATAGCCTCGCGCGCAGCGCGCAAAGCGAGCTGAGAATTCTTCTCGCAGCCCACGATTTTCTCCGCCTCGGCGGGATCCACGAACGGGTCGTCGAACAGACCGAGCTTGAATTTCCACAACAGCATCGGCGCGATGAGTTCGTCCAACTGCGATTCCTTAAGGATTTTTTTGCGAACGAGTTCGACCAAATGCAGATAACAATCCGGATCGGGAAGTTCGATGTTCACACCGGCTTTCACCGCGAGCGCGGCGGCTTCTTTTTTGTTGGCGGCAACGAAATGGCCATGCGTGTCGGGGCGATGGTGCAGTTCCCAAATCGCGTAGTAATCGGAAACGACAAAGCCTTTAAAGCCCCATTCTTTGCGCAGCACGTCCCGCAGCAGCCACTCGCTCGCGTGCGACGGCACGCCGTCAATCTCGTTGTAGCTGGCCATCACGCTGATGCAGCCGGCTTTTTGGATCGCCTCTTTGAACGGCTGCAAAAACGTCTCGCGCAGGACGCGCTCGGAGACGTTGACCGGGGCGCAGTTCTGGCCGGATTCCGGCTGGCCGTGCGCGGCAAAATGTTTCAGCGTGGCGATGAGATTCTTTTTGCCGTAAAATTTCCGGTCGCCTTGAAACCCGCGCACGGCGGCCATGCCAAGCTGCGTGTTAAGAAACGGGTCTTCGCCGTAGGTCTCCTCGACGCGGCCCCAGCGCGGATCGCGCGCCACGTCCACCACCGGCGTCAGTGCCTGATGCGCGCCGCGCACGCGTGTCTCCTCGGCGGCCATCGCGTAAAGCGCCTGGACGAGCGAGGGATCAAACGTGCCGCCCAGCGCGATCGGCTGCGGAAAACTCGTCGCGCCAATGGCGGCGTGACCGTGCAGACATTCCTCGTGAAAAAGCACTGGAATGCCAAGCCGCGAGTGCTCGATAAAAAATTTCTGGATCGCATTGGTCAGTTCCGCCGTCGCGCGCGGCGACTTGCCAATGCCCGCATCGGTCGGCTTGCTGCCCGCATCGCTGGGCCGCCCGACCTGCCCGATGCCGTGGCCTTTTTTGAAAGCAGCCTTCGCCTTCGCCAGGTCAAAATTGCCGTCAGCGTCCACGAGCTTCGTGGATTTTTCCTGCCAGACGCACATCATTTGCGCCGCTTTTTCTTCGAGCGTCATGCGGGCGAGCAGATCACGGAGGCGTGTTTCCGGCGACAAGGCGGCATTTTTATATTTAAGCATGGCTGGGGCGGCGATGATTCAAATTCTAGCGGAGACAGGGCCGGTTGTCGCCTACTCGAACAGGTAGTTTACAGGTCTAAAAAAACTCCATCAGCCTCAACCTGCCCGTTCGGGTCGTCGCGTGGCGGAGGATTGACTTGTTTCCGGTGTCAGCGACAGAATCAGTGATTCATGCAATGCGGTCCTTGCCATCAACGCGTCCCCACACCTGTTTTAAGCGGGCGGGCGGGGTTTTGCCTCAGCGCAGGCACTGCCGTGAAGCTGCGGTCCAACCCGTTGACACGGTCGTTTGGGATCGGTTTGACGCTGTTTTTGTTGACGCTGGCCAGCTTGCGCGGTGCAAACGCTGCGGAGGTTTTAACCAACGCCGCCCAAGTGCGGGCATTGAGCTATGACGAGGCGCTCACGCGCCAGCCGGCGTGCCTGCGCGGCGTGGTCACGGGCGAGGGCAGCACGGGCATCGTCATCCAGGACAGCACGGCAGGCATTTTTATTTTCCAACAGAAACTGGATGTTTCGTGGGCGCGGCGCGGCGATTGGGTGGAGGTCGAGGGCGTTTCGGATCCGGGCCAGTTCGCGCCCGTGGTCTTGCCGGACAAAATCACGAAGCTCGGCACCGCGCCGATTCCCGAACCGCGCCATGCGACGCTGGACGGCCTGGCCAGCGGAGCACTCGACTCGCAATGGGTGGAAGTCTCGGGCATCGTGCGCGCCTGCCAGTTGGTGCGAAATTACCAATTTAACATGGTGCTGGCCATCGGCGGCATGCGGTTGCCGGTGCAATATTTTGGCCCGACGAACGCGCTGGGTTTGGTGGACGCGGAAGCGCGGCTGACCGGCATCTGCTTTTACCAGTTCAACCGCAGCGGGCAGATTTTAAATCCGTTGCTCATGGTGCCGGGCGGAAAATATCTCGTGGTCGAAAAGCCCGCTCCGGCCAGCCCGTTCACCGCGCCGTTGAGGAAGGTGCAAAACGTCCTGCAATTCACGCCGGAGGACACCCGTCGCCACCGCGTGCGCGTGCGCGGCACGGTGCTGCACCAGATTCCCGGCGAAACCCTCTGGCTGCATGAAGGCGGCTACGGGCTGCGCGTGGAATCGCCGCAGACTCAGCTCGTGAATCCCGGCGACCAAATCGAGGTGGCCGGTTTTCCCGCCAGCGGCGACTGCGCACCGGTGCTGGAGGACGCGAGGTTTCGCGTCCTGATGCCAGCTACCAATGCCCCTGTCGCCACGCCGGTGGTCAACAAATCCGACGCGCTCCTGCATGATGCGGATTTAATCCAGCTACCGGCGCGGCTGCTCGAGGTCACCGGCTCGCCCGACAACTGGATGCTCACGCTGAACTGGCAGGGGAAAATCCTGCGCGCCAGCCTGCGCCAGCCGCCGCCGCCGCCAGGCAACTGGATGCCGGGCAGCCTCGTGCAGTTGACCGGTATTTGCCGCGCGCTGGCGGATCGCACCGGCCCGGTTGGCGGCGGGCCGCTGACCCCGAGTGAATGTCAACTCTTGCTGCGTTCCACCGCCGACGTGACGGTTCTTCAAAAACCGCCGTGGTGGACGCCGAGGCGCATTGTCATGCTGTTCGCCATCGCCACGGGAATTTCGCTGGTGGCCGCCGCCGTCATCGCATGGCTGGCGCGCTACCGGCTGCGCGAACAGGCGTTGCGCCGCAAGATGGCCGAGACGGAATTTTCCGCCATGTTCGCCGAGCGCAACCGCATCGCGCGCGAAATTCACGACACGCTGGCGCAGGGACTCGGCGCGATTTCCATGCATCTTGAAATGGTCAAGGAACAACTTGGCCGCGAGCCGGAAAAGGTCGCCAAACATCTGGACATCGCGCACCAGATGGCGCGGCAAAGCCTCGGCGAGGCGCGCAGCTCCATCTGGAACATGCGCTCGCATATTTTGGAGAACACCGACCTCGCCGCAGCCTTGCAAGGCCTGTTGCGCCAGCTTACGGACGGGACGGAAATTCAAAGCCAGTTCACCGTCACCGGCGATGCCCGCCGGCTGGCTCCGGTCATCGAGAACAATCTGCTGCGCGTCGGCCAGGAGGCCATCACCAACGCGGTGAAACATTCGCACGCCAAAAATATTTTCGTGACCCTCGCGTTCAGCCCGTCGGAGGCCGGCCTTATCGTTCGCGACAACGGCAGCGGTTTTGACCCTGCGCATCCGCCCGCCGGCAGCCATTTTGGAATCCTCGGCCAGCGCGAACGCACGGTGCAAATGGGCGGCAAATTGGAAGTGACCAGTTCGCCCGGCCACGGCACCGAGGTGAGCGTGCGCATCCCGATTTATGACTGAAACAAACATCATTTTTCAACCGTGAAAGCCAAGGAACAAATCAAGTTGATCGTGGTGGATGACCACCCGACCTTCCGCATGGGACTCGTCGCGCTGGTCGAAAGCCAGCCGGACATGACCGTGGTGGCCGAGGCCGGCGACGGCCTCACGGCGATGACTTTGTTCCGCCAGAAAAAACCCGACGTGGTGCTGATGGATTTGCGGATGCCCGGCCAGGGCGGCGTGGAAACCATCCTGGCGCTGCTCAAGGAATTCCCCGGCGCACACATCATCGTCGTCACGACGTATGATCTGGACGAGGATATTTTCCGCGCCATCCAGGCCGGCGCAAAATCCTACCTGCTCAAGGACATGCCCCGCGAACAGATCATCGCGACCATCCGCGACGTGCATCGCGGCAAGCACAAGCTGCCGCCCGGCGTGTTAAGCCGGCTGGAAGAACGCTCGCGCCGCCAAGAACTCACCGAGCGGGAAATGGAAATTCTCCAGCTCATTGTCAAGGGCCGCAGCAACAAGGAAATCAGCAGCGCCCTGTTTATTTCGGAGGATACGGTCAAGTATCATCTGAAAACGCTGTTCACCAAACTGGGTGTGCAGGATCGCACCGAAGCCGCCATCAGCGCCGTCCGCCACGGCATCGTGCATCTTTAATCACGGCAGCCACTGCGCCCGCCAGAATTGCTGCGCGCCGAAAAGCACGTTGGTAAAGTTTTGCGTGAAGGCAGAAAGCGTGTTGGTGGAATAACTTTTCCAACCCGTGTTCAAATTCGTCGCATATTGCAGCACATACCGCGCGCCGGGCTGGCCTTGCAACTGAAAAACAAATTGCCCCGCCGCCAAGGAAGGCAGGGCGAGCACTGGCGGCGGGGCCGGGTTAAAGACCAGCACACTTACCGAATACGGCGCGAAGGTGTTCGTAAAATTGATTCCTGCCAAACTAAGGTAATTGGTTTGAATATCCGCAGAACCTATACCGGTGCGCGCCGCCGTGTCCTGTGGAATGCCGTAGCTATAAATAGTTGCGTTGGTTACCGGCAGATAACCGCCAAAATTCACCAAGGCGGTCAGATTGGATGAGGAACTTTTGTTGATGACCAGCAGCGTGAGCGAGCCATTGGTGCGCTTGACGGCGTAGGTGCCCAGCAATTTATAGTCGTTCGTAACTTTGACCACCGAGTCGCCGCCGGCGGCAAAATACGGCATGAGTTTGGCGGCATAATATTTGGGATAACGATTCGTCGGCGCGCCCGCGTTATAAACGATGCCTCCGTCTTCGTAGAAATAGCCGGAAGAGTTGGTGCGCCAGCCGTAAAGCGCCGGATTGGAGTTGGTAATGCTGCCACCCCCGTTGCGCGTATCCCACCAAAGCCGCGAGTTCAGTTCGGTTTGCAACACCTGGCCGAGGCTGTCAGCAAATAGGAGTCCGCCAACCAGGCTGACGCTTTGAGCATCGCCAGTGGAACCGTTCTCGGTGCATTCCAAAGTGACGTTCGTCCCGGCGCTGCCAAGATAATCCGTCACCATCTGCCGCAGGCCCACGACATCGGAAGCCCAGGTGCTGGACCAGAGCAGATTGCAGGTGTCACCGTCTGCCGGCGGATACTTATGTTCGATGAGGAAGTCCGGAGTAACATTGTTGCTGCGCAGGTAGGTCAGCATCACCGGCGTCCAGCCGTTGTGCGTGATGCCGGTGCGCGGGTTGACGACGGGATGGTTGGTGTAATTTGCCGTGCCGTCCTCGGTGATATCGGCGACGGCACCGATTTTGATGGTCGGATCCACCGCCTTCATCTGCGCGTAGTAGTTGGTGAACCGCATCGCGTAAGTCCAGGGATCGTGCGGCTGCCACGGCGGATTAGTATTGTTGTCGGTCTCCCAACTGCCGCCGACTTCGTTGCCGATTTCCCAGTATTTGAAATTGCAGCGGTTGGTGACGTTGAACATCCGCACGCCGAACGCCGCCTCCTGCGGGGTGCCGCTGCCATAGTTGACGATGATGAACGCCTGCGCGTGCGTTTTGGTGGCGACGTGAATGAAGTTGGTGGAGAAGGAACCCCAGTTGCGAGCACTGGTTGCCCCCGTGCTCCAAGGCTCGTTCGTCCAATGATAGCCGTCGCCCCAACTGCCGCCCGGCCAGCGCAGACAAGGATTGCCGAGATCGTTTAAAATGCTGACAGTCGTGGGCGTGTCCAGATTGCCGTCCCAGGCAACTTGATTGATGCCAAACACCCGCGCGTCCACGGTGCGAACAGCTTTACCAGCGCTGACGCCAACGTGAACCATTGCCGGCGCGGGCGCGGCAACGAGGGAAATGTCGTCGAGATAGATTGGCGGCTGGGCGCCGCTGCCGAAGGATACCCATACTTCAATGCCGTCAAAATTGGTTTTATTGGCAACGCCAAGCTGGGCGAGGGAATAAGTCACTTGCCGCCAGTTGTTGGTAGGCACCCAGCCGACATTGAAGCGCGTTTGTTCCACTCCTCCCAAAACGCCGCTGACCTGCACGGTTTGTCCGCCCGTCGCGCCGCCGTTGATCCAAAACGTCAGGTTGGTGTAAAGGGAAGCATCCAGGTCATCATGGACGAAATGCAACGCCTGCCAGTTGCCGTTGGGCGCGAGACACAAGGCCAGTGCGCTGTTGGCATGAGTAGGGTTGTTGGTGTTGTAGTGCGGAACCCATCCGTTATCCTGCCAGCCATTGTTGTAAGTAGCCACGCCATACACGGTGTTGGTGTAGTCCGAATAGATGAGCATGTCGTCGCTGGCAAAAAGAGTATTCGTCAACACGGCCAGACAGACACCGGCGGCGGCGGCAGCTCGAAACGCGGTTCTACAAATTATCATCGTTGAATTTAGCACAGGACCGGCTCGCTGTAAAAAAACGGGGACGGCCAACCCATTAGCCGTCCCCGCAACCCCAAACCCGACTTTCAATTTCAGCGGCAATTGGTCGGGGCAATTGCCGCCAGTTCAATTACGGATAACGCAATTGGAAGAACACGTTCGGATCCGCCGGATTGATGTTAATAACTTCATTGGTGACGGTGGCGGAACCCGACACCGGGAACCAACTGCTCCCGGAGGTCAAACCGACGGAGTTGGTGTAAAGCTGCCAGCCTTGGTGATCCGGCGCCCACGAAAAATGCAGCGCACCACCGACGAGCGACGCCTGGAAATTCGCCGTGGCCGGGTTCGTGTTCACCGTGGGCGGCAGGGCCGTAACCGTGGCCACGCCCGTCGCCGGGTTGAACGACCAAGTGGTGCCGCTATTGTCGGCAATCGTCGTGAAGTTGCCGGAAGCACTACCGGCAATGAACAGTTTGAAGGAGTCGTTCACCGCCAAGGCCGTCGGGCCATTGGTTTGAATCTGCAACGTGCCGCCATAGGTCACCAGGTTGCTGACGATGATCTGGTCGTTCGTGAGCAGGGTGCCCGCCTTGTAAATGTCCATGTAGTTGGTGCTGCCCGTCTGGAAGGTGAGCGAATTGCTGATGCACATGTATTGGTAATTGGTGCTGACGCCGCCAGGAGAGATGGCGGAACCCGCAGGGGCCACCACGCTGCCCCGGACAAACGAGCCGTTGTCACCGCGCAATGTCTGGTTGGTTCCCAAGGTAAGCGTGGCGTCGGGACGGCCCAGCACGTCAATGAATCCGGGATATGGCTGGCCGGAAACAATGCCCGCCATGTTTATCTGATAGGCGTGTGTGGCCGAGCCGTTACCGATGAAGGAGAGCCGCGTGCCTTGACCACCGTTGGCGCCACCAGAATAGGGCACATACAGCTGCCCGGTGAACGTGTTGGAGGCGGCCAGGTAGAGGTAAGTTTGGTATTGCAGGCTCAATCCACCGGAACCACTGATGGTGTTGCTGAAGTAAATACCATTGAAATAGTTTCCTTTGATGTTAATCGTGCCGCTGACCAGGTTCACCGGACTGGCAATTACGTTTTGGCCTAGCGTGTTGCCGCTGTCAACCTGAATGCTGGCCCCGTTGCTACAGACGATGTTTTTGACCAGCGGGACGGTGGTCGCATTGAGATCGAGCGTGCCGCTGCCGCCAATCCAGATGGTGTTGTTGGTGTTACCCAGGCCGGTGGTTGAGGTCTGCTTACTCAACGTGCCGCCTAGAATGGTGATGTCACCGAGATTGGTGCTTACCGTAACTCCGTTCAGACCGACATAGCCCGATCCCACCTTGGTGAGCGTAGCTCCGTTAGAACTAACATTCCATTGCTTGGAACCGTTGCGCACATCCCAGCGGTTGTTGCCGCCGATGGTGAGATTGCCAGTTTGGTTGACTATGCTCACACCCTGCGCCGTCCCACCGCCGGTATAGTTGGCCTGGATCGCTCCATTGCCGCCGACGCCGGAACCGCTGGCATTGATGACCATCGCTGACGGATTGTTGCTGCCCAGGTCAAGCGTGGCATCAGCGCCAACCGTGACCGTGCCGGAAAGGTTGTTCGCCCCCCAATTTCCCATGCGCAACGTGCCGGCATTGACAAGGGAGCCGCCCGTGAAGTTGTTGTTGAAGTTCGAGAGAACGAGCATGCCGGTGCCGTCTTTAACCAGCGAGGAAGGACCGGTGATGTTGGTTCCGAAGAACACATAGGTGTTGGTCGTGTTGACAATGGCCACCGCCGGACTTACCGGCGTGGAGATGGTGACGTTGGTTTTCGTGGTGGTGTCATCGAACGTGACCGAATCCCCGATGCTGCCGCTCTGCTGATAGGTCGTGGACGCCGCTTGATACAACCAGTTCGGCGTGGTGGCAATGTCCCAACTGGTGCTCACATTGCCCACCCATTCGACGGGATTGCCGCCCGGCACCACGAGATCAATGGAACCATTGGCCACGTTGTTGGACATGTTTGCCGGCGTGCCGCGGAGCACCACGAAACTTCCGCCACCAGTCATAATGCCATACTTGATCAACGGATACTGGCCAGGCGTATTGAAAGCCGCTGGCGGCAGCAGGATGGTGCTGGAGCCAATCACCGTCAGGTTGCTGGCCATGATGGGAGCATTGGAGGTGGACAATGAAGTGAGACGGGCTAGGCTCACAAACGCCCCGCTGGCCGAGCCAACCATTAGATTTGTCATGGGCACGGTGGTGTGTCCATTTTGAGCCGGCACATCCAGCGTGCCGTTGTCGTAAATGAGATATGTGCCGCCTCCCTGCTGGATGGTTGAAAGTTGAATCGTGGCGTTGTTGGTCACCACCGTGATGCCGGTGTAGGTGTTTGCGCCCGTCAAATTAATCGGGTTTGCGCCTAGACTAATCACCCCGCCGGAACCGCTGATGGGGCCGGTGAAGTTCATCTGGCCCAGCGTCAGCACATTGGCGGGAGCGCCGGAATAAGTGGAGGTATTCAGCACGCTAAGACTATCGTTCAGGGTGAAGCCGCCGGAGAAGGTGTTGTAAGCGGCATGACCGTAATACATGCCGCGCGTGTTGCGCAACTGGCCGCCGCCCGGTCCAATGACAAAATTGTTCGCGAGACTTATGCCGTTGTTCGCGAAGTTATCCCAGGCGTCCATCCAAGCGCCGTTGGAAATAACCATGGTGCAGGAATTGCCAAACGGCGTCCTGGCGGTGTTGGCAAAAATCATGCCGCCACTTGCCAGAACGAATTGCGAAAGCGCCGTGAAATTTGTGCCTTCCAGGATCAACGTATTGTTTCCTACCTTGGTCAGACTATAGCCCTGGCCGTCAATGGCGCAGACGCCGGCACCGCCGTTGGCGTTGACATCGGTGCCCAACTGCATGTCTCCGCTGCTGTCGCCAATCGTAGCATTTCCGGCGAGACGCAGATACTTGACGCCGACAGCGGTGCAGCCAATGGGACAGCCCATGCCCGCAGTAGTCTGCAACGCTCCGCCGCCACCTGTGCCGCTTCCATTGATCGAAACGTAACCTGCGCCAGCCACCTGCTTGCCGGCGAGATCCAACGATGCGCCGCTGGCAATCGTCGCGACGACGGAACCGGCAGGCACTCCGAGTGAAGTGTTATTACCCAATTTCACAATACCTTGATTGACCAGCGTGCCACCAGAGTAAGTATCGGCTTGCGACAAGGTAACTACATTCGTGTTGTTCTGGACCAACGTGCCGGCACCGCTGATAACACCCGGAACCGTGTAGTTATTGGTAAAGTTAAAGATTAACGTGCCTTCATTGTCCACATTACCCGAACCCAAATCGCCGCTGCTATCATTGTTTCCGACCTGCAAGGTGCCGGCACCAATGGTCGTGGAAGCGTAGCTATTGCCACTGACGTCCAGAATCAATGTTCCAGAACCATTCTTGGTCAGCGCGCCGCCGCTCAAAGGCCCAGTGCCCCCAAACGTGTAAGTGTTGGTGGAGTTGATCAGAACCGAGCCGGGCGAAAGGGTGGTGGTCAAATTGACATTGTTGGTGAGTGCCGTGTCATCGAAAAAGATCGAGGTGCCGTCCGAAAATGCGAGCGGCGAACCGGACAAGGTCCAGTTGGGAGTGGTGTAATCCCACAGGTTGTTGTTATTGCCCCGCCAAGTGACGATGGGCGCGCTGGTAATCTGGAGGTCAATGGACTTGTTCACGGTATTGGTGACAATCTTGGCCGCGATGCCCGTTATTGGAGTAAACACGAAGCTGCCATTGCCGATACGCGAGGTGTATTTGACTATGGCAAACTGGCCGAGGGACAGGTTGGCCGGGTTGAGGAAATTGATGGTCAGCGTGCCGTTGGCGGACAGGACGCCCGTGCCGTTCGTGGCATTAATAATCGGCGCGGAGGGATTGCCATAGTTGGCCAGGTCAATGTTCAGCGTCGTCGCACCGGAAGTGCCGAACGTCGTGCCCGAGGCCTTGAGCGAAGATCCGGGCGTGGTTTTATGCAAAGTCAACGTGGCCGTGTCTGCCACTGACACCAGACCGCCGGTGGTCGTGCCGGTCGGAATGTTGATTTCCAAAGTGCCTGCTTGCACCACATTGCCGCCCGTGTAACTGTTGGCACCGAGCAACGAAGCCGAACCGGAGCCGTTCACGATGCTCAACGGGCCGCCGCCGGTGTTCTTGACCGCGCCGACAAAGTTCGCGCCGTTCAAATTTAAACTGGCCGCGCCGGCGGAGGTATTGTCCACGATGCCCAGCCCGCCTCCGTCATCGTAAAGAGCGCCGCCAATCGTGACGTTGTTGCTGTTGAGGTCCAAAACTGAACTCGCGTTGACCGTCACAGAAGCCCCGGCGGGAATGGCGTTGGATGAGCCGAGTTGGACGGTGCCCGTGTTGATCGTAAGGCTGCCGGCAAAGCTGTTGCTGCCGCTTAAATTCATCGGATTTGGCCCAATCTTGGTCATTCCACCGGGACCGGTGATGTTGCCGGAAATGAACATGGTGTTGAAGTAGGAACCAATGGAACTGTCCACGGCCAGAATGATGGTATTGGTGAAGATATTGAAGTTAGTTGTGCTGCCGCCGTTGTTGCGGCTGCCGCTGCACAACACGCCCTGGTGCGTGTAACTGCCAACCGAAGTGCCGTCGCCGCCATTCAGCGTGATGAGGTTTGGACAAATTCCGCCGTCATCGGCTCGCAACATGGCTCCATTTTCCACGGTAATCGGGCTGGTGCCCCACCGGGTTTGCGGCTGGGCAACTCCTCCTAAACTGGCCAGGGTGCCGGCAGCCACGTCAATTGTGCTGGCATTCATGCCGACCCCCAAACGCAGGATGCCCACTCCAATCTTGGTAAATTTAAAGCCCGCCGTGCCGAGCGTGTTGTAAGTATCCACGCCGCGCGGCTCCGCGTTGTCAAGGATGTCAACACCCACCGATGAATCCGCCGTCATGGCAATGTTCACGCCGGCGGCATAAGAACGGAAGTTAAGCATCAACGCGCCGCCGGACATGGTGTAGCCGCCATTGTCATTGCTCACCACCAGCAGGCCGGCGTTGACTGTGGTGCCGCCGGTGTAGCTTTTGCTGGCCAAGGTCAGCGTGCCGCCGCCGATCTTGACCAACGATCCGTTCGTATCGCCAGTAATCGCGCCGTCAACTTCCATGTCGCCAACCGTGGTGTCCAGATTGCTGACCGTGTTGAAGGTCACGGCATTCGTCAGCACCAGCGGCATCGTAATGGTTTCCAGCACTTGGTTGCTGTTGACCACCAGCGCGGTGTCGAGCGTGAGGCTGTTGCCGCCTAAAACATATACCGTGGCGCCCGACACGAACGTGATGCCGCCGAGACTCAAACCGGTCATATCGTTGTTCGGCGCAGGCTGGCCCGAAACGGCGAAGATAAGCGTGTCGCCGTTGGCTGGAAGTCCAAAAAGGCTCCAGTTGCCGGAGTCGCTCCAGTTGGCGCTGCTGATACCGGACCAGGTCAGGGACGAGGACTGACCCGCCAAGGTTCCGGCGAGCAAGGCGATGAGGGACAGTTTGAGGGGGCTGATTGTTTTTTTCATGGTTTGAGTCGGGGGTTGGTTTTCCAGTTGGCGAAATACAAAAGATTCAGGTAATTTGAAATCGTCGTGATTTTCGTCATCAGTGGTCATGACCATTGTGCCCCATGTTCGACAAATAATCAACTACCCTTTCGGGTGGTTTGGGCAATCGCCCAAACTACCCGACCGGGTAGCTGGCGGTTTTGCAATTTGGCGTCATAGTTTAATTCAAATCCATGACTGCTGATGTTCCCGACAACTCTCCCGCTGCGGCGGCCGCAACAAGCACCCGTTCCAATTCTTCGTTTTTGAAATCGGGGATGGCGCGGTTGCTGTTGGGTGTGGCAGCCGGAATTTTATTTTGCGGCTGTCACAAAAAATCCGAAGCCCAGGCTCCGCCGCCCGAAACGGCTCCGGCGCCGACCACCGCCGCCGCCGCCACGCCGGCAGCGCATGGCCCGGTGGCCCAGCCGTTGCCGGCGAGTTCACAAACCATCGCCGCCAACGCGACCGCCGACGAGGTCGCGGGACAACTGACTTTGGAACTGCGCCGGTATGTCGCCTACACGCGCAACATTCCAAAAAGCTTCGAGGATTTCGTGGCGCATGATCCAGTGAAATTTCCGCCGCCGCCGCCGGGGAAAAAATATGTCATCACCGGAGGCCAGATCATCCTCCAGTAACCCAAACCAACCCGAACTTATGATCCCAGTCCTGCACTTCCAAAAAAAACACGGCTTCACACTGATCGAGTTATTGGTGGTAATTGCCATCATCGCCATTCTGGCGGCGATGCTGCTGCCCGCACTGGCGGGTGCCAAAGCCAAAGCCCAGCGCATCAAATGCACCAACAATATGCGCCAGCTCGGCATGGGCTTCATCATGTTTGCCGGCGACCACGCCGACATGCTGCCGCCCGCCGGTTATGGCGTGGATGACTACAAGCAATATACTTGGGACGGTTGGATTGATCAGTATATCGGCGGCCGCGCGCCGGACTGGGCCTTGCAGATGTCGGTGCGACCAAAGGAATACTGCATGGGGATTTTGAAGTGTCCGGCCGACATCATTGAGTTGTTGCCGGGCTGGGGTGATTTCGCCTCACGCCGGACCTATGCGATGAATGGCGTCGGGCCGGCTTGGAGCGCTGAGTATCAGGTTTCCACTCAAAACCACAAGTATCCGCTCCCCGCACCGAATCATGGCGTGGGCATTTACTGGTCGGATGGCGGGCCTTTGGATCCCGATGCGCGTGGCTACAAAGCCAACGTCATCCGCGATAACAGTGGCACGATAGAACTCGTCGAGCAGCCCAGCATGCAAAATTTCTGCGGCCAGGTCTGGCCCTGCATGAGTCTCGGCCCGGTCGGTGATGGCGACCTTTACCAAACCGATCCCTCGGTCAACGGGGTTAGTTCTACCAGCCGCAACTTTGGCTTTAATGCCTATGGCCTCCACAGCAAGCGCTTCAACTATCTCTTCCACGACAACCACGTTGAAGCTCTCAAGATGGAACAGACCGTCGGCAAAGGCACGCTGACGGCCCCGCTCGGCAGGTGGACCATCGCCGTCGGAGATTAACCACCCTGACTACCTATGCGCCGTTATCTTTTGCCCGTTCAAAAACCGAAATAATTATGAATATCGCACTCCGTAACCCCGCCATCCTGCTCTGCTGGTTTGCCGGACTCATTGACAGCCAAGCCGACAACCGGCTCATCACCGCCGATTGGAATGAGGTCAAAGGCCCCACCATGCAACTTTTTCACGAGTGCATCGGCGCGGGCCGTGCCAACGAGGGTTTGCACGCCGACTGGCAACGCCAGTTGCAACTGTGCCAGCAGGAAATTGGCTTCAAGCAAATCCGCTTCCACGGCCTGCTCACGGATGACATGGGCGTCTATGCCGAATCCCGCGATGGCCAGCCGCGCCACAACTGGCAATATGTTGACCAACTCTACGATGCCTTGCTCGCGCAAAAAATCCGCCCGTTTGTGGAATTAGGCTTCATGCCCTCCGCGCTCGCCAGCGGTTCCAAGAAAATGTTCTGGTGGCAGGCCAACGTCACCCCGCCCAAGTCCTACGAAAAATGGGACGGTCTCATCCACGACCTTGTCGCCCACTGGACCGAACGCTACGGCGCGGACGAGGTGGCGCAATGGAATTTTGAGATCTGGAACGAGCCGAACTATCCCGGCTTCTGGGGGCCGCGCAATCCGCAGCGCGCCCGCGAGGAATACTTCGAGCTTTACGCCCACACCGCCAACGCCGTGAAAAGTGTGAACGCAAACTATCTCGCCGGCGGCCCGTCTGGCGCCGGAACCGAATGGGTGAAATCCTTTCTCGAATTCTGCATCGCCAGCAATACGCCGCTGGATTTCATCAGCTACCACGGTTACGGCCTCGGCGGCGGAGCCAGCGGACTGGATGCCGACGGCAATTCGTTCTTATATTTGAGCGATGACCTGCTCGCGCCCGCGCACAACGCCATAAGCCAGCGTGCGGTCATTGACGCCAGCGCCAAACCGAATCTGCCGATTCACGTCACTGAATGGAGCACGTCCTACTCACCGCGCGATCCGGTGCATGACGCATATTTTTCCGCGCCGTATATTTTGGAGCAGTTCAAAAACACCGAACACGGCGTCGCCTCGTTTTCCTACTGGGTCTTCACGGACATCTTTGAGGAGAACGGCCCGCCGCTGACGCCGTTTCATGGCGGCTTCGGGCTGCTGAATTTTTCCGGCATCAAAAAACCGGCCTATTTTGCGTTCCAATTCTTGAACCGGCTCGGAAAATCCGAATTGAAAAACGCCGACGCGCACTCGTGGATTTGTCGAGATGAGAAAGGCGGCATGCAAATTCTGATCTGGGATTTGACCCATCCAACCGGCGGGAAAATCGCTGATCAAATTTATTTCCGCCAGCCGCACGCGGCGGCGGCCAAAGGTGACGCCGCAGTGACTCTGACCAGCGTGCCGCCGGGAAAATATGAACTCAAACAGTGGCGCGTTGGCTACCACCACAATGACGCCTACACCGTGTATCTCGAAATGGGCGCACCGCCGCAGCTCAACCGCGCACAGGAAAAAATTCTGCGCGACGCCAGCCGGGGCCAACCAGATTCCCTCCAGTCCGTGACCATAAACGCTGCTGGCAAATTTGGCGTTTCTCTGCCTTTTCACGAAAACGAGGTTATCCTCGTTGAATTGACTCCCATTGCCGGCCAATGATTTTAAAGCGGTTATTCATTTTATACCAATTCCAGTTTGAGGCTGCATTATTCTGCGGATGCAGGCAAAGAGGGAGATGCCAGGCGATACCACCTGAATCGTCCTGATTTGGCGCAGGATGTGGCAGTCGAGTTGCGGACTTGCCAGGATGTGAAAAGCCAGCCGCGACTGCGGGCCGCGCGCTTAACCGCCAGCGCGCAGTTGACTGCGGCGCAGATTGCCGAGCAGTTGGGCAGCAGCAGCAGCCGATTGTTTGATTGGTATCAGCTACACGCTCCAGCAATGCTCGGTCCTGCCGGGAGGTTGGAGGAGTTTGGGCGTGACCATCACAGTCGAGGGAACTGAAAACGCGGCCTATGCGACAGCTTCAGCCAGCGCGCAGTGCTACCGCTTGGTGAAATGATAATTGCCTTCAACGCGGAGACCGGCTTCTTGAGTGAGGCGGAATGCCAGGCTTGAGAGGCTGGGTCGGGGGGACGTCTGGCAAAGGGCGTCCCCATTTTTCTTTGATTTGGCTCGGGCCTGCTGAAATGCTACGACCCGCGATGCAACTATAACCGCCCTCATTCGAATGCAACCAAGATGTTATCGCCCGCTCATGTATCCTGTGCCGATGATCAGCGTGAACATTTCCAGCGGCTTGAACTGTGCGACCGGCGCTTCCGTGCGGAAGCGGAGCGCGACAATGAATCGCCGCTCTCCGACCCGACTTTTGAACCCGAATTCTGAAATCGGAATGGGTGGCACAGGCGACCCGCCTGTGTCGTCCGGCCACTGGCCGGACGGAAGAGACAGGACGCTGGCACTGAAAACCGACGCGCGGAAAATTCCGGGCGCTTTCCCCGTTCCGAGCGGCGGGTCGCCGCTCGGCACAGGCCGGTGGCCTGTGCT
>ODAK010000608.1_pt1 | contig 41143 bp, 52 predicted proteins | sample 1539591 | NCBI WGS metagenome assembly ODAK01 (sample SAMEA3539303, study PRJEB22396) | soil metagenome | biome: tundra; feature: field; material: soil | place: USA | collected 2010-05 | depth 0.15 m
AATGTCTGCCCGTCGCTTCGCCTTTGTAATGGACTGCCAGCTAAAGCAGGCAGCTTTGTCCCTGAACAGAGACGGACGAGCAATGCCATCCGTCACGATAGCCCGAGACGATAGGCTGCATTACGGCAGCCCTGCGTGCGATGTTGACCGCACCGACGTGGTCGGCATGGTCGACGAAATTGCACGACTTGCAAACGAACTCGGACTGGCTCTTGCGGTTGGCCTTGTCGATGTTGCCGCACGCGGGGCAAGTCCGAGATGTGTTGCGCGGATCTACGGCCACGAGCTTGACGCCAGCGATGGCGGCCTTGTAGCTGAGGAACGCGCGCAACTGAAAGAACGCCCATCCCGAATGCATCGCCCGCTGGCTTCTCCTGACCGTTGCCCGCTCGCGAATGCCCGTCAACTCCTCGACGGCTATTCCTCTCGCGGTGCCTTTGGCCTTGGCGACGATGTGTTTCGAGATCACGTGGTTGGAGTGCTTGCGGAAGCGGGCCTCCTTGCCCGAGAGTTTCCTGAGGTGGCGTTTCGCCGACTTGGTGCCGACGGGTTGGAGCATATTGCGAAGACGTTGGTGGCGCTGGCGCGTGGCCTCGACGTCCGCGCCGCTATGGGCCTCACCATCGGAGTCGACGGCGAGGTTGCGGATTCCGAGATCGACGCCAAGCCATCCTTCAGGATCGACGGGCGCGCCGTCGGGAACATCGACGGTCACGTAGAGAAACCACTTGCCCTTGCGGAGCACGAGGTCGGACTGGCCCCGCACGCCTTCGAGTCGCGCGCGGTGATACCCGCCGGCCACGTAGGAAACGAGGATGCGGCCCGAGATGGTCAGAAGCGAAACGCGGTCCATCGCCTTGAAGCTCAAGATCCGTTGGTCGTAGGCGATGGCCCCATGTGGCTTGAAAGATGGCTTACGGGTGCGGTCGCGCTTGTACGCTTCGACCACCTTGGAGATCGCCCGCACGGCCATCTGCGAGGAGAGCCCGAACTTCGAGCGAAGGTCCAGGTAGTGCAGGCCGTGCAGCCTGTACTTGTCGGCGGACTTCAACTCGAAGGCCCGCTCCGCCAGCCAAGCACACGCCTCGTTCACGCGCTCAAGCGTCGCCAGCAACGCGCCGGCTTGCTCAGGTGCGGGAAGAAGCTTGGCAACGGCTACGAGTTTCACTGCTTGGATAATAGTCGTCCAAGGACCAATAGTCAACCCAGAACCGGACGTCGTTTCCTCTGTCGCCTAAAGGCGACAGTATCCACGCCGGGGAGATTCTGATGACGTTGCGATGGCAAAGGGTATTGCATGCTCGGGGTCGAGCGGGGCTTCCACGCAGACGTCGTTTGGATCCGAGCACGTGAGCGGACCCGAGTCGTCCGACCGCTCGGGCATGATCACCCCGGCCCGGTAGCTGGACAGGTCAACCCAATGCTCCCAGTGCCACGGCTCCACCTTGTATGGGCTCCATCCGTAGCGCCATGCATGATCGACGAGCCAGTGCCAGAGCGGCGTTCGCTGCTGCTCGGCGATGGTCCCGCTCACGGGAAGCAGGCCCCCGCAGCCGAAATCGCAAGCAAGCCCGGTCTCGTGGGGGCTATCAAAGGCCAGGAAGCGCCGCCCGTTGGCCAGGCTGCCGTACTTGGCGATCAAGACCTGTTCGTACTGCTCGAACGACTCCCACCGGTGCGGGCGCCAGCCAGACGCGCTCAGGAGCTCGATGCCGAGGTCCGTGCGTACGGCATCGGCCATCGGGACGAACGCCGCTGCCGCGAGCACGTGGAGCCGTTGGGGCGGGTGCCCTGCGGTGGTCGGGATGGGGGCGAGCAGCGTGGAGTCTCCGGGCAGGCTGCCGAATACCGACACAGGCGTTCGCATCTCCTCGTATGACATCAGGTTCCCTCCTTCGTGACGCCCTTGTGGAAGCCGCGCGAGGTCGTCGTCGTCGTCCCAAGCGCTGGGGTATCGTCCTGCGTGCAATCCCGGCCCCACGGCATCCCACGCATGCGCACGGCCAAGCAGCCCGGGCGCGAACATCCGAAGGCCTTGCCTCCGAGCAGGGGTCGCTCGAGGTGGCCCTTGGGTGGAACGATGGGGATGCGCTTCAAGGCTGCCCCTCTATGTCTGGAAAGATGTCCTTGTAGCTGTCGGCCGCTTCCTGGATGCGCTTTGCGTGCAAACGATTGCGCCGTTTGTACAGCTCAACTGTACGCTTCCGCCCATGGGCAAAGCGCGAATCCACCCGCTGCTGTCGCTCGAATTCTTTGACCGCGATCCACGGCATCCAATGCAGCCTCATGAATGACCGTCGCGATCCTTGTCGTGTCGTGATCGCCGGTGAGGCTTCGTGATTTCGTCGCTCGGGTCGATGTGGTGAATCCCGGTGACCTCCAGTTGGCTGTTCTCCCGCACCTCGCCCTGCCGTCGACTGCGCCTGCGCTTGCGTTCCGGTGATCCACCTATCCAAAGACCGATGCCCAGCCAGAGGACGCAGATTCCGACGTAGGCGATGACGGCTAGGACGGCGCTCACTTGGGCGGCTCCTTGTCGGGCATGGCGGGAAGGTTCGGGTCGGTGTCGCGAAGGATGGCCTGCGCCGCCGCGCGCGCGCGCAAAATCTCGGGGTGCTTCGCGTGAAGCTCTTGGAGCTGCTTTTCGAGGTCCTGGGTAGTCTGCGCCTTCTCGTCTGCGATTCGCAGGGCGCAGCCGTTTTGCTCGCCGCACAGTTTGATGGCCAGCTTGGCGCCGGACTTGGCGCAGTAAACCCCGACCGGTACGCCGACGGCCAGCCCGACCACGGCTACGATCACGGCCACCGACGAGAGCCAATACGAGAGCGGTAGGCACACCAGGGGGTTCATTGCATGCGCTCCCGAACGTACAAGATCACGGCCCATGCCAAGAGAACCATGCAGGCGCCGACGGCTGGCTCGAACCAGGTCATTTACCCACCTTGAACGATGACATCGACTCTGGTGGTACCAGGGCCTTGGCCACATCCTCGACAACCTTGAGCTTCTGGTCAACCACCTCAGCCCGCGCCTTCTCTCGATGGGCTGCGGCCTCGTGAAACCGGGAATATGTCAAGGTGAAGGCGCATTTCATTCATCCAGCTACCGCTGCACTCGCCCATCGCCGACGTCATGAGGACGGCTCAACTCGGCGTTCTCCTCGCGCAGACGCTGGGCCTCTTTCTCCAGCATTTTCCGCTCCATTTCGGCGACTAGATCTGCTTGGTCTTTCCGAATTGAATTCGCAGTCCCGGTCAGAGAATCGCGGAAGACCAACACCATCTTGTCGTGCGCGGCCCACGTGACATGCTCGATTCTGTCCCCGAGGTCGCGGACAACGCTCAGGGTATCGGTGCGAGTGGCCTGGAAATTCAGGCCCAGCCCGTTGAGCGCCGTAGTGAGCGACGTCATGAACGCGCTGAAGTCCTTCTTCTCATCCATCGAGGAGTCGACGTATCTCTTGAGCATCCAAACGAGCACGCCAATCACAATCGCGAGGAGCGCAAAGACTGACGCCAGGATGGCCCCAAGGGTACCAGAGCTGGCGAGTTCTTTCAGTGCGATATCCATCGTTTAGAGCGCTCCTTCCTCGGCCGCGTGCTCGACGATGGCCGCCAGGTTCCTCTGGCTATCGGTCATGTCTTTGCTCGGCCGTTCCATCGTCGCTACTTCCTTATCCACCTGCTGCGCGTCTGCCGCCAGTTCGTCGCCGGTCGTCGCGCGTGGGGTCGGGGGGGTGGTCGGTCATGGGGCTATGGCGTAGACGCAGAACAATTAGCTACATTTGAATTAAGTGTGCAAGTCCATATCCAATTAGACCCATTTTGAGCCACCGCGCTCGGCGTCCCCACTGCGCATAAATTTGCCGAGGGGGCCGTTGAGTACGCTGGCTGATAATACTGTGCAGCAGTACCGCACGCCATGTCTGTCAATGGGGTAGTTTCGGCGTAATAATCAGCAGGAGAAACCTGTATTGGTTGCCCCCATGAGCCCGATGAGCCAGAAGAATTGATGGAGTAACTCAATGGGTGCTTGATAGTGGATATTTGAGCCCAAGACACCGCCAAGTTCCCACCTATGAATATAGGGTTTTCGCCCTCTGCGTCTGCGGTGGGGTAGTTTGGGATGGACAGATTGCTGGAAGCTGCGCTCCATCCCGTCACCACATCACTGGATGTCCTTAATTGCAAGTTGCCACCTAGACTCTGAAGCAAATAATAGGTGCTATTGTGCTGTGTGATATAGAGATTTTCCGTTGCTAGCAGATTGTCGCCATTGATGTCAGTCAAACTCGCTCGGCTTGACCATGCGCTCCCCCACGTAGACGGATCGGAACTCGACGGGTGAATTTCCCACCATGCAGAAGCGGGGGCGTCCCATACAGTCACGTGAACTATCCCTGACGGATCGACGACGAACTCCGGGACATTGACTCCCATTGAAGAGTTTGAGCCAAGCGCAATATGGTTTATCAATGTCCATCCGCTTGTCAAACTGAGAGAAGACGCTATGTCTAGGTAAGTCATGCCCTCGGAATACAGTAGATAGTAAGTGCCGAAATACAGTCTGATGTAGGGGTCGCGGAGACACGCGGGAGTATAGACGGAGTATCCTCCGTTTAAGGCACTCATGGAAAACGGGGTCGACCCAAGGGAGACAAACAATCCGCCTGGATCGCAACTCCCAGCCGCGCCTTGCAAATCGTTATCATGTTTCGCCTGTATCCACGTTTGTGGCAGTGCCGTCCAGGTGGTCCTGGCAAACAACGTACTCACATCGGAGGGAGTTAGAGCATGGTCGTAGATGCGCAGGTCCTCAATGACACCGTTGAAATAGTAGGGGCCGCCGCCTAGATATTCTCCAATAGTTATGTCTCCTGTACTCGACCCAATGCTGCATGTGGCGCCGCTTGTGGCGTTGGGTCGTCCGTCGATATAAAGGGTAGTGACGTTAGCGGCATTGGTCGCGGTAACTAGGTGCCAAGTGCCATCAGCAACGGGGACAGTAGTACCTATACAAAGGTGCCCACTTAACCCCTGAAACCAGACTGTATTGTCTCTCCCGGAGTTGTTGTTTACAAGCAACGCCCACTCAGTGTTCGTGCCTTTCTCAACAATACGAGCAAAGCTAACCATCGAGTTCGCTGGTGCTTTTATCCACACGGAAATCGTCAACGACGAGAGGGAATTGAAGGAAGTACTGTTGGAAACAGTCGCTTTTTGACTTGTCCCATTGAGTGCCAGCGCTCCCACTCCGCTATAGGGCACCGCATAGGTCGGCGCACCGACACAGGTCGCCGTGTTCCCGTGACCACTTGAGTCCGTGATAGTTCCACAAGGGGCAAAGGTCGCACCAGCCATTCGCCACCATCCCGGGAGCCCCGCCACAACAGCGGAGGCGCCCCACGTTGTCCATTGCGCATTGCAGGTCTGCCAGGCCGTACAATCCGCATGGGCAGGCGTCGCCAGTGCAAGAAGCAAAAAGAAGCTCAGGAGTACGTGGCGCATGTTACGACCCTGGCGGCAAAGTTGAAGTTGAGACGGTAATCCAGAGTTTCCCCGCCGTCAAAGCCGTCGCAGACCCGCTGCCGAAGTTCGCGCCCGTCGCCGTACAGGTCAACACTACTGCCAGATTCGTGTCCGGAGTCGCGAGATCCTTCCCGCCAAACAGACCGCCCTGGCTGGCGCTCATCGTGGTTTGCATGACGTTGAGAGCCGGCAGATATATGGCCGAGTTGCCCGAGGTCGCACTGCCTAGAGAGCAGACAACTCCCGAGAGAGACGCATCGGCAAATGCAGTCCTTGGGTCCATTGAGGCCCCGCAGAGCTTCACGCGGTTCGACGTGAGCGAAAAGAGCGTCTTGGTAGCGGTCATGCTCGCGACTTTGAAGGCATTGTCGGTGTAGCTGACGGTATACGTTCTTGATGTGCAGTCTGGCTGGTAGGCGGCATGCGCCGGCTGCGCGGTACAGAGCAGTGCTATCAGGGCGACGAAAAGTGTTCTCAGGTCAGTCATGGTGTTCTCCTATTTCCAAGATGCAGGGATTGATGCGTAGTTGCTAAGTGATGCGATTGAGTTGCCGGCGCCGCCGAAGCAGCCGGCAGAAGTTGGTTTGCCTACAAAGGTCGGACTGGCTGCGCCTTGATCGGCGAGCTTGGCGGAGACGCCGGTAACGCCGATCACTTCGCCGAGAGTGAATGTCCCGAAATGCTTCTTGATGTGGTACACGAGTGCGCTCACCTTCGCGACAACGACCGCAGTTGCTGCGCTGGTTTGTCCCGTGATTGTGTCGCCTCCAGCCCAGTCGGTCGCCGGGGCAACGTCGAGGGTGATTGTCTCGCCGTAGTCGCACAGCCAGAAGTCCGGCGCGGTTCCCTGTGTCCCGGCGAAAGTTGCTCGCGAAAAGCAATTGGTGAAGTCTGGCTGGAGGTTAAGAAACCGCGTTGCCTCGTCACCTGAATTGAAAAATAGGTCTGCGGGGAGTGTAAGCTTTGCGCAGCCATAGAAAATGCCATTGAACCCGCCGGTCGTCACGGCGGTGTTATAGTAGAACAGACCCGACGGGAGAGTTGCAAGGGATGTGCAGCCGTTAAAAGTGCTGGTAAAAGCCGCGCTTGACGCGTTGACGTTGTACCTAAAGAGATCCGTCGGAACGGTGGTGATCGCCGTGCAGAACTGAAAGCTGTACGAAAAAGCGTTTGTTGTCAGCGCCGTGTGTTGGCGGAACAAATCTACCGGGATAGACGTTAGGGCTGAACAGTTTGAACAAAACGCGCTGAACCCCTGCGACAGGACGCCAGTGCCAGACGGGAGGATTGGTCCCGTCCCCAAGCTGGTCAGATTGGCGCATCCATAGAACGCCAGTGCTAGGTACTTAAACCCGTTGAATACCCCGGCACTGCCCCAATTGACAACGGCAACTATTTTGAGCTTGTCTCCGCCGTTGTTGAAAGACCAGCCTTCGCACGTGCCTTTGATCTCGACGTTGTAGGTGCCGTTGCTGGCGTAGGTGTGAACGCGGTTGGCGCTGTTGTACCCCATAACAGTCGACAGTGCGGAACCGTCCCCCCAGTCGACGGTACAGTTGTAGGCGAGCGCACCCTCGGTTCGCGTGTTGACGAGCGGGAGGGTGATGGTGCGCGCTGTCGCGTCGCCCGCAACCGTCCAGCGGGTAATGAAGCCTGGCGGGTCATAGCATCCACTGAACAGCATTAGAGAACTTCCCAATCAGCCGTTATAGTGTTATAGGCGAGCATGACGCTATCGCGCCCGTCGAGGAGCAGGCTGATCGTGCCCAGGATGGTGTCAGAACCAGCAGGCACAACCGTTACCTGCTGGGCCGTCGCGGGGTCACCGCCCGAGTTTACGACGATGCAGGCAGCACCCGAACTCCCGGCCGGCAGATTGATCTGAGCCGCCACGCTGGCCGTCGCCGTGACCTGTAGTCGGCTGTTGTCGGCCGTCACAGTGTACGCCCCGCCGGTGAGCTGCCCGGTGCCTATCACGGTCGGGGCTACGAGGATTTGCGCAGCGCCGGATGCGACTGCCGCTCCAGAGCCCACAACCACGCTCACCCAGTCGACCCCCGCGCAACTATAGTTGGTCCCGCCCCAGACTAGGTGGACGACTACCGCTCTTGTCCACGCAGTCAAGACCGTGAAGAGAACTGCGGCGTCGGTGCCGTTGTTGATCGTCAGGTTGTGCCCGAGAGTGGCGGGCGATTCGATGGTGATGTGGACCATCAGACTTGTGGGTGGGGGGCCTGCTGTCGCGACCGTCAACGCCGACGTGGCCGCCAGTACCGTCGCGGCGGGCAACGTGTAGTACGAAGCCTGGTCAGTCCCCGGCGCGATGGTCACGGCATTGGCTACGAATGCCGGGATGGTGCCACTCCTCAAGTACACATCACCGTTGGTCGCGAGAGTTGTGATGGCTGCCTTTTCCGCCGCGCTCACATAGAGCGAGTCGCCCGTCGGGATGAGCGCCGTGGTGAGGCTGGAGGCGACCGCCCCCGGCGAGGAGGAGGTGGCGGTGGGTGGAATCTTCCCGAGTTTTGATACATTTCCCATTGTGGCTCCTTACTTTACCGTGAAGTTTCCACCCAGGACCGCGCCGGTTCCGCCGTTTGACGGCGTGTAGGTGAGGTCGATGTACGGGGGCAGGTAGTCGGGAAAGTCAATCGTCGTGCTCCCAGCGCTGCCCGCGGGCTGAGTGGGTGCCTGGTCTGCCGACGAAAGCGAGCCGGTGTCCCAGTGGGAATTGTCGCTCGACTCCCGGTAGCCCAGCGCCCCCGTGGGGGCTACAGACCCGGCGGTCCACCACACCTGGAAGCTGCACTTGAGCTGCGGCGAGTAGAACCCTTGACCGGGCGCCGGGCGTCCCACGAGGGCGACGCTCATGTCGGTCGCCGGAGTGACGCCGTCGCTTGCCAAATACCAGAGGATTGCTTGCGTTTTCATTGTGTTCTCCTGTTTCCAATCTGTGTCGCCGATACCTATTTTGTGCCACGCCTTGGTGAGATCGACGGTCCCAACCACTGAGCCAACACGTGCCGGAAGACCGCTTACCGATGGGTCGAAGTTGTTTGCCACGTCGGCCAAAGCAAATTCAACCTCCGGATAGGTATGTCCAACATCACCCGGCGCTGGTTGCGGGTGTGACGCGTCCCTGCGACTTGTCGGCCGCCAACTTCCGATGTCAACAACTGGGCTCATGTGATGTCTCCAGTCATGATTTTTGTTCTGTCCATGGTGTCTCCTAGCCTAACACGGCGACGCTCATCGCCACGGTCCGTTGATGCGAGAATAGTGCCCGGCGCTCGCACCGAGCATGACGGTGGGCGCCCCGCTCGACGTGTAGGCCGACATCTTCACACAGAGTTGGTAGTTGGGTTTCAAAAGCAGACCATTTGGCAGTGGCATCGTCGCATAGAGACGGGACCAGCCAGAAGAAGAGATCGTGAAGACGACGGTGGTCAACCCCTGCGCTGCGCCTTCGCCCGTAAGGTATCCACCTGTGCAAGTATCGAAGACAAAGTAGATCGACGCCTCGCTGGTCGAGTTTACCCACGCCCAGATTTGCACGGTGCCTTCGGTGACCCATTTCTGCGTTGATGTGTCGCCCCCAACACTGTTGTTCATCACGGGACAACTGAAGTCGGCACCGGTGCAACTAAAACCCTCTTGGGAAAACACCATCGGTGATCCCACAGTTGGGAGAGCCATCAAGTCGTATTCTCCGGCCCCATCAGGATCGGTCCAAGGGGCGTCGCTCCACACGGCCGCCAGTGCCCCACCGCTCGACTTGGCGTGAGCGAGCCACCTGTCACCACCCGGGTTGAGGGTCAGCGGAGCATTGTAGATGATTGTTGGGTTGCTGGCCACAGTTGCACTCGTCGCGGTGCCGTAACTGCGTGATGTGTCGGTCGTGGTCCCGGTAATGGTGCCCGATGCGCTAGCTGTGGCACTTCCACTTCCGGTGCCGGTGAAGGTAAAGGTTTTCGTGTCGCCTGCGGTCAATGTCGCCGTTACGGGCAGGGTTCCGGATCCTATATAGAAAACAGTTGTCCCCGTCCCTGTTCCCACCACACTCAGGCCCACGGTGGCGCTTCCGCTGGCTGTGCTCGTTTTGAGAAACGTTGCGCTGTCCGTCGCACTCATGGTCCGTGTGCCAGTCTGCGAGGCAGTTGCCGTCTTTGTTAATGTACCGCTAGCCGTTGCGGTAGAGCCGAGGGTGCTCGTCACCACCCCGGTGACGGTGACGGTGGCGGTGACGGTGACTACACCGGTCTGGGTTAGAGTCAGGGTTCCAACGGCAGTGACCGTCCCCGTGACGTTCGCAGACCATGTGGTAGTGCCAGTGACGGTGCGCACGCTTGTGCTCGTGGATGTGGCCGTCCAAGTGGCAGTGCGATTGACAAAAGCAGATGTGTTGGACGCTGTGGCGCTTCCCGAGAAGGTGGCGGATTGGGTAGTCGGAAGCGTACCTGTGGCGCTGCCAGTACCACTCGAAGTAGCGGTAGCAGTTCCGGTAACTGAAGCGATTGAAGTTGATGTCACGAACCCAATGCCATTGACGCCGTAGAGCGAATTGGTGTTTGTGGCCGTGGTGTCTGGCATCTCGGACGCGCACAGCTTTCGATCTGGAGAGCACACATGTGCTGGTCCCATGATGTTGTCCGCAAGCGTGTAAGGCACCGTCATGCCGAGCAGAGCGATGCCGAAAAGGATTGCGATGATGCGTTTCATATGAGCGCTCCTTCCGTGAGCAAGAAGCATGGTGACTGCGGCAGCTCGGTGGCGAAATACTGCACGCCGAGGCGACCGAGCGAGACGGGTGCGGTAAGCCAGTCGATTTCATCCTGGCTGCCGCCCGGGTTCGTTTCGAGTACCAGTGGCGCGCAGTTCGCCGGCTGGGTGAGCCCCGTCTCAGCGTTGTAGGGCTCGACCTTGCACGGGTTCATGAAAATAAGGGTGAGCTTCGTTCCGCTCTTGAGGCCAGTGGTTCCGATCCACTGGATGACGTAGTAGCTGTCCGCCGCCGCGGTCACGAGGATGGTGTTGCCCTTGGTGGTGTCTGGAGCTGGGATGCAGCCACCAGCCGAAGTTGCCGTCTGGAAGCCGGTCTGCATGAGGCCATCGCCGAGCGCGCATGCTGGGTGACATGGATCAGTCTTCGTTGGGTCGCTTGAACCGACGTCCTTGTCGCGGCCGGTTGTGTGGTTGTGAACGCCATCGGAGGCCCCCGAGATTGGCAGCGCGAATGGGACCGTGATGCGGGTCAGGCGCGCGGGGGATGAATAGCGCAACCACAACTTGACCGGCGTGGTCGAGGTTGTGTTGATCTGGGGTATACCAACCAGCCTATCAGGCTGCGAGATGGGGTGGCCAGAGTCGTTGTACTGGAACGAAAGCGGCAACGGGATGGTCGTCGTGATGGGTGGTGACTCCGCAATGAACAGGTCCGGATCACTGCTCCCATTGTCGTCAAGAATGCGCCAACGCAGCGTCGTCGTGCTGCCTGGACTCGGCGTGAATGCCGGGTCCAACCACACCAGCTCGTTGTCGAACGTCCATATGCCGGCCGGCAGCGACGATAGCGCGGGAGTTCCGACAAGAGTCTCGAAGCTTTCTGGGAATCCAGCTACTCCATTTACCCTCGTCACGGATGTTTCAAGCACGTCCGTGCTCGCGCCCTCGGCGGCGAGCTGTGGACCGGTCAGAAGCTTGTAGGAGTCGGCCGAGGTGTAGGAACTTGACACCGTCCAGGTGAGCGGCGTGGTGTCGATGGTGATCGGGTCACTCGTCGTCAGGGTGAAGAACTCTGGATAGTCCGAGAATTGCCCGACCAAGACCTTGACCACCATGCCGTGATAGATGTCGCCGGGTAGGTTCTCCCCTGGAGCTCGCCGGATGATTGCTGGCGTGCTGGCGGATCCTGGGTCGAAGACCTCGTATATCCCAAGCGTGGAAGCGATATTCGGATCGCCTACCCCCGCAATAGGGTATTTGTTGTCACATCGGATGAAGACTAGGTTACCTGCGTTTAGCTCGACCTGGTCTCCATCCGTGAGCCATCCTGTGATCACGCCATTGGTATTATGCTGGTAGGTGCTCACCCCTGAGATCTGTGTCCACTGACTAGAATTCCATCCGGGTGCTTCTCCGTTGAACCAGAGATGGTATAGGCATAGCGACGGGCGAAGATTCGGATCGTCAACCTTCGCCGGGTAGAGCGTGGAGGCTACGACGGCGGGAGGGACGGCCGGGAACGGCGTCGCGGGGTGGACGTGATCGCTCGGCGATGCAATCGGCTTGACGCCAGCAAACGCAGTCCCAGCGGGCGCAGGCGACGTCACATGATCGGCGATGTCGTCTATTCGAGCGGCGCTATCGGGCAGCGCTGACCGCCCCAGGTTCCCAATGGGGTTCGCCCCCATGTCGATGGGCCTGGGGCGAGGACCGTGGCGAGGGCCCTTGGCCACGCGATCTCCTAGTAGCCCTCGACGGTCACGAAGTAAGTGTCTCCGCCGACATCACCTGTCACAGTAATGACATTTGGCGAGACGATGAGAGCATCACCGTGCGACACTGACGAACCGACGTGCGTGGCTGTCACCTGCACGGTCTTGATCCCGGATGAGAACGCCTTGGTTCCTGAGAATGTGATCGTTGCAGTGACGCCACCGCCACCGGTGCCAAGCTGGAACGAGCAGCGCTTGATGATGGTTCCCGTGCCCACTGCCGTCCAACACACGTTGGTTATTGTTCCGGTGGTTCCGCTGATGGCGACCGCAATATAGGTTGCCGAAGTGTCGGTTTGAACCGTGGGCAGCATTGCCGTAATCTGTGCGTCGGTGTGCCCCCACGCTTCCCAGTTCGTTGTGTCTCCGGCCGGGTCATTCCCGACCGTCGAGGTGTGACCACTCTTGACTCGAAAGGTGCTGAAGGGCGTGCTGGGGCTTTGCACGATCATGCCCGCCGTGTAGGTCTGCGTGTTGCTCCACGGGGTGACGCCGTACTTGAGCAAGCCCTGGCTCAAGAACCCAATCCAGTCCATGGACTCCTTGAAGGGCTGATCCACCGAGCTTGCGTTGGGAACGTCTGTGTCTATCGGAAGCGCCCCAACTGGCATCACTCCGAGTGCTGGTGCCGGGCCGGGTGACTGCGTTGCACCGGGATTGCCTGTGTAATTCGATGGCATTCGTTCTCCTCAAGTTGGGTCGATGAATCTCGCCGAAGTGCCGGTCCCCCAGGTTGCCCGCCAAGTCCCCCACCTCGCCCCGATGGGCCAGCCCCACAGAAAGTTCCCCGATGGGACGACCGCTGCCCCGGTGTAGTTGGCGCTTGCCGACTTCCAGCGCTTGCAAATCTGGTTGAGCCTCGCCTTCGCTGTGCATGGCGTGTTGACCAGGCTTGAGACGTCCTCGACAAACAGGATGCAGAACCACGAATAGAACTGGTCTCGGGCGTCGAGGGTGAAGCCCTGCATACCACCACTTGGGACTGTGCCGTCGAGCTGCTGGCGGTTGATGCAGATGTCGGACGGCCCTACGACATGAAGGGCCCCACTGATGAGCTGGTAGATCATCCCGATGTGGTTGATCAGGAACGCTCCCGTGGTCCAATAGTTGGGCGGCGTTGGCTCCACGGGGAAGCCTGCTATCTTGAGCTGCGTGAGGATGCCCAGCACCGAGCCGGCCCCACCGCCGATGTCTGGATCCTGCCCCCAGGTCGTCCACGGCTTCTTCAGGCGTGCGGCGTAGGCGGCGTCAGATTCTGGAGTGCCGCCATCGGGCGCACTTCCCCCGCGGGGCAACAACAGATCGTCGCCGCGGCGGTCAAGCGCGTCCGACATTCCGAGCGCGACTGCCCCGTCCGGTGTGCGAACCGACACCGCCTGGCGGAGCAAGTCGTTCTGCGCGTCCAGCACCTTCCCGACCGAGCCCCAGAACTTGCTGCCCCACTTGCCGTGCATCCAGCCCGGGCCAAACTGCGAGGACTGGAAGAACGCCTCGTACCCACCGGCGCTCATGGCTACGAAACCTCTTGCCAGGTCAGATTATCGGTGAGGGTGGCGGCAACAGTGGGGACTTGATTTGCGGCAAGGCTCTTGTCCGCTTCGACCCCATTCAGCAATAGCCCGCTAGCATCGTAAGCACCGGCATCCATCAGGATCTGCCAGAGCTTCCCTATTCGCACAACGTGGTTTGGGAGATCGCCTCCGATGGGAACACTCGCCAGATAGGCCTTCCAGGCTGAATCGGCTGCAGCCTGGACAGCGAGTGTCTTTCCGCGCCTAACCGTCGCAATGCCAGCCGGGGTAATTCCGAGTCCGGCTGCCGATGCCACCACCGCGCGTTCGATGTCGGAGGCGCGCAGGTCGAGGTATTCCTGCAGCGCCGTCACGGTTTCGGATGTGGCGCTGCCGGTCTGGTCGGCGACGTACACGTTGACGTACCCGGCGATCGTTGTGCTTGGGGAAGTTGAGATTCGATTGATCCCAAGGGCCTGCTCGACGCTCGCGGTGCGAACCCAAGAGGCATAGCGAGACTCGGTGGGGATCGCCGACAGGGCTGGCCAGCGGTCTCGGCATCGCTGCGCGAGAGCGGCAACGGATTCCTGGTCGGCGCCGTTCTGGATTGTCGGTTCTCCTGGCGTCGTCACGTACCAGACGTCCCCCGCGATGAACGAATTCGTTCCCGATGCGCCATCGGTGAACGTCAGGAGAACGTCGCCAAATCCGATTGTTGCGCCCATGGCAAACGGGCCAACGGTCGTGACCGTTCCAGCGATGTAGGCCGTGAGGGTGAACCACGCCGAACTGTCATCCGATCGCCCCGTCTGGGTGATCGTCACCTTGATGGTGCGCGGAGGATCGGGTGGGCTGTCGGGTGAGCTCTTCGAAATCGAGCCGGTCCCGTTGATGAACGAGATTGGAGTCGAAAAGTCTGCCTGCTTGTCGATGATGCTCACGCCTGGCAGGGGCGTGGTGAGCTCGTCGATGGTTCCGGTCGAATCTGAGACCGATGACCCTGGGGTTTCGGCCTGGAACGTGGCAACCACGAAGCTCCCATTGGGGATCGTTACTGATCCGGTGTTGCGGTAGTAGTTGCCGGTCTGGCTGACCGCGACGAGCTGGCCGGCCGTGCGAGTGTAGGGACCCGGGCCGTCCGTGCAGGTCAGCGTGATGTTCTTCTGGGTAAAGGTCGCTGGCGCGCGCGTGATGTCGTACTGCTCCTGGGCGAGCATCTCGAGCCAGTCTTCGATGGGCGCGCCGTTGGGGTCGACAAGAGCCGCGGCCAAGTCCAGGTAACCACCTGCGGCAATGTATCCAATCAGGGTCTCCCGGTCGAGCAGCCCGGTTGCGATCGTCTTGAGGATCGTCCGCGCCACGCCACCGACGTACCAGTCGGTCACGGGGAAATTCTCGGCCTGCAGTGTCGAGAGGAGGATCGCCTCTATCGTGTCCCGGTCGCGCGGGACAAGCAAATCACTTAGGAGTGCCACGTAACCAGTCTATCTTCGCGCCCGCGCTGCGCTTGCTGGGAGCGCACCCCGTCACTCGCGGTGGGAGGCGGCTACGGGATGCACTGACTGCAGCCTGCTGCGGTCCCAAGGCACACGATGGTTTCCAGGGAGGTTCCGCGGTTGATCTGGGACCTGCATGCCCAGTCTCCTGCAGCTGGCATTGATGTGTCTCCGCTGTCCGCCTTGGAGCAGTTGTAGTGACAGACGAATCCGATGGTGTAACCAGCATTTAACACTGTTGGCCATAGAAGCGCCTTCCCAACGCCATCAGAACCAACCCCGCATGTCTTGACCGACGTAGGTTCGATCTGCTTCGTGGGACATGCTGTCGGCCATGGCAGAAAAATTAGAGATGCATCTGACTGCTGCATCAAGACATCAGGAGAGGCTAGCGTGTCTGGTGATGCCTCCGGACCATTCACCAGTAGGTCAATGACCAGCCGGTCGGGGGTGACGTCTGGCATGGAGTCCAGCGTGGGCGCCAGTGCATCCGCCTGCGCCTCCGGGGCGACCAGGTCAGGCACCTGGACGTCATGAGCCACCTGCACGTCGACAGCCGCTGGCGCGAGCACGTCAGCGGGGCTGGCATCCGGCACCGGCGACACATCTTGGGTCAGCGCAATGCCAGCGCCGTTACCGGCGCAACCAGCTACCGCCGCCACCAACAGCAGAATGAGCAGTGGCCCCTTTAGCTTTTCATCCACGAGTCTGCGGACGAGCTCGGAAATCGAGACGCCAAGCCGTTTAGCCTCGGTCTCCAGCCAAGCCAGGACAGGTTCCGACAGGGACAGTGTTTTTTTTCTCATACCACCATTATACCACCGGAGTGGGTGTGGCGTCCAGTGGTAGATTGGCGGGAACCAGCATCAACCTTGGGCGAAGCTGCAGACGACGGACTCGAGCTCAGTGTCGAGGCCTTCGACCGACGAGGCGCCCGTGAGCTTGACCACTTGATTGCCGTTGGGGTTCGTGAAGCTCGCCGAAACCGACACGTTGCCGAGCGACGACGATGTGACCGAAAGCGTTGCCAGGACAGTGCCATCAACGGCGTTGTCAGACCCGCCAAGACGCAGGCGCCACGTGCCGGTCGCGCCGCCGAAGGTCTGCCCGCGAGCCGTGAAGGTCATTGTCACCATCCCACTGGGCAGCGCGCCGAAGTTGCACAGCGACGCCTTGAGCACTGCCTCGGACGTCGAATCGGTGGCGAATAGGCCATCGAAGTCAGCCGTGATGCCGCTTCCACCGGAGGCCCCAGGCGCACCGGAAGTGCCTGGTTTCCCATCAGGGCCCGTCTGGCTTACCACCGTAACCGAGACCCCCACGGTGTCAGCCTGGGTGGGCGGGACACCGGCCGGCATGCCCTGCTTGAGGCGGTCGACGCTCATGTCGCCGACATTGGCCACCAGCGGGAACGTGACCCCGGTGACGGTCGTGATCTGCATGGGGATGACGAGGGGCATGTCAGCTCTTGTCCGCCACCGCGATCACGCGGGCTTGCGTGGTTTGGATACGTTCGTCCTGGTTGATCTGCGCCACCACTGCGGCGTTGACGCTGGGTAGGTCGACGTTCTCGCCCGATACCATGTTGACGATGTTCTCGCCGTAGTTGGGATCCTCGCCGATGCTGGCCATGGCCCCGGCGTCGCAGTTCAGCCGACGCAGGAGAGCATTCCCGACGTTCTCGGTCCCGTGGCACAGGCGGAATGAGGGGTCAAGGTCAGAGACCAGGGAAAGATCGACTCCAAGCAGGTCGCTCATTGGACTATCCTACCCGCACTGTGGGTGACAGCGTGGTTGGGAGCGCGGCAGCGGCCGATGTCACGGTCGCCGCTTGCGAAACTTGCCCGAGACTGGTCAGCGCTGCGGCGATGGCCGTGAATGCCGAAACCAACTGCTGCATCTGGGCGAGACCATACACGGCTGGCTCGGTAGCGCCGTCGATGCCGAGTTCGAGCGCTGTCGCTGGAATTACGATCCGGATGGCACTCGCGTCGGTCGACCACAGGGCGGCGAAAGGCTGGTTGGGCTTCCCGTCGTCCCAGCCGATCTGAATCGAGCACCCTGGCTGCACCTGCACCTTGATGCCGGGCACGCCGTGGCGCAGCTCCACGCCGGCCATGTCGGGGACGCTCGGATCGTACGGCCGCACATCCACGCGGTCGAGGTCGCCAGACTGAGCCATCACCTTCCCGCGGTAGATACGCCGGTAGGGCAGCATCGGGTCGAGCCGCTGCAGGTCTCGGAAGGCTTGCTTGAGGCGGTCCTGGCTCACATATGCGCCTCCGCCCAGTAGACGGTCGAGCGGTTCTGCCCGCCAATCTGGTGCACTACGGAGTCGATCCTGCGGTTTGAGATGGTGGTCCCCGGCCAGATTCCGAGAGCATCCGTGCCGAGAAGCTGCGAGGAGTTGGCCCCGTCAGCAGCAAGGATCCGCACGTCGGCCGGGCACATCGGCCAGCTTTCGGCGCCGAGCCAGATCGTGCCGTCGTAGAGGGCGCGCCAGGAAACGTCGCTGCCCATTATCTCGGCCGCGGTGTCGGCCAGCGCTTGCATGAGCTCGCCGGTGGGCACGGCCAGTGAGGTCCAGGCCTTGATGGGCAGATCGAGCACCGCCGCAGAGGATGCCGCGGTTGACGGGACTTCGCCCACGCCTTGCACTAGGTCCATGAACACGTGCCGAACCGTCGCGCCCTTGTAGTGGTTCGGCTTTGCTGGCTTGCCCATGCCGCCGTTGCCGCCCACCAGCCGCAGCTCGAGCATGCCTTCCACCATCTCGGCCTTCTGGATGTGGGCTGGCATGTCGACGCCGTCCAGGGTGGCCACGGCCGCTCCGGTAACAGGCCCATCGGCATTGACCGTCAGGTCGGCGTGCCACATCCCGACGCGCGGAAGTGTAAGCGTTCCACGTGCAACATCGTATTGGCTTGGTCCTATGGTCAGAGTGAGCATGTCAGTCTGGCCGCCTCAAGAATGCTGGGATGCTGGGTAGCTTGGCGCCCGCCTGAGCTTGGCTCGGCGGGAGAGGAGCGTTGGACACGGCTGGATAGATCTGGACGCTCTGGCCTGGCAATTTGGCGTTCGCTGCAACCAGCGCGGCGGTGTTGTCGGCGTAGATCTGTTGGGCCTGCACGGTGCGATCCTGTCCTGAGCGTCCCTCGGTCTTTTTCTCTGCCGACTGTTGCCTCTGCGGGACCGGGATGTACTGGCGGGCCAGGAGCTTGATCTGTTTGACTCCCGGCTGGTCCGTGCTTTCCGGAGGAGTGATCTGGTAGATGACCATTTCATTGATCGCAAATGGTGCGATCCCTGGATAGTAGATCGCAAGCGAGCGCTGCTTCCCCTCAATTTGAGCCTTCTGCTTTTTCACGTCGTTCACGGCCCACTTGTTTGGATTGCGCCAAAACGTCGGAATCATGACCTGAAACAGTGCCCACTGTTCTGGTGTCCAGATAGTTCCCGTCATGGTGATGCCAGCTGGGACATATCCCTTTTGCACCAGAGCTGCACCGTCGTAGCCATTCGGCTTCTGCACATCCAGCTGCAATGATGGGGTCGCAGTGGCCACCCAGATGCCAGGCAGGTTCTTCCCGTTGATCTGCACAACCTCCCATTGGTTCGATGAAAACAGCGGGCCATCCGTTCCGAGAGGCCGTCCGGTACTGTCGCTTGCGTAGGCTTCGATATCCCAGAACGGTTGCGCGTAGGCCGCGCCGAGCACTTGGCCTTCCTGTGCGTACTGGCTGTCGTCGACCGGGCCGCCTGCGCCAGCGTTTTCCAGCTTCGTCGTCTTGCCGCCTTTGGATGATGCTTTCGCCATCGCTTACCCTACGGTCACGAGCTTTGGCCGTATTGCCGGGATACCGTCCCAGGATATGCCGCCAAAGACGTCCATCTGCAGAGTGCAGGTGATCGCTTCGACCCCTTCAGCCCCGCTGGTTTCCAGGGAATGAAAGCGAACGTCCGTCAACGTGTCTGAGTGCGAGCCGGCGTCTCCTTCTTCCGCATAGCAAACGTCAAAAGTGCAGCTCTTCAGCGAATACCCAGCCCGTTGGCCGTTCCCGACGGCATCAAGAAAACTGAGCAGAGCCAACCTTTGGTCATGGTAGATCTCGATCTCACCTTCAGCAACAACGAAGCCACGTGTGCGACCAATGAGCTTTCCCGTCGACGGTGAAGAAATGTGGCCGATGGTGTGCCTGTCCTTGTACGAGATTCGCTTGATGCCCGTGAGGGTATACCCACCGGATAGCTTGAACTCCATCGACACAAAGGAAACCTTCGCGCCGTTGACCTGCGGGTAGTGTGGGTCCATCACCATCAAGCCACCGCCGCCTGCACAGCCGCCTGCTCGAGCGCGGCCAGCAGCATGCTTGGGATCCGGGTGTTCAGCTCATCGACGATCTCGCTTGCCGACGACTGCGAACCACCGCCCACGTTGACTTCGAATTGGATCGTCACCCCGCCAGCGTTGAACCCGCCGGCGCCGCCCCGAAGTCCGCTGGTGTCCGGGGTGGGCATGACCGAGGCGGCAGCCTGGGCAACCCTTCCGGAACCAGATTCGAGACCGATTGCGAGACCCTCAGTCAGATTCTCGCCATGCCGCATGAACACGCGAGATGGGGAGTGGCTTTCGCTCTCGTCTGAGAAACCCTTACTCGCTGCCTTGGCCGGAATGGCGCCTGCCCGTTCCATCTTGTCTTGGCTGGCGTCCAGTGCCTTGGTCGCTCCATCCACAAGAGCTTTGGCTTCCGCTGATCCTGGGTCGTATACGCCGTTGCTTCTGAGCCCGACCTGTCCCGTGTGCAACGCAACCCCAGCCATCAACTGCTTCATGGCATCTGCCCGCTCGTCGGTCATGGGCTTTGCTGGGGCCTCTTTGCCGAACAGGCCGCCGACGTCAAGGGCAAATCCTGCCATGCTGCCCAGCAGCTTGACCACCTTTTCCAGTGGATCGACCCAGGCCTTTGTTCGCTCGACAACTGACGCAAAACCTTGGGCCACGCCCTTCCAGTCGATCTCCTTGAGCTCCTTGCCGACGAAGTTGACCAGGTCGCCCAGTGCCTCGCGCACCGCCTTGCCCGATGCCGAGTCCGGACCGAATGCCTGGAGGATGTCCCCGAGTGCATCATTGAGCATCGCGAAGCCAGGCGTGTCCTTCACGGACCTGAAGATCTCGTCGGGCATGGCCTTGAGCTTGTCGAGACGGGCCTCCATGTTGTCGGCCATCGCGAGCCCAACCCCGCCGAGCTGCTTCCCGCTCTTCTTCTCCATGACGTCGAAGATCGTCTGCATGGCCCTCGTCCCATCGAGGGTGCCCTCCTGGAGCTGCTTCTTGATCTCCTTCTTCGAAAGCCCCATGTCCTTCGACAGCTGGGTCACAACTTCGTGCGGGTCGAGCCGCAGCCCCATGAGGGTGCGGGCGTCCACCTTACCCATGAGGGCGATACGCCGGAACGACGCAATCGCATCGTTCAGGCCCTCGATTTTGTCGGGCGCCTGGGCGGCCACGTCGACCGCTGCACCGAGGGCGTTGCGGAAGTCGCCCCCGCGTAGACCCGCGCGCAACAACTCAACCCCAGCGCCCTTGACAGATGCGCCGGTGAACTCGGACAGCTCGGCAAACTTCGTCAGGTAGTCGAGCGTGTCTTTGCCCTCGGACTTCCCGAGCATATTCTCGAACACCTTGCTGGTGCGTTCGGCCCCGGCCGCCACCCTGATCATGTCGGCGCCGGTATCGACCACCCGCTTGATGCCAATCCATGCCAGCTCGGCGCCCTTTTCGAGCGCCTTCATGGCCATCTCACCCTTGAGGATCTCCTTCCACATCCCACCGAAGGTATGGCCCTCCATCCTCTTGAGCGCACGGTCAGCGCCGTCGGCGGCATGCTCAGACGCCGTCAGCTCCTTGACCATGGCCCTCGCGCCTTCGAGCTTGGCGTCGAGCTCCATCATCCATTGGATGCCGTTACCGTGTGCCATCACCGCTTCTTGTGGACAGCCACGTAGCCATCCAGTAGCCCCTGTATGTTGCCGAGCGCTTGCGCCAGGATCATGGCACCAGAGAAGCCGGCCCCGCCGCTGTCGAGGTCTTCACCTTTCCTGAAAGCGACCAGGGCTTCGGCCATTTCAACCAGATCCTTCCGGGTGGCCTGCCACCCAGCTACAGCTTGTGAACTTTTTTTGCGCGGTTCGCCCCGGCGTGCTCGATCAGCTCACCGATGTAGGAGTCGACCAGGCCGGGATGAGCATCGATCGCAGCTTCGAACATCTTCGGCTCCGGGTACACGCAGCACGAGAATACGAGCGGCTTTGCCGCACTGGCCATCTGTACCGGCGCCCCCTTGCACTCCGCGCGATATCGAGTCCACTCTGCCCCGGTGGGCACTCGGAAGGCGGCAACCTCGGCGCCCGTCACGTCGGTCTCGACGATCATGATCTCGCCCTTGCCGGCTGCCGCTGCCTTGATCTTGTCCTCAGTGTTTTGGTCCATCGTCCTTTGTCCTCAAGTTCGATTGGTGGTTTGACGGTTACCCAGTGATAACCGGGAACATCGAAAGCGCAGTCTTGGGGCCGGTGCGGCCGTGCCAGAGGATCTGGCCGAGCATGTGCATCTGCCACTTGACGGTGATCGCTTCGACGCTCTCCGAACTGGAGGTTTCCATCGAGTGGAAGCGCACCTCGGGGAGCACGTCGGAGGTCGTCAGGGTGGCGCCCAGCTCGGCATACCCGACCGTGAATGTCCAGCGGGATTCGCTGTAACCAGTCGTGCCGACGTGGGTCAGGAAGTCCAGCAGCTCGTCGGACTGGTCGCGGTACACCTCGAGGCTGCCCGTGCACTCGACTCGCCCGCGGGTGGTCCCCTGGACGGTCGGACGGTTCCCGAACACCTTGCCGAACTCGTGCGCGTCCTTGTAGTCGATGGACTTGATGCCCGTGAACGAGAACCCGCCCGCGAGCTTGAACTCCATCGAGCAGAACGACACCTTGGCGCCGTTCACTTGGGGGTACTGAAGAACTGGTGACGACATAGTTGCTCCTTACCCCTGCTGGAGGGCGGGGTTGACGAATCCGATGGTGGCGGAGATGTAGTTCACGTAGTCCTTGGGCAGCACGAAGATCGTCGCCGTCATGGTCTCGGTCGAAGACAGGTCGTCCTGGCGGCCGACCTGGGCCTTGATGTCGCTGCACTCGTCGGTCTTGGTGTTGCGCTCGCCGGTGAGCTGCGCCTTGAGCTGGCCGGTCACGATGTTGTCGATCGACTGAGCATCGCGCTCGTCAATGAACCCGGTCTTCTCGTCGGCTCGGAAGTCGCCGCCGACCTCGTCCGTGTAGGCCGCCAGCGCGATGGTGGCCGCCCGGTGGACTACCCGAACGTTTGGGATCCTCGAGTAGTCGCTCCCGAGCGATGCCATCGACGGGTGTCTCTCGAACCAGAAGCCCACCTTGCCCTCGCGGGTCCGCATGCACACGAAGCGCGCATCGGCCATGCCAGGGGTAGCGGCCTCGTCGCGGTAGATGTTCCGCACGTTGGGCAGGTTGCCGAGATTCACCTTGCCGGGCGACTCGGACAGCTTCGACGATGCCAATCGCGGCGATAGCACCCACGCGACGCTGCGCTGGAGCGTGAGCCCAGTGAGCGGAGAAACCAGGTCGCACCAGTCGAGCCCGACGAACAGTCGACCCTTCACGCTGGCGAAGTTGAGGAAGGCCGCCGCCACAACGGCATCGGTGTTCACGGTGTCCGTGGCGCCTGGGCATTCCATGATCCCGAAGCGGAATTTTTGCGCAGTGGCGAGACCGACGAGCTTGGTGTCGATGGATGATGCCAAGCTGGCGGCGTCCGCTGCGCTCGTCGGGGTTCCGACCACGTGGATGCCCTCATACTGCAAGCTCGACGCCTGCAACGCGGTGATGGCCAGGCCGATCTGAGTGCTGTTGGTGGCCGGGGGCGTGCACAGCGCCTCGAAGGTGTCGTTGGCCACGTAGGCGGCATCGGTGAAGGCCAGCACGATCCCGGTTCCCGGGATCACGTAGGTGGCAGCGCCCGAGATGGGCGAGCTGGTGACCGCGCCACCGTCGAGCGAGTAGGTGAACTGCATGGCCGCTCGTCCGCTGGCGGCGGTCGTGATGGTCAGCAGGACGTCGTAGGCGTCGACAGGTGACGATGTCGGGGTCAGGTTGGACGCCGGGTTGGTTCCCACAACCGACTTGGTCCCGTCCGTGTTGAGCGTGTAGACGTCGTTCGCGGTGTAGGTCGTGGCCGCGAAAGCGATCACGCAGAAGGTGCCTGGCACGCGGTAGGACCACGAGGTCACGGTCGAAAGGACCGGGGTACCGTAGGCACCACCGTTGACCGAGAACTGGAATGCCGCCGTCCCAAGGGCGCCACCGGTCGAGGTCTTGACCAGGATTGTCTGGTGCGGGGCAACCGTTGCAGTGGGGACGCCAACGCTGGTGCCGATACGGGTGAAGGCCCCCGCGCTCCCGGCCAAGGACTTGATCGCGCCGGCCGTGATGATCCCGCACGGTACGGCAATGCACGCGACACCCGCGACATCCGTCAGCTGCGCCGCCGCATCACAGAGCGGTCCGCCCAGCAGGGTATTGCCCACGACGGTCGTGTTTCCGAGGGAGATCGGGGAAAGCTCGGTTCCGCCAAGCGAGACGCCGATCTTGGCCTGCGCGCCGCCGGGCCCGGGAACCGCAACCCCGAGGTTGCCGTCTGCGAAAGTCATCGAAACGCCGGAAAGACTCATGGGGATCTCCTATCTCAGGGTGATTTCGCGAACGGACTCCACCGCAGCGTTGAAGGCATCTTGGGTAACCAAGGTGTGTTCGTTCCAGGTCATGCGCAGGCAGATGGCCCGGTAGAGCCAGAACTTGGGGTTGACGTCCACGCGCTTGCCGCCGATAACGACCATCTCGGGCAGCATCCCGGCTTCCTTGGCCAACACGTCAACGCGCGCCAGGACTTCAATGGAGGGCGTGGATTCTTGGGTGGACTTCGCTTCAGACATGCTCGATCTCCACGATGGGGTTGATGGCCGTGACGGTCACGGTTGGGTTGTCCTCGCGCACCAGTGGGAGCCGGAGTGCAATGGTCAGCACGTAGGCGAGTCCCTTGCCACTCCTGGGAGCCTTCGACCAGCCGCCACTCACGATCCGGTACCCGAACTGGGTCAGCCGCCGATGGAAGGCGTTGACGAGATTCGCCATCAGGGCCTCGCTGAGGTCGGTGTCGGTCAAGTAGCTGCTCGGAACATCGGGCACGGTCTCGGGCGGAGTCTTGGCTGCCGCAGCTGCAACGAGGGCCGCACGTTCGGCGTCGTACTGAGTCTGATCGATCAGTCCGCCGAAGATGCCGAACGTGAATGGGATCTCCCGGATGAACAAGTCGCTCGGGCTGCCAGGTGCGCCCCGGTGACCGCCCGCCGTGAAGGTTTCATCTCCCGGTGCCCACTGGACAGCCGGCGGGTCAGGGTCCACGTCGCCATCTTGAGGCCCGTAGATCTTCACCGACTGCGTGGTCGTACCCGCAACCGCAGCGGCGAACTCCACCAGCACATCGTTCTGCACGATGCTGATGGCGGATGGGGCGCGCGGAGAGACGCTCATCGGAGCTCCATCTTCTGCGCCAGTAGGAGATTCGACTCCTTCTCAAAGACGCGCCGCCAGCGATCGGGAAGATCGCCGTTGGGCAACATCATGCGCTGGGGAATCTTGGCCGACCCGTTCTGGTGCACAGCTGCGTACCAGGTCGGAATCACGAGCCGGGCCGTGAACCCGCGCGGAGCCGCTCCAACCGAGTTCTTCATCCGGCCGGTGTCTTGCAGGATCTTCTGACCCTTAACCTTGCGCCCGGCCGCCGCTGCTCGCAGACGCGCATGACGGTTGCGCGTTCGCTCGCGCTTGAGCGGCGCCCAAGGCTTTCCGTAGGGGTCGGTCTCGGTCTTGAACTCGTCCGCCACCAGCTTCATGCCGGCCGCAGAGATGCGCTGTGCAAGCTCGCCGAGCCAGCCCTTCGAGATGATGACACCGAGGACCTTTTCGACTTGCGACAGCTGCGCGTGGTTGACCGAGCAGCCCATCAGCGTCGACCTCCCGTGAATGCACCGCCGCAGCTGGTGCCATCGCCCTGGTAGCCGCGCTGCTGGTTCGAAGATAGCTGGTAGCCTCCCGCGACGTAGCCCGGCCCCTGGCTGCTGGAGTCGGTCACGGTCAGGGCGAGGCTGCCATCGGATACCCGCTTGAGCCACCGCTCGGCCATGTCATGCGCCTGGAGTAGCTGCTCATCGCCAGGGTTGTTAGGGTTGAAACCGCGGGCCGAAATGAGGGTGTAGACGGCAAGACGCGCGCACATGAGACGCACGTCTTGCCCCCAGCTCACCAGCGGGAGCTTGTACTGGGAACCGAGGTACCCGTCCATCTCGTCGCTGGTCGCGGCAATGACCGCATTCTTCTGGTCATCGGTGATCGAACGAAGCGCATCGGGAGAAATCCCGAGGTTCGTCAGGTCAGTCGGTGAGCAGTAGGCGGCCATCTTCGATCATCCAGTCGCTCGGCGCCCGCTGACTTTGCGGACCAACTCCTGGGCTGGCTTGGTGGCCTGCTCGAGGAGGACGTTGGTTTCGGAGAGGTTCTTCTTCAGGTGCTCGTTCTCACCCTTGAGCTTGACGATCTCGGCCGCCTGCTCGGTGTTCTTCTTGAGCAGGTCCGTGACATCGACCTCGAGATCCTTGGCCTCCCCTGTCCCTTGGTGGATAGGACGAATCGCGATGTTGCCATCGTCGGCACGCAGCTCCTCCAATTGGGCCTGCGTGATCATGTCGAGGATGATCCGGCTCTGCTTCTGTCCAGTCGGCTTGCCGTCGATGTACTCGTCGTACTCCTCGACCGGGTTCTTCTCACCGTCCACGACATTCACCTGCATCCAGGCCTTCGACCACCCGCGGCCGGCGCAAAAGTAAAATGAGTGTCCGGTCGAAGTCCGGTCGGGGCCGCGCACCAAGTACTGCGCGATCACTTTGTAGTCGCTTCTCTTCATGATGGGTCCTTTCGTTGGTCCTCAAGGCGAAGTCGCCGGGCCACCTTGAGGACCCGAGTAGCCCAGCGACCTCGCAACGAACTGCTGACTAGGCCGCCGCAATCCGAACCGCGAGGAACGGAAGCGAGTAGCCACCAGCGCCGCGGGCTTCGACGCCGAAGACGAACTCTTGGTTGTAGAACGGCTGCGACAGGCTGGGGTCGGTCTGCGGAATGAAGACCGGAGCCTGGCGAAGCTGCCAGATGAACGGATTGATCCCAGCCTTCGAGCACATCACGATCCCGTATGGGCTCGCCTGCTCGATGTAGGGATTGATGATGATGGTGAAGTCGCCAACGTAGACGTTGGACTTCGATCCAACGGCCACGATCGCAGCGGAGGCGGGGCCAGTGGCCGCGAACGACTGCGGCACGAGCTCGGCCTTCGCGGCCTCGACGGCCCACCGGCGAAGCGACGGGGGCACCATGAGGGTGTCGGCGATCAGGTTGAGGGGAGCTCCACCGGCGCCCTTGAACCCCGCCATGGCCTCGCTTGCGCGCTGCCACACGCCCGTCGGATCGGCGGACAGGTCGTAGGTGGCGCCCGTCAGCAGGTTGCTGTAGGTGCCGCCGCTGGCGTTGTCCATGTTCAGCGGGTGCGTCCCGTAGAAGAACGGGTGGCCGTCGAAACAGCTCGCCGTGGTTCCAGCCTTGACGACCGCCGCCATCTGCACGTCGGGCCAGCGCGCCGCCGCAGCTCCCTGGGCCTGCACCCAGGCGCCGTAGGCACCGTGGATGTCATCGTCCAGATCGAACTTGTTGAACGCGAGCGTGTGCTCGAAGTTCTTGTTGGGCAGCGTGTAGTCACGCAGGGCCGCGTTGTTCACCGTCCTGGACCCGATCCACTCGCGCAGATCAGGCAACTGATCCACCCAGTGGTACAGGGCGTTCTTGGTGTTGGACGGCATCAGCGTCGCATAGTCCTGCCAGAACGACGGAGCCGGCTTGGTGAGAGCGTTTTGGAATTGCGCATTGAACCCGATGAAGAGGGCAGCTGCTTGGTCTCGTGTGAGGAACATTTTCTTTTCTTCCCTTCCTTGTGCGGGTACCGATTAGGACTGACGACCGTCAGGGTCGATCTCGACCCAGACACCTTCGCTGGTCACATCCGCCACGATGCCGGCCACGGAGGCGCTCGAGCTGCTCATGGTGATCGTGTTGTCGTCGAGCAGGTAGCAGACCTTGGTGCGATCCGTGATCGCAACCGCAGTGCCGCTGTCGTTGGCAAAGGGCCCGAAGATGCCTCCGCTCTTGACCGGGCAGGCGAGGCCGTCTGCGTTGGCTCCCGGCAATGTGCCGGTGCTGGAGTTGTCGATCGTCTTCTGCGCAACGCCCATCGCGACACAGCCGGTGCCCGAGAATGCCGGGCGGCCGTATCCGGTGGACTGTTGGATGACGACGATCGCTCCCGCGTACACCTTGTACCCTGACTTGAGGGGAACGTCGCGAAGCGAGGGTTGTTTGCCAACTCGGCTTCGAATGTCTGCCAGTGCTGATAGTGCGGCCATGATGATCCTTTCCTTCCGTTGCTGGTCGGCGTTACTTGTCGGCCCGCGCGGCCAGGACCGTGGGCAGGCTCTTTTGCCAAGTGGAGTAGCCCTTGGCGGCTTCTTCGGTCGAGAGGTTTGGGAACAACTTCCCGAGCTCGGCCTGTGTTCCGGCGCTCAGGATGGCGAGTGCCATGGTGGTCTCATGGCTGGGCGGCGGGGTGACGGTCGTGTTGACGACCGCGGCCGTGGTGGCGCCGAGGCGCGCACTCAGGAACTCCATGACGTACTCGACGCCCTTGGTCTCCGTGAGCTTGACGTATTGGTCGCGCTCCGCGGGCGGCAGCTTGCCATCCGCGACGGCTTTGTCGGTGAGGGTCTTGAAGTTGGCGGCCAGCGTGACCTTGGCCACCTTGTCCATCTCGGCCTTGAGGGTCGTCAACTCGCCCGCGCCGGTCTTCCACGCCGTGGCCTTGCCCAGCATGGCGCCGCTCTTCTTCTCGCCCGTGAGGGTGACCATGTCCTTGCGGAACGTGCGCAGACCGGCGATCCGCTTGGCGCAAAGGCTGGCCTTCGCGGTAGCAGTCGCGGTGGTGGCGGTCTCTTCCTGGTGCTCGGGCTCTTCCGCTTCCTCGGCGGCCCAGTCCTCGAAGGACTTCAGCATCGCGCCGTGGGCCGCACTCAGCTCCTGGTGCTGGCCGACCAGATTCTGGTGGGAGGTGCCAAGCTCCTGGTGCTGCGCAATCAGCGCCTTGTGGGCAGTGTCGAGCGTCGAGAGTTGCTCCTTGAGCGTGTTCATGTGGGCGTCGGTCGCGGCGCACTTCGCGCAGGTCTGGCTTTCGGTTCCCATTGGATTCTCCTCTTCGGTGGTGCCGGCGGTCGCGGCCACCAGCGGTTCTAGGTCATCAATCGCGGGGTCGTTCGTGAGAGCGATCCGCAGTAGGGCCAGGACTTCCTTCGTCTCCGGGTCGTGGAGGAACGTCGGACTGAAGAAGCGGTACTCGCCCGCCTCCAGCATTTCGCGGGCCGCCTTGGTCCACTTGACGTTTTCGACCCAAAGCTCGGGAGCGCCAGCGGCGTTCGCACGGACGACCGGGGTCATCTCGGTGATGGACGCGCGGGCAATGACCGGGGGACGGCCGACCGCCGGCTCATCGGTCTGGTGTTCGTAGTCGCCCATCAGGGGCAACTGCCGCTTGTCGTACCATGCCATCACGGACTCGGCCGACCTCGGGGAGAACACGAACATGCCCTTGGTGGTGGTGAACGAGCCGGCCGGGAACACGCGGAATTCCGCAGGGGCCTCGCGCGCGCCATCGTTTCCGAGACCGAAGTCAAAGTAAGCGGTCGCACGAACGGCGCTGAATTCACCCAGCTTGAGTTGCGCTTTCTGTGGACCCCTTCGGCTCACAAACCGATGGTGCGGTTTGGCGCGTCTTCCGCTTGCCAACGGTCCAAGCGAGTGCCTAACGACGTTGTAAGCTGGTCATCAATGATTGACTACCAGCCGCTACCAGAGGCACACCAGAAACGGATCGCAGCCGTCATCGCCGACAAGAAGCCAGGTGGAGTGTCGCACGCATCAAGGATCTTCAAATGCGCACGGCAGACCATCAAGGCGGCGGCAGCCGGGCAGCCGGTGCACCCATACATTGCCGGGAAACTTGCCGAGGCAATAGCAGCGAGAGACAAGGACGGGAAGGTTCCGTAGCAAGCCGAGCGAGTGAGCATGTACGTCGCCACCTATCCGCCAGTGCCCCGCCAGGTCCGCGCCGCCCGCCGGCTCGTTCGATGGCATCGACGTCAGTGCTGCGTTCAAATGCTTCTCTTCGGGCGTTCCGTTTGCGTTGTCACGATCCCGCCTGGAAGGCTCATGTCTGGCCTAGAACGTGCGTACAAAATCGCGGCCGAATACCGAACGACTGGACCGTTGCCCATCCCATCGTGAAAGGACCCATGTCACAGCACAAGACCAACCCACAAGCCGTTCTCCGCGCCATGCTGCCTGAGCTTCTCCCGCATGGCTTCGCCCACGCGATCCAACTCGTGCTGGAGGTCGTTCCCGCGGCAGGCGTGCTGCCCTACCCGGCCGAGCACATGCGCAAGGTCAAGGGCCAGTGCCTCCCAAATGCCCCCGACGTGGCTGTCATCGGCCAGGGTGACCGCTTCGAGATCCAAGAGTTCGGCAAGGAAGAATGGGTCGCGCCACCGGCTGGGGTGCGGGTCGTCCACCCGATCGGCCAGCCTCTCCCGCCCGAGCTGTGCGACGTCGTTCTCATGTTCGGCACGTCGGTTCAGGATGGCCTGCAGGGCGGGCTCGTCACCGCTGGCGGTCAGCCGGCCAGGTACCCAACCTCGCACCTCATGCACGGTGAGTTGATGCGGATGCCGCTGCTGGAGTGGCAGAAGTCGCACATGGTGCAGCTGCGAGGGCAGGTGGCGTGATGGCGCGCCTTCTCCTCGACGCCTTCACGGTCGGCACTCTGGCCATGGCCTGGGCATCGCTGCGGGTTCTGCGCTCGCAGGCGCGGTGGTATCGCAACTGCTGGCGCGATCAGCTCAAGTGGACGATTGAGCTCGAAGAGCAGGCCCACCGTGGGATCATCGTCTGCGAGGCGAAGGGTCAGATACGCCAGGGAGCATTCGTTGCCGTTTCGGAAGAAGGGAAACCGTCATGAACAAGAATCAACCGCCCAAGGTCTTCGTCTGCTGCAAGCCGTGCCGAGAGCGCAGTTGTGGCGCCACCTGCAACCACAAGAAGCTCGATGGCTGCGAGTCCAGGGAGCGCGCGCCCGCAGTTTCGATGCCCCACAAGGGGTGCACGTGCGTCTGGGCTGAGAAGGTAGCGGGCACGGGCCCGAACCCCAAGCTGGTGACCGGCTAGCCGTGGTCGGGTTCACGCTCCCGCTGCCCACCATCTGCGACCGCCACTGCAACTGTACCGAGGCCGACCGCTGGGCAGCCCGCTGGGGCAAGACGGTCGATCACCCGAACCGCCGGCCCGGGAAGCTCGGGCGCTACGGCCTACCGATGTGCATGGAGCCCGGCTGCACCAAGCTGGTGGTCGAGTGGGGCCAGGGGCACGAGGGGCACGTCGGTCTACGCGCCACCTAGACTGACGGCAATTCCGCTTACACGCTCCAGATGCCGTCCAGCGCCCCATGCCCGTGGGGTTGCCAGGGACGATGACCTGGGATTCCGTGGCACGCGAGAGAGGCCGCGCCGGGGTGCTTTGCCAAATAGCCCATGCATGAGGGGCACGTTCTTAGGAGGTACTTCGGCTCGGCGCACTCGCCGGAGGCGTGCTGGGGACAGAGGGCTATCTTGGTTCGCCTGCTCATGCACGCACGCCACGCTCGTGTGCCCAGGTTATCCGAAGATGCGTGCGCTCCTTCGCGTTGGCCTTGCGCCACAGGTGTTTCCAGTGCGAGGGGTTGCGCTCAGGCCTTCCAGCCAGAAACGATGCTGACACTCGGCCGATGAACTTCGCTGTCTTGCCGTTCAATGGAACCTCCAGATTGCTCGCGCCCCCAACCCTCCCAACTGCTTCCACGCGGATGACCACCGCGGCGGGGAGGATTCGAAGCACGAGTCCATGGCGATGTGGTGCGGCCATGGTGCCAGCGCTGGGCTGGCCTGTCAAGCCTCAGTCGCCGGCGGCGATCGAGCGCTCGACCATGGACCGCAACTCGGCCGGCATGTTGGACAGGTCGAAGTCCCAGTCGGTCCCGTGCTTCGAAGGGGCGTCGCCGAAGCCTTCGTCCAGGTCGACGTCGGGCATGTCGTCGTCAATGCCTTCCTCTTCGTCGGCCTCCTCTTGAGACAGCGGAACCAACTCGCAGCGGCACGAGAAGTGGAGCGGCACGGTGGCGTCTGACCAATCTTCCTGCGGCTTCACGATGCCGTTGAATGGCTCGCATATGTCGCATTCGCGATCATCTTCAACAGCATCGAAGCGCAGGTATGGCCGCGCCTGCTTGACAGTGGGGCTGCTGTAGATGGCGTACCGCCCTTCTGCGTACGCCGTCGCCGCATTGGTCCTGAAGATGTTCTCCAAAGCGCCCGGCTCCTCCCCGCCCCACTCCTCGATCAGGTCCAGCGCCACGTCGTCCTTGAACTGGTCGAAGTCCGTCCCCTGCTCGACCGCCTTGTCGATGGCGTCGCACACGTCCTGTAGCACGCGCCCGTTCGTCACCTTCGCCACCGTGAAAGCGTTCTCGCGTTCGAAGGCGTCGAGCTTGAGCCACTCGTCCTTGGTGATCGGGACGCGCTTGCGGAAGGCATCAACCGCGCCGTCAAAGCGGTCTTGCGAGTCGATGACGTGGGGCCCGGGCCAGCTTTGGTCCGCCACGGCTATCCCTTCGGCGTTACGCTGTCTCGGCCGGCGAGGTGCCAGTATTCACTGATCCGCTTCACGATGCCGGCCAGTGGCGCCGCGGGCATGTTGGGGTATCGGCGAATGACCCGCTTCTTGAGCTCGCGCAGCTTCTGCTCGTCCGTGCCGTTCATCTTGCCCACAGTCTCGAGGTCTTCGCGAATCATCTCCAGGGTGGGCCCTAGTGCCTGCGCGGCCAGGCCAGCCGCCCGCTGAGCCATGAGGTCCTGGTACTTGGCGACACGCTTGCGGCCGGCGCTACCCGGCTTGAAGGTGCTGGCGCGGGTCAGGTAGGCGCGCGCGGCGGTGCCAGGCGCCATGTACTGCCCAGCTACCGATAGGGTCGCGAGCGCGGCGGATGCGGTCTCGGTCGACTGCTGGCCGCCTTCGTCGTCTGGCTTGGCTGCAGGCACGGCGCCGGCGGCCGGGGCGCCACCTGGAACCGGCAGAAGCGCGCCCTTGACCGGAGGCACCGATGGGAGTGCGGGCGGCGCCGGCTGCTGCGCGCGCGGGTCATCGACGTCCAGCATTGGGATGCCCTGCGCATCCAGCATGGTCTCGACGTCCACCCGTGAACTCGCCAGCTTGAGCTGCTGGAGGCCTTGGCCGAGCTTCAGGAACGTATCCGCGAGCACGTCCTCCTTCTCGGGCGGTTCGATCTGCGGCTCCGGGTATGGTGCCACCTCATCGCCCTGGCCGAAGTTCTCCTCCGCCCACGGGATCAGCACCTGGGAGCGCACGTGCCGGTACATCTCCGCATCCTGGCGCTTCTTGTCCATCCGGATGTTTTCGTGCACGTTGCCGGCAAGGGTTCCAGATCCGCCGACGCTCTGGGTGGTGAGGTTCTGGCCCAGCAGGTCGATCGCGATGTCGGCGTCGAGCGACTCCTTGCGAGCCTTGAAGGTCTGCCAGGTCTGGGCTGCGGCCTCGTGGAGTTGAATCCCGTAGCTCGGCATGCCCGTCGCTCCCTGCGGGGTGACGATCGTCGCCTCGTTGCCGATGTTCCCGAGGTCATGCAGAAACTTGGCCTTCTCGCCATCGTCGGTCCCGCTCGGTACCTTGCCCTCGATGATGGCCATGCCGTGCTTCTCGCAGTAGCGGGCCCAGTCGCGCTCCGTCCACTGCCGGTCGATGAACTTCATCCCCAGGGAGCGGATCGCCCCGTCCATCCACGAGTACTGCCGCCCCCAAACGAACCACCTGCTGCGCGGTTGGATCTCCACATCGACGCGCGGCATGTCGACCAGGTAGGCGTTCGCGCTGCGCATCTTCTGCTGCTGATCCAGCGGGATCTTCGGGTCAGGCCCGCCGGTCGCCAGCTGGAAGACGCGGGTGCCCCAGTTCCACCACAAGTGCCGCGGGTGCCATACCACGAGCCGCGGAACCCATGCGTCGCTGGAGAGCTTCCACACGATCTCGGCGATCGCCACCCCGAGCATGATCTTCCACTTCAGGATCGCGTAGGCGGTGTCGTAGTCGAAGATCTGCAGCCACACTTGGTCGTCGTCCAGGATGTGGGCAAGCTTCTGCGACTTGCGGCGGTCGTCGGCTGGCGTGAACGTCAGGGGGGCCGAGAGAAGGCCTCCGATCCTGGTGTCCAGGACGCCGCGGATCCGGTCGTCGGTCAGCATCTCGTCCACGAACAGGGCGCTCTGCTGGAACATCCCGCGCTCGTGACTGACCATGATGTCGCGCAGCTTCGAAACGCTGTCTGTGCTGCGCCAGTCGGTTATGACGGGATTGTCTAGGTACTGGCCCTGCGGGGGACTGTCCATGCCCGCGAAGGCGTGGCCGGTCTCGGGCTCACGCACGGGTGGCGGTACCACGGAGAGGTGGGGCTGCAGGGGGGATGGCATCCTGCCTCTAGTCTAGGGCCGGGTTTGGCCGTAGCTTGGTGACACCATCCGGCGCCCGTACAAGGCCGCGACCTGCTCCTTCGTGAGGATCTTCACCGGTGGCATGTTCAGCTTGGGACGCTCTGGCATCTTGGCCACCAGTTCGGCTAGGCCGCTGCAGTCGGTGTCTGGCTTGTGGCCGTGGTTGACGGCTGGCGCCTGGAAGTCCTGCAGGCCGAGCTGCTGCTTGACGGCCTTCACCGAGCGCCGCAGCCATTCCTCCGTGACGGATTCACAGTGCCCAGTTATTTTTGAGACTTCTACTTTTGAGTGGACCCGGCGCCGCGCCACAACCAGCGCGCATGTCTCCACTTCCCAGGGGTCCACGTCGGGGCGCACCTCGCCTTTGTATTCGTCTGACAACAAATTGTGGCGGCAGGTCGCGAACGCGCACGGGACGATCTCGCCTAAGCCAATCGCCTCGCAGTAGGCAAAGCGCTTTGGCCGGCGCAAGGGGTAGTCCGCCGGCAGCTCCGGGTGGCACGTCTGGCCGTCCTCGTCGAGCTGCAGTCCGGTTACCGTGTAGGACCACAGCCAAAGCTGCTTGCCGTCCCGCCAGTCGAGCCGTGCGCGTGGTAGCTCTGGGATGGCCGCCGGTGGGTCACTCTCGGCGCGCGAACCGTGCGGGGGAACGAGACGAAGCACCCTTGAGCTGCAGCCGCGAGGGTGAAAGTACACATCCTCGGCGTGCACACCAAACGGCGACATGCCAGGTAACGCGAGTTGGACACGCCGGGCCAGGTGCGGCTCAACATGCAGCTCAAGCGGCGCGGAGCAACTGCTCACGCACCACGAATGTCCCAAAACGCTACGAATGTCAAGAAGTTGTGGCAGAAAGCGACGGCGCGAAATGCTACGTGTGGGGCTTTATGCTACGGCTTCGTTGGCTCAAACGTAGCCGGTTCTCCGCGCATGATCGTCCTGACATAGTCGGTGCGGAAACCTTCTTGGTAGAGAGTACACATACACCCATCGTGCCTAAACTTGATGGCCTCCGAAAGCGGCATGTGTTTGAGAAGCAGTTTGAAGTGATCGCACCCTTTGCCCATCGCGCACTTTCCTGTTTCGCACGCCCCCCCACCTGACCACCAGACCCTTCTCCCCATCAAATGCGCGAGAAGTCTATCTACCATCGACCGTATCCTCTTGATCTTGCTTGAATCTCCAGAGTCGTAGGCTTGGCACATTGTCTCCAATGCGCATAGTAGGTCCAAGCGCTCCTGTAGCATATATTCGTCTTCAGAGAGATCAATCAGATCCGGTAACGACTGCGCCGCGTATTCCGGACATTCTTTTGCTATCCATTCCAGGTGTTCGCGATGGGACTCTGTGAGCATCTCTAGCCACGGCTCATCCTTCATCACCCCTTTGTCATCGTAGTCGCTGTCGCAAATAGTTGTCTCTTCGCTCATGGCTTCTCCTTGGTGGTGGTTGTGAACTTTGCTTTGTTATCCGAGTAGCCCCGCGACCTTCCCGCACACCCCACACGTCTTCTGCGAGCTGTTCGCGATGGCGGACAGAATCCAAACCGGAACCCACAAGCCGAGCGTCAGGATGGACAGCAGCAGGTGTAGCACGTGCGAGGTGGCGGGCTCTAGGTGGGGTGTCTTCTTTTGGCAGTGGCGGCAGTGGTGCATGAGATGGTTGGTGGCCATGGGCTAGGGCTCCTTGGGAGAAAAGGTTGAACTGTGCTTTGCTCGGCCAGGCTGCGCGCGGCGTTGCATCGCTGCGGGCAAATCGTGAACTGTGCTTTGCCAGTCTTTGCTGCGCCCGGCCCGGCTGCCGAGGAAACTTTAGGCCGCCTCCTTCAATCCGGCCCTGATGCGCGGGCGGTTCGCCCGAAACCACGCCGCCATCTGTTCGAGAATCTCGCACACCTTCGGATCGTCCAGGTCAACGATTCCGCTTTCCAAGACCGCCAGCGCCTGGTGGAACAGGTGATGCTGGTCGCGCACCGCCAAGCTGCTTTCCGCCTCTTCGGCTTCCGGCGAAACCTGGCCCTGTTGGATCAGGTGTTCGAGCGGCGCCTTGTGAATCTTGCTGATACCGAATCCGTTGGTCGTCTCGCGCTTCCCGATCATCCGGTGCAGGCTGTCGGTGGTCATGTGGAGGAAGCCCGAGACCTTGGATTCCTTCCAGTTGAACTCCTTCGAGGACAGCCGCTGCGCAATCATGGCCTTCTCGTAGGGGCTCAGGTTGCGGCCGTGGCGCAGGTTCGTCAGGACTGCGCGAAGGAACTGATCCTTCTCGGTTGCGGCTTCTACCTTGACCGCCTCGATGGTCTCCAGGTGGGCGGCCTTCGCAGCATGCCCGCGGTGCCAACCATCGACGACGAGCCACTTGTCGCCGCGTTTGACGACTTCAATGGGCGGGAACTTCTCGCCCGCCTTCATGGCGTCGGTGTACGAGACGACCGTTACCCAGTTGACCTCGACGCGTGGGTAGAGCTTCTTGTCGTAGATGAGATCGGAGAGTTTCACCTGCATGGGTTACCTCGGTGTGAATGGTTTGAACTTTGCTTTGCTTTGCAGCGCCACGCCTCGCGCCGAAAAAGGTTGAACTTTGCTTTGCTGCGCGACGCTTGGCGTGGCGCAGCTCGGCACTGAATGAAATATTGAACTGTGCTTTGCGGCGCGGCGCCAGGCTTGGCAATGCTACGGGAAAAATAAAGAACTGTGCTTTGCCGTGCTCGGCTTGGCTTCGCGGTGGGAAAAGATTGAACTGTGCTTGGCTTCGCGAAGCCGCGCGCGGCGCCGCCGCGCCTTGTAGAAAAGAAGAACTGTGCAGTGCCGGGCCGGTCCGTGCGGTGCCTTTCCTGGCCTTGAACAAACCCTACACGTCCCAAACGCCGGCCCAGTCGAACCTGAACCGAACATCTGGGACGCCAAAACCATGGGCTACTTCACCTTATCGAAGCGGGTGACCTGGTATCTACCGAACGGCCCCGGCCCCTTGGGCGCTCCCGGACGCCACGCCATCAAGCCGACGTAGGCGCCCGAGTACGCCAGCACGTTCAGGTGGAACTTGTCGACGGCATCGTCATCGGTGAACAGCGACATGTCCAAGCCGACGGTGAAGCGCAGCTTCCACGCTGGCAGGTACGGCCGCGCGGTCGCGATTCGCTTGCCGGTGGACGACTTCGCCTTGTAGAGCAGCACCAGCACGTCGGACTGTGCGGGCTTTCGCGAGGATACCGGGTGCTCGACGACCCGCACGTTGCGCCCGAACTTGAGCGGCCTGTCGTTCTCAGGATCCAAGAACGGAACGAAGTCCGGCTCGATGATGACAGCCGAACCGCACGCGCGCGCGAGCCCGCTCCCAGGCCAGCACTTGCCAGCATCGACGAACATGCTGCGGAGGTTCTCGTGGGGGCAGACTAGCGAAGTCCTGTTGTCGGGGTCGAGGTATGCGCTGTTCTCGGCCGCCTTGATGACCTTGCGGTCGCGAGCATCGGTTGGCGGCTCCTCGGTCAGTTCCTCTGCTGACGGTGCTGGCGTCTTGGCCTTTGCGCCAGCGGGCTTTGGCCCCTTCACTCCGAACCCTCCGCGGGGCTTGATGTCGCCTGGCAGAGGTAGCGCGGTCGTTTCGAGATGGGCCATCAAGAGCCCTGGGTGAATTCCAAGAAGCTCGACGAGGAAGCGCCGGTAGCTCTGACCGGGCATCTGGTAGTCGGTCAGCTGTTGCCTTGGCGCCAGCTTGATGCCGATTGGAGGTGCGCCTGCGTTCGCGTCTTTTACGGGGGGGGGTCCGAATGCCATTGGGTTCCTTTTGCTCGCCCGCGCGGGCGCTCGTCCAAATGGAGGAGCTTGTTGCCGGGTCCGCTACGGACGACATTGCCCTAGTGAGTTCAAGAGGTAAAGAAGTTTTTTATTGACGATGCGCTTTCTATCCGGCACGCTCCCGCTATGTCGAAGCGCTACACCCTGAACGTGAGTCGTGAGGTTCACCTGGCGCTGCAAGATCGTCGAGTAGCGGCATTGCGAAAAACCGGAACCACCCCGACGGTCGATGAAGTACTGCGCGCGCTGCTTCGCCTGAAGCAGATTGATGCCCAGCAATCGCCGTCGGCTGGCTAGGGCTTCGCTCGTCCCGCCCCAACCTGCGCCAGCACGCCCGCGCTTAGTGTTTCTTCCAAAGCCTCCATATCACGTACATCTCGACGATTGGGATTAGCAGGCACATCACGCCAGCCGCTCCCCAAAAGCTCGTCAGGTAATTGGCAAACTCTTCCCAGGAACTAAAGAGCATCAGCCGCCCGCGCCGCCCCGACCTGCGCCAGCACCCGCATGACTTCGAACCGGTGGAATGCGTCGTCGAGCCCCATGGCGTGCATCGCATTATGGGAAAGGTGAATGAGGCGGGTCCGCCCGTCGGCGTGCTGGGGCTCCTGGCAGATTGGTATCTGTCCTAAAATCGGCCACCGTCCCGTCTTCCGTTGAAAAATCGTCATGTCAGAAACGTGTGGTTTGCCCTCGAAGAGATCGTCCTGTTTCGCCTCGTAGTCCACGAGCATGTCGCAGAAGAGAATGCATGCTGCCCCGGATAGCAGCATCGCGCACGGAACGCGGCCAGCGCAGAGACAGTAACCCTCGGGGCTGGCTCCCATGCTCCCGTTTTGCTCCACAAGTACCTTCCTCTCACCCGACGCCAGCGTGATCATCTCGGTCGGCCGCATCCCCACGTTGACCACGTCGTAGTCGGACATCAGCCCGCCTCCAAGGGCCCGCATTGCAAACCACCTTAGGTAGCATGCCAGGTCGTAGCCGGGCGGGTTCACGCTGGGGAGCCGCTGCAAGCGCGCCAGCTCGTCCGGGGTAATGACCACGTCCGCGCGGCCGAGCACCTTGCACTCCCAGCCCCAGCGCTCCCACGAGTCGCGCCACACGGCGATTTCATTCTGCTGGATACCTTGGTCGATGTCGGGGACGGGCTCGTAATAGGTGTGCACGATGCTCATGACGACATCCTCACTCTACGGCTGGCGTCGTCGTAGCTTTGCTTGCGCTGGAACCCATGCCCGACTAGACACTCGTGCTCGCCTCGAAGGCCACACCGCTGGCAATGCGGAGCCGCCGTAGCGAGGTCCTCGGTTGCGTCGTAGTTCTTGCGACGGTTCGGATTGCTCTCCACGTTCCACGCCGAGATGGCGGCCGACTTGGTGGTCCTCCAGCGGATCTTGGTGTTGCCGCATTTCCCATCGCGGTTGTACTTGCGCTCGGCGACGGTCGCGCGATTCGGGCAGACGACCGCCCAGCCGGGAGACTTCGCGCCTTCGTACCTGACGACTCCGATGGCCCCACAGGCCGGGCACGGGCGGATTGGCGGGTTTCCGTTGACGACTCGGTTCATGCTTTGGTTCTCCTCTTGGTTGCCGGCCCCGCCGCTTCCATCTTTGCGATCTCGTCCGCCGTGAGCAGCCCCATCTTGGCGAGGTCACGCTGAACGCCGGGATGGTCGACGCCGTCGTGGCTCCAGTACTGGCAGACACACGGCGCTGGTATCTTCCCCTTCTCGCGGCTCATGTGCACCGGCGCGAACAGCTTGCCACCGTTGGCATCATTCAGGGCCAGGGCCGCGCTGTTGAGCACGTTGAACTGTGACAGCTCTAGCCCGGCCCGCACCAGGTCGAACAGCCGTTCCCCGCCGAACTGCTTCCACACGTCCCTGATGAACCACCGTGGGTACCAGAACGGCGGGCGCCGCATGGTCTCGAAGGGCACGGGCAGCGGGGCCAGAACCTTGGCGGTTGTGGAGACCCACTTGCGGGCACGGCCGACCTTGTTTGGATCGTTGTGCAGGATGAGGGGCCGGCGCGCCTGATACTCGTGGTCCCGCTGGAGGTCGATGTCACGCGCGAAGACCCAGTCGGCCTCGGCGAACCAAATCACGTCGGCGTCGGTGTAGTGGTGGGCGCGCAGACCTTCGAGCGATTGACCGAAGTAGCCGGGCACGTCGGTACCGCGGTATTGGCGGCACCGCTTCACCACCACCCAGGGGGGCAGGTTCTCGGGCATGGGGTCCTGCTTCTCCAGCACCAGCACTAGCCGGCGCATGCCGGTCACGTGGAGCTCGATGGATCTGAAAAGATAGGTCAACCAGGGATGGTCCTTGGGATAGGTGCAACACCACAGATCCACGATTGGCAAGTTCACGATGGACCTTCCAGCTCTTTGGACCAGCGCTCATCCATTGCGATTCTCTCCGCTCTGCTCATGCCCTTACGTTCTGCAAGACGCCCCTTGCGCCATCTCGCGATTGACATGATCGGAATGAAACGATCGCAATCGCAGTTCCCCAGGCCGCAGTACCCATGCCTAGTTAATCCATCCTTGTTAAGATCTACGACGGAATGCACAGCGCGCGAGTGCCCGCACGATTTACACGGAACACTCCCGTCGATCACCCAGTGGCTCACCGTCCACCTCCCCGTTTCCCCACCAGCGACCGCGCGAACTTCCACGGCACATCGTCTCTGAACCCGTGCAGCCACGCCGACTCGGTGGCAAGGTTGCGCAGCAGCTGGAGCGTCCAACCCGTGCTCTCGTGGCGGTTGGCGATGATGGTGCTCGGGCGCGTGGCCGCTAGCAACGTTACCCGGTGGTGCATGTCCCAGGCTTCGGTGGGCGGGGTCTGGTGCAGGCTTGGGTGGTCGGTGAAGTACGGCAGGTGCATGACCAGGTTCCCGTTCGGGTGCTGCACCTGGTGGTCGGTGTGGCGCATGACTGCGGACGTGATGCGCTTGCCCTGCTGGATGGTCAGGTGCTGCTCGGCCATGAGGCGGTCGATCCAGTCGCGCGACAGGGGCACGCAGTCGGGCTCGAACGTGAAGACGTGCTCGGCATGGACGCGCCCAACCGATCGCTCGGCCGCAATCGTCTCCATGAAGCTGATCCACTGCTGGTTGGGCCCGTCGGGGTGGCCGTTGCCCGCACGATTCGACTGGATTACCATCACGGCGGGGAACTTCGCGTGGCAGTATTGGGCCGTGCGCTTGGCCGCCGAGGACAGCTTGCAGTCGGCAGAGCGGCACAGGGCCAGCACCACGTCCCCGCGGCGCTCGGTCTCGATGTCAGCCAGCAAGCGGGCGAGCCGCAAGGCCTTGGCCTCGTCGTGCCGGCAGTATTGCAAGGCGAGGATGAGAGCGTCGGGGTGCCAGTGGCGGAAGGGGGGCGGCGCCTGGGCGGGGCGCGCGGCTGACCTTGCCTTATGGGTGCGGCGGACGAGCTCGGCCAGGGAGACGCGTATGTTTTTTTTCATTCGGCCACAGCCTGCTTG
>ODAK010000609.1_pt1 | contig 41113 bp, 49 predicted proteins | sample 1539591 | NCBI WGS metagenome assembly ODAK01 (sample SAMEA3539303, study PRJEB22396) | soil metagenome | biome: tundra; feature: field; material: soil | place: USA | collected 2010-05 | depth 0.15 m
CAGCTTCTGCTTGACTTCCTCGATCGACTTGGCGCCGAAGTTGCGGATGTCGAGCAGGTCCTGCTCGCTGCGGGCGACTAGCTCGCCCACGCTGTGGATGCCCTCGCGCTTGAGGCAGTTGTAGGAGCGGACGGTGAGATTCAGCTCCTCGATGGGCAGGGCCAGGTCGGCCGCCAGCGCAGCATCGGTCGGCGACGGGCCGATGTCGATGCCTTCGGCGTCGACGTTCAGCTCCCTGGCCAGCCCGAACAGCTCCACGAGCGTCTTGCCGGCACTCGCGACAGCGTCCCTGGGCCGCATGCATGGCTTGGTTTCCACGTCCAGGATGAGCTTGTCGAAGTCGGTGCGCTGCTCCACGCGGGTCGCCTCGACCTTGTAGGTGACGCGCATGACCGGCGAGTAGATCGAGTCGATCGGGATCCGGCCGATCTCCTGCCCAGGCTGCTTGTTCTGGGCCGCTGACACGTAGCCGCGGCCACGTTCGACCGTCAGTTCCATTTCCAGCTTGCCCTTGCTGTTCAGGGTGGCGATGTGCAGCTCAGGGTTGTGCACCTCGACGCCGGCCGGCGGCGCGATGTCCGCCGCAGTAACCGGCCCTGGTCCCTGCTTGCGCAGGTACATCGGGACCGGCTCGTCATGCTCGGACGAGACGACCAGTTCCTTGAGGTTCAGGATGATGTCGGTGACGTCCTCGGCGATGCCGGGAACTGTGGAGAACTCGTGCAGGACGCCTTCGATCCTGATGCTGGTCACGGCGGCACCAGGAATGGAGGACAGCAGCGTACGGCGGATCGAGTTCCCGATCGTGTAGCCGAATCCGGGCTCAAGCGGCTCGATGACGAACCTGGACCTGAACTCGTCTACCTGATCTTCGGTGAGGCTGGGACGCTGGGCGATGAGCATGGATCTTCCTTTCCGCGATGCCCGCTATATGACATCGCGACTTCTCAGCTGGCGGCCTGCGTGCCGCCAGCTGCGCGGGCCCGCCGCCAGACGGGCCCGCCTGAGCCGCTGCTCTTGGACCTGCGTGTCGATCTGGGCCCGGACCGGGAGCGCATGAATGAGGATACGCATCTTGTCGGGGATCACCTCGAGCCACGCGGGCGCTGACCGGTCGCCGGCCTCGGCCCGCGCCACCACGAACGGGGTCATCTCCTGGGACTTGGCCCTGACCTCGACGATGTCGCTCTCGCTCACCCGGTAGGACGGGATGTCGACCTTGTGCCCGTTGACCAGCACGTGGCCGTGCCCGACGAGCTGACGGGCCATGTCGCGGCTCTTGGCGAAGCCGGCCCGGTAGATCACGTTGTCCAGCCGGCTCTCCAGTATCTGCAGGAGCGCCTCACCGGTCTTGCCACGCTTACGAGTAGCTTCCTCGTAGTAATTATGGAACTGGCGCTCCAGCACGCCGTAGACCCGGCGAGCCTTCTGCTTCTCCCTGACCTGGAGCAGGAACTCGCTCTCCTTCGGCCGGTTCCTGCCGTGCTCACCCGGCGGGTAGGGCCGGATCTCGATAGGGCACTTCGGCGAGTCGCACTTGGCGCCCTTCAGGAACAGCTTGGTCTTCTCGCGGCGGCAGCGCTTGCAGTCCGCACCGGTGTATCGAGCCATGTTTGTCGCTTACTCCTCAGACCCGGCGCCGCTTGGGCGGGCGGCAGCCATTGTGCGGAACCGGTGTGACGTCCTGGATCGAGCCGACCTCAAGGCCGGTCGCCTGGAGCGACCGGATGGCGGTCTCGCGGCCCGAGCCCGGGCCCTTCACGAAGACATCGACCTTGCGCATGCCGTGCTCCATCGCCCGGCGCGCGGCGGCCTCGGCCGCCATCTGGGCGGCGAACGGCGTGGACTTACGCGAGCCCTTGAAGCCGACCTGGCCGGACGAGGCCCACGAGATAACGCTGCCGCCCGGATCGGTGATCGAGACAATGGTGTTGTTGAACGTGCTCTTGATGTGGGCGTGCCCGTGGGCGATGTTCTTTCGTTCCTTCCGGCGCACTTTCTTGACGCCGGCACGGCTCTTGGGAGGCATCCTGCTCCTCTACTCCCGGAGGTGGTCGGACCGCTGATGCCGGGCCCGCCTGCGACGGCTGGCACGGCGCGCGGACTACTTCTTCCCGGCCTTCTTCTTGCCGGCGACGGTCTTCTTCTTGCCCTTCCTGGTACGGGCATTGGTCTGCGTGCGCTGGCCGTGCACGGGCAGCCCGCGGCGATGCCGGATGCCCTGGTAGCACCCGATCTCGACCTTGCGCCGAATGTCGGCCTGCACCTCGCGGCGCAGGTCGCCTTCGACCTTGTACGTAGCATCGATCCAGTCCCGCAGCCGCACGAGGTCCTCGTCGCTGAGGTCATGAACGCGGGTGTCGCCGCTGACGCCCGCCGCGCTGATCGTTTCCAGCGCACGGGTGCGGCCGATTCCGTAAACGTAAGTGAGAGCGACCTCAAGCCGCTTGTCACGCGGCAGGTCGACGCCGACGAGGCGTGCCATCCTGGGCAGTTCTCCTTCTGTCTCGGAGGTCCTGCGCACCGCTCCCTAGGTCCCTGCCCGGACCGGGCCCCGGCCTCCTCCGGGGGAGTTCCGCGGCCGGCTGCTGGCCGGCCGCGGACTGCGGCACGTGTCTGACCGTGCTCAGCCTTGACGCTGCTTGTGCCTCGGGTCTGAGCAGATGACCATGACCCGGCCATGCCGGCGAATGATCCGGCACTTACTGCAGATCTTCTTCACACTCGGCTTGACCTTCATTACTACTCTCCTCAGGCGCCCAGGGCCAGGTGGCCCGCGGCGCCGTCAGCTTGTTACTTGTACCGGTAGACGATCCGCCCGCGACTGAGGTCGTAGGGGCTTAGCTCGACGACGACCCGGTCGTCGGGAAGGATCCGGATGTAGTGCATCCGCATCTTCCCGCTGATGTGAGCCAGGACCTTGTGCCCGTTGTCCAACTCCACCCTGAAGAAGGCATTCGGAAGTGATTCCACGACCGTGCCCTCGATCTCAATGGCGCCGTCTTTCTTGGGCATGTCCTCCGCGCTTCGCTGATAGGTGCGCTGCCTGGCCGAGGCCGGGTAGCTGGGTTTGCCGGCTTACTGGTTACTCGTACTCATTGTCGCCGCGGCACGGCCATCGCTGGTCACGCCACGGCTCTCGCCGTTGTCGCGGGACTTTCCCGCGGCCGGCTTCGTGCTCGCGCACGGCATTCCGGACACGGACGGCCCTGCTAGATGGCTGTCACCACGGTGCAGGCTCAAAGCCATACGCCAGCTCATGGACCGCAGCAGAGTCTACGCGACACCAGCTGACAATGCGAACCCGGGGCACATTCGCCCCGGACCTCCGTCTCAACCAGGCATGCGGCCGGGAAATTCCCGGGCCAGGTCCGGCAGGGCCCCTCTCGCGCGGCCACCGTGGATTCCGGCCAGGCGGCGAGCCTCAGCGCGGTCCGCCGCCGCCGCCGGGGTGGCCCCCGGTGATCCAGCGGCCGAGCAGGACAGCGCCGAGCGGGCCGGCGACCCAGACCGGCCACGGAAAACCGCTCGCCCCCGCGATCACCCAGATCACCATGCAGAGCAGGCTGACCGACAGCCATGACCCCCACGCCGCCATCCAGGCTGGCGAGAACCTGCCGCGGGCAGCGACGTCGCCCCGTGATCGCATCAGCGAACCGGGCAAGGACGCTGCGGGCGCGGCGCCGCGATAACGGGGCAGCGACGCGTCCGGCAGCCGGTACAGGTCGATCGCGGGCAGGTCAGCCATGAGCTCGTCCAGCTCGCCCATGGTCTTGGCCTCGTAGGCCTTGTCGATACGGTCGTTGAACTCCTCGGGGGTCAGCCTGCCCGCGGCATGGTGCTCGCGCAGCAGCGACACCGTGCGGTCCCGGTCCTCGTCGGACGCCCGGATCCTGGGGTCGGCCGCCATCAGCTCCTCCTCAGTCCTTCGCGGGTGCTCCGGCAGCCACCGGGTCAGCATGGCCAGGCCGGTCCTCGGCGCGCAGCCTGGCGAAGCCGCTTGCTCCGCCATCCTCCGCAGTCAGCACCCAGGGCCCGTCGGCGGTGATAGCGACGGTGTGCTCGAAATGCGCCGACCACGTCCCGTCCGCGCTGACTACCGTCCAGCCATCGTCGAGCAGCCGCGTCTGACGTCCGCCGATGACGAGCATCGGCTCGACCGCCAGTGCCATGCCCGCCGTCAGCAGCGGCCCCCGGCCTGGCCGGCCGTAGTTGGGAACCGGCGGGTCCATGTGCATCTCAGTGCCGATCCCATGGCCCACATACTCCTGCACGATGCCGTAGTCGCCGCTGGCGCGGGCGCTGGCCTCCACGGCATGGGAGATGTCGGTCAGCCTGCGCCCGGCGGCAGCGCGGGCGAGCCCGGACCACAGCGCCAGCTCGCAGGTGGCCATCAGGGCGGCTAGCTCGGCGCTGACCGGCCCGACGCTCACCGTGACGGCGGCGTCGCCGTGCCAGCCTCCGACGATAGCCCCGCAGTCGATCGAGATCAGGTCACCGGCCGCCAGCCGCGCTTCGCGGCTGGGGATCCCGTGCACGATCTGGTCGTTGACAGAGGTGCAGATCGTCGCGGGGAACCCGTGATAGCCCCTGAACGATGAGACGGCGCCAGCGTCGCGGATTACCCGGTCCGCGATCGCGTCGAGTTCAGCGGTGCTGATACCGGGCTCCACCGCGCTGGCAGCCGCCCGCAGCGCATAGGCCACCACCAGGCCCGCCTCCCGCATCACCGCTAGCTGGCCCGGCGTCTTGAGCTGGATCTGCTGTTCCCGTCTCGTCCGCATCATGCCTCCGGGGTCTGTAGTCAAACGTTACCCGCGCAGCGCCGATCTCACCTTCAGCGGACAAAGCGCCGCAGCGCGCCCAGCGCCCGGTCAGTGATCTCTTCCACCGGGCCGGTGGCGTCAATGCCGAGCAGCGTCCCCTCGTCCCCGTAGAACGCGATCAGCGGCTGCGTCTGCTGCTGATAGACATCAATCCGGTGCCTGATGGTCTCTTCCCTGTCATCGTCGCGCTGGAAGAGCACGCCGCCGCAGTCGTCGCACTGCTCGCTGCGGGCTGGCGGGTCGAACAGCACGTGCCAGACCCGTCCGCACTGGCGGCAGGTCCGCCTGCCCGACAGCCGCCTGACCACCTCGTCGTCGTCCACGACCAGCTCGACCACGACATCCAGCCTGACGTCCCACTCGGCGAGCATCTTCTGCAGTGTCTCGGCTTGCGGCACGTTCCGGGGAAAGCCATCGAGCAGGAAACCGGCCTGGGCATCCTCCTCCTGGAGCCGGCCGGACACCATCGCCACTGTCACCTCGTCAGGGACCAGGTCCCCGCGGTCCATGTACGCCTTGGCCAGCCTGCCGAGCTCAGTTCCCGTGCTGACGTTGGACCTGAAGATGTCACCTGTCGAGATCTTCGGGATCGCCAGGTGGGAGGCTATGAACTGGGCCTGTGTCCCTTTGCCCGCACCGGGGGGCCCGACCAGGACGACGCGCACTACCGCAGGAAGCCCTCATAGTTGCGCTGCTGCAACTGGCTTTCGATTTGCTTCACGGTATCGAGGCCCACCCCCACCATGATCAGGATGCTCGTGCCGCCTAGCGGGAACTGCTGGGTGGCTCCGACAAGCCCGATGGCGATCAGCGGGATGAGGGCGACCACCCCCAGGTACACCGAGCCGGGCGCTGTCAGCCTGCTCAGCACGTAGCTCAGGTACTCCGCCGTCGGCCGCCCCGGCCGGATGCCCGGGATGAAGCCGCCGTACTTCTTCATGTTGTCGGCGACCTCGGTCGGGTTGAACGTGATCGATACATAGAAGAAGGTGAAGAACACGATCAGCAGGAAGAACATCGCCATGTAGATGGGATCGGCGCTGAACGCGCCCAGATGCGTCTCCACCCAGTTCACCCAGGCCTGCGGATGGGTCTTGTTCCCGAACAGCTGGGCGGCCAGGGCCGGGATATACAGCAGCGACGAGGCAAAGATGACCGGGATGACCCCGGCCTGGTTCACCTTCAGCGGGATGTAGGTCGAGGTACCGCCGTACATCTTCCGGCCCACCATGCGCTTGGCGTACTGGACCGGGATCCGCCGCTGGGCCTGCTCCATGAAAGCCACGAACGCGATGACGGCGACGCCGACGAGCAGGACAATGCCGAACACGAACGCGTGCTTCTGCCGGTAGATGGCCAGCATCTCGCCGGGGATGACCGCGATGACCTGGGTGAAGATCATCAGCGACATGCCATTCCCGACGCCGCGGTCGGTGATCAGCTCGCCGAGCCACATGATGACCGCGGTGCCCGCCGTCATCGTGAGGACCATGGTGCTGATCGTGAAGATCGACTGGTTCGGGATCAGGCCGGGGCAGGTCGTGCCGCCGCTCACCCCGGACAGGCTCCCCGACCTGGCCAGCGCCACGATTCCGGTGGACTGCAGGATGGCCAGTCCGACCGTCAGGTAGCGCGTGTACTGGGTGATCTTCGCCTGGCCGCTCTGGCCTTCCTGCCGGAGCGTCTCCAGGCGCGGGATCACCACGGCGAGCAGCTGCAGGATGATGCTGGCGGTGATGTAGGGCATGATGCCGAGCGCGAAGACGGACAGTCTCAGCAGTGCGCCCCCGCTGAACAGGTTGACCAGCTGGAACAGGCCCGCGTTGCCGCTGGTGCTGACCGCGTTGAAACAGGAGGTGACGGCCTTCTCGGAGATCCCGGGGGTCGGCAAGGAGGCGCCCAGCCGGAACATCGCGATGATAAAGAGCGTGAACAGCAGCTTCCTGCGCAGGTCGGGAGTCCGGAAGGCCCGGATGAACGCGGTCAGCATGCGCCGTCCTTGAGTCGAAGGGTCAACGTCATCTGCCGCTCCTGGTCACGGAAGTGATACCGCTGGCCGCAAGCGCGACATGCACGCCGAAGTCTAACGCGCCGACGGCAGTCGAACAGCCAGGCGCCGCACCAGCCTGGCTAGGCTGCGGCACCGGACCTGGCCGCGTCCCGCCTGCCTGGGCGACGGCAGTCGTGATCACGTCACAGCTCGGTGATGGTGCCGCCCGCCGCGGTGATCTTCTCCCGGGCCGATGCCGAGAACGCGTGCGCGGTCACCCGCAGCCCCGGGGCCGCGTCGCCGGAACCGAGTACCTTGACCATCTCGCCGGCCCGGACCGCGCCCTTGGTGACCAGGTCCTCCGGGGTCACGTCCCCGCCGTCCGGATACAGGGCACCCAGCCGGTCCAGGTTGACCACCTGGTAGCTGGTCTTGAACCGCAGGTTCGAGAAGCCCTTCATCTTGGGCAGCCTGCGGTGCAGCGGCATCTGGCCGCCCTCGAAGCCGGGCGCCACGCTGCCACGGGCCCTGCTGCCCTTGGTGCCGCGGCCCGACGTCTTGCCCTTGGACGCCTCGCCGCGGCCGAGCCGGGTCCGCGCGGTGTGCGCACCGGGTGCCGGGCGCAGGTGGTGAATCTTGAGGCCGGCCCGGCCGCCCGGGGTCTGCTCCGCGTCTGCCATCTCAGTCAACCTCCTCGACGGTGACCAGGTGGCGCACCGCATGGACCATGCCGCGGATCTCCGGGCGGTCCGTCTTCACGACAACATCGCCAATCCGCCGCAGCCCGAGCGAGCGCAGCGTATCGCGCTGCACCTGGGTGCCCCCGATCTTGGACTTGGTCTGGGTAACCCGCAACTCTGTCATGTCCCTGCTCCCGCTCAGCTGTTCTGCGGTGACGCGGTGGCGGCCGCCGCAGCCCTGGCCCGCAGCATGGCGGCCGGCGCGACGTGCTCGATCGGCAGCCCGCGGCGGGCTGCGATCTCCTCCGGCCGGCTCAGGCTCTTCAGCGCCGTCACCGTCGCGTGCACCACGTTGATCGGATTGGACGACCCGAGTGACCGGGACAGGACGTCGTGAATGCCGGCGCACTCCAGCACGGCTCGCACCGGGCCGCCGGCGATGACACCGGTACCGGGGCTGGCCGGCTTGAGCAGCACTACGCCCGCGGCCTCTTCGCCCTGCACGGTGTGCGGGATCGTGCCCGCGATGCGCGGCACCCGGAAGAAGCTCTTCTTGGCTGCCTCGACGCCCTTGGCGATCGCCCCAGGCACCTCCTTGGCCTTGCCGTATCCGACGCCGACCATGCCGTTTCCGTCACCCACCACGACGAGCGCGGTGAAACTGAACCGCCGCCCGCCCTGGACGACCTTGGCCACCCTGTTGATGGCGACCACCCGTTCCAGGTAGGCCGTGCCCTTGTCGGCTGCGCCGCCGCGGCGGTCGTCGCGGCGGTCGCGCCGTTCGCCGCCTCCTGCGCCGCGCCGCGGTGTTGCTGCCATCAGATCTTCCTCTTCTCGTGAGAACGTGCGCTGCCCATCGCGGTGCTGCCCATCCCGGTGCTGCCCATCCCGGTGCTGGCCATCCCGGTGCTGGCCAGCAGGGGGCGGGCTCTGCCGGTGCGGGCTGCCGCCGGGCCGCCGGTCATTGTGCTGCTGATCACAGGGCCAGCCCGCCTTCCCGCGCGCCATCGGCGACGGCGGCGATCCGGCCGTGGTAGGCGTGGCCGCCGCGGTCGAACACCGCGCCGCTGATGCCTGCCTGGCCGGCCCGGCCGGCAAGCAGCGCGCCGACCTGCTTCGCCTTCGCTGTCTTATCGCCCGACGTGCCGCGGATGGACTCATCCAGGGTAGACGCCGACACCAGCGTACTGCCCGTCACGTCGTCGACAAGCTGCGCGAACATGTGCCGGGCTGAGCGCGTGACGACCAGCCGCGGCCGCGCGGCGCTGCCGCTGACCTTTTTCCTTACCCTCAGGTGGCGCCGCGAGCGCGAAGCGGAGCGCGCGCTTGCCCGGCCGGTGATCCGGCCGTGCGCCAGGGTCCTGCTGCCAGACATTCTTACTTCCCAGCCTTCCCGACCTTGCGGCGGATCTGCTCACCCTGGTACCGCACGCCCTTGCCCTTGTACGGGTCAGGCTTACGGAGCTTGCGTATGTTGGCGGCCACCTCGCCGACTTGCTGCTTGTCGATACCCTCGACGACGAACCTGGTCGGCGTCTCGACCCGGAACGAGATCCCCTCCGGCGCGCTCACCGGGAGCGGATGGCTGTAGCCGAGGGCGAACTCCAGGTCCTTGCCTTTCGCCTGGACCCGGTAGCCGACTCCGACGATCTCCAGTGTCTTACGGTAACCCTCGGTCACCCCGGTCACCATATTGGCGATCAGCGAGCGGGACAGCCCGTGCAGCGCCCTGATCTCGCCCTCGTCGCTGGGCCTGGTCACCGTGATGGCGCCGCCTGCCTGCCTGACCTCGATGGGCGGGGCTACCTCCAGCTGAAGGCTGCCCTTCGGCCCGCGCACCGTGACCTCACGGCCATTGATGGTGACATCGACACCGTCCGGCACCGCGACGGGCATCCGTCCGATTCGTGACATCGCGGTCTCCTTACCAGACGTAGGCGAGGACTTCCCCGCCCACGCCGCGCTTGTTCGCCTGCTTGTCGGTCATCAGGCCGGCCGAGGTCGAGATGATGGCCACGCCAAGGCCGCCGAGCACCCTGGGCAGGTTGTCCTTCCTCGCGTACACCCGCAGGCCCGGCTTGGAGACCCGCTTGAGCCCGGCGATGGAGCGCTCCCTGCTCGGCCCGAACTTGAGCGCGACCACCAGGCTCCTGCCGACCTGCGCGTCCTCTACGCGCCACCCGGCGATGTAGCCCTCCTGCTGGAGGATCTCCGCGATGTGCACCTTGATCTTGGAATGCGGCATGGTCACGGCATCGTGATAGGCCGAGTTGGCATTGCGCAGCCGGGTCAGCATGTCTGCGACCGGGTCGGTCATGGTCATGGCCTGCAGGCCCTCCTCGCCGTGGTTTCCCTTCCGGACCTTCGGCGTGGTCGGTGGGCGCTGGGTAGCGCCCAAGGTTGGTCGTGGTGCCGGGCGTGGTCACGCCCGGGCCGTTCTGGTCAGCCGGCGGTTACCAGCTGGACTTGGTGATGCCCGGCAGCTCGCCGCGGTGCGCCATGGTGCGGAAGCAGATCCGGCACAGCCCGAACTTGCGGTAGACGGCCCTCGGCCGTCCGCACCGCGAGCACCGGGTGTACGCACGAACGTGGTACTTCGGCGTCCGCTTGGCCTTGGCGATCAGGCTCTTCTTGGCCACTGATCAGTTCTCCTTGAACGGGAATCCGAGCCGCCGCAACAGCGAACGGCCCTCGTCATCCTTGGTCGCGGTGGTCACGACGGTCACGTCCATCCCGCGCTGCCTGTCCACCTGGTCCGGATTGATCTCGTGGAACATCAGCTGCTCGGTGAGGCCGAAGGTGTAGTTCCCGCGGCCGTCGAACTGCCGGTCGGACAGGCCGCGGAAGTCGCGGATCCTGGGCAGCGCTATCGAGAGCAGCCGGTCGCAGAACTCCCACATCCGGACGCCGCGCAGCGTGACATGTGCACCGATCGGCATGCCTTCCCTGAGCTTGAACTGGGCGATCGACTTCCTCGCCCGGGCCACCGCCGGCTTCTGGCCGGTGATGACCGCCAGGTCCCTGACGGCGCCGTCGATCAGCTTGGCGTCCCTGGCCGCCTCGCCGACGCCCATGTTCACCACGATCTTGGCAAGGCCGGGGACCTGCATGACGTTGGCGTAGCCGAACTCCTCGCGGAGCGCGGGCGCGATCTCGTCCAGGTAGCGCTGGCGCAGCCGCGGCGGTACCGGCGTGGCCGCTGCCGCGCTGGCGGCGCCGGGCTCCGCGGACTTCGCCCCGGTCCGGGCCGCGCCGTCCCCGGTCTTCGCCGCCGACCGGTCGGCGGTCCTGCTCGCCGCACCGCGGCCGGCCGCCGCCTGCTTCGTGTTTGCCGCAGCCATCAGATGTCCTTACCGCTGATGCGGGAGACCCGGACCTTCTTGCCGTCCTCGAGCCGGTAGCCGGCCCGGGTCGGCTTCTTCGTCTCCGCGTCGATCAGCTGCACGTTGCTCACGTGGATGAGCGCCTCCTGGTGGACGATGCCGCCCTCCTTGGCGCCGCGCCTGCCCTGGTAGTCGACCTTGGTGTTCTTCTTGATCATGTTGACGCCCTGGACAAGCAGCTTCTGCTTGTCAGGGAACGCGGCGATGACCGTGCCCTCGCGGCCGTTGTCTCGGCCAGCGATGACCAGGACCCGGTCACCCTTCTTGATCTTCATGGCCGGCGCCCGCTGGCCGTTCTTCTTTGCCACTGCAGCCTTCCTGGTCATCACAGCACCTCCGGCGCCAGCGAGATGATGCGCATGAACCGCTTCTCCCTGAGCTCGCGCCCGACGGGCCCGAAGATGCGGGTGCCACGCGGATCCCCGCCATCCCTGATCAAGACAGCGGCGTTCTCGTCGAAGCGGATGTAGGAACCGTCGCCGCGGCGGCGCTCCTTGCGAGTACGCACCACAACGGCCTTGACCACGTCGCCCTTCTTAACCGCGGCTCCGGGCAGGGCATCCTTTACCGTCGCCACGATGACGTCGCCGATGCCCGCGTATCGCCTGCCCGAGCCGCCGAGCACGCGGATGCAGAGGATCTCCTTGGCACCCGTGTTGTCGGCGACCTTGAGCCGCGACTCCTGCTGGATCACGTCAACTCCTGCTTCATAACGCCAGCCTCTGCGAGGACCAGCGGACTTCGGTTTACTTGGCCTTCTCCAGGATCTGTGCGACCCGCCAGCGCTTGGTCGCCGACAGCGGCCTGGTCTCCATCAGCAAGACCCGGTCGCCCACGCCGCAAGCGTTCTCACCGTCGTGCGCCGTGTACTTCTTAGTACGGCGGATGACCTTGCCGTACTTCGGGTGCTTCACCCGGTCCTCGACGACAACGACGACGGTCTTGTCCATCTTGTCGCTGACTACCAGGCCCTCACGCACCTTGCGATAGCCTCGCGAGGCGGTGCCGCTCTGTTCGTCACTCATCTTCGTCCGCCTCCTCTGCCACGCTCACGATGCCGAGCTCACGCTCCCGCTTCACGGTGTAAATGCGGGCGATCTCCTTGCGCACCGCGCGGAGCCGTCCGTGGCTCTCCAGCTGACCGGTGGCGGCCTGGAAGCGGAGGTTGAACAACTCGATCTTCGCCTCCGCCAGCTTCCCGTCGAGCTCTTCCTCTGTCGAGGCCCGCAGATCCGCTGCGGCCAGGGCCTTAGCCATCACGCCTCCGTCACTTCTCGCTTGACGAAGCGGCACTTCATCGGCAGTTTGTGCATCGCCCGGCGGAGCGCCTCCCTGGCGACCGGCTCGGTGACACCGGACAGCTCGAACATCACCCGGCCCGGCTTGACGTTGGCGATCCACCACTCTGGCGCGCCCTTGCCCGAGCCCATCCGGGTCTCAGCCGGCTTCTTGGTCAGCGGCCGGTCCGGGTAGACGGTGATCCACACCTTGCCGCCACGGCGGATGTGCCGCGTCATCGCGATACGAGCCGCCTCAATCTGCCTGTTGGTCACGTACGAATGCTCAACAGCCTGAATGCCGTACTCGCCGAACGTCACCCTGGTGCCGCCCTTGGCGGCACCGTGCCGGTCCGGCCGGTGCTGCTTGCGGTGCTTGACCCGCCGCGGTATGAGCATGGCTCAGCCCTCCTCGCCGGTGCTGCCAGGCGCTGCTGCCGCGGAGTCCGGTGCCTCAGGCGGCCGCTCCTCGGCACGATCCGCCGGCCCGGCCCCGCCGGCGCCGCCAGCCGCACCGCTCCCGCCAGCCCGGTCACTCCAGTCCGGACCGCCCGGCCGCCGCCGTCGCTGCTGCTGCTGCTGCGGCGGGCGCCCGGCCCGCTGGCCGGCCCGCAGGGCCGCGGCCTGGGCCTCCCGCTCGAGGCGGGTCTGCGGCGCCTCGCCGCGGTAGATCCACACCTTGACGCCGATCCGGCCGAACGTCGTCCGGGCCTCGTAGAAGCCGTAATCGATGTCGGCCCGCAGCGTGTGCAGCGGCACCCGGCCCTCGCGGTAGAACTCCGACCGGGACATCTCAGCGCCGCCGAGGCGGCCCGAGCACTGCACCCTGATGCCCTTGGCGCCGCCCTTCATGGCGGTCTGCATGGCCTTGCGCATCGCGCGGCGGAACGAGACCCGGCTGGACAGCTGCTCGGCTACGCCCTGGGCCACCAGCTGGGCGTCCACCTCAGGGTTCTTGACCTCGAGAATGTTCAGCTGGATCTGCTTGCTGGTCAGCTTCTCCAGGTCGCCGCGGATCCGGTCGGCCTCGGCGCCGCGCCGGCCGATCACGATGCCAGGGCGCGCGGTGTGAATGTCCACCCGCACCCGGTCCCTGGTCCGCTCGATCTCGACCTTCGAGATGCCCGCGCGCTCCATGCCGCGCTGCAGCATCCGGCGGATCGCAACGTCTTCCGCGACGTATTCCTTATAGAGCTTGTCGGCATACCACCGGCTCTTGAAATCGGTGGTAATGCCCAGCCGGAACCCGTGCGGGTTCACTTTCTGGCCCACTAGCGGGTCCTCTCCTTGCGTCCGTCGGAAACGACGACCGTAATGTGGCTGGTGCGCTTGTTGATCCGGTAGCCACGGCCCTGCGCCCGGGGCCTGAACCGCTTCAGCGTCGGCCCCTCATCCACCCAAGCCCGGCTCACCACGAGCGAGCTGGCGTCAAGCTGCGCCGTGTGCCCGGCGTTAGCGATCGCGCTCGCCAGCACCTTGCCGACGGGATCGCTCGCCGACTGCGGCGCGAAGGTCAGCGCCGCCTGTGCCTGGTCGGCAGGCATCCCGCGGATCAGGTCCACCACCCGGCGGGCCTTCCGCGGCGTGACGCGCACATACCGCGCCTTTGCCCTAGCTTCCATCGCCTAGCTCTCTCGCTCTCTTGATCTGTCTTGTCCCGCCAGCTGCGCCGCGCGCTAGCGCCGGCTCCGCCGGTCGTCCCTGACGTGACTGCGGAATGTGCGGGTCGGCGCGAACTCGCCGAGCTTGTGCCCGACCATCGACTCGGTGATGAAGACCGGCACGTGCTTGCGGCCGTCGTGCACGGCAATCGTGTGGCCGAGCATTGCCGGAATGATCATGGAACGGCGCGACCATGTCTTGATCACGTTCTTGGTTCCCTTGTCGTTCTGGAGATCCACCTTCTTCTGCAGGTGGTCGTCCACGAAAGGGCCCTTCTTCAGGCTACGAGGCATCGTGTGGTGCTCCTACCGCTTCTTCTTGCTGCGCCGACGGGTGATCAGCCGGTCGCTGGGCTTGTGGGCCTTCCTAGTGCGCCCCTCGGGCTTGCCCCACGGGCTGACCGGGTGGCGGCCACCGGAACTCTTGCCCTCGCCGCCACCGAGCGGGTGGTCGACCGGGTTCATCGCGACGCCGCGCACCGACGGGCGGCGCCCCTTCCACCTGCTGCGGCCCGCCTTGCCGAGCTTGATGTTGCCCTGCTCGGAGTTGCCGACCTCGCCGATGGTCGCCCTGCAAGCGGCGTCGACGAGCCTGATCTCGCCCGACGGCATGCGCAGGGTCGCGCGGGGGCCGTCCTTGGCGAGCAGCTGGACGCCCGACCCAGCCGACCGGGCGATCTTGGCGCCACCGCCCGGGCGGAGCTCGATCGCATGCACCACGGTGCCGGTCGGTATGCCGCGCAGCGGCAGGCAGTTACCGGCCCGGATGTCAGCGCCGACGCCGTTCTCCACCAGATCGCCCTGGGCCAGGCCCTGCGGGGCGAGGATGTAGCGCTTCTCCCCGTCGGCGTAGTGCAGCAGCGCGATCCTGGCGGTGCGGTTGGGGTCGTACTCGATGTGCGCCACCTTGGCCGGGACGCCGTCCTTGTCCGCCCGCCGGAAATCGATCAGCCGGTAGGCCCGCTTGTGCCCGCCGCCCTGGTGCCGCGCCGTAATGCGGCCGTGCACGTTCCTGCCGCCACGGGAGATCAGCGGGCGCACCAGGGACTTCTCCGGCTCACTACGCGTGACCTCGGAGAAGTCGGCGCCGCTCGCGCCCCGCCTGCCCGGGGTGGTCGGCTTGTACTTGCGGATAGCCATTGTGCTCAAGCTCCTATGGATCGCACCGCTAGCTGACCGGTCCGCCGAAGACGTCGATCCGGTCTCCTTCGGCAAGGCTGACGATGGCTCGCTTGGTGTCCGGCCGCTTGCCCCAGCCGAACCGCGTCCTGCGCCGCTTACCCGGCCTGTTGACCGTGTTGACACCGGTCACCCGGACTCCGAAGACGGCTTCGACCGCCTGCCGGATCTGGGTCTTGTTGGAGCCGGGCGCGACGATGAACGTGTACTTGCCGTCGTCGGCCAGCCGGTAGCTCTTCTCCGAGATGACCGGCCGCATCAGGACGTCCCGCGGATTGGCGATCTTGCTCACGACTGGCTCTCCTCCTGCTGGGTGCCGGACGTGACGCCGGCCCGCGCCACGAACTTGGCTAGCGCGGCCTCGGTGAAGATGACGTGATCGCTGACCAGCACGTCGTAGGTGTTGAGCTGGCCTGGGTCGAGCAGGTGCACGCCGATGGCGTTCCGCAGGCTCTTCCAGGCCGCCACGTCATCGCGGCCGACCACGATGAGTACGTGTGCCCCGCCGCGCATCCGGCCCTCGCTGCGGGCCCGGCCCTCACTGCGCGCCCGGCCCTCGCCGCGTGCCGGGCCCGCAGCGCGTGCCCGGCCCTCGGCGACGCTGATCGCGGCGGCGAGGATGCCCAGCGCTTCCTTCGTGCTGGGCGCGTCGCCGGTGACGAAGCCGCTGACCACCTGCACGCGGCCGTGCCTGGCCCGGTCGGAGAGGGCGCCACGCAGTGCCGCGGCCTTCATCTTCTTGGGTGTGCGCTGCTCGTAGGACCTGGGCACCGGGCCGTGTACGGTGCCGCCGCCGGCGAACTGCGGCGCCCGGGTCGAGCCCTGCCTGGCCCGGCCGGTGCCCTTCTGGCGGTAGGGCTTCTTGCCGCCGCCCCGGACCATGCCGCGGGTCTTGGTGGCGTGCGTGCCCTGCCGGGCTGCCGCCTCCTGGGCCACAACCACCTGGTGGATCAGCGGCACATTGACCCTGGCGTCGAAGATCTCTGCGGGAAGGTCGACGTCGGCGCCGGTGTCCCCGGACGCGGAGATGAGCTTGACCGCGCTCATTGGTGCCTCACTCTCCCTTCAGCTGCCGGCCGCGGACGGCGAGCGGGCTCTTGACGGCGCTGCGGACCAGGACAAGGCCGCCGGACGGGCCGGGAACCGCGCCCTTGATCAGCAGCAGCCCGCGGCCGGCGTCCACGCCGTGCAGGGTCAGATTCGGCGCGGTGGTTCGCACGCCGCCCATCCGGCCGGCCATCCGCATGCCCTTGAACACCCGGCCCGGAGTGGCACAGCCGCCGATGGAGCCAGGCGAGCGGTGCTTGCGCTGGGTGCCGTGCGAGGCACTGAGGCCGCGGAAACCGTGCCGCTTCATGACGCCGGCGAAGCCCTTGCCCTTGCTCTTGGCGGTGACGTCGACGAGCTCGCCGGCGGCGAACGACTCCGCGGTCACCTCCTGGCCCAGGGTGTACTCCGAGGCGTCGTCGGTACGCAGCTCGACCAGGTACCTGCGCGGCGTCACGCCAGCGCGCGCGAAATGCCCGGCCTCTGGCTTGTTCACCTTGCGCGGGTCAACCTCGCCGTAGCCGAGCTGGACGGCCGCATAGCCGTCGGCGTCCGGCGATCGCACTGCGGTCACGACGCACGGGCCTGCCGCCACGACGGTCACCGGCACCATCCGCCCGTCGTCAGCGAAGACCTGGGTCATGCCGAGCTTGGTGCCCAGGACTCCCTTGATCTGCTTGGTCATTTCGGCGCGTCCCTCAGAGCTTGATCTCGATGTCGACGCCGGCGGGCAGGTCAAGCCGCATCAGGGAGTCGACGGTCTTCGGCGTGGGGTCGATGATGTCGATCAGGCGCTTGTGCGTCCTCATCTCAAAGTGCTCCCGCGAGTCCTTGTACTTGTGCGGGGAGCGGATGACGCAGTACACGTTCTTCTCTGTGGGCAGCGGCACTGGGCCTGCGACCTTTGCGCCGGTGCGCGTCACCGTGTCGACGATCTTCCGCGCCGAGCTGTCGATGACCTCGTGGTCATAGGCCTTGAGCCGGATGCGGATCTTCTGTCCCGCCATGTGGCTTCGCTTTCCTTCTGTGCTAGTTCCGGGCTGTGCTGCTGCCTTATATCGCGCGTGACCCGCGGACCGGACAAGTCCGGCCGCGGACCTCGTGCTCTTCAGCCTGCGGGCCCAGCGACTCCCGGCCGACGCTCAACGCGATCGGCCGGGACTCCCCAGGTCCCCCAGGACCTCGTCCGGCCCGGGTGGCCCGGGGGTCTCGCCCGTCTGCGTTTCAGCAGCGGGCGAGATTCCCGGGCCATCCCGGCCCTATCCGGTTACTTGATGATGCTGGTGACCCGGCCGGCGCCGACGGTGCGGCCGCCTTCCCTGATCGCGAACCGCAGGCCCTCTTCCATAGCGATCGGCTGGATCAGCTCCACCCGCATCTCGGTGTTGTCACCGGGCAGCACCATCTCGGTGCCCTCGGGCAGGTGCACGACGCCGGTCACGTCCGTGGTACGGAAGTAGAACTGCGGGCGGTAGTTGTTGAAGAACGGGGTGTGCCGCCCGCCCTCGTCCTTGGACAGGATGTAGACCTGCGCCTCGAACTCGGTGTGCGGCGTGTTGGTGCCCGGCTTGATGACGACCTGGCCGCGCTCCACATCCTCGCGCTTGGTGCCGCGCAGCAGCAGCCCGGCGTTGTCACCGGCCTGGCCCTCGTCCAGGATCTTGTGGAACATCTCCACGCCCGTGACGACGGTCTGCTGCGCCTTCTCCTTGATCCCGATGATCTCGACCTGCTCACCGGTGCGGACCTTGCCGCGCTCGATCCGGCCGGTCACCACCGTGCCGCGGCCGGTGATCGAGAACACGTCCTCGACCGGCATCAGGAACGGCTTCTCCACATCACGGACCGGCTCGGGGATGCTGTCGTCGCAGGCGTCCATCAGGTCAGCGACCTTCTGGCCCCAGTCCGCGTCACCCTCGAGCGCCTTCAGCGCCGAGACCCTAATCACCGGCACGTCGTCGCCGGGGAACTCGTACGCGGACAGCAGCTCGCGGACCTCAAGCTCGACCAGCTCGAGGATCTCCTCGTCGTCCACCATGTCGGCCTTGTTCAGCGCCACCACGATGTAGGGGACGCCGACCTGGCGGGCCAGCAGCACGTGCTCGCGGGTCTGCGGCATCGGGCCGTCGGTCGCGGCGACCACCAGGATCGCGCCGTCCATCTGGGCGGCACCGGTGATCATGTTCTTGATGTAGTCCGCGTGACCAGGGCAGTCCACATGCGCGTAATGCCGCTTCTCGGTCTGGTACTCCACGTGCGAGATCGAGATCGTGATCCCGCGCTCTTTCTCTTCCTTCGCGTTGTCGATCTGGTCGAACGGCGTGAAGGGATTGACGTCGGGGTACTTGTCATGCAGCACCTTGGTGATCGCCGCGGTCAGCGTCGTCTTGCCGTGGTCGATATGACCGATGGTGCCGATGTTGACGTGCGGCTTGGTCCGCTGGAACTTGGCCTTCGCCACTGGTGTCTCCTCGTTGCGATCGTTTCCCCCACCGCGGTGGGGCCGCGGGCGCTCTCGCGGGGCGCCTTATGGTCCTATACGTGTTTGCTACTGACTACTCGCCTCGTGCCTTGGCGATGATCTCCTTGGCGATGCTGGGCGGGACTTCGGCATACGAGTCAAACTGCATGCTGTAGTCCGCCCGGCCCTGCGTGCGGCTGCGCAGGTCGCCCACGTAGCCGAACATCTCCGACAGTGGCACGACGGCCTTGACAGCTCGCACCCCTGACCGCTCCTCCATGGCCTGTATCTGGCCCCGGCGGCTGTTCAGGTCGCCGATGACCTCTCCCATGTAATCCTCGGGAGTTCGCACCTCAACAGCCATCATGGGCTCGAGCAGCACCGGATCGGCGTGCGCGGCCGCCTTCTTGAAAGCCATCGAGCCCGCGATCTTGAACGCCAGCTCTGAGGAGTCGACCTCATGATAGGCGCCGTCAGTCAGGGTGACCCGCACATCGACCATCGGGTAGCCGGCCAGCACGCCGAACTCCGCTGCCTCCTGGCAGCCCGCGTCCACCGACGGGATGTACTCCCGCGGCACCCGGCCACCACGGATCTTGTTCTCGAACTCGTAGCCGCCGCCGTCCCCGCCGGTCGGCTCCAGGTTGATCACGACCTTGGCGTACTGGCCCGCGCCGCCGGTCTGCTTCTTGTGCGTGTACTCGACCTTCTCGGCCTTTCTGCGGACCGTCTCGCGGTAGGCGACCTGCGGGCGGCCGATGTTGGCCTCGACCTTGAACTCCCGCCGCATCCGGTCGACCAGCACCTCAAGGTGGAGCTCGCCCATCCCCGAGATGATCGTCTGCCCGGTCTCCTCATCGGTCCTGACCTGGAAGGTCGGGTCCTCCTCGGCGAGCCGGCCGATCGCCGTGCCGAGCTTGTCCTGGTCGCCCTTGGTCCGCGGCTCGATAGCCACGTTGATGACCGGCGCAGGGAAGGTCATCGACTCCAGGATGACCTGCTTAGCCGGGTCGCAGAGGGTGTCGCCGGTGGTGGTGTCCTTCAGGCCCATCACGGCCACGATCTGCCCGGCGATCGCCGACGGGCGCTCCTCGCGCTTGTTGGCGTGCATCTGGTAGATCTTGCCGATCCGCTCCTTGCGGCCCTTGGTGGAGTTCAGCACCGAGCTCCCGGACTCCAGGGTGCCGGAGTAGATCCGGATGTAGGTCAGCTTGCCGAGGTGCTGATCCGACATGATCTTGAAGGCGAGCGCGGCGAACGGCTCGGCCGGATCGGCATGCCGCACAATCTCGACCTCTTCGTGCCCCACCGCGTGGCCCTTGACCGACGGAACGTCCACCGGGCTCGGCAGGTAGTCCACGATGGCGTCCAGCATTGGCTGCACGCCCTTGTTCTTGAACGCGCTGCCGCACAGCACCGGCGTGATGGCGCCGGCGATCGTGGCCCGGCGGATCGCCGCGATCAGCTGGTCGGCGTCCGGCTCGGTGCCGCCGAGGTAGAGCTCCAGCATCTCCTCGTCGTTCTCCGAGATTGCCTCGATCAGCCGGTCCCGCCACTGGCGGGCGGCCTCCAGATGGTCAGCGGGAATGCCGACCACGTCATACGCCTCGCCCTTGCCATCGCTCTGCCAGAGCATCGCGCACATCTTGACCAGGTCGATGACGCCGCGGAAGTCCGACTCGACGCCCCAGGGCAGCTGGATCACCAGCGGCGAGGCGCCCAGCCGGTCGGAGATCATCTCGACGCACCGGTGGAACTCAGCGCCCACCCGGTCCATCTTGTTCACGAAGCAGATCCGCGGCACTGCGTACCTGTCGGCCTGCCGCCACACGGTCTCCGACTGCGGCTCGACTCCGGCGACGCCGTCAAAGACTGCGACCGCCCCGTCAAGGACCCGCAGCGAGCGCTCCACCTCGACGGTGAAGTCGACGTGGCCGGGCGTGTCGATCAGGTTGATGGTGTGATCCCGCCAGATAGCGGTGGTCGCGGCCGAGGTGATCGTGATGCCGCGCTCCTGCTCCTGCTCCATCCAGTCCATCGTGGCCGCGCCCTCGTGGACCTCGCCGATCTTGTAATTGATACCGGTGTAGAACAGAATCCGCTCGGTGGTCGTGGTTTTGCCCGCGTCGATATGCGCCATGATCCCGATGTTGCGGACCTTGGCGAGCTCTACGGCGGTCTGGGTGGCCACTGCTTCGTTTCCTTCGCTGATCTTCAGTGCCTGACGGCTATTCGTTAGATATGGGCGGAGCCTTTGCCTGCTACCAGCGGTAGTGGGCGAACGCCTTGTTCGACTCGGCCATCTTGTGGGTGTCCTCGCGGCGCTTCACACTCGCCCCGAGGCCGTTGCTGGCGTCGAGCAGCTCGTTCATGAGCCGCTCCGTCATGGTCTTCTCACGGCGCTGGCGGGAGTAGTTGACGAGCCAGCGCAGCGCCAGGGTGGTGCTGCGGGAAGCCCGCACCTCCACCGGGACCTGGTACGTCGCGCCGCCGACCCGGCGGGGGCGAACCTCCAGGGTTGGCTTCACGTTGTCCAGGGCACGCTTCAGCGTCACCACCGGGTCGTTGCCCGTCTTCTCCTTGGCTCCCTCGAGCGCGCCGTACACGATCCGCTCGGCCAGGGAGCGCTTTCCGCTCCGCAGTACCTTGTTGACCAGAGCGGTCACCAGTGGGGAGCCATAGACAGGATCGGTGACGAGCTGCCGTTTGGTCGCGGGGCCCTTGCGCGGCATGTCAGCTCTTCTCCTTCTTCGCGCCGTAACGGCTGCGGGCCTGCTTGCGGTTACGGACACCCTGGGTATCCAGGGAGCCGCGGATGACCTTGTAGCGCACGCCGGGGAGGTCCCGCACCCGCCCGCCGCGGACCAGCACGATGGAGTGCTCCTGGAGGTTGTGGCCCACCCCGGGGATGTAGGCGGTCACCTCGATGTGGCTGGTGAGCCGGACCCTGGCGACCTTGCGCAGCGCCGAGTTCGGCTTCTTGGGCGTGGTGGTGTAGACACGCGTGCAGACTCCGCGGCGCTGCGGGCTGCCCTTGAGCGCCGGAGTCTTGTTCTTGGCTACCTTGTCCTGCCGGCCCTTACGGACCAGCTGCTGGATCGTGGGCACCGCGTCTCCGTCTTCTCTGTTTCGACTCTGCTCTGGTTCGGTACGCCCGTGGGCGCATTCGTCGCTTCTTACACGTTCCTGACCTGCGGTTTTCCTCGCCCGCCCGACCCCCGTTGTCGGGCGTGTCGCCGCGCTCACGGCGTATCCGGGCCCGTTGCCGAGCCCGGACGACGAGAAAGGGAAAGTCCTTCGCGCGCCTGGCCACATAGCCGACAGCCTTCCGGCCGTCTCAACCACACTCCACAGACGTGCGCGCACCCGCTAGTCACGGGCACGGAGCACTACAGTACCCAACACCAGACGCCTGGTCAAAACAATGCGCCATTCACGAGCGCGTGAGACTTTCCCTGCATAGCGCGGAAAACTCGCATGCGATCACGGTGCGGGCCAGCCGGGCCCGAATGAAGGAACATGACATAGCCGGGGAAAATTCCGCACCGGCACAGCTCGGCCCGGCCACCCTGACGGGCGACCGGGCCGGCCTGCTGGGCTTACCTGTTGTAGGCGCCGAAGTCGTACTCCTCCAGCGGGATCGCCTCACCGGGTCCCTGCCCGAACGGGTACTCCACTGGCGTCGGGTAGCTGGCCGCCGGGTAGACCGATGACCGGGCTTCCTCGGTCGGCTCCACCTTCAGGCTGCGGTAGCGCTGCATCCCGGTACCCGCCGGGATGAGCTTGCCGATGATGACATTCTCCTTGAGGCCGACCAGCGAGTCCGACCTGGCGTGGATCGCCGCGTCGGTGAGCACTCGCGTGGTTTCCTGGAACGAAGCCGCCGACAGCCACGACTCGGTGGCCAGGGATGCCTTGGTGATGCCCATCAGCACCGGGCGCCCTGCGGCGGAGGTGCCGCCCTGTTCCACCACCGAGCGGTTGACCGCCTCGAACTTCGGCCGTTCCACCAGCTCGCCGGGGAGCAGATCGGTGTCGCCTGACTCCAGCACGTTCACCCGCTTGAGCATCTGGCGGATGATGATCTCGATGTGCTTGTCGTGGATCGACACGCCCTGCGACCGGTAGACCTCCTGCACCTCGTGCACGAGGTGCAGCTGGACCTCACGCGAGCCCAGGATCCTGAGCACCTCGTGCGGGTTGACCGCGCCGGCGATCAGCTGCTGGCCGACCTTGACGCGATCGCCGTCGGCCACCAGCAGCCTGGCCCGCATCGACACCTGGTAGGCGACCTCTTCCGAGCCGTCATCAGGTACCACGACGATCTTGCGGGCCTTCTCCGGCTCCTCGATTCTGACCCGGCCCTCGACCTCGCTGATCGGTGCCATGCCCTTGGGGATCCTGGCCTCGAACAGCTCCTGGATCCTGGGCAGGCCGTGGGTGATGTCCAGACCTGCCACACCACCGGTGTGGAAGGTCCGCATGGTCAGCTGGGTGCCCGGCTCACCAATGGACTGGGCGGCGATGATGCCGACCGCCTCGCCGACGTCCACCCGCTTGCCGGTAGCCAGCGAGCGCCCGTAGCACTTGGCACAGACGCCGAACTTCGCCTGGCAGACCAGCACGCTGGAGGTACGAACCGAGCTGACTCCCGCTGCTACCAGCTGGTCGATCATCGTCTCGGTCATGTCCGAGCCCGCCGCGGCCAGGACGCTGCCGTCCGCTCCGGCGATGTCCTCGGCAAGGGTCCGGCCGGTGCCGCCGTTCTCGATGTTGGCCAGCCTGCGCAGGTTGCCGTCGGCGCCGGTGTCCGCGATCTTCATGGGCAGCGACCTGTCGGTGCCGCAGTCCTCCTCGCGGACGATGACGTCCTGCGCCACGTCGACCAGGCGCCGGGTGAGATACCCGGAGTCGGCGGTCCGCAGCGCGGTGTCGGCAAGGCCCTTGCGGGCGCCGTGCGTGGAGATGAAGTACTCCACCACCGACAGCCCCTCGCGGAAGCTGGACTTGATCGGCCGCGGGATCGTCTCGCCCTTGGGGTTGGACACCAGCCCTCGCATTCCGGCGATCTGCCGGACCTGCATCGGGTTACCGCGGGCGCCGGAGTTGACCATCATCCAGACCGGGTTGGTCTCGGGGAAGGCCGCCTCCATGTCCGCCGCGACGTCGGCGGTCGCGTGGGTCCAGATCTCGATGAGCTCCTGGCGGCGCTCATCGTCGGTGATCAGGCCGCGATCGTATTCGCGCTGGACCTTGTCAGCCCGCTTCTCGTAGGCCTCCAGGATCTCCCGCTTGTTCGGCGGCGCGACCACGTCCTCGATGGCGATCGTGACCCCGGCCCTGGTCGCCCAGTGGAAGCCAGCGTCCTTGAGCGCGTCGAGCGCGGCCGCGACCTCCACCTTCGGATAGGTCTCCGCGAGCTCGTTGACGATCGTCGAGAGCTGCTTCTTGGCCACCTCGTAGTTGACGAACGGGTAGTTGTCCGGCAGCGTCTCGTTGAACAGGCAGCGGCCCAGCGTGGTGGTCAGCCGCAGCGGGCGGCCCTCCGCCCAGCTCTCCGGCGGGGTGAACCCGATCGGCGGGGTGACGCCCTTCAGCCGCATCTCGATCCTGGCCTGCAGGTCGAGCTCGCCGCGGTCGTAGGCCATCAGCGCTTCCGACGGGCTGGTGAAGGCACGTCCGGTGCCGGGCGCGTCCGGCGCCTCCCTGGTCAGGCAGTAGATCCCGATCACCATGTCCTGGGTGGGCATGGTCACCGGCTTGCCGTCGGCGGGCTTGAGGATGTTGTTGGTGGACAGCATCAGGATCCGGGCCTCGGCCTGTGCCTCGGCCGACAGCGGCACGTGCACCGCCATCTGGTCGCCGTCGAAGTCGGCGTTGAAAGCGGTACAGACCAGCGGGTGGATCTGGATGGCCTTGCCTTCCACCAGCTGCGGCTCGAACGCCTGGATGCCGAGCCTGTGCAGGGTCGGCGCCCGGTTGAGCAGCACCGGGTGCTCGGTGATGACCTCTTCGAGGACATCCCAGACCACCGGCCTGGCGCGCTCCACCATCCGCTTGGCTGACTTGATGTTCTGCGCGTGGTTGAGGTCGACAAGGCGCTTCATCACGAACGGCTTGAACAGCTCGACCGCCATCTCCTTGGGCAGGCCGCACTGGTGCAGCTTCAGCTGCGGGCCGACCACGATGACCGAGCGGCCTGAGTAGTCGACTCGCTTGCCCAGCAGATTCTGCCTGAAGCGGCCCTGCTTGCCCTTGAGCATGTCGGACAGCGACTTCAGCGGGCGGTTACCAGGTCCGGTGACCGGCCTGCCGCGGCGGCCGTTGTCGAACAGCGAGTCCACGGCCTCCTGCAGCATCCGCTTCTCGTTGTTGACGATGATCTCCGGCGCGCCCAGGTCCAGCAGCCGCTTGAGCCTGTTGTTCCTGTTGATGACGCGGCGGTACAGATCGTTAAGGTCGGAAGTCGCGAAGCGGCCACCGTCCAGCTGCACCATCGGACGCAGGTCCGGCGGGATGACCGGAATGCAGTCCAGCACCATGCCGAGCGGGCTGTTGCTGGTCTGCAGGAAGGCGGAGACGACCTTGAGCCGCTTCAGCGCGCGGGCCTTGCGCTGGCCCTTGCCGGTGCGGATGGTCTCGCGGAGGCTGGCCGCCTCAGCGTCGAGGTCGAAGCTGCCCACCCGCTCCTGGATGGCCTGCGCGCCCATGCCGCCGCGGAAGTACTGGCCGAACCTGTCCCGCATCTCCCGGTAGAGCAGCTCGTCGCCCTCCAGGTCCTGGACCTTGAGGCCGCGGAAGCGGTTCCACACTTCCTCGATCCTGTCGATCTCCCGGCCGGCCCGGTCCCGGATCTGCTTGCACTCACGCTCAGCGCTCTCCCGGACCTTGCGGCGGGCGTCGCCCTTGGCCCCGGCCGCTTCCAGCTCGGCCAGGTCCTTCTCCAGCTTGGACTGCCGGACCTCGATCTCGTTGTCGCGCCGCTGCTCAAGCTGGCCGCGCTCGACCACGATCTTCGCTTCCAGCGAGGGCAGGTCGCGCGCACGGGCGTCCTCGTCCACGGACGTGATCATGTACGCGGCGAAGTAAATGACCTTCTCCAGGTCCTTCGGCGCCAGGTCGAGCAGATAGCCAAGCCGGCTCGGCACGCCCTTGAAGTACCAGATGTGCGTGACCGGCGCGGCCAGCTCGATGTGGCCCATCCGCTCGCGCCGCACCTTGGCCCTGGTGACCTCGACGCCGCAGCGCTCGCAGATGATGCCCTTGAACCTGACCCGCTTGTACTTGCCGCAGTAGCACTCCCAGTCCCGGGTCGGGCCGAAGATCTTCTCGCAGAAGAGCCCGTCCTTCTCCGGCTTGAGGGTGCGGTAGTTGATGGTCTCTGGCTTCTTGACCTCGCCGTGTGACCAGAGCCTGATGTCGTCGGCGGTCGCAAGGCCGATACGCAGGTCGTCAAAGAAGTTGACGTCTAGCACGTTTTTTGTCCCCTGGGGTAGATCGGATCAGACCTCTTCAACGCTGCTCGGCTCACGCCGGGACAGGTCAATGCCGAGTTCCTCCGCTGCGCGGAAGACGTCCTCGTCGGTGTCGCGCATCTCGATGGCCGCGCCGTCGCTGGAGAGCACCTCCACATTCAGGCAGAGCGACTGCATCTCCTTGATCAGCACCTTGAACGACTCAGGGATGCCTGGCTCGGGGATGTTCTCGCCCTTCACGATGGCCTCGTAGACCTTGACCCGGCCGAGGATGTCGTCGGACTTGATGGTCAGCAGCTCCTGCAGGGCGTAGGCGGCGCCGTACGCCTCCAGCGCCCAGACCTCCATCTCACCGAACCGCTGACCGCCGAACTGCGCCTTACCGCCGAGCGGCTGCTGGGTGATCATCGAGTACGGGCCCGTCGACCTGGCGTGGATCTTGTCGTCGACCAGGTGCAGCAGCTTGAGGATGTAGATGTAGCCGACCGCGATCGGGTCCTTGAACGGCTCGCCGGTCCTGCCGTCGAACAGGGTCGCCTTGCCGCTGCCCGCGACCAGGCGATCGCCGTCCCTGTTCGGCAGCACGCTGCCAAGAAGGCCGGTGATCTCCTCTTCCCGGGCGCCGTCAAAGACCGGCGTGGCTACCGGAGTGCCCGACGGCGCGGAGTCGGCGCCGATCTGGCGGAGCCGCGACTTCCAGTCGGCGTCGTCGCCTTCGACCTTCCAGCCGGCGTTGGCGACCCAGCCCAGGTGGGTCTCGAGCACCTGGCCGACGTTCATCCGGCCGGGCACGCCGAGCGGGTTAAGCACGACGTCGACCGGCGTTCCGTCGGTCAGGAACGGCATGTCCTCGATCGGCAGGATCTTGGCGATGACGCCCTTGTTACCGTGCCGTCCGGCCAGCTTGTCGCCATCGGTGATCTTCCGCTTGGCGGCCACGTAGACCCGCACGAGCTCGTTCACGCCGGGCGGCAGCTCGTCGCCGTCCTCCCTGGTGAACACGCGGACGCCGATCACCTTGCCGGATTCGCCGTGCGGCACCTTCAGCGAGGTGTCGCGGACTTCGCGGGCCTTCTCGCCGAAGATCGCCCGTAGCAGGCGCTCTTCCGGGGTCAGCTCGGTCTCGCCCTTGGGGGTCACCTTGCCGACCAGGATGTCGCCGGTGACGACCTCGGCACCGATCCTGATGATGCCGCGGTCATCGAGGTCAGCCAGGACCTCTTCGGAGACGTTCGGGATGTCCCTGGTGATCTCCTCGGGCCCGAGCTTGGTGTCCCGCGCGTCGACCTCGTGCTCCTCGATGTGGATCGAGGAGAGCACGTCGTCCTGGACCAGCCGCTGGGACAGGATGATCGCGTCCTCGTAGTTGTGACCCTCCCACGGCATGAAGGCGACCAGCAGGTTCCTGCCGAGTGCCATCTCGCCATGGTCGGTGCACGGGCCGTCCGCGATGACCCGGCCAGCCTCGACCCGCTCGCCTTCCTCGACAACCGGCTTCTGGTTGAAGCAGGTGCCCTGGTTGGACCGGCGGAACTTGGCCACCAGGTAGGTGCTGCGGGTGCCGTCATCGTTCGCCACGGTGATGAAGTCGGCGCTGGCCTGCTCCACCACGCCAGGCTTCTCGGCCACGATCACGTCGCCAGCGTCGGTAGCGGCACGGTACTCCATGCCGGTGCCGACCAGCGGCGCCTCGCTGCGCAGCAGCGGCACCGACTGGCGCTGCATGTTCGAGCCCATCAGCGCCCGGTTGGCGTCGTCGTGCTCGAGGAACGGAATCATCGCGGTCGCGACCGACACCATCTGGCGCGGTGAGACGTCGATGTAGTCGACGTCGTCCGGCCTGATGTAGTCGACCTCGCCGCCCTTGCGGCGGACCAGCACACGGTCCTCGACGAACGTCCCGTCCTGGCTGACCGGCGCGTTGGCCTGCGCGATGACGTGCCTGTCCTCCTCATCGGCGGTCAGGTAGTCGATCTGGCTGGTGACCGTGCCCGCCCGCACCTTGCGGTAGGGCGTCTCCACGAAACCGAACGCGTTGACCCGCCCGTAGGACGAAAGCGAGCCGATCAGGCCGATGTTGGGGCCTTCCGGCGTCTCGATCGGGCACATCCGGCCGTAGTGGCTGGGGTGCACGTCGCGGACCTCGAAGCCGGCCCGCTCCCTGGACAGGCCGCCCGGGCCCAGCGCGGACAGCCGCCGCTTGTGGGTCAGGCCAGCCAGCGGGTTGGTCTGGTCCATGAACTGGGACAGCTGGCTGGTGCCGAAGAACTCCTTGATGGAGGCGACCACCGGCCGGATGTTGATCAGGGTCTGCGGCGTGATCGCCTCGACGTCCTGAGTCGTCATCCGCTCCCTGACGACGCGCTCCATGCGGGCGAGCCCGAGCCTGACCTGATTCTGGATCAGCTCGCCGACGGTGCGCAGCCGCCGGTTGCCGAAGTGGTCGATGTCGTCGACCTCGACAGGGACAACGGTCTCCCCTGTCTTCATCTCCTCCTCGCCGCCGTGCAGGCGGACGAGGTACTCGATAGTGGCGACGATGTCGTCCTCAGTCAGCGTGCCCTGGCTGATCGGCAGGCTCAGGCCAAGCTTCTTGTTGACCTTGTACCGGCCGACCTTGGCCAGGTCGTACCGCTTGGGGTTGAAGTAGAGGTTCTCCAGCAGCGCCTGCGCGGACTCCCGCGTCGGCGGCTCACCTGGCCGCAGCTTGCGGTAGATGTCGAGCAGGGCGTCGTCCTGGCCGGTGGTGTGGTCCTTCTCCAGGGTTGCCCGCATCGACTCGAAGCCGCCGAACCGCTCCAGGATCTTGGCCTCGTCCCAGCCGAGCGCCTTCAGCAGGACGGTGACGCCCTGCTTGCGCTTGCGGTCGATCCTGACCCCGACGCTGTCCCGCTTGTCGATCTCGAACTCGAGCCAGGCGCCCCTGGACGGAATGACCTTGCAGCTGAAGATGTCCTTGTCCGAGGTCTTGTCGACCTGCCGGTCGAAGTAGACGCCCGGCGACCGGACCAGCTGCGACACCACGACACGCTCGGTGCCGTTGATGATGAACGTCCCCTTGGGCGACATGAGCGGGAAGTCACCCATGAAGACCGTCTGGCTCTTGATCTCGCCAGTTGAGTTGTTGATGAACTCCGCCGTGACGAACATCGGGGCGGAGTAGGTCATGTCCTTGTCCTTGCACTCCTCAGCGGAGTACTTCGGAGGCTCGAACCGATGGTCACGGAACGAGAGCGACATGGTGCCCGTGAAGTCCTCGATCGGGCTGATCTCTTCGAAGATCTCCTCGAGGCCCGACTGATCGGGGAGGTTCTTGTTGCCTTCCCTCTGCTCCGCATCCACCCGGTCCCGCCAGCGCTCGTTTCCGAGCAGCCAGTCGAACGAGTCAGTCTGCAGTGCAAGGAGGCTGGGGACCTCCAGTGGTTCCTTGATACGGGCGAACGAGACACGATGTGGACCAGGAGCGGTAGCTGAGGCGCTGCGCGAGGCTGCCAACAGGGGTCCTTCCGAGCTTGTAGCGGACGGCTAGCGCGCGCACGCTAAACGCCCGCGGACCCGCCGCGAGGCTCATGGTTCCCGGTGACGTCAGAGTGCAGCGCAAATTGGCAGCATAGTCGATGGACACACTGCCGGTCAACTGTACGCCACTATTAGGTTCACGGTTGCAACGCAGCATCGCTCTTTCGCCGCCAAACGTCAAGCCCGCGACCCGCAGAGTCGTCACTTCCAGCAACGTGACGAACATCACATCCATGGCAGAGTTTCCTGCTCGGAGCCTGGGGCATATGAACTTGTTCAGCCAAGTGGGCCTGCTCCCGCGAGCAGCGTAGCGCGCCCGGCCCACCGCCGGCCCGCTGTTTACCCCGCGGTCCCCGCCGTCGCCACACTCGCTCCCAGGCGCACCGCCAGGTCCGCGCTCGCACGGCTGCTGCCGGAAACTGCCGCAGCCCGGACGCCCGGCGCCGCCCGCCGCAGCATCGCGGGGGGCGGCGCCGGGCTGATCAGCGGGCCGTAGTTTGCCCGGCTGGCCGGGCCTGCTTACTTGACCGTGACGGTGGCGCCAGCGCCTTCGAGCTGGCCCCTGGCCTTCTCCGCGGTCTCCTTGTTGACCCGCTCCAGAAGCGGCTTCGGCGCGCCATCGACGAGGTCCTTGGCCTCCTTGAGCCCGAGGCTCGTCAGAGTCCGGACCTCCTTGATGACCTGGATCTTCTTGTCTCCTGCGGCCTCGAGGATGACGTCGAACTCGTCCTTCTCCTCGACCTCTTCCACCCCGCCGCCGCCGGGCGCTGCCGGTGCGGCCATCGCCATCGGGGCCGCGGCCTTGACATCGAAGGTTTCCTCGAACTGCTTCACGAACTCAGAGAGCTCGAGCAGCGTCATCTCCTTGAACGCGTCGAGTAGTGCGTCGTTGTTGAGCTTCGCCATGGTGGTGGCCCTCCGTGTGCCTACGTCTGCCTGACGGCCGTCGGCCGTCCGCATGTCCGGTCAATGTCATGCCTCGCGCGCGGGACTTGTCAGTGCGCGCCGGGCCACTCAGCCTTCGGTGCTGTCGGTGCTGTCGGTGCTGTCGGTGCTGTCGGTGCTGTCGGTGCTGTCGCTGCTGTCGCTGCTCAGCTTGCTGTCGCTGTCCGCAGTCGCCCTCGCGGCAGCCGCCTCGCCCGGCTCGGCCGCAACGGCCGCCGCGCCGTCCGCCGGACCCTCCGCGGCCCGCTTCTGCTCAAGCGCCGCGAGCAGCCTGGCCAGCTGCGCCGGAAGCGCCGCGAACGTGGCGGCCGCGCCCGACATCGACGCCTTCATCGCGCCCGCCAGCTTCGCCAGCAGGACCTCGCGCGACTCAAGGTCAGCGATCCTGGTGATCTCGCCGGGCGTCATCAGCTTGCCGTCGAGGACCCCGCCCTTGATCACTAGCAGCGGGTTCGCCTTCGCGAAGTCCCGCAGGCCCTTGGCCGCCTCGACGACATCGCCCTGAACGAACGCGATCGCGGACGGGCCGTTCAGCAGCTCAGTAAGCTCAGCGCTCACGCCGGCCTCGTTGGCGGCGATCTTGGTGAGCGTGTTCTTCACGACAGCGAACGTGGCGTTGCCGTCCAGCGACCGGCGCAGCTCGCCGAGCTGTGCCACCGACAGGCCGCGGTACTCCGTGAGTACTGCGCCCGCCGAGGTCTGGAACCGCTCGGTCATTTCTGCGACCACGGCTACCTTCTCCGCCTTCGCCATGAGCCTCCCTTCTCATTCCGGGGCGGCCCCGCGTGCGGAGCCTCGCCGGTCTCATCCCGGCGCGGCCCCCGCATCCGGGGGCGTTGCCGGCTACATCTGGCGCCGGCGAAGGGAGGCAATGCGAACGCCCCGGCGCAAGCGCACGGGGCGTGGGCCGTCATCCGGGAAGTAGCACCGGGCACAGCGGCCTAGCTCGTTCACCTGCGCGGGCCGCCCGCGTGCGGGCCTTCGGTTGCCGCGCTTCAGCGCGGCAACAACCGGCGGTCTCTGGCAATTCGCAATGGTAGGTGGCAACGACCCGCGGTGCCAAATCCGGCCCCCCCGCTCCCCTTGGCGCCGCCGGGCGCCGCAGCCGTTACGGCGGCGGTTAGCTCGCTGCCGGCGCGTCCTCTAGCTCGTCCGCTATGCCGCGGGTGATGCTCGGGTCGACCGGAATCCCGGGGCCCATCGTGGTCGTGACGGTGACCTTCCGCACGTACCTGCCCTTGGCTGCCGCAGGCTTGAGCCTGCCGACCTCCTCGAACGCGGCCGCGTAGTTCTCCACCAGCGCCCGGTCGGTGAACGAGGCCTTGCCGATGACGAAGTGCAGGTTGCCATGCCGGTCAACGCGGAACTCGATCTTGCCGCCCTTGATGTCGGTGACCGCCTTGCCGACGTCGGCCGTGACGGTGCCCGTCTTGGGGTTCGGCATCAGGCCGCGGGGGCCGAGGACACGGCCAAGGCGGCCTACCTTGCCCATGAGGTCGGGGGTTGCGACAACGGCGTCGAAATCGAGGAATCCGCCCTGGATGCGCTCGAGGAGGTCATCCGCGCCGACGTAGTCGGCGCCGGCCGCAATGGCCTCGTCGGCCCGGTCGCCGGTCGCGAACACCAGGACGCGGGCCGTCTTGCCCGTTCCGTGCGGAAGGTTAACCGTGCCGCGGACCATCTGGTCCGCCTTCCGCGGGTCAACGCCAAGCCGCAGCGCGACTTCGACGGTGGGATCGAACTTGCTGGTGGACGTCTTCCTCGCCAGCGCGACGGCCTGCGCCGGGGTGTACAGCCGCGACGGCTCGATCAGCTCATCGGCCTTACGGTATGCCTTGCTGCGCTTCATGGCCTGACTCCTTCTTTCGTCGAGGAGGTCGTGGTCAGCGGGCCAGCGCGTGGCCCTGCCACTGTTAATCCGCCGATGCCGGGCGACTGCCTGGCATCACCTTTGAGCTAACGCCGGACGACCTGCGAACATGCCGCAGTCGCACCACGATCAGGACGTGGCCGGGACAAGCGGGCGTGGCCGGAGTCAGCCCCTAACCCTGATGCCCATCGAGCGGGCCGTTCCCGCGATGATCTTCTCCGCCGCCTCCATCGAGGTGGCGTTCAGGTCGGCCATCTTGACCTGCGCGATCTCGCGGAGCTGGGCGCTGGTGACCGAGCCGACCTTGGTCTTGTGCGGCTCGGCGCTGCCCTTCTGGACGCCCGCGGCCTTCTTGATCAGCTCAGGCGCCGGCGGCGTCTTGGTGACGAAGGTGAACGACCTGTCCTCGTAGATGGTGATCTCTACCGGGATGATGTTCCCCCGCTGCGACTCGGTCGCGGCATTGTACTGCTTGCAGAAGTCCATGATGTTGACGCCATGCGGGCCCAGCGCCGTACCCACGGGCGGAGCCGGGGTGGCCACTCCTGCGTTCAGCTGCACCTTGACGATGGCAGCGATCTTCTTTTTCCTCGGAGGCATCTCTTCGGTTCCCTACCTAACTACCTAACTGGGAGGATCAGATCTTGCTGACCTGATCGAAGGAGAGCTCAACCGGTGTCTCCCTGCCAAAGATCGACACGAGCACCTTGAGCTTCTGAGTATCAGGGTTGATCTCGCTCACGGTCGCGGGAAGCGTCGCGAACGGACCGTCCATAACGGTAACGGACTGGCCGACCTCAAAGTCCACCGCGGCGGCGCGCAAGGTCTCGGCCTTCTTGGCTGCCTTCTCCTCAGGCTCAGGCGCGAGGAGAACTGCAACCTCGTCCAGGCTCAACGGGGACGGCCTGCTGGACAGCCCGACGAAGCCGGTGACGCCCGGCGTGTTGCGGACCGCGGCCCACGACTCGTCGGTGAGGTCCATCCGGACCAGGATGTATCCGGGCAGCACCTTCTCCTGGACCTGCTGCCGCTTGCCGCCCTTGATCTCGGTCACCTCATGTACCGGGACCTCGATCTGGAAGATATAGTCCTCCATGTTCAGGGACTGGGTGCGGCTCTCCAGGTTGGTCCTGACCCGGTTCTCGTACCCGGCGTAGGAGTGCACCACATACCAGTCACCGGGGAGCCGCCGAAGCTCCGACTTGAACTCGGCGACCGGGTCAGCGCCGGCCTGCCCGTCAGCTTCCGGCTCCGGCTCAGCAGCATCCTCGCCGGCGCTGGCCGCGGGACTCTCTACTGCGTCCGGCTCGGGGACAGCGCCCGGCTCGGCGTCCGGCTCGGGCACAGCGCCCGGCTCGGGACTCTCGGCAGCATCGGCAGCATCGGCAGCCGCCGCAGCGTCGGGCTCGGCCGCCGGCTCCATGCCGCCAGTGCCGCCGTTCATACCGGGGTCGCCCGATGCGTCGGGCTCGCCGTCAGTGGCACGCTCGGCCGGCTGGTCACCGACCTGCAGTTCGGACTCGGACACGATAACTCTTTCTCTTAGCTCTTTCCGTGCGGGCTTTTTCTCTGCGGCAGGAGCCGCAGGCGTTCCTCTGGCCGGCAGAGAAACTGGCTTACCCGGCCGTACCCGCCCGCCACGGTACCGCCCGTCAGCCTGCGATGATCATGCTGCCACCTTCGGCAGCGGGTCACCGCTCAGTGCCTGGCCTCAGCCGAAGACAGCAAATATCAGCTTGGTGAACCCATAATCCAGGCTGGTCACGACCGCCACCATGACGAGGATGAAGACGAGCGCAACTGTGGTGTAAGTGCTCAGTTCCTTGCGGGTCGGCCAGATCACCTTGTGCAGTTCGGCGACGACCTGGTGCACGAAGAGCACGGGACCGGTACGGTTCGCCTTCGCTGGCGGCCGTCCCGGCTTCGCCGGCTTTTCCTCGGCGGTGCCACGTGTCTGTGTTGCCATGTCCTCACCTGAACAGCGCTGATCAGTTACCGGCTGACGCCGTCGGTCCGCATCTGGCACGGACCGCACGCGCAGGGCAGGAGGGACTCGAACCCCCAACCGCCGGTTTTGGAGACCGGGACTCTAGCCAATTGAGCTACTGCCCTCTGACGGTGCCTTCTGACGGCCAATGCAGGCACGCACCGGCCACCTGGTGGACCGCCACCAGATCCTGAAGTGTACGTTGCCGGAAGCCCTGCCGTCGAACCACGAGCCAGACCGACACGCCGCGCGATCTCGTGCCGCCCGCGGGCACCCCGTGTTGATGACACCATAGGCGTCATGGGTAGCTCGCAGCACAGGATATCGGCCCGGGTCGCAGCCATCACGGAGTCGGCGACGCTGGCCGTGGACGCCAAGGCTCGTGCGCTGAAGGCCGCTGGCCGGCCGGTCATCGGATTCGGCGTGGGCGAGCCTGACTTCGCCACCCCGGACTACATCGTCCAGGCCGCGCAGCGCGCCTGCGCCGAGCCGAGGTTCCACAAATACTCGCCGACGGGCGGTCTGCCCGAACTGCGCGAGGCGATTGCCGCTAAGACAGTGCGTGACTCCGGTTACCAGGTCGCCCCCAGCCAGGTGATCGTGACCAACGGCGGCAAGCACGCCGTCTTCGAAGCGTTCGCCGCGCTGCTCGACCCCGGTGACGAGGTGCTGGTTCCCGCGCCGTACTGGACCACGTATCCGGAGGTCATCGGGCTCGCCGGAGGCACCGCGGTCCCGGTCCTGACCGATGAGCGCTCCGGCTACCTGGCTTCGGTGGCTGACCTCGAAGCCCGCCGGACGGACCGCACCAAGGTGCTGCTGTTCGTATCCCCGTCCAACCCGACCGGCGCTGTCTATCCGCCTGAGCTGGTCGCCGAGATCGGCCACTGGGCCGCCGCCAGCGGGCTCTGGGTGGTCACCGACGAGATCTACGAGCACCTGGTCTACGGCGACGCCCGGTTCTCATCGGTCGCGGTAGCCGCGCCGGAACTCGCCGACCGGTGCGTGGTGGTGAACGGGGTGGCCAAGACCTACGCGATGACCGGCTGGCGGGTCGGCTGGCTGATCGGGCCGCCCGACGTCACCAAGGCCGTCGCCGACCTGCAGTCCCACATGACGTCCAACGTGTGCAACGTGGCGCAGGCGGCCGCGCTCGCCGCCGTCTGCGGCGACCTGTCGGCGGTAGCCGCGATGCGGACGGCCTTCGACCGGCGCAGGCTCCTGATGACGGGAATGCTGAACGATATTCCGGGGGTGATCTGCCCGCTTCCCGAAGGCGCGTTCTACTGTTACCCGTCGGTCAAGGGCCTGCTCGGCCAGGAGATAGCCGGCCAGCGCCCGGCGACAACGGTCGAGCTCGCCGAGCTCCTGCTCGATGAGGCTGATGTCGCCGTGGTGCCCGGCGAGGCGTTCGGCACGCCGGGATACTTCCGGTTGTCCTATGCGCTCGGCGATGCCGATATCCAGGAGGGAATCGCCAGGATCGGCAAGCTGCTCGGGCGCGCAGGCTGACACCGCGGGTGCCAGACTAGGCCGATGGCCCGGCCGCTCGACGCGCTTCCCAAAGCGCACCTGCATCTGCACCTCACCGGCTCCATGCGCCACTCCACCCTGGTCGAGCTGGCCCGGCAGCACCGGGCCAACCTGCCAGAAGCTCTCGTCGCTGACTGGCCGCCGCAGCTGAGCGCTACCGATGAGCGCGGCTGGTTCCGGTTCCAGCGGCTGTACGACATCGCGCGCTCGGTTGTCCGCACCGAGGGGGACGTCCGGCGGCTGCTCCGCGAGGCAGCCCTCGATGAGCGGGCCGAAGGCTCCGGCTGGCTGGAGATCCAGGTCGATCCGTCGGGTTACGCGCCGCGGTTCGGCGGCCTCACCCCGATGGTGGAGCTGGTGCTGGACGCCGCGGCAGCGGCCGCCGCCGAGACCGGCGTGGGGATCGGCGTGATCATCGCGGCCAACCGCACCAAGCACCCGCTGGAGGCCCGGACCCTCGCGAGACTGGCGGCGCGGTACACCGGACGCGGGGTCATCGGCTTCGGCCTGAGCAACGACGAGCGCCGGGGTGAGGCGCATGACTTCGCCAGGGCCTTCCTGATCGCCAGGCGGGCCGGACTGCTCGCTGTGCCGCACGGCGGCGAGCTGGCCGGTCCCGCAAGCGTGCGGCAATGCCTGGACGACCTCGGTGCGGACCGGATCGGTCATGGCATCGCCGCCGCCGCCGATCAGGAGCTAACGCGCCGGCTGGCAGGCGCCTCCGTCACGCTCGAAGTCTGTCCCACCTCGAACGTCGCGCTCGGAGTCGCCGCCGAGCCGGCCGATGTGCCGCTGCGCCAGCTGCTCGACGCCGGGATCCCGGTGGCGCTCGGCGCCGACGACCCGCTCCTGTTCGCCTCCCGGCTCACCGCCCAGTACGAGCTGGCGCGCCGGGCGCACGGCCTGGCCGACACCGAGCTGGCCGAACTCGCCCGGATGTCGGTGCGCGGGTCAGCCGCGCCAGGCCCGACCCGCGCCCGGCTGCTTGCTGGCATCGATGACTGGCTTGCGGTCCCGGTGGCAGGGCATCGGGACACCACCCCGCTGACCAGGCAGGAAGCCTGAGGGCAGCTGACCCGGGCAGTCGCTTGGCCGCTGCCGCTGGCCACGCTGGCGGCCGGTGGTCCAGCCCGGGTGGTCTCGGCCGGCCCGGGTAGTCCCGGCCAGCCCGAAATTACCGGCCCGATAAGCCGCAAAACGTGGCGTCCGCGCGCCGGCGCAAGTCAGGATGGTTCGAATAGCTCCTGGCGCCCTCGAATCCGGCCGGCCAGCCGAACCGGGCGCACGCAGCTGAGTGCGGCGGAGCGGACGGAGGTCCGTGAACCTGGCGGGATGGGCGGCGGCAGCCGGGGTCGCCGCAGCGGCGATCGCGGGCCTGGCGGGGGGCTCCTGCGCGGCTATCCTCGCCGCCCGGGTGCCGTTCCGCGGTAGCGCGAGCCGCCCGGAATCATGCCCGCACCCAGGCCACGGCCTCCGCGGGGGTGACCTGATCCCGCTGGCCGGCTGGCTGAGGTTACGCGACCGTTGTCCGGCCTGCCGCGCGGAACTCGGCGCCTGGTTTCCGGCGGCCGAGCTGATCACCGCAGGCATCTTCGTCGCCCTGTGGCTCCGGTTCGGGCCGAGCCCGGCGCTGCCCGCCTTCTGTTACCTCGCGGTCATCAGCGTGGCGCTGGCCTTCATCGACGCTAGGTACAAGCGGCTGCCCGACGCGTTAACGCTGCCTTCCTACCCCGCGGCGGTGGTCTTGCTCGGCGCTGGCGCCCCGTTCCTGCCGGGTGGCTTCCGTCATCTCGCTGGCGGCCTGATCGGGATGGCGGCCGCGTTGCTGTTCTTCGTCTTGCAGGCGCTCATCTACCCGGCGGCCATCGGCTGGGGAGACGTGAAACTCTCCGGCGTCCTCGGTCTCTACCTCGGCTGGTTCGGAGCCGGCGCGCTCCTGACCGGCCTGCTGGGCGGCTACCTGCTCGCGGCGGCCGCCGGGATCGGGCTGCTGTGCACCAGGCGCGCGACCAGGAAGTCAATGCTGGCCTTCGGGCCGTTCCTGCTGGTGAGTTCCCTGGCCGTGATCATCGCAGGCGGATACCGGTTCTCCTGATCTGCGCCACTCACCCGGCCACCAGCACCGGTCCGCTCACCCGGCCACCAGCACCGGTTCCCTGATCAGCTCGACGCCGAACCTCTCGCGGACGCCGTCCGTGATCTCCGCCGCGAGCTCGAGGAGCGCCTTGGTGCTTGACCCGCCCGGGTTGACGAGGGCAAGCGTGTGCTTGGTCGAGATCCTTGGTCCTTGCGCGCTATGACCTGGCTGGCCGTCCGGCCCGCGGCTATTGCCCGGATAGCCCTTGGCGAAGCCAGCGTGCTCGATCAGCCACGCGGCCGAGACCTTTACCCGTCCGGCCGCCGCTGCGTAGCGCGGGACCTGAACGCCCGGACCGCAGCTGACCGCCACCGCCCGCTCAAGCGCGGCGAACTGATCCTGATCCAGCACAGGATTGGTGAAGAACGAGCCGGCGCTCCGGGTATCCGGATCGTCGGCGTCAAGCACCATCCCCTTGCGCCGCCGGAGCTGGAGCACCGCGGCACGGACGTCGGCAAGCGGCAGCCGGGCGCCCTGATCGACGCCCAGCAATCGCGCAAGCTCCCCGTAGCGCAGCGGCGCGGATAGCCGGCTGCGCGGGAGCCGGAAGGTGACCCCCAGCACCACGAACCGCCCGGTCGCTGCCGCAGGTGCCGTCACGGCGCCCCGCTTGAACGCGCTGGTGCGGTAGCCGAACTCGCAGCCGGCATTCGACAGCTCGACCACTATGCCGCGCGCCCGGTCGTAGGCGCGCACCGCCACGATGGTCTCGGCGACATCCTGGCCATAGGCGCCGACATTCTGGATGGGCGTCGCCCCGACCAGGCCAGGAATGCCGGAAAGGCACTCAACGCCGGCCAGCCCGTCGGCGCAGCAGCGCTCCACCAGCGCGTCCCAGTCCTCGCCTGCCGCAACAGTGACCACGACCTGGTCGTCGTCGGGCACCACGCGGATGCCGCGGGTCAGCACCCGGATCACGGTGCCAGGAAAACCCTCGTCGGCGACGACCAGGTTGCTGCCGCCGCCCAGCACAAGTACCGGTTGGCCGCGCTCATCCGCGGTGCGCACAGCGGAAAGGATCTCCTCGTCGCTCTCCCCCTCGGCGAAGCGCGCGGCCGGGCCACCGAGCCGGAGCGTTGTATAGCCAGACAGCGCGACATGCTCACGGACTGTCACCGGTTCGGCTCCTACTCTCGACCGCCTGCCTGATGACCGTGCACCGCGGCCTGACGGCTAACAGGCGGTCAGGGCAGGCGGACCACCGCGCGAGCCTGGGTGAGGACCTTTGTCTCGCCCGTCCGCGCGATGAGCGCCAGCACAACGCGGTTGCCGTCCAGCTTCTCCGCGATCTTGCCGCTCACCTCGATCGTCGCGCCGACGTCGTCATCGGGCACGACGACCGGAGAAGAGAACCTGACGCCGAACTCCAGGACGGCTGCCTGATCGCCTGCCCAGTCGGTCACATACCGGCCAGCCTGCGCCATCGTGAACATGCCGTGCGCGATGACGTCCGGCAGCCCGACCGACCTGGCTATGCGCTGGTTCCAGTGGATCACGTTGAAGTCGCCCGACGCGCCGCAGTACTTGACCAGGCTGAGCCGGCTGGCGTAATAGCTGGCCGGTTCCACCTCAGTGCCGACTTCGACATCCGCGTACTTGACCTGCTCGCTCATGGCCGCATCCCGTCCTTGACCTGGCCGCGCCTATCCGGCGCCGCCTCGCTCGACCAGCGTGGAAAGCGCGGTGCACACATGCTCGCCCGCCACGGTGCTGATGTCGGTCCGCGTCGTCAGCAACGTGTTGCGGCCCGCCTGTTTGATGTCCGAGATCGTGACCTCCGACGTAAGGACGTCACCGGCGTGGATCTGCCGGGAATACTCGAACCGCTGCTCACCATGGACGACCATGGCGTAGTTGAGACCCAGCCCGGGATCGGCCACCGCACGACCGCTACTGGTCATGCTGATGACGATGGCGAAGGTCGGCGGCGCAATCACGTCGGGATGGCCGGCTGCCTGCGCGGCGGCGCGGTCATGGAAGACCGGATTATGGTCGCCTATCGCGTTGGCGAACTCCGCGATCTTGACGCGGCTGACCTCATACGGCTCGCTCGAGGGATAAGTCTTGCCGATGTAGTCACGGTTGATGGCCATGCGGCTCCAGCCCTAGAAGTGAGCAGACAGCAGGTCGGGCCGGTTCCGCCCGATGGTCGGTTGCAGCGGTCAGACCACGGAAGGCGCTAGCGCGTCTCGCGGTGTGGCTGGTGCTTACGGCAATTCGGGCAGTACTTGCTGAGTTCTACCCGGTCGGGGTCATTGCGGCGGTTCTTGCGAGTGATGTAGTTGCGGTGCTTGCACTCCTGACAAGCCAGCGTGATCTTGGGCCTGACGTCTGTCGCAGCCACGATGGAGTGCCTTTCTTTCGTACGGACATTTTGGTCGCACGACGGCCTGGCTGATGCCAGGGTCGCCGTACCGAGCGCGCCGGTCACCTGAGGATGATGCTCAAGGATCACCCCTCGCGGGCTGCCACCGCAAGGGTGGCCGCGCGCAGCAGCCAAGCGCGTCGTAGCGGAGGCCGGACTTGAACCGGCGACACAGCGATTATGAGCCGCTTGCTCTGCCTGACTGAGCTACTCCGCCGCATGTCGACCATCCACTGCAGTAACACCCGCGTCAAGACGGCCATTCCGCCCGCACCGGAACTCGGTCCCGGGCGGCGCGGACGGTACAGCCTACCGGGAATTTCCCGCGCTGCGGAGGCCGGCCCGCTGCCCGGCATCCGGGCCCGCCGAGGGCGGCCAGGCACAGCTGGCGATCTGGCCGCCGGCGACCGCGACCGTGGCCGCGGCGGTGACCTTGTCGCGCCACACCGTGTAGGCGCCGGCCGGGAGCCCGGGATAGAGCGCCGAGTAGCTCACGCCGCCGCTAGCGGGCCGCTCACGGACCTGGGCGTGGGTGCGTGGCGCGCCGGGCAGGCCGGCCCGGCTGATGTCGATCTCAGCGCCGTTCATCTCGACCGGCACATGCAGGATGAGCGCACCGATGCCGGCGCCCAGCTCGAGCAGGACTACACCGGCACCGGTGGCGCCGTACTCAGGCTCGTGCATAGGCCCGTTCACAGGCTCGTTCATGGGCCGCCTTCCTTGCGGTGAGCCGGGCTCCTCTGGCCTTCGGTGCGCGCTGGACTCGCCCGGGCCGCCG
>ODAK010000611.1_pt1 | contig 41012 bp, 41 predicted proteins | sample 1539591 | NCBI WGS metagenome assembly ODAK01 (sample SAMEA3539303, study PRJEB22396) | soil metagenome | biome: tundra; feature: field; material: soil | place: USA | collected 2010-05 | depth 0.15 m
GGCCCGGCGATCAAGGCCGCCAGTACGAAATTCCGATGCATTTGCATTAAGGTATCTGGCCTTCGCTCGACGCGCCGCCCAACTTCTTGCCCGTAGTCGCCATGGTCACCGAGCGCGCATTCGCCTGCTTGCTGCCGTCCTTTGCGAGAGACCCTTCCACCACGACTTCGTCACCGATCTTCATGGTGTTCCGCGTCCAGCCCGCGCGTTGCAGACCGTTGGGCGGTCCCATTTCAAACGCCCAGTTGGTAACCTTGCCGCCCTCGTCTTCCACGTCGATGTAGAAGTAGACATGCGGATTCATCCAGTCGACCTTCGTGACGACTCCCTTGAGACTGACCGGCTTCTTCGCGTCATATTCTGCCGAAAACGAATGGTGCGCCATCGCGGGAAGGCTGCACAGAAGCAGACCGAAGCCTGCGCAAAACATCCGGAGCTTGCTGAGTTTCATCGCCATATTTCTCGTTGCCTCTCTCGTTCCTGCAAATCAGTGTTCGATATCTCGGTTATTTTCGTCGCAAAAATATTCCTGGATTTCCTGGTTCGGAATCCACTGCATTGTCCAACTCGCAGTCCACGGCCGTGTGTAAGCTCCCGGATCGTCTACCGTAACTTCATATTTTAGTGTGTTGAAGTCCGGCCGCGAGATGCGCTCGGTCAGATGCATGTTTTCCGTGTGGGGCAGGCCGCCGTTGCTGAACCAGAAGCGCTCGTTGAAACCGATCGAATCGATCACCAGCGTGTCGCCTTCCCACTTACCCACCGAGTCACCATAGTAAGTCGGCAGAATATCGTCCGGCTGGTGCGCCCGCGCATCGAGGTTAATCAGCCGCCAGTTGCGATTGCCTCCGCCAGACATCACGAACACCCGCTTCTTCTCCGGCTGTTCGACTATCTGAATCCCGTAAGGCACCTGGAACTGACGCGGACCGCCCGGCGGCAAACAGCTCGCCATCGGATCGTCGGCCAGCAGCCGCTTCTGCCGGTATTCATAAAGCCCCTTCGCCCAGGGCTGAAAGGGCGCAACCTTCCCGGCATCCGCGATGTTCGCCAGCAAACCTTCGGAGGCCATCTTCACTTTGGAACCGGATTCTTCCATGACGGAAGCGGCGGTACTCGACCAGTAGCCCGTTTCACCCGGCACCACACCGATCCGCACATGACCGTCCGGCCAGCGCGGCGCAGGCTTCGAGGGTTCCGAAACTTTCAGGAAAGGTGCTGGCGCTCCGTTGAGCTTCTTACCACTCGCCAACTGCACCAACTTGCCATTGATCTGCTTGCTGCCGTTTCGCGCCATCGAGCCATCGACCGACACGACGTCGCCGATGCTCACCGAATCCTGCGTCCAGCCATCGCGCTTCAGCTCGATGCGGCTGGGAAATTCGACCGCCCAGCTGACTGCGTTGCCGCTCGCATCCGCCACGTCCACGTAAAGGAACACATGTGGATTGGTCCAGTCGAACTTCGTAATAACGCCCTTGAGCGTGACCGGCTTCTTTTCGTCGTACGCAGCCGCCAGCGAATGGTGCGCGAAGGCCGGTACACAGAGCGCGGTCACCAAAACCAGCACGCCCAAAACTTTGATCTTCATTTCTCTTTAATCTTCATTTCTCTGGGGATTCTCCGGTCCGAAATTCCGCGCCAGGTAATCCACCAGCAGCGAAGTCTCATCCTCATTCAGCGGCACGCCCTCGGAAAGCATCCCGGCAATGAGATGTCGCCACTCTTCCTTGCCAAGCCGTTGCGCGCGCACTCTGTCAAGCGTGTGGCACGCCGTGCAGGCATCCAGAAACAGGCTCCGCGCTCTGTCGTCCTTTGCCGTATCGCCGGAAGCCAGACAACTAGCCGCAACTATGAAACTAACCCAAAGGTGGCGCGGGCGGTTTCGCCCGCGCGCTCTTGTCTTGTTCTGGGGCATTGCCTAGTCTCTGGTGATCTTGAAATCGCCCTTCACATCGCCTTCGGTCCACGTCCCCGAAATCGTTCGATTGTAGGAACCCAGGTTGTCCAGCTTGCCGTCGCCAACCACGCGCATAGGCTTCCCTGCCTTGTCCTTGGCATCGGCTTCGAAGTGCACCATCCATTTGTCGGGATCGAGCGTAATCACCTTGAAAGGGGCCGAACGCGGACCCGGATTCAGAGTCCCCACTACGTTCTTCGTGTCCCACTTCAACGCCATTACGATCCGGCCCTTCTGGCCGCCCGCGGCAGTCCAGTCCCCGTGCCAGCTACCGCTCAAAGGATGCCCTTCCTGGGCAAAAGCAATCACGGTTAAAGACGCCATGACACAGGCCAGGGCGATGTATTTTGCACGTTGGATCATCACAGGCAGATTGCAGTATATATCAGTGCGCTTGCCCTGTGATATTTCACAAAACGGATTTACGCAACCTTACTTCGCAGCCGCCTGACGCAGGTCCGTCTGCGAGGCCGCGGCACCTTTCAGCGGCGTCACTTTGTCAGGATCCAGCCGGATCATCAGGTAGCGTATATGGTCATCCACCCTGGTAAACCAATGCCCAACTCCCGCGGGAATCACGATCACATCGCCCGCCTTCAACTGGTAAGTCGCGCCGTTCCTGATAGAAGCACCGTTTCCGCCAGGGCCGTTCAGCAGCCGGACCGCCTCGTTATCCGCTGGCCGCCGCTTCCAATCCACGATGTCCGAACCCGTAACCAGCGTTGCCGAGCCATCGAGCACGTGATAAACCTCGCTCACCTGATCGTGTTCGGCCACCGCGGACCCTGCCGTTTGTATACCGCTGCGATAAACCACGCCGATATCGACGTTGGTCTTCCCCACATCGATCGCGCGCACCTGCTGATCGGCAACAGCATTCGCCGCCCGCGCCGGAGCACGGTTGAGGTACGCCTGAGTCTCATCATTTGAAATATAAGTTGCGGAACATTTATTGCACGTGGGATTCGGTTTCTGCTCCTGCGCTGCCAGCGTGACTGCTATCAGGACGATCCAGATCTTCTTCATCGAAATCACTTCTTTCCAGCGGGCCAAACCACGCCCTGATCCACCTTCGTAACCGGCCCGATGCCCTTGTTGACGAACTTCTGCACGCGACGCCCGTGATAGGTCTCAGTCGTATAGATGTTGCCCTTCGAATCCGTCGCGATACTGTGCACGCCGTAAAACTCGCCGGGCTGCCGGCCGCCGTCGCCAAAGCTCGTCAGCACGTCGAGCGAGTTCCGGTCGAGGATGTGAACTTTATCGTTTTCACCATCCGCAACGTAAATGAACCGCTGCGCCGGGTCGTTCGAGAAAGCAATATCCCACACCGAGCCCGACCCGAGCGTCTTCGTCTCAATCAGCTTTTCTTTGACGAAAGTCCCATCCGGTTTGAAGACCTGAATACGGTCATTCACGCGATCGCATACATAAAGCAGGTCATCGTGCGAAAGCTGCGCGCAGTGCACGGGATTGCGGAACTGCTGCGCCAGCGGAGCTTTCGGATCGTACGCCCCGTAGTCCACATCATCGGGCTTGTGTCCATAAGCGCCCCAGTGCCGCTTGTACTTGCCCGTATCGGCATCGAACACAATCACGCGGTGATTGCCATAGCCATCGGCAACGTACAGCTCATTCGTCTTCGGATCGACAAAGGTCTTCGCCGGCAGCCGCAGGTTCGCCACATCATTACTACCCTTGCTGCTGTGCGGCTTTCCGATCTGCAGCAGGAACTTGCCGCTCTGTGTGAACTTGAGGATCATGTTGTCCTCGAAGGTCGGGACGCCTTTGCCGCCCGTTTCATCGGCACCCGCGACAGCACCACGCCCGCTGCCGGCTTCGCGCCCATTGCCGCCGATCCACACATTGCCCTTGTAGTCGACCGTGATCCCGTGGTTCGACACAGGCCAGTCGTACCCGGCGCCCGGACCGCCCCAGTGCCCGATCAGATTCCCCGCCTGATCGAATTCCAGCACCGGGGGAGCAGCTTCGCAGCACTGCGCGATCGGTGGATTGCCTGTCGCATGGTGTTCGCCCGCCTCCAGCGACCCCGGTCGGTGAATGATCCAGACATTGTCTTTGGCATCCACGGAGACGCCGATCGTCTGGCCGAGTATCCAGTGATTGGGCAACGGTTTCGGCCACAGCGGATCGACTTCAAACCTCGGAGCCTCCACCGCCGCGCCGTTCAGAAGCATGGCGAACAGTGCAATAGAAACGATCCATTTCATGTTGAGAACTATACCCGATCTTTCAGAGCCGCGCGCGCCGGCAAGCGGTCCTTGACATCGCATACGCGGTCCTGTTAATTTATACGCAGGCTGCTTATTTTTGCGCATTAAGATACCAGTCGCGCTTTTGCATCGTCATTCCACGGCGGGTCGCGATCAACGCCGTAGCTCCGGTCACAATCAACGGCTCCGAAACGCTGATCCGCTGGGGGGCCACCGCGACAACACCGACCCTGACCATCTCTCGCCTGTACAACGGCAGGCCAACGCTCGTCGACTTCGACCGTACCAGTCCCGCGATTCTCCGACTGCCTCTGATGGGCGGCGACATCATTTCATGGAGTAAGAATTGAACGATAATCTCAGCCGGCGCGAGCGCCAGATCATGGACATCCTCTTCACCGTGGGCCGCGCCACGGGTCCTGAAATACAGGAGCGTTTGGCCGATCAACCCAGTTACTCGGGCGTACGCACAATCCTCCGCGTGCTCGAGCGAAAAGGCCACATACGTCATATCGAAGAAGGCATGCGGTACGTCTACCTGCCCGTAATGACGCGCGAGACGGCAAAGAAATCGGCCATCGACCGTTTGGTCGCAACGTTCTTCGATGGCTCGGTCAAAGCCGCGGCGGCAGCGTTCGTCGATCCCGCGACGTCAACATTATCCAAAGAAGACCTCAAAGATCTGGAACGTCTCATCCGCGAAGCGCGAAAGGAAAAAGACTGATGTTCTTCCTGCTTCTGAAAGTCACCATCCTGCTGCTGGCCGGGCTCGTTGCGCTGCTGGCAACCAGGAACTCCACTGCGGCAAATCGTCATCTGCTCTGCCTTTGCGTGCTCGCCGGATCCATGCTGTTACCGCTGGGCGCTCTGGTTCGGGTGAAGCCGATTTCATTCAGGACGCAGGCCCTGGACGCGGCTGTGCGCCAGTCACCCGTTATGAACCAGGCGGCGGCGCTGCCATGGCACTCTATAATTCTCGCGGTATGGGCCTTCGGGACCATGCTCCTGATCCTTCGCCTCGTCATCGGCTATTGGCGAATTTCGCGCCTGATGCGTACGGCCACGCCACTCGATCCACGCCAGTTTGCCGCCGAAGTAACCGTACCAATCGCTTCCGGTTTGTTCCGCCCTGTGATCCTGTTGCCGTCGGCGACTGCGACATGGCCGGAATGGCAGCGCACGGCGGCTATACGGCACGAACTGGCTCACATCGAGCGCAAAGACCTCTGGGCGAATTTCCTGGCGAATCTTGCCTGCGCGCTCTACTGGTTCCATCCCCTTGTCTGGACGATGTCCGGACACCTTCGCCGCGAGCAGGAAGCCGCCTGCGACGACTCTGTCATTGACACAGGCTTCGATCGCACCGTTTACGCCGAAGCGCTTCTCGCCGTGGCAAAGAACTCCCCTTCAAGCTTAATTCCAGGATGCTATATGACGACAGATTCAGACGTGAAATCGCGAATTATGCGCTTGCTCGGTTCGTCCGGCTCGCACCGTACAACACTTCCCCGCACTGCGGTTGCCTTCGCGGCTGTCGCGCTCGCGTTCGCGGCGCTCACACCTCTGCAGGCCCAGAAGGTCTACAAAGTCGGCGGCGACGTTACAACCCCGCGGATACTTCAGAGGGTAGATCCGCAATACACCGAGGAGGCCCGCGCGGCCAAAATCCAGGGGACAGTGACTCTTTCGATGGTGGTCGGAGCCGATGGCCTGGCTCACGATATCAGCGTGCAGAAAAGCCTTGAGCCAGGGCTGGACAGAAAGGCCGCCGAAGCCATCGAACAGTGGCATTTCGCTCCGGCAACTCTGAATGGCGAGCCTGTAACGGTTCAGGTGGTTATCGAAGTGAACTTCAAACTGGTATAGCAGCTTTCGTGCGATGCTGTAGCTGAATGAGAGAACCGCAGGAAGTGGAAGCAGAGTTAGTGGAAATAGCCGCGCTTGCGGACGATGAAACGCGATTCAATCGCATCCTCGTCTGGTGCGCGGCTCATCCGGATGAAATACCGACGGCGATGCACATCCTGCTCGGAAGTAAAATCAGCAGTTCTTCGCAGGGCGCCTGAAAACCTAGTGGTTGTGCGTTAGCCGATCGTAGGCAAAGCCCGCGCCGGCGCCGCTCACGCCGCCGATCGCCGCACCTTTACCGCCGCCGGCAATCGCTCCGATTGCCGCACCTGCGGCAGCTGTCCCGGCAACAATCTCGATAGAGTGTTTCTTTGACCGCCCGTGGTGGCGCTCACGGTAAGTCCGGTATTCCGGCCCTTGCTGATCCGCGTACTGGTCGTCCGCATCCGGACCGCTGGCCGGCGCGTAAGCAGCTTGTGGCTGGCGAATATAGGCGGGACGCTCGGTGAGCGGATAGTAACCCTCGCCAGTACTCACAGCGGGCGGGGCAGCAGCCGCGTAATTGGGGTTATACGGTTGGCCGTTGGGAGTCAATTGGGCGCTGTAATCGTTCGCCGCCGCAGGACGATTGGATTCATGTATCCAGGCCGCCGCTCCAACGGCAGCCAGCAAGATGACAATACCCGCAACTATGAAATTCTTCTGATTATTCAACGCCATGGCAAAACCTCAGCGGCATACATGCGCGCCGAGGGCCAAACGGAATGGTTGCCCACCTGCACGTTGAGGAAGCGGAGTGGCTCGTTCTATGAGAAAGTTCACAATCATCGGTCTTACTATCGCCAGCGGATTTCTTCTGGCTTCCTGCGGAACCACCAGCGGTGCCCTGCACCCTGTTATGGTGAACGGCCGCTATGGGTATATCGACCACTCCGGCAAACTTGCAATCGCCGGACAATTCGATAAAGCCGGAGAGTTCGCCGACGGCATGGCTCCAGTCTCGATGGGCGGTAAATGGGGCTACATCGATCATTCCGGGAAGCTGGTGATCACCCCGCAATACGACCTTGCCGATCCTTTTTCGGATGGCCTCGCGCTTGTCGGCAACGCAGGAACGCTCGGTTACATCAAGAAGAACGGACAGTTCGCAGTGAACCCGACCTACACCGGTGCCGGCAGCTTCGGCGACAATCTCGCGCCCGTGCTGGTCAATAATCGCTGGGGTTATATCGATACTGCCGGAGCCATGAAGATCATGCCGCAGTTCGATGAGGCAAACAGCTTTTCTGAAGGCATGGCTGCGGTTCGAATGGGCAACCAGAATGGGTATATCGATAAATCCGGCAAGCTGGTCATCAATCCGCAATTTGCCGTGGCGGGCGATTTTCACGACGGTCGCGCTGTGGTCCGGTCGGCCAACGGTTACGGTTATGTCGACAAGAAGGGCGCTTTTGTGATCCAGCCGCAATTCAATGCAGCAGGCGATTTCAACGATGGGCTCGCCCTCGTCGCGGTGGGACGCCAGTTCGGCTTTATTCGTAAAGACGGGAAGTTCGCCATCAATCCGCAGTTCGATAAAGCCGGCGCGTTCCAGGATGGCCTCGCTCCGGTCTGGCTGGGTGGTCGTGAAGGATACATAAATAAAGACGGCAAATACGTCTGGAACCCGACCGCTTAAGGTTTCGGTACGCCGACCGCGTTAGAATGGAGTATTGAAAGTCGGTTTCATCAGTCTCGGTTGCCCCAAAAATCTGGTCGACAGTGAAGTCATGATGGGCCAGCTCGCGTCTCACGGACACGAGTTGACCGCCCATCCCGACCAAGCCGACGTGATTGTCGTCAACACTTGTAGTTTTATCGACCCCGCCAAGAAGGAATCGATCGACACGATTCTGGAGATGGCGGAATATAAGAAGGTCGGTAAAGCTCAGCGCCTGGTGGTGGCTGGTTGTCTGGTGGAGCGCTATCGCGGCGACATCCGGAAAGACATGCCGGAAGTCGACGCCATCATTGGAACCAACGAGATAGACGGCATCGTAGCGGCCTGCGAAGGAATACAAAACGAACCCGATTCCAAGCCGGAGCCATATCTTTATCACGATCTGACGCCCCGGGTTCTGGCCACCCCTCGCCATTTTGCCTACATGAAAATCGCGGAGGGCTGCGATCACCCCTGTACTTTCTGTGTGATACCGCAGTACCGGGGGAATTTCCGCAGCCGCCGGTTCGAATCGGTCATCTCTGAAGCCACCCGCCTTTTCGGGCAGGGGGTCCGGGAAATTAACCTGATCGGGCAGGACACCACCTGTTACGGCGAAGACTTTGGTCTCAAAGACGGGCTCGCTATGTTGTTGGCCCGCCTGGCCCAGATCGAGACTCCGCTACCCAAATGGGTTCGTTTTTTGTACGCGTACCCCAACAAGGTCACGCAGAAATTGCTCGATACGATTGCGGAGCATCAGGATCTCGTTAAATACATCGACATGCCTTTGCAGCATGCCAGCGCTTCCGTCCTCAAGCGGATGAAGCGAGGCGCTTCGGGTGATATTTTCCTGAAACTGATCGAGCGCATCCGCCGGACCATCCCCGGAGTCGCCATCCGGACGAGTTTTATCGCAGGCTTCCCCGGCGAGACCGACGCCGATTTCGAGGAGCTTTGCCAGTTCGTCCAAGCCGCTCAGTTGGACCGGCTCGGCGTTTTTTCTTACTCGGACGAAGATTCCAGCAAAAGCTACGCCCTTGATGGCAAAGTCGACGGCAGGATCATCGCGAACCGCAAGCGTAAACTGATGGCGATTCAGCGCAAAATTTCGAAAGCTAAGAACCGCAGTATGATCGGCCGTGAAGTTTCGGTTCTGGTCGAGGGAACGTCGCCCGACACCGACCTGCTCTGGCAGGCACGGATGTCGACTCAGGCTCCCGAGATCGACGGGACAGTTCTGATCAACGATTTTGAAGGCGCCGAGCCGGCTCCCGGCCAGATGCGCCTGCTCCGCATCACCGAAGCGCACGATTACGATCTCATCGGCACGCTGCTCGTTTCCACTGAACCGGATGCGACTCCATTCCGCCCGACTTCGCAGGTTCTTGTGAATATTGCCGCTGGGCCATCTTTGGCATCGGGAACGGGTTTCGTAATTCCGAACCAGATTCCAGCTAGATGAGCCCGACGCCGAAATCCATACCTTGTCCTATCTGTAAGAAACCAGTGAAGCTTACAGACCAGGAGGTTCCGTTTTGCAGCCGGCGCTGCCGCGAGATCGATCTGGGCAACTGGGCCATGGAAAAGTACGTTATCTCCACCCCCGCCTGGCCACCGCCTGACCGCGAACCCGATGACGAATAAACCGGCCTGGGCCTTTGCCACATGGTTCGGATGCGGTTTTTCTCCCAAAGCGCCTGGCACCGTGGGATCGCTGGCGGCCATCCTGATCGCCTGGCCGCTCTCGCATCTCGGGTTTGGGCGCCTGCACTTCCTCATACTTTCTTTCGCTCTGCTCTACCCCGCCATCTGGGCTTCCGGCATTGTAGCGACGCAATCGGGACGAAAAGACCCGCAGATCGTCGTAGTAGATGAGGTACTGGGACAATGGCTGACGCTGGCGGGTGCGTTGCGGTTCGACTGGCTGACTTTCGCGCTGGCATTCGGTTTGTTTCGTCTGTTCGACATCTGGAAGCCCACTCCGATACGTTTGATTGAGCAGGTACCCGGTGGCGCGGGCATCGTTCTGGACGACATGATGGCCGGAGCGTACGCCGCACTTGTCTTATTTCTGGTGGGGTGGTTCAATCATCATTAGTCCGGCCTTTTTATAAACCATGGCAACTCGCAAAGATACGAACGGCAGACCTGTGATTTCGCAGGTTCAGCCGGAAGCCGCAATAACCGGCGGTGAACTTTACATCCGCGGCAAAGGGCTCACGAACGTGGATCGTCCACACGTGACGATCGGTGACGTTTCGGCACCCGTCGTCATCGGATCCAGTTCGCTGGTGATCGTCAAGGTGCCGGAAGGTGCCTCGGCCGGAGAACTGATTGTCGAAAACGGCAAACATTCGAGCGATGCCTGGACCTGTGACATCGGGCTCCAGATCGCCGAGAACCTGCATCCGGTCACCAGCCCCGCGGTCGACTCCATCGGGAATATTTACACGACTTTCAGCGGCTCACGCGGGCAGAAAGTTCCGGTCGCGGTCTACAAGGTGGACCTGAATTTCAGTCTCACGCCATTCATCAATGACATGATGAACGCCACCGGCATCGCGATCGGACGTGACGGCCTGATCTACATCTCCAGCCGATTCGACGGGATGGTTTATCAGGTAACGCCGAACGGCAACATGTCCGTCTTCGTGGAAGGCATGGGCGTGGCAACCGGCATTGTCTTCGACGAAGAAAACAACCTCTACGTTGGCGACCGCAGCGGCACTGTTTTCAAGATCAGTCCGAGCCGCCAGATCTTTGTCTTCGCGACGATCGAGCCGTCCATTTCCGCCTATCATCTGGCGTGGGGGCCGGATCAGCACCTCTACGTGAGCGGCCCGACGACCTCCAGTTTCGACAGCGTTTACCGCGTGGCGGACAACGGCGATGTGGAGACGTTTTACCGAGGCCTGGGGCGTCCCCAGGGCATGGCTTTCGATGCCGACGGGAACCTGTATTCGGCGGCGTCCTACATGGGACGCAAGGGCGTGGTCAGGATAACGCCGGAACGGGAGGCCAGCCTGTTCGTGTCGGGGCCGGGTATCGTGGGGCTGGCGTTTTCGCCCACACGCGCGATGATCGTTTCCACCACGAATGCCATTTTCCGGGTGGATGTCGGGATTCGCGGCTCGCAGTTTGCCTGAGAAATGAACGCCGAGATCATAGCTGTCGGCACGGAAATGCTCACGCATAAACGGGTCGACACCAACTCTCTTTTTCTGACCGAGCAACTGAACAATCTGGGCGTCGAAGTGACGGCGAAGCACGTTATTGGCGACGATCTGGAGCGCCTGGCCGGTACGATCCGACGTGCAATCAACTCCGCTCAGTTTGTTTTAATTTCCGGGGGCCTCGGACCCACGGAAGACGACCTGACCCGCGATGCGGTGGCAATGGCAATCGGTCGCCGCCTGATTTTCAATGAAGGGATCTGCGACGGAATCGAACAGCGGTTTCGCGCCATGAATCGCGCCATGCCGGAGATCAACAAACGGCAGGCGATGGTGATGGAAGGCGCATGGATCCTGACGAACGATCGCGGCACGGCGCCGGGCCAGTGGATCGAGGAGAGCGGCAGCGTGCTGATGATGCTGCCAGGTCCGCCCCATGAGTTGAAGTCGATGTTCACCAGGCAGTGCCTGCCAAGGCTCGTGCGGATTTTGCCTCCGCTGGCGATCCGGACGCTGGAACTGCGAATTTCGGGCATGTCGGAATCCGAACTGGATCAGGCGATTGCGCCGATCTACAAGCGCTACGAAAACCCGGTGACTACGATCCTGGCGCATAACGGCGACATGCAGGTGCATCTGCGAGCCCGCTGTGCCACCGAGATGGGAGCAATCGCGCTGCTGGCTGAAGTGGGCGGCAAGATCGACGCAGTGCTGGCAGACCGTATCTATTCGCGCAATGGAGAGACGCTCGAACAGGTGATCGGAAAGAAGCTGGCGGCCATACACGCGACGCTTGCTGTCGCAGAAAGCGCGACGGGCGGTGGGCTGGCAGAACGTATCTCGAGCGTGCCCGGATGTTCAGCGTGGTTCCTCGGAGGCTTCGTCACCTACTCGAAGCGTCTGAAGACGGAATTGCTCGGTGTACCGGCGGAAATCCTGGAAGAGTTCGGCACCGTCAGCGCGGAGGTTGCGGAGGCAATGGCCATCGGCGCCAGGCGGCGTACCGGGGCCACCTGGGCGGTGTCGGTTACCGGTAACGCCGGTCCCACGACGGACGGCGCGCAGGCGCCCGTTGGCATGGTGCATGTGGGAATCAGCGGACCTCGTGAAACGGTGACGTTCCACCGGCACTGGCCCACAAGCGATCGCCCACGCGTGCGCGCGTTCGCAGCACAGATGGCGCTGGATCTGCTCAACCGAAAACTTGGCTGATGTTTCTTTCGCTGTTTTATCACGAACGGTAAGCTGCGTTTTTTCTGGCGCGCGGTCGTTTACTTCGCGGCGGCTACGTGGCTGGTGCAGCCATTGCTCGATCTGGCGGACCCTCTCCTCGAAAAGCTTTTTCATCCGGCGCCCGGCCTGTCCCCCGGAAACGTCGCGATAAACGAACTGAAGGATTTTGTTATTGCGCTGATCTGCACGGCAGCATTCGCCGCTTACGAACACCGCCGGATCGACAGTTACGGACTTCCCGCGAAGAAAGCGTTCGGTACGCACACCTGGGAAGGTGCTGTTTGCGGCGTCGTCATGGCCGCATTGGTTGCGTTGGGAATGCTTGGCTTCGGCGCCATGAAGATTCATGGCCTCGCCACGAACGGAAAGGCGCTCGTCCTGAGTGCATTGGCGTGGCTCGGGACAAATATCATCGTCGGGGTGGGGGAAGAATTCTTCTATCGAGCCTATTTTCTTCAGCGGCTCTGGAAAAGTCTGGGTTTCTGGCCGGGAGCCACCGTCGTGGGCCTGCTGTTCACGGCGGATCATTACTTCTTCAAGCCAGGCGAGAACATCTGGGACGTGATCACGCTGATGTCACTGAGCCTGTTGATGTCATACAGCGTGCTTCGCACCGGTACGCTGTGGTTTGCCGTGGGATTCCATTTCGCGTTCGACTACATGCAGCTGTTCATAATCGGCACACCGAACGGGTCGAAAGTTCCTGTGGGCCGGCTGTTGAATGTAACATTCGAGGGACCAGCATGGCTGACCGGCGGCGTATTGGGCACGGAAGCGAGCTTTCTCATGTACCCGGCGATCGCGTTGCTCTGGGTTTATATGTGGTGGCGGTACCGCGATCAGCCCGCGCTAAACCCTGGTTGACTATATTATGGCTAACCGCGGGATCAAAACCCGGATGGCATCCACACACAGAACCGCGGCATGCTTCGATTCGTTGGAGAGCCCGCCGACCGCCGATTCAACATCCGCCGCGGTGAGTTGCTTCAAACCTGCCTGATCGCGGCCGGCGATCAGTTCCGTGAGCGCCGAACCCGCGGCGATAGATGCCGTACACCCGCGAACTTTGAACCCGCTCTGGATCACTCTGCCGCCTTCGATCAGGACAGAGAGACGCAGGATGTCGCCGCAGATGGGATTCGACACCTCGATGGTAATCGCCGGGGCAGGCAGTTCGCCTACGTTGCGAGGATTGCGGAAATGCTCAATCAGTTCCGGCGACATGCTTCTGGCGTGCTCCAATTGTAATCGAAAGATTTCATGACTCACGTCGTAGCCGGCGTGCTCGTGCGCGACGGCAAAATCCTCATCTGCCAACGCCGCGCCGACCAGCCGCATCCGCTCAAATGGGAGTTTCCCGGTGGCAAGATCGAAGCTGGCGAGTCGCCCCAAGCAGCCCTGACTCGAGAGCTCGATGAAGAGCTTGGCATAGAGTCGGAAGCAGGTCGCGAACTCGCGCGTTATGAATTCACTTATCCTGGCGGGAAGACTATTCTGCTGATTTTCCTGCGTGTAACCAGTTGGAAAGGCGAAATCGAGAATCGAATTTTCGAGACGATCCGCTGGGAATCGACTGCGGCTCTGAGCGAAATAGACTTTCTCGAGGGCGACAAACCGTTTCTGGCCGGATCTGACCACCAGATAGATTCCCCGCGCTGACGCTTGGGGTTATGCGGCACCATACCCCCCGCGTGAGAGAGGGGAATCTGGTCAAAGATCCAGCAGCCCGCTGAAAAACCCGCAAAACCGTTTGCTGGCGCGCGCGGCTCTGAAAACAGCGGCTGATTCGAGATGACTTACAGAGCCGCGACGGCAAGGGAGCGAAACCCCAGGGCGGTTTTTCAGCACGCTTCCAGCCTAGGGAGTGGAGATGGTGAACGGGACCTGCCGGTCCTGATTCAGTGACTTCGTGAGCGTCAGATCGATCAGGTCCATCGACGCCTGATTGTGGGTGTTTTGCGTGGTCACGTAGTGGAGAGTCTTGTCCTCCACCCAATAGGCCAGCGCCGCGTAAATGTTGTGATTCTTATAAGCGATCAGGTAATACGTCTGGGGTGTCCCGAGAGGATCGCCGGGGGCGGTGCTGGTGTTGTTCGCTTGCGGCGCACTGGGCGCCTGAGAATAAGGCTGCTGCGCGGGAGCGGGGCCGGAAAAATATTGATTGATGATGACGGGCTGCTGTGACGGCGGAGCGCCAGCCAGAGCCGGATCATAATAGGCTGCGGGACCCGCGCCATAAGGAACGGAATACGAACCAGTCCCGTTCAGATAATCGAAATAATCAGGAACCCACACGGAATAAGCGTAAGGGTAGTTATAGGCGCCGCCGCCCCGCCGCACAGGATTTCTGTTGATATTGCGGCTGCCGTTGAAATTGTTGAAACCGGGTGAGAAACCGCCGAGAGGGCGAGTCATGGCACCAAGGGCGGCACTACCGCCGAGAGCTCCATTGTGTGCACCGAGTTGGGCGAGTTGAGCAAGAACCGGCGGCGTTGGGAGCAGCAAACCGCCGATCGCCAACGTGAAAGCCAGGAGAGACTTCATCGCTTCCTCCCTGGCATTCAGGTTAGCACTCATTTTGCGAACCGATTGTTAAGCATGATTTCCCCGCGCTCACGCCTGGGGTTATTTTGCCGGTGCGGGAGTGGGGGCAGCCGGACGCCTGGGGGCCGGGGCTGGCGCCGAAGAGGACGCTGGCGGTTTCGAAGCCGGTGCCGCGCTCGGTGTGACCGGGGCAGCCGCGTCGTACATCTTGATGATGTCGGCGGTGATGTCGATTGAGCTCGAAGCAAACAGCACGTTGTTGGGCTGACCGCTCAGATCGAACACCATGGTCAGGCCCTTGTCCGCCGAATACTTGGTGAGAACCTGCATCATCTTCTGACCGAGATCGTTCAGCACGCGCTGCTGTTCCTGATCCACGTCCTGACGCGCGTCGTCCGTGTCGCGCTGCAGGTTCTTGGTCATAGCGTCAATATCGCGCGCGAGGGTGGCTTTGGCTTCGTCGCTGATCGTGTTTTCGGTCTTGCGGTATTGATCCTGCTTAGACTGGAGGTCCGCCTGCCTCTTCTGGAATTCCTGCTCTTTGGGCGCGAATTTCGCTCTGAGCTCTTCCACGGCTTTCTGGCCGTCTTTGGTGCTCAGCAGCGCCTTCTGCATATCGATTACGCCGAACTTCGGCGCCGTCTGAGCCGAGGCAACGCTCACGAGCGCGAACACTGCCGTTGATATCGAAAGCGCCAGTTTCGGCAGCATCAGTTTACTTCTCACGTTTAAACTCCTTCATGCTAAAACTCAAGGTTATTACAACCGGGGGCAAACTCGCCCGGATAGCCTTCATCATCAGCCCGCAGAGCTGCATCATCAGAAAGTCCGGCCGATTGTGAAACGGAATGTACCGCGCTTTTCGAACAGTGGATACGCTGTCCCGTACGACTGCAGCGCATTGGTCAAAGTCACGGCGTTCGGGAACATCGAGGGATCCACGACGATCGGGGGCTGCAGATACTCGCGAACCAGGGACGGATTATATGCGTAGTAAACGCGGAACGGAGCCTGCACGATCGGCAGCACGACGTCGAGTTCAAGCCCGGTTGAGATCCGGGTTGCCTGCGTTCCCGGCGCGATCTTTACTTTGTTGCTGAAGGCCGCCGAAGGGAACTGGGCGTCCAGGTTCGTGATCTGGCCGGGATTGACCGTTAACTGATTCGTGTAGAGAATCCGGTTGGCGCCGGCATCGAAAAACGGCACCAGGGTCACGGGCCCGAAGATCGGAATGCGGTACTCGAAATTGAAAACAGCATGGGTGTCACCGCCAGGCGTGATCACCTGATAAGTAGGAATGGTCTGCGTGGCGGCGACGTTCACCGGATAGCCGTTTTGCAGAACCTTCTGATATCTCTGGCTGCCATCGGAGTTCAGGACGTTGACGGTCGCACTGCTCGGAATGAATGCGATCGGGGTGACGCTGTAAAAATCGAAACCGCGGATGTCGTTTTCGCCACCGATGAAGGAACGCGCAAAAGGCGGCGCGACTTTACCCCCGTAACCGGTGACAGTCGTAGCGAGCAAATGGAACGCCAGCACATTCTTGTGCCAGCGAGGGCTCGCATGATAATACTGGCCGTCAAATGTGGGTTGAATCGTATTCACGTTCGCGCCCAAAACACTGCCCGAGGCTTTGATGGAGAAGAAGATGCTCTTGCCCGCGGTCGGATTCTGGAAGCTGTTCTTGGAGTTGTAACTGTACGACGGCGTCAGACTGAAAGTCTTGATACCGTTGAGGGGGTTGGGGCCATTGACGCGCAGAAAGTTCAGGTAAGTGAAGTATGTCTGCGCGCCGGTCGATTTCGTAACGATACTGGAATCGTCGTAACCGATGGAGACGCCGAGGCGCGCGAAACTCCTCTTGATCGGATAACTCGAAGACAGCGTGATGCCCTTCGAATTCTGCACGTAGTTCAGGACGTTGGCACTGCCGAGCGCGTTATAGAAGGACTCGAGGTTCACCCCGCTCAGGAGTGAAATCTGCCGCCCCTGATCGTAGTTAAACCGGCTCAGATAAACGGATACACCTGCCTGCAGCGGGCGGTCGAACAGATAAGGCTCGGTGAAGCCGAGCGTAATCTGATCCTGCAACGTGCCGACCTGTGAGTTGGCGGTCAGTGTCTCGCCGAGACCGAGGAAGTTGTTCGTCGAGTAATTGAGGCCGATGAATGTGCCGGAGATGCCGGAGACGCCGCCGTTTAGACCGATGGAGTTCTTGCCGCGCTCCTTCACCTTCAGGTTGATATCGACCGTGTTGGTTCCGGCATTGCGCTTGAGTTCGTACGATTCGTTTTCCTTCAGCGCTTCGAAATATCCCAACTGATTGAGGCGCAGGATACTCGCGTCCCACAGGGTGGAGTTATAAACGTCGCCTTCGTCAATGAGAATTTCGCGGCGGATGACTTTGTCGCGCGTCGTGGTGTTGCCGGTGAAATCGATGCGGCGAACGAAGAACTGTTTTCCTTCGTCGGCATTCAGCGTCAGATTGATCTTGTTCGAATTCGGAACGATATCGATCTGGGGTTCGGCGACGTAGTCGATGTAACCGAACTGGCTGTACACCTTGGTCAGATTCTTCAGACCGTTGCGGAGTTTCTCGGTGGAGAAGACGTCGCCTGGCTGCATCTGGAACAGCCGGCCCAGGAAGTCCGGCGAGCGGAACAGTTTCACGCCTTCGAAATCGATTTTGGCGAGGTAGTAACGCTGGCCTTCTTCAACCGGGATGGTGATGTCTTCAACCTTGCCCGGCTTGTTCTCTTTGATGATGGGGATGTGGAAGCCACCGGTATAGCCGCCGACATCGCGAATCTTCAGCGTGTGATCGAGAGCTTTCGCGGTGAAGTAGCCCTGCTTCTGGTAAGCATCACGAACGCGTTCTTTGTCTTCTTCCAGCTTCGCGGCATCGAACGTCTTGGGGAAAATGTCTTCGAGGTAAATGGAATACGGGATCCCGAGCGGGTGCAGGTTTTTCATCGCTCGGATGACATCGCGCTGCGTGAAGGCCTGGCGGCCCAGGATGATAATCTGCCCGACCTTGATCTTCGGGCCTTCAACTACTGTGAAAACGACTTCCAGAGAGGACGGGGGAATGCGGCGCAATTCCGGGGTCACGGTGGCAAACTGATGGCCGTGTTCGGCGACCAGTTCTTTTAATACGACGGCTGCGTGGTTGACCACGTTCGGGTCGTACATCGATTCAACCGTCAGCCCGACCTTGCGTTCCTTGAAGCGGTCGAGAATGTCCGAGGTGGAAACCGATTTCGCGCCTTCATATTTGATGTCGCGAATGACAGGCCGTTCAGTGACGACGAAGCGGACGACCACGCCGCCGCGGTCGCCTTTTTCGGTTTCGAGTTTGATGTCGTCGAAGCGGTTGGTATTCCACAGCGCCATGAAATCGCGGCGCAGCGTGTCTTCGTTATATACATCGCCGGACTTGCTGAAAATCATCGCGCGCAGGGTGTCCTGCGGGACGCGGCGGGCGCCGCGGAATTCGATGCCTTCGACCACGTCGCTGCCGAGGGGCGGTTGCTGACCAGGCTCGACAGACGGAGCCTTCGGCGCTTCAAACTGCGGCGCGGCTGGCGGCTGCGCCGGCTGGGCCGGAGCAGCCTGCGGAACATTTTCAAACGGGTTGTTGCTGTTACGCTGCGGCGTTGGCGGAGCCTGCTGCTGACCGGCCGGAGTCTGCGCCGGGGCCGCCGGAGCATTCTGCGCGCGCGCGAAAACGACAGTCATCAGACCGCATAGACAAACCACCGCACTGTTCAGGCTCAATGGCCTGAGTGAATTCATGAAGACCCGGTTCCTTTCCACCATGCGCAAGGGGATCTCTCTTAAACTACGATCACGTTGAAGGAAGATCACGTTTACGTTTTTCGCCAACCGTTCGAAGCCAACACGTCATAGCAGTGACGCGCCCTTGATTCCCCGCGTTTCCTGCCACGTATCTCACATTGCACGCTTGCGCGCTATCTGGTGAATCCTTCATTCTAGCGGACTTGGTTCGCCGCCTCAATGTGCCCCCTGCGCACAGGTGGGCGAGAGGGGTCACAAGATACATGCTGAAGTGTGACGGTCCGCTCCCACGTACGGGTATTCTGAGCCGTCGCCGATTACAGTTTGCGAGTTGACACGGCTGACCTGAACCCTTACATTTGTGGCATGGAAGTGCATTTCACCCCGGAACAGGAAGCGCTGCTCGTTCAAATCGCCGCTCATGCCGGAACCGACACTGAACATCTGGTGAAGGATGCAGCGTTGCGTTTGGTCGAGGAAAGCCGCCACTTCAGGGCTGCTGTTCGCGAGGGAATCGCAGAGGCTGACCGTGGAGACCTTCTTGACGACGACGAAGTGCGCCTGTGGCTGGAGCAGCAGGAACAATCCTGATTTTTTGGTGCGGGACTATCCACGGCACGCTCGAAAATCCAATACCACGCATTCCCTGATTGGGCCATGCCTGCCGACTCCACAACCGACTCCCTGACGCTCACGGTTCGGTAAAAGCGCGTTTCCGAACCACGACCGTGAAGGAGAGGCTGGCCCTCATTTACGCGTGCCGGGTGTAGAGTGTCATGACATGGAACGAAGATCCTTTCTGCTGGCGGCGCTCTCTGCGGCGCCGCTGATGGCCCAGACTCCAGGTCAATCCACCATCTCGCCGAATCCGACGGCGCGCGATTGGTCGGGCCAGGTACCGGTGCGCTATCCCGATCCCGACATCATCGCGCTCGATAACCGATTCCGGAAGTACGTGGTCGGCAACACCACCATCAAGCGGCTCCATACCGGAACACTCTGGGCGGAGGGCCCGGCATGGAATGGTGTCGGCCGCTATCTCGTGTGGAGCGACATTCCGAATAACGTGCAAATGCGCTGGATCGAGGAGGACGGGAGGATCACCACATTCCGCAATCCCTCCGGCTACAGCAACGGCAACACGTTCGATTTCGAAGGACGCCAGCTCTCCTGCGAGCATGGCGGACGGCGTGTGGTGCGCTACGAATACGACGGCACAACGACTGTGATTGCCGATAAGTACGAAGGCAAACGGCTGAATTCTCCGAACGACATCGTGGTGCATCCGGACGGAAGCATCTGGTTCACCGATCCGCCGTACGGAATCAACGGGAATTATGAAGGCTTCCGAGCCGACAAAGAGGTGAAGGAAGCGGTTTACCGGGTCGATCCAAAGACGCGGCAGATGGAGAAGGTCTTCGATGAGATGACGGGGCCCAACGGCATCTGCTTTTCACCGGACTATAAGAAGGTCTACATTGCCGACACCGGAACGGGACGCGAAATCCGCGTCTTCGATCTCGATGGCCCGGCGCTGCGCAATGGCAAGCGCTTCGCGCAGTTGAGCGTTCCCGGCAGCGGCGCACCCTCGGCGGCCGACGGTATCCGCTGCGATGTGGACGGCAACGTTTGGGCAGGCGCGCTCCCTGGTGTGCAGATCATCGCACCCGACGGTAGGCCCATCGGCATCATTCGTCTGCCGGAAAATTGCGCCAACGTCTGCTTCGGCGGCACGAAGCGCAACCGGCTGTTCATGGCGGCCAGCCAGTCGCTTTATGTTGTCTATGTTCTGACGACAGGCGCGCACATTGCCTGAATGCATGTAGAATCTTGATTGCTTTCTATGAGGAGAACGATGACATTCAGGCGATACGCCGCTCTTGCGGCGATCACTCTTGCCCTGGTGGCCCAGGTGATGACGGCCCAGAGCAGAGAGACTTACAAAGCGCGGCTTTCCGCTTTACCAGCGGACGCCAGAACACGGGCCGGGCTTGCCGGAACCGGTTCGGTAACGGCGACGCTCGATGGCACGAAGCTTTCTCTTACGGGCTCGTTCGAGGGTCTGGTCACGCCGGCCACAACGGCGAATCTGCACGATGCCGTCGCAGCGGGTGTTCGCGGACCCGCTATCGCCGATCTCACGATCGCCAAAGCTACCAGCGGCATGATCACCGGTTCGGTCGACCTGACGGCGCCGCAAATCGCCAATCTGCATAAGGGCGGCCTGTACGTCGAAATTCACAGTGAAAAAGCCCCGGATGGCGCGATTTGGGGCTGGTTTCTGAAATAGGAAATTGCCAACATGTCTGTTTTCACAACGAAAAAGCTGACCCTCGCCGCCGCAGGAACACTGAGCGCCGCGGCGCTGCTGACCGGAGTTCTTACCGGCCAGCAGCCGCAGATCGTGACTGCACCTTATACACAGGCCCAGGCCGACGCAGGGCGCGCCGCTTATCAGACAAGCTGCGCAGGATGCCACGGGCCGGATCTGGGCGGGCGTAACGACGCTTCGCAACTCGCGGGCAGCCTCTTCATGGGCAGCTGGAGTAATCGAAACACCGGAGATCTGGTCGGCTTCATCCAGGGCGCCATGCCTCCGGGCAATGCCGGCGGACTTGGGGAAGCCACCTATCTGAACATCACGGCATTCATTCTGGAATCGAACGGAGCCAGGCCCGGTACGCAGGCGCTCACGACCGCCGCGAAGGTTCCGATCGGGACTATTGCGACAGGACAACTGCGGGCGCAGGCTGCGCCGGGAGGGCGTGGTGGCAGAGGTGGTGCCGGCGGCGGTGCCGCGGGCGGCGCGGCGCCTGGTCCGCTGGGTGGGCGTGCGGAAGCGCCGGTGCCGGCGACTCCGCGCGGTCTTACCGTCACGGGTGTGGCGAAGAATTACGTGCCCATCACCGACGCGATGCTGAAGAATCCGGACCCCAGCGAATGGGTGATGATCCGCCACGATTATCACGCCAACAACAACAGCACGCTCAACCAGATCAATACACAGAATGTGAAAGACCTGCAGCTCAAGTGGGTCTGGGCCATGAACGAGGGCACGAATCAGACAGCGCCACTGGTACACAGCGGCGTCATGTTCGTGAACAATCCAGGGAACATCATTCAGGCGCTCGATGCCAAAACGGGAGAGTTGATCTGGGAGAACCGCATCGGCACCGCCACTACGGGCAGCGCGTTACGCGGCATCGCGCTTTATGACGACAAGGTTTATGTCACGACCGGCGAGGCGCACATCTATGCGCTCGACGCGCGCTCGGGTAAAAACGTCTGGGATACGGTAATCGGCGATCGGACCAACGGCAGCTACAGCACCAGCAGCGGCCCGATCGTCATCAAAGGCAAAGTCATCCAGGGCCTGGGCGGCACGTTGTGCGATCAGTACCGCGAGGAGAAATGCTTCATCAGCGCTTACGATGCGCAGACCGGCAAGCTCGCTTGGAAGTTCTATACGATCGCGAAAGACGGCGAGCCGGGCGGCGATTCGTGGGGCAAGCTTTCGAATCTTTTCCGCGCCGGTGGCGACACCTGGATCACGGGCAGCTACGATCCGGATCTGAATCTTACGTATTGGGGAGTCGCACAGTCGAAGCCGTGGATGCGCGCCAGCCGCCAATCGGGCAATGGCGCGACGGCTTACGCGAATTCGACCGTGGCGCTCGATGTGGATACAGGCAAGCTCGCCTGGTATTACAACCATGCGCCCGGCGAATCGCTCGATCTCGACGAAGTGTTTGAACGGGTGCTCGTGGACGACGGCGGACAGAAGCTGGTCTTCAGCGCCGGTAAAGCGGGCGTGCTCTGGAAGAACGACCGCAAAACGGGCAAGTATCTCGGACACAAGGAAACCGTGTTCCAGAACATCTACGACTCTTACGATCCGGTGACCGGCGAGCCGCACTATCGCAACGACATCGTGGAGCAGCAGGTGGGCCAGTGGGTCCAGAGTTGCCCCACGTCCGAAGGCGGCCACAACTGGCATGCGATGAGCTACCATCCCGGCACCAACGAGCTGATCATTCCTGTCACCGAAAGCTGCCAGGAAATGAATGCGCAGAAGATCGACCTGAAAGAAGGCGGCGGCAGCGCGGGTGGTGCAACGCGGCGGTTCTACGCTTCCCCAGGCTCGGACGGGAACGTGGGTAAGCTCGCGGCGTATGACGTGAAAACGCTCAAGGAATTGTGGGCGGTCCGCCAGCACGTTCCATTCATGACTTCGGTATTGTCGACATCGGGCGGCGTGGCGTTTGTCGGCGACATGGATCGTGTATTCCGCGCGGTCGACGTGAAGACCGGCAAGACGCTGTGGGAAACGAGGCTCGGCACATCGGTGCAGGGTTTTCCGCTGACCTTCAGTGCTGGCGGCAAGCAGTACGTGGCGGTTTCGACGGGTCTTGGCGGTGGCAGCCCTCGTATGGTGCCAACGGTGCTCGATCCGGACGTGCATTATCCGTCCTACGGCAACGCGCTATATGTATTTTCGCTTCCGGATAAGAAGTAGCGCGGGGTAACAACGGGCTAAAGCAAACGTAATATAATGTTTGATTCCGCTGTCCGCACAGGCAAACGCGTGGGCATATAATAGCGGCGGACTCAATTTTGAGGGAGGAAGTAAATGAAGATTACCCGTCTCAGGGTAAAGGGTGCGATGTTGTGCGCGTTGGTTGCCGCACTGTCCACTCAGACTATCAGTGCGCAGCAATCGCTCGCCAATAGCTACATACAGGGCGTTGTGCAGGGCGAAAAAGGTCCTGAAGCCGGCGTGTGGGTTATCGCCGAAACAAAAGATCTGCTTACAAATATGATCAAGAGCGTCGTGACCGACGATCGCGGCCGCTTTCTGGTGCCAGACCTGCCGAGTGGAAATTATAAGGTCTGGGTCCGAGGCTACGGGCTGGTTGACTCCACACCGATCGAAATGAAGCCGGACTCAAAGTCCATCACTCTGAAGGTCTCCTCCGCGAAGACGCCGCAGGAAGCCGCGAAAGTATATCCGGGCGACTACTGGCTCTCATTGATGGCGCCGCCGCCGCCGAGCGATTTCCCCGGCACCGGTGCGCAGGGTAACGGCATGGGAACCACCATGATCGACCAGGCTCACTGGATCAACACTCTGAAATCGAACTGCAACTTCTGCCACCAGCTCGGCAACGCGCTGACGCGCGACGTAACTCACGTCGAGAAGGCGCATCCGGATGCCAAGACCTCGACCGAAGCCTGGGAATGGCGTCTCGGCACCGGTGTTCGCGGCAACTCTATGTACAGCGCTCTCGGGCAGATGGGTAAGGACCCCTCTCTGAAGACGTTCGCCGATTGGACCGACCGCGTGGCGAAAGGTGAAGTACCGCCCGCGCCGCCCCGTCCGAAAGGCGTGGAGCGCAATGTTGTCGTGACCCTGTGGGATGTCGGTGACGACCACTCCTTCATGCACGATCAGATTTCGACCGACAAGCAGCATCCGACCGTGAACGCCTACGGCCGCAACTATGCCGTGAACGCGGGCCACGGTCAGCTCGTGATTCTCGATCAGCGTGAAAACAGCACGACCGCGATCGACATTCCGACCCGTGAAGACAAAGCGAAGATTCCTTCGCGCTTCCCACCGCCGAACCGGCCTTCGATGTTCTGGGGCGACGAGCATCTGTGGAGCGGCGATAAGTATGACCCGGCCGATCCGCACAACCCGATGATCGACAGCAAGGGCCGCGTCTGGATGACCTCGAAGATCCGTGAAAATAAGGATCCTGCCTGGTGCAACGACGCCACGAACAACAAGTTCGCAGACTGGTTCCCGCTGCGCAACAGCGGCCGCCAAACGTCCTACTTCGATCCGAAGACCCGCCAGTTCACTTTGATCGACACCTGTTTCTCGACGCACCATCTGCAGTTCGACAACGATGCCGATGAAACGCTGTACTTCAACGAGCTCTCCGGCCCGATCGTAGGCTGGGTGGATACGAAGGTTTACGACCAGACTCATGACGAGCAGAAGGCTGCCGGATGGTGCGGTCAGGTTCTCGATACCAACGGCGACGGCAAGATCACTCGTCCGTGGAACGTCGTAACCCCGCGGCGCGGTGGTGAAGATCTGCTCTATAACGGCGACACACAGGGCGGCGGACCGGCTCCGGCTGGTGCTGCTCGCGGCGCGGCCGGTGCACCCGCACGCGGTGGACGCGGCGCCGCTGCTCCGTTCGATCCGAAACTCGACACGCTCCTTTCGTACAACCTTTACTCGATCATTCCGAGCCCGGTTGACGACTCCGTATGGGGCATCAGCGAAACCTTCCCTGGCTTCCTGATCCGCATGATGCGCGGCAACAATCCGCCGGAAACCTGCAAGACCCAGCTGTTCAAGGTTCCGGCAGCCGGTTACGATCCGCGCGGCGTGGATATCGACAGCAATGGTGTGGTGTGGACGGCTCTCGCGGCCACCAGCCAGCTCGCCAGCTTCGACGTTCGCAAATGCACCGACCTGAGTGGTCCCGCGAAGATCGATGGCAGCCAGTGCCAGAACGGCTGGACGCTATACCAAACCCCCGGCCCCAAGCTGAAGGGCACCGATGTTCCGTCTGATTTCCACTATTACAACTGGGTGGATCAGCATAACATCTCGGGCCTCGGCAAAGACACGCCGTTTGCGACCGGATCGAATTCCGATTCGCTGATAGCGCTCGATCCCAAGACGCAGAAGTGGACTTACCTGCGCGTTCCCTATCCGCTCGGCTTCTATTCGCGCGGTATGGACGGACGCATCGACGACGAGAAGGCGGGCTGGAAAGGCCGCGCGCTCTACTCGAACTACGGCACGCACTTCGTGTGGCACATCGAAGGCGGCAAGGGTACGAAGGGCAAGATCGTGAAGTTCCAGATCCGGCCCGATCCGCTGGCGAAGTAAATCCGCAGTACAAACAGAAAGAAGTGAAGGCCGCCGGGCAACTGGCGGCTTTTGCTTTTGCCGGGAGAGTTTCCCCGCGCTCACGCCTGGGGTTATGGCTTGGCCGGCTCAAGACCAAGCCGCCAACCGAGAGCGGCTGCGTCCATCCAGACAACCTGTTTGCCGAACCATGTTCCCAGGGTGGGGCGGGCATTCAGGCCGCCGCTATTGGATTTCAGTACAAACGCGCAGGGCGCATCGCCGTATTCGTGAACACGGCGGCTGAGCCACGATTCGCTGCCAAGCCCCTGGGCCAGAACGATTGGCGTGCCTTCGAACCATGCCAGCGACGCCCCGAACTTCACGTCTTCCTGCCGGCTCGGCGCAGGAAGCTGGAATGCCTTTCTGTACTGCGCGACGGCCGCTTCGATATCGTGGACGCCGATCACAACTTCAGCTACGCCGCGGAAGCGGTCTGTCGTCGGCTTACCTGCGGGATATGCTCTGTATTCCCGCGGTGTGCGATCACTGATCAGAAAAGGAAACAGCGACCCTCGATTGCCGGGCCCCACGTTCACGGTTTGCCAGACGAGCTTCACACCGTCAGGCCGCGTACGGCCACTGTCTTCTGGCATGCCCGCGGTGATCCCCGCCGCTTTCAGCCCGCGAATTTCAGCGCCGATGTTGGACACGCGCAAAGCAAACGCGCAGGGACCGCCATCGTGTTCCAAAAATCCGCTCCACACGTGCATGGAAACGGCCACCGGATCTGCTTTGGGTTGCAAACCCATCAGTTCCAGATAGGAACCGTCGGGAAAACTGACCAACGCCATTTCGGTCGCATGATTCGAATGAGGACCTCCGTACTCTGTCGGGACGCTGGTCGCCGCGGTGAATGCCTTGCGCATTTCGTCCAGCTTCCTGCCCGCGACCGTCACATGGTCGATATTCAGATTTGCGGCCACCAGGGCGGTGGGGAGAACAAGTCCGGGCAATGAACGTAGAAGTCTCATGGACGGTTGCCGTCCAGCACAGCGCGAACTTTTCGGATCAGGGTATCGGCCGTAAATGGTTTCTCAAAAAACACCGAGCCGCGCCGGCGAAGGATGTCCGGAACGTGAATACGGCCAGGATAGCCGGACGTATAGATCACACGAACATCGGGCCGCATTTTGGCAACCAGCTCCGCCACTTTCGGACCGCTGGACTTCGGCAGAACGATATCGGTAATCAGCAGTGAAATCTTTCCCGAATACTGGCCGCAAAGAGCAATCGCTTCGTCGGCGTCGCCGGTGGCCAGAACTGTGTGCCCTTCCCGGGTGAGCACTTCCCGCATTAAAGTGCGCAGTGACTTTTCGTCTTCCAGAACGAGAATCGTTTCCTGGCGATTATCAAGGCGAAGGTCGAAGGGTGCTGGTTGCGCTTCCACTTCGACGCCGCGCTCCACGCGCGGCAGATAGATTCGGAAAGTCGTGCCGCAGCCACGCTCGCTGAGCACGCGAATGTCGCCTCCGCTCTGCGTGATGATCCCGTATGCCATCGCGAGCCCCAAGCCAGTGCCCTTGCCCAGTTCCTTGGTTGTGAAGAAGGGCTCAAACACGCGCGCGGCGGTATCCGGATCCATGCCGGCGCCATCGTCTGAGACGGTGAGCATGACGTGAGTGCCGCTTTCCTGCGGCGCCTCCTCGCGCGGCAGGCTTTTGTCGTAATCGACATTCGAAGTTTCAATCGTCAGGCAGCCGCCAGCCGGCATTGCATCGCGCGCGTTCACAACAAGGTTCATCACTACCTGCTCCAGCTGGCCGGGGTCGACTTTCACAAAAGCCGGATCTGCGCGGTACTCCGTAATCAGCGCGACGTCTTCGCCGATCAGTCGCCGAAGCAGCTTCTCCAGGTCCCGAAGGATCCTGTTCAGATCGACCGTTCGCGCCTGCATAATCTGGCGGCGGCTGAATGCCAGCAACTGGCGGGTCAACTGCGTCGCGCGTCTGGCAGCCTCAAGGATTTCCTCGACGTAATCCTTACCCTCCACGCCCATGCTGGTGTCCTTCTTCAGAAGATCGGCGTAACCACAGATCACCGTCAGCAGATTGTTGAAATCATGCGCCACCCCGCCAGCCAGTTGTCCAATGGCCTCCATCTTGCGCGATTGAATGAGTTGCTCTTCCAGCTGTTTCTGAACGGTAATATCCTGCGCCGCGCCGTAGATTCTGTCGATCTGTTGCAGGACATCGCCTGATTCTTTTGACACGGGCCTTTCAAAAACCCGCATCCACCGCACCTGCTTGTCTTTCGCCACGATCCGCACGTCCATGCTGTCGGAATGGCCGGCACGCACGTAAGCTTCGTGCTGCATCGCAACCTCCTTATCGTCAGCATGGTACAGCGTCATCCAGCCGTTCCGATTGATCTCGCCGGCATCGAACCCCGTAAGGCGGGTGAAAGGATCGGTGATCCACTCGCAGGTCGCCGTGCCGTCAGGCTCGACCCGGAGGGAGTAAGCATAGTCGGAACTGGTTTCCGAGATTAACCGGTAACGTTCCTCACTCTGTTGCAGAGCTCCGATCGCCCATGCTCTTTCGGCACGCAGGCGCCGGTCGTCGATCGCGCGGCGCACGGCCTCTCCGAGCCGCGCCAGCCGGTCCTTCAGCAGATAATCGCAGGCCCCGCGCTTCATCGCGTCCACCGCAAGATCCTCGCCGAGCCGGCCCGAAACCAGAATGAAAGGGATATCCAGCGCGCGTTCCCGAAGCAACTCAAGAGCTTCGAAACCATCGAACAAAGGCAGCTTGGAATCGGAAAGGATGACGTCCGGCGAACGCTCCAGTTGCGCCAGAAACGCCTCTTCCGTTTCGACACGCACCCACTCGGGAGCAAAGCCACCGCGCTTCAGTTCCCGCACCATCAGGTCGGCGTCGACCGGATCGTCTTCGATAATCAGTACCCTGACGGTCTCACTCATCAAAGTTTGCGGCTGGCTCGACCGGGGATGGGCCGACCGGAGACGAGCCGACAGGGGCCGGCGCGATCAGCGGCGACACCCTTTTCTTAGGAGACAGCGGGAGCCTGTTCACTCCCAGCCAGTAAGAAACCAGTGCGTGAATCGTTTTTCGGAATTCACCAATGTCCACGGGCTTCTGAACATAACTGTTAACGCCGAGCCGGTAGCTTTCCGCGATATCGCGGTGCTCCCCGGAAGAAGTCAGAACGACCACTGGAATCCACGCGCACGAAGGATTCTTCCTGAGCTCTTCCAGGACCTGAAACCCCCCGATCTTTGGCAGCTTGAGATCCAGCAGAATCAGATTGGGCCCCTGATCCGGCGAGCGATGCCGAAAGGCGCCCCGGCAGAGCAGATAGTCGAGGGCCTCTTCGCCGTCGCGGACAACCTCGATCCGGCTTTGAATATTTTCGCTGCGAAAGGCTCGAAGAGTTAGTGCGACATCGTTCGGATCGTCTTCGACAAGCAATATTTCCGCATCGCTGATCATTCTGTTTTCCGGGCCTCGGCTGCTCCCACTATTGCGGCATCGTCGACGGCAACGCCCGGGGGGTGGCTGAGGGTGAAGTAGAAAGTCGCGCCCCGGTCGAGCTGGGCTTCCGCCCAGATACGGCCTCCGTGCTTATGCACAATGCGCTGCACAATGGCCAGCCCCACTCCGGTTCCGTCGAAGTCCTCCCGGCGATGCAGACGCTCGAACACACCGAAAAGCTTGTGCGCGTACTTCATGTTGAAACCTACCCCATTGTCTCGTACGAAAAAGACGCGTTCTCCGTTGATCAGCCGGTCACCGGTTTCAATGATGGCCGGGTCTCTGGGACGCGAATACTTCATCGCGTTCGAGAGCAAATTATAAAAGGCGAGCTTCATCAGACCGGGGTCGCATTCGATTACCGGCATCTTTCCAACCCGCCATTCGATGTTGCGGCCCTGGCCCTCGTCTGAAAGTTCCCACACCACATCCTGCACAAGCCCGGTGAGCGATGTCGGCTGAAAATGGAGCTCCTGCCGGCCCACGTGAGCCAGTCCCAGCAGATCCTTAATCAGCTGGTCCATTCGCTTCGTGCTTTCCACAATCCGCTCGAGATTTCCGCGGGCTTCCGCATCGAGAAGCGGCGCCGAGTCTTCGGTCAATGCGGATGCGAATCCCTGGATGTGGCGCAACGGCGCGCGCAAATCGTGCGCCACCGAGTAGGTGAATGATTCCAGTTCGCGATTCACCGCTTCCAGCTGGGCCGTTCTTCGCACGACTCGCGCTTCGAGTTCATCGCGGGCCGCCTGCAGCGCCGTATCGCGTTCCTGGATCTGACTGAGCATCTCGTTGAAAGCTTCGATCAGGACTGCGATCTCATCCGCATTGGATACATTGGGCGCGCGCACCGAGTATTTCTTTTCGCGCGACACGATACGCGCCGTCTCCGCGAGTTGGGCGATCGGCCTCGCGGTAGCTTTTTGAAAAACAGAAGAAAATGCAAATGCCGCCAGCAAAGAGACCAGCAGCACTGTAGCAACAATACCCGCGAACCCGAGCAGCCGGTCGTTAATTTCACCCAGATCGGACTGAATCCTCACAGTGCCGATCCTCTTCCCCTGAAAATCGATCACACGCACCAGCGTCAACAAGTCGTTGGTGAATCGGAAGGTTTCGGTCGAACTCAAAGGGTCCTGATGGGCAGGCAGCGCGCTGCTGCCGGAATCGCGTGACCAGTTTGCGAATACGGCACCGGTGGGCGTGTAAATTCCCGCGGCCTGAATGTGGGGAGCAGCCTTCAGGGCGGAAAGAGTGTTGCGCGCCGGCTCGGGATCGTTGAACAGCAGCGCGGAGGCGCTGTTGGCCCCCGCGATCTGGGCCTGAATCGAAAGGTTACGGACCAGGGTCTGGCGGAAATCGGAGAGTTCGTATGACGCAAACGCGGTACACGCCAGCAGCAGCGCACCTCCGCTGACTAACATGTTCATCCATGTGAGTTTCTGGCGGATAGAATAAGTGCGTCGTTCGCGCATGGAAGTTCAACCCCGGCTCAGGGTCCCCTCCGGACGGCGACAGCAAGCTTAAGAAGCTGGGAACTCAGACTCAGTCCGGCACGCTGCGCCGCATTCAGATTAATCTCAAAGCGGACCCTCTTACCCTCGATGACGAACTGAATCATGCCGCCGCGCCGCGTAAAATCCGGCATGTCGCTTGCTGTAAGAACGTTTGAGGTGCCAAGCGCTGCCAGTATGGCCGGCAGCTGATTTTCCCGCATCGAACTGATGAAGAGTATCCGGCAGGATGATATTTCCTCCGCGCCAGACAACCTCCTGGCCACCAATTGAGTGTTCCCGATTTGCTCACCCTTCAGAGCGTTGTCGAGCAGAGTTCCGAACGGATCCGGGCCCAGCACGCAGACATTGAAAGCTTCGCCGGGGGCAGGCTTCAGTTGCCAGTCGACGAACCGGCCGAAGTTAGAAAGGTAGGCGGCCTCCACTTCATACTCTGTCGGTTTCGGATCCTGCGCGTACCCGCTTTGCGGCACGAGCAGGCTGACCGCCAGAACGGCTGTTCCGAAGGAACCAATGTGCCGCCGCCTGCGTCGGAAAGGACCAGGCGTATGGAGCGCGCGGCTGCCGTTCCCTGTCATCGCCTCAAGGTCAGCGACGCAAAAACATTCCGCTTGATCCCAACCAGCAGCCCGGGATCTCCGCCGAATTCCGCGTGGTGCGGTTGCAGAAGGTTTTGTCCTGTAATGGCAAATTCAACATGCTGTACTGGACGCCATCCGAACCGCACGTCAGCGGTCTGGTAGCCGGATACAAGGTAAAACGGCACGACGCTTACATACCGCCACGTCGCGCTTAGTTCCAGATTGCGGAAGATATCGAAGTAAGACTGAATCCGTCCCTGGTGGCGGGGGCTCGACCGTTCCAGCGAACTGACTGTGGTCGTATCGAGACTGCTTGCCGCTGTGCTCATGTCCATCAGCAGCCAGGAATAAGAAGCTTCCAGCCGCCACCAGTCCCGTGGCTTCCAGTTGGGAGTAATCTCGAAACCTTTCGTCGTACCCTGCACGCCATTGCCGTTTATGTACGGGTAGATAAGAACTGGAGTCCCGTCATCCACCTCTGTGTAGGGAGTACGTGGCTCCAGACTCAGCAGATTGTTGTAGCGGTTATAAAAAGTGGCGATGTCGATTGACACAGTCTTGCTGATCAGACTGCGGTAGCCAAGCTCATATCCAAGCAGAGTTTCCGCAGTAAATCTCCCGTCCCCGCTGGTACGCGAAAATGTCAGCGGACTGGCCGACACAAAGGCCGTGTTCTGAAGCGTGTCTTCCGTATCGGAAGGCGTGCGGACAGCCCGCGTGACCGCGCCCCACACTGTTCCACTCGCCGTAGGCGTCCAGAGCAGCCGCGCGCTGGGTTCGATATCGAAGCCGGAGAAACTGCTGTGGAGTAACTTAGCCCCCGCCCTGAAAGACAGCTTATCCGTTAAAAGTGGAATCGTGTCCTGCGCGTAAGCCGTATAAAGTTGATCGATCCGCTGATTCGGCGAGAACACATACGTGGGAACCACCGAAGGAAGGCTGGCTGGACTCTCCCGCACGCCCGCGCCGTAGATAAAGTCCTGGCCTCCTTTGAGCCTCAGGTGGTGAACAAAATCCACATCAAAAGTATTTCTGTACTCTGCCTGATTCGCCTGCAACCGGTTTACTCTGTCGTAATAACCCTGAATCTGGATATCCGAACCGGCACTGAAAGTTCTTTGCCAGCGTGCCAGGATATTACCGCCTGACAGTTGCGCGTTCTGATCGGCGACGCGGGACCCGGGAGGCGATAAAGACGTCACCCTGACACTCTCGCCCGCAAGGCCGTTGTAAAGATCGCCCTGCACCGTCAGGCTGTCACGCGAATCTATTTCCCAATCGGTTCGGAAACCGCCCTGGGCCCGCCGCCAGTCATCGAACGGTCTGTTGTCGCGGTGGAATTCGGGTGCCTCATCGGTGCCTTTGGCATAGAAGCGGTAGTCGAAACCGCGGTCGTTGCCACCACCCACTCGGACATTCGCCATGCCCTGTTCGACACTGCCGCCGCCCATCGAAACGACTGTCCCTTTGGTGTCGTGCGCGCTCTTCGTGATGATATTGATGACTCCGTTGACCGCATTAGCGCCCCAGATCGTGCCGCCAGGTCCTCGTATGACTTCAATGCGTTCCACATCTTCGAGCAGCGTGTCCTGCACTTCCCAGTAAACACCGTGGAAGAGCGGTGAGTAAACGCTGCGGCCATCGATCAGCACCAGCACCGCGCGCGAGAGACGGCTCTCGAACCCTCTGATTCCGACCGCCCATTTCACCGAATCGATCTGCGCCACATCGACCCCCGGCGCCAGGCGCAGCGCCTCCGGCAGACTTCTGACTCCAGAGCGGCGAATATCTTCCTGGGTTATGACGTAGATGGCGGCGGCGGTTTGGGAGACTCTTACCGGCCCCTTGGACACCGTCGTGACTTCGATGTTGCCCAGTTGTTCCAGGCTCAGACCTTTGAGACGGCCCTCCGATGCCGAATCGCTCTGCTGGGCACTGGCCAGCGTCGCGGCAAGGAGGAAACAGGCGGCTAATCTGTCAGAAATCCACACAGGGATGTTGGGCTGAGCGTGTGTTTGATTACGAGTTCTTCTTTATACTACAGCCGGCCGGTTGTGATACACATGTGCATGGAGTCTTCATGAGCACGATCTCCCTGAAGGTCAACGGCAGCACCCACGAGCTCGATATCGACCCGGCTACGCCTCTGCTCTACGCCCTCAGTGACGACCTCGCACTGCGCGGCCCTAAGTTCGGCTGTGGACTCGGCCAGTGCGGAGCCTGCACCGTCATCGTGAAAGGCCAGGCTATCCGCTCGTGCATCACCCCGGTAAGATCGGTCGCTGGCACTGATGTCACTACGCTGGAAGGCCTTGGCACACCCGAAAAACCGCATCCGCTCCAGCAGGCATTCATCGACGAACAGGCCGCGCAGTGCGGCTTCTGTGTGAGCGGCATTATCATGACAGCCAAAGCTTTTCTGGATAAGAACCCGAAGGCCACCGAAGAGCAGATCCAGCAGGCGATGTCGAGCGTGTTGTGCCGCTGCTTCACTCACGTGCGCATGCTGGCGGCAATTAGAAAGTACGCGCGGGGAGCAGGCGCATGACACCGGCAGCCGTTTCTTCGCGGCGCAGTTTCCTCAAAGCAGGCGGCGCTCTGGTCGTCGGCTTCAGCATGAACGGACCGTCTGTCTTAGCCCAGGTGCTCGGCGGACCCGCCGCAGGCTCACCTCCTCTCGGCCAGGTCGATTCGTGGCTCGCCATCGCGGCCGACGGCAGCGTCACCGCGTTCAGCGGCAAGGAAGAACTGGGCCAGGGAATCTCCGTCGCGCAGATGCAGCTTGTCGCCGAAGAACTTTGCGTACCGTTCAGCCGCGTGAAGCTGATCTACTGCGATACCGCTTTCACGCCCGACCAGGCCCACACCTCCGGCAGCCAGTCGCATCCCACCAACTTCAACCATGGCAATCTCGCGCAGGCCGCAGCCACCGCTCGCGAAGCGCTCATGAAGCAGGGTTCGGAACGCCTCGGTGTGCCTGTCGACCGGCTGATCGCCCAGGATGGCGCAATCGCCGTACGCGATGACCCCACAAAAAAAGTGACCTACGGCGACCTCGTCGGTGCCAGGAAATTCACTCTCGCGCTCGATCCCAAAGCGAAGCGCAAAGATCCGCGCGAGTGGACGGTGCTCGGCAAACCAGTCGCGCGTCCCGACCTCCCGGCCATCGTCACCGGCCAGTTCGAATTCGTCCACAACGTCCGCGTCCCCGGCATGCTGCATGGCCGCGTCGTGCGTCCGCCCGCTGTCGGCGCTACGGTAATCAGCGTCGATGAGAGTTCTGTCGCCGGCCTTCCCGGCATTGTAAAAGTGGTGGTGAAGAAGAACTTCATCGGGATCGTCGCGGAGAAACCCTGGCAGGCAATCCAGGGCGCGGACAAACTGAAAGTCACATGGACCGCGGGTACAGGCTTACCGGATCACGACACTTTCCCTGAGCATCTGCGCAATCAAAAACCTACGCGCGACACGTTCCTCGTCGATTCGAAAGATGTCGACCAAAAGGTCAGCGAAGCCGCAACCGTTCTGAAGGCGACCTACTACCACCCATATCAAATGCACGGGTCGGTTGGCAGCTCCTGCGCCGTTGCCGACGTGCAGGGCGATAAGGCCACGCTCTGGTCGCCCACGCAGGCAGTCTGGTACCAGCGTTCGAGCTCTGCGCTGCTGCTCGGGCTGAAACCGGAAAACGTGCACGTGATCTTCCGCCGGGGCTCGGGCTGCTACGGCCTTAACGGCGCTGACACCGTGACCTACGACGCGGCTCTGCTGTCACAAGCCGTCGGCAAACCCATCCGTGTACAGCTCACCCGCAAAGACGAAATGGCGTGGGAAAACTACGGCAACGCCTTCCTCATGGATGAACGCGCCGCGCTCGATGCCGCGGGCAACATCGTCGCGTGGGATCACGAAGCCTGGTCGCCCGGTCTGGGCAATCGGCCCGGCATTGGCGCTCCCGGCAACGTAATTACCGGCCTTCTCGCCGGCTTCCAGCCCGAGCCGTTCAATCCCCGTTCCCCCGCGCCCGCGCCCACCGCCTTCAACAACAACAGCAACGGCGTGCCGTCCTATCTCGCCGGACGCGTGAATGGCGCGACCAAAGGCACCGGCACAATCGCCAGCGAACGCGTCCTCGTGCACAACGTCGTCTCGCCTTTCTGGACCGGCCCGCTGCGTTCACCCGCGCGTCTGCAGAACACCTTCGCGCACGAATGCTTCATGGACGAACTGGCCGCGAAAGCGAAGGCCGATCCCGTAGAGTTCCGCGTCCGCCATCTCAGCGACTCGCGCCTCCGCGATATGGTGCTCGCCGCCGCTAAAGCCGCGCAGTGGGACGCGCGCCCCTCGCCACGAACCGCCGGTAAGAAGACCGGCATCGCACGCGGACGAGGCATCGCCTGCGTCGCCTACGAGCGCGACAACGGTTACGCCGCCATGGTCGTCGAAGCCGAAGTCGATCAGGACACCGGCAAAGTTTCAGTAAAGCGGATCGTTGTCAGCAACGATTGCGGACCGATCTCGAATCCCGACGGCCTGCGCAATCAACTCGAAGGCGGCGCGCTGCAGGGCATGAGCCGCGCCCTCGGCGAAGAAGTCACCTGGGACGCACAGAAGGTCACCTCTTTCGACTGGCGGACGTATCACAGCCTGCCGCTCGGCTTCGACGTTCCGAAGATCGAAACCATCCTGGTCAATCGTCCTGACGAAGAAGCCACGGGCGCAGGCGAAACTTCTATCACAATCGTCGCCGCCGCCATCGGTAACGCCATCTTCGACGCCACCGGCGCGCGCATCCGGCAGAGTCCGTTCACACCGGCGCGAGTGAAAGCCGCCCTCTCGGCACGAGCGTAAAGGCTGGATTTGCTGAACCACGACCGTTAGGGAGTGGCTGTTACTACGTGTTCCATGCCCTCCTGCGCGCACAGAATTCTTGCTCAGGCGTTGATCACCTGGGGACGACGCCTCATTCACGCCAACTCAGCGCTGCTGGCATGTTTCGACATGGTAAGTTATGACTCATGCGCGGAACCCGTGTAGAGAACCGGGCCAATTGCGAGTTTGACATGTTTCACGTGTCAGGGTCAAAAGTGGTCGCACGTTGGAGTAGATCGCAGCAGTTTTACTGCGAGTTCGCCAACGAATAATCTTTTCGGAAATCGTCAAGCAGCGCGGAGAGCCTGTCCGTAACCTGCGACGGCTCCCATTCCGATTGGCTGTACCCCCGCTGAATTGGCTCCACGTTGTTGCCAAAAACAGATTCGCCTCTTTATCCTTCTCTCGTTCAGGGACGACCATTTCGCGCAACTCCAGTGTCACTGCGAAGACATATCCACCGTTCGAGAGTCTGGTCACAAGCACGCTTACATACATAAAAGGGCTAGAGAGCGAGGGAGCGTTTCCGGTTTTAATGCCTATCGCGCTCAGTCTCGTTGCCACCTCACGCTGGAGGTTCCGTTCGTTCAGCCCGCCACGCGTGGCATCCTCACTCAAGTCCTCAACCACGAGGCCGCAGTCTTTGAGGCCCTCTAACGCCCTCGCTTTTTGTTTCGCTGCTACCTTGTTCCAGAACTGTTTGGCGAAATCGTTTTGCTGGGCGAAGACCGGTGCGGCTCCAAGAACAAGAAATACGGCGAGGTTCAGGGCCTTTGCCAACCAATGCGTCCTCGACTCCATAGAGCTAAAAGGCCTCACTCTCAGAGTGTATTTCCTTCTGTACAAAAAAGCGATGATCGGAGAAATCCGCGCCAAAGTTCCCTGCCCCGGCAATTAGCGCAGGAAGCAATGGGCCCGAAGGGTGATGAGCAACAGCGAGTAGTCATTGTCTTGCAGACCAGCCCTTGCCAGCCTTCCCTATAGCCGTAGCTATGCAATAGAAGGCGTCTTCAAGCAATCCCCAGTCTCTCTTTAAGTCAGGACGACAATCCTTCCTCGTGTAACAGGACGGCGAAAAATTTTCGTTTGCGAGGACATGGAATCTAACTTCAATTGGCCCTAGGCTTGCCGTTCGATCCACTAAATCGACCTCCCAAGGCGCAGCAGGGCCACCTCGTTTTTTCACTTTTTGAATGAGGGCATCCAGCTCGATTGCGTGATGACGGAACAGCTCGGTCTGGTCTACCTCCCAGATCGCTATGCCATCAGGCCTCCAAACAAGGCCCAGTTCATCAAGGCGCAGCCATGCCCGAAGCGCCTGCTCTACAGGGCCAGGAACTTCAGTCGAACCGTCAGACCAGCGGTGAACACTTCGAGCGGTGACGGATAAAAGACGGCCTGCTTCGACCTCGGAAAGCGCCAAGCGCTTAAGGCCTTTGGCAAGCTCATTTGCGGACATCATGTCAATATAATATATGATATTTTGTCCTAAAGAAACAGACAAATTGTCTAGAGCGCTTCTCTGAACCACGGCACTAATACAAGAGAACGTCTTGGTGCGTTTGGTTATGTTTGATAACGCGTGCTCAATGGTGTGACCCCTCGCGGGTTGCCTGCTGCGATCCCTGCAACGCCGAGAGGCTGGACGGGTCAACCTTAATCGATCCACGGCGGCCGCCCGCGCAGTGATAACCTGAGTGAACCTCAGAAATAACGCACTTAGTACCCCTCTTTCTGCTGAACTTCTATTTAGGCCATACTGACAATTGAGGAAGCAGATGACTCTCTCAATCCAGCTCCCCGAGATACCGGAAGAATTGCTCCATCGCCTCGACGAACGCGCCAGCCGGGCTGGTATGGATCGGGAAGCGTACGTTCGCCAGTTGATCGAGCGCGATCTCCTGCCGCCCGATCCGCGCATGACATTCAGAGAAATTCTCGCCCCCGTACATGCCTTGGCTGAGGGGATCTCGGACGAAGAACTGGACAACCTGCTGACCGAAGAGTTGGATGCCGCTCGACGCGAACGTCGAACCCGTCCGCATCGTGCCCAATAGACCACGAGTCGTCTTCGATTGCGTAATTTTCCTGCAAGCCTCAGTTTCCAGCCGCGGGCCGGCAGCGGTAGCTCTTGCCGCCGTGGAATCAGGTCACACTGAGTTGCTCACCTCCGACGTCATTCCGCTCGAGATCAAAGATGTCCAGGCGTTTTTTCACGGCCCAATTCAGAACGGAGATAATCTGCAAAGTCGCTGCGGCCCGCCTCATGAGCTGCGATTTTGATCATGAGTTCGTTTAGTTGGCCGCGCTTGCAGCGGGCTCGTATCTACGCCACAGGCTTCTAGAAATACCGCCGCCGCCTGAACGCCCGTCCTTTTGTTGCCATCGAAATACGCCTGACTCTCAGCCAGATGAAACGCATAGGCAGCGGCGACTTCATACACGTCGCCGCCGCCGTAGTGATACACGCTCTGCGCTGCTGCAATAGCCGACTCCAACGCGTTTTCATCGCGAACACCATGCAGACCGCCGTATGTATCGATCTGCTCTTCGTGAATGGCTTCGACGGTTTGGCGTGTAAGAAACCTCGGCTCAACGCCGGGGTTCATTTAGCCAGAAGACGGAACAATTCAGCGTGCTGCTTGCTGGTCTTGCGAATGAGCTTTTTGGCTTCATCCATGGGCAGCGTCCGGACGGGCGTTTCCGGGCGCGGCGGCACTGTTCGCGGTGTCGGCGTGCGCGTAATGATGGGTTCTTTTTCCATGAGAATGGCCCTTCGTCCATATTATCGTAGTCGCCGCCGTTGCCCCGCTCCCGCTGGCCGCAAAGACTTTCACGCCAGGTTCGCTTGGGTGCAAAGGCGCAAAGCTAAAAACCAAACAGCGTTTTTTGGTTTTCTTTGCGTCTTTGCACCTTGGCGAGCTGTGCGTGAAACGCATTTGTCCTCGGGCCTTGTTCAGTTCGGCGTAATAGCTGTACAGTTCGTATTCGGCCCGGGAATAGTTCAGAACGCCAGCAACTGATCAATCGTCCGCACCAGATCGTCCGTCTGCGGCAGAATCGCCGACTCCAGATGCGGATGGTACCCGACCCACGTATCCAGCGCCGCCACCCTCTTAACCGGAGCGTCCAGATGCGTGAACAATTCATCGGCAATGCGCGCGGCAATCTCCGCCCCGTAGCCGAAGCTCAGCGTATCTTCGTGCGCAATAATCACGCGGCTCGTCTTCTCCACGCTCGCGCGGATTGCGTCCCAATCGTACGGCGCCAGCGAACGCAGATCGATCACTTCCACACTCACGCCAGCCTTGCGCCGCTCCACATCCTGCGCGGCGAGAAGAGACTTATGCACCAGCGCCCCGTAAGTAATGATGCTCAGCGATTCGCCCGCTTTCACCACCTTCGCCTTGCCGAAAGGAATCGTGAAATCCGCTCCCGGATGCGGCGAACGGTTGTACATTTCGCGGTAAAGCTTCTTGTGCTCCAGGAACAGCACCGGGTCTTCGGAGCGAATCGCCGTCCGCAGCAACCCGCAGGCGTCTTCGGCATTCGAAGGAAACACCACGCGCAGTCCCGGCAGGTGCGTGAACGTCACTTCACCGCACTGGCTGTGGTAAATCGCACCGTTGATGTAGCCACCGATGGGCACGCGCAGAATCAGCGGCGCGGCAAAATGCCCGTTCGACCTCCAGCGCATCGACGCCAGCTCATCGCGGATCTGCATCATTGCCGGCCAGATGTAATCGAAGAACTGAATCTCGGCAATCGGCTTCAGCCCGACCGTCGCCATCCCGATCGCGCGCCCCAATCGGTGTGTTGTAGCAGCGGCTGCTGCCGAATTCCGTCTGCAGCCCGGCGGTCAGGTGGAATACCCCGCCTTTGCCTCGTACCTCCGACAACGAACCTTCGCGGCTGCAGTCGGCAACGTCTTCGCCAAACACAATCACCCGATCGTCGCGGCGCATTTCTTCCCGCAGCGTCGTGTTGATCATGTCGAGCATCGTCTTCGGCTCGCCCTCGGGCTGGGCTACCGCATCGAATTGCTCCGACGTCGGATCCACCGTTTCGGAATAAAGATGCAGCATCGCCGTTTCGGGCGCCGGTGGCTCGGCCTTCAATACTTCATTCGTGACTTCAAGAATCTCGCGGTCGATCTCGCGTACCATCTCCTCCAGTTCCGCAGCCTGAATGACGCCATCTTCCACCAGGAACTTCGGGAACGTAACCAGCGGGTCCCGCAATGCTTCTTCTTCGCGCTCGCGTTTCGTCCGGTAGAAGCGTTCATCGTCGCTGTAAGAGTGCGAATAAGGCCGGATACAGTGCGCATGCACCAAGGCTGGTCCATGCCCTTCCCTGCACCAGGCCGCCGCCGCGCTCATCGCTTTATAGGACGAAATCAGATCCGTGCCCTCGACCTCGATGGTCAGCAGATCCGGAAAACCCGCCATGAGCTTCGAGATCGAGCCCCCGGGTGTCTGCTTTTCCACCGGGACGGAAATCGCGTAGCCGTTGTCTTCAATGAGAAACAGCACCGGCAGCCGGTTCAGGCAGGCCTGATTGATCGACTCCCAGAATTCGCCTTCGCTAGTCGCGCCTTCGCCCGAACTCGCCATCACCACGCGGTCGTCACCCGGATAGCGCACCCGGCAGCCTTCAGCGCACCCCACGGCCTGCACATATTGCGTTCCCGTGGCGGAGGAACTGCTGACAATATTCTTCGCGGGATCGGACCAGTGCGACGGCATCTGGCGTCCACCGGAAGACGGGTCGGATGCGGCGCCCACGGCCTGCAGCAGCATGGAGGTGGGAGTTAAGCCGAGAGTCAGGCAAAGCGCCCGGTCGCGGTAATAAGGGTAAAACCAGTCGTAGCCCGGTTTCAGCACCAGCCCGGCAGCCACCTGAATGGCTTCATGCCCCGCCCCGCTGATTTGAAAGAAGATACGCTTCTGGCGCTGCAGAATGATCTCGCGGTCATCAATCCGCCTCGACGTTTGCATGAGGCGAAATGCCCGGATCAGAACCTCCGGGTCCAGCCCCGCGGCGCGCGCAGCCTTAAGCCGTTCAGTACTGGTTGGCGTGGTAAACGACGTCATCATATGAACAGACCTTAATCAATATAGCAAGGCAA